>OBJS01000020.1_pt1 | contig 112170 bp, 101 predicted proteins | sample 1519851 | NCBI WGS metagenome assembly OBJS01 (sample SAMN03019806, study PRJEB22545) | beach sand metagenome | biome: beach; feature: sea beach; material: beach sand | place: USA: Municipal Pensacola Beach, FL | collected 2010-10-20 | depth 25-47 cm m
GCCTGATGACAGCGAGCATCCGACGCCTCCTGTATTCCCTATCCGCATGGATTCCGGCCTATTACATACATATTCCACTAACAGACTGCGCCTGTTTCCTTAACAAGCGGTAAAAACAGCCCTACCAGACTTGCCGCCCGACAAGAACTTGCCGACCGATTGAGGAAGAAATTGCCGCCTTGGGGAACAGGAAGACCGGCATCTCTTGGTTACGCTATGCAAACACGACGCGATTTCTGGCACGGTTTTCGCATCCCAACCGATGTCATTATCGTTCTATCGACCAAACTCAGGCGCAAAATCAGCTATGCTCGCAACCCGTTCTCTTGCCGCTGCAATAATCCTGACCTTCCTCGCAATGGTGGCTGCGCCGCCTGCAGCTGCCTCGCGTATCAAGGATGTGGTGAATTTCGAAGGTATCCGCGACAATATGCTGATTGGATACGGGCTGGTTGTCGGGCTGGCTGGCACCGGCGATTCACTGCGAAATGCCCCTTTTACCCGGCAAAGTCTTGAATCCATGCTGGAACGGTTGGGCGTGAATACACGCGGCGCCAACCTCAATACCAACAATGTTGCCGCGGTCATGGTCACTGCCAGCCTGCCGCCATTCTCCATTCAGGGGAACCGGATCGATGTGTCGATCAGCACGATGGGCGATGCGAATGACCTGCGCGGCGGGACATTACTTGTCACCCCGCTGATGGGGGCGGATGGCGAGGTATATGCGGTCGCGCAGGGCCCGATCGCCACAGGCGGCTTTACCGCAGGCGGTCAGGGTGGCGGCGTTACCAAGGGCGTGCCGACCACCGGCATGATTTCCAACGGTGCGATCATCGAACGCAGCATTGAATTTGACCTGGCGGCATTGGAAAAGGTGAAAATTTCCCTGCGGAATCCGGATTTTACCACCGCAAGGCGGATCGCACGCGTGATCAACAAGAATATTTCCGGCACGCCTGCACAGGCGATCAACCCGTCTATTGTGCAGCTGACTATCCCCGCTGCCTATCCGGGCGGGACGATGGCGCTGCTGACCGATATCGAGCAATTGCGCGTAACACCCGATCAACCCGCCAATGTCGTGATTGATGAAAGCTCCGGCATCATTGTGATGGGCAAGGACGTCCGGGTCAGCACCGTTGCCATCGCACAGGGTAACCTCACGATCCGTGTTACCGAAACACCGCAGGTGAGCCAGCCCAATCCGTTCTCGCAAGGCGGCACGACCCAGACAGTTCCCCGCACGGATATCGAGATTGAGGACGGCACCGAAAAGAAGCTGACCGTGCTGAAAAACAGTGTCAGCCTCGACGAACTTGTAAACGGGCTGAATGCATTGGGTGTGGGCCCCGCGGATATGATCTCAATCCTGCAGGCAATCAAGGCGGCAGGTGCCTTGCAGGCCGATATTACGGTGATGTGATGACGATCGGTGCAACGATGAACCCGCATATGGCGGATCTGGCAATCGCCCAGACACAGCAGCAGCTGGGCGCGCGACATATCCAGCAAGCAGCCGATGCAAGCGGGAAACAGTCCCACCTTTCACACGAACAGGCCCGCAAGGTCGCAGATGATTTCGAGGCTGTTTTTCTCTCGCAAATGCTTGCCCATATGAGCGCGGGTGTAAAACTTGAAGAACCGTTCGGCGGCGGACCTGGCGAGGATATGTTCCGCTCTCTCCTGAACAATGAATATGCGAAAGCCATCGCATCACGCGGCGGGATCGGCGTTTCCGACCAGATCTATCGCCAGATCCTCGCCCTGCAAGAGGTTTAACAATATGACACAACATATTGATCTAAAAGATCTTAATAACGAAGAAGAAAAGCTTTCCCTGACGAAGGATAGTCAGCCAGCCAATGGATCGGATCCGCTGGGCGCAACAAACCCTGACGACCGGGTCACGCAAATTCTGGCGCTGACGGAACAACTATCCACGTTGCTTGAGACTGAAAATGAATTCCTGAAGCAGCGCCAGATGACCAAACTCACCGCCAATGAAGCGCAAAAATCAAAGCTGTCCAAACTCTATGCCCTGGAAATGCGCGCCATCGCCGCGCGGCCGGAGCTACTTGCCGGCATCACAGACGAGCAACGCGCAAGCTTGCGAACAGCCGCCACCGACTTTCGCGCACTAACGGCAGACCATGCCCGTCGGCTGGCCCGCGCAAAAGCGGTAACCGAGGGGCTGGTCAAGGCAATTGGCGATGAAGTCGCAAAATCACGCCAGCCATCGAAAGGCTATAGCCCCGCCGGGCACCGGAAGATTACAGGCAGCTATGCCCGCCCCGCAGCACTTAGCCTGGATCAATCCGTCTGAAGCCAGCGGGTTGAACAGCGCGCCGAAAAACCTGCTAATCCGAGACCGTGAGAATGATTTTGCCGATATGCGCCGCATCCATGCGGGCATGCGCCTTTGCGGCATCCGATAGCGAAAATGTCGAATCGATCACCGGCTTGATCTTGCCTTGCGCCAGCAAAGGCCAGACCTTTTCGCGCAACGCCTCTGCAATCGCGGCCTTTTCCGCGATACTACGCGGGCGCAAAGTCGACCCGGTCAATGTCAGCCGCTTGAGCATGATCGGCATCAGGTTCATCTGAACCTTAAATCCCTCCAAAAAGGCGATATACACAAGCCGGCCATCTTCGGCCATGCAGTCGATATTGCGCGCGGCATAGTCACCGCCGACCATGTCTAGAATGACATCAACGCCTTTCCCGCCGGTAAATTCTTTCGCTGCCGAAACAAAGTCCTCGCTGCGGTAGTTTATCGCCCGGTCCGCCCCGAGCTCGCGGCATACCGCGCATTTGTCGTCGCTGCCCGCCGTGGTCAGTACCTTGGCACCGAAGGCATGCGCAAGCTGGATCGCGGTTGTACCGATACCACTCGTCCCGCCATGCACCAGAAAGCTTTCGCTGGGCTGCAACTGCGCGCGGTCGAACAAGTTCGACCAGACTGTGAAAAAAGTCTCCGGTACACCAGCAGCCGCCACCATATCGAGCCCGTCTGGCACCGGCAGGGTTTGCGGCGCGGGCGCAACGCAATATTCCGCATAGCCGCCCCCCGAAACCAGCGCGCAGACGCGATCGCCAACCGAAAAGCCCGATACGTCCGGCCCGATTGCCGCAATCGTGCCGGAAACTTCCAGTCCCGGCGTATCAGGGGCGCCGGGTGGTGGCGGGTACAGCCCGATACGCTGCATGACGTCGGGGCGGTTGATACCGGCAGCAGCAACCTTTATCAGCACGTCGCCCGCCCCGGCCTCTGGCGTGGGGATTTGTTTCGGAACCAAAACTTCTGGCCCACCGGGCTCGCTAATGGCAATGGCCTGCATCATGGCTGGTATGGATTCCGACATTAATAATTTTCCTCTTACTCGATCAATACAGGGGGAAAGCTTCTGCCAACCCCACTAGCCCCGCCCACCCTCTGGCAAGGCACGAATTTCATCTTCCCTGGTTTTCCGCATCAGGCGGCTGCGTTGATCGCCGCCAGCTGCTGTTGAAACTGGCCTATATCGAAATAGTCACGCCATTTTGTAATCTTGCCGTCAGCAAACTCAAATGTACCCATGACGGGCAATTCCAGCCACTGCTCCTTGATCTGAAACTTATCGGTCCGTTCGGTCAGCACAACTCCATTGGCATCCTCGGCAATAAAATGCGTGTCGAACTCGATCGCACTGCCCATGGTTACGAATTGTGTGATTGTCTGCCGAACCGCCTCAATCCCCTGCACAGGGTCGAGCGGAATATTGTGGTAAATCGCATTTTCGGCAAAAAAGCCCATGATCTCCTCGATATCCTGTTTGCCCCAGGCTGCGATGAATGCCGCGACGGTCGGGATATTACTCATTCTGCCTGCATCTCCCTCTAAGCCAGTTGATTATCCGTTATGTCTGAAGCTTGTCAGAGATAGGATGCAAATGCCACAGCCTTCGGCACCTCCCGGCAAAACCATAATCCATTAGATTAGATATCAATGATATTGGTTTGTTATTATTGATATTTATAGAATATCACGATTTTATGATTTCGATCACACACTGCTTTCTTGTGATTTTTCCCCTATATCTTTGTGCATTAGAATACTGCCGATCATTGCAGCAAGCGATCAAATGATCGTCACACGCGTTTAGTTGAATCGGGCACAAATGCGGAGCGTGACTAGTATGCGGTTAGGTACACGACCCGTCAGGCAATTGACCATGGCCTTCGGGCTGACCGGGTTGGCGCTTTTTCTGTCATGCCTGAATGCTTCTTATGCACAGGCAGACGCCACCGCGCGGCCAGCATGCGACAGGGAAAACAGCGCTGCCGCCGACTATTTCGATTGCGAGGGAAAAAGGCTGCACGATGCCGGCCAGAAACTGCGTGAAGAGGCACGGCAACAACTCGCCCAAAGCAATCAACTGGCGCAACAATGCCTTGAAATGCCTGACAGTAACGAGGCGGAGAATTGTTATCTCCTGTCTTCGGATCTGACGATCGATGCCGGCTTCAAACATGCCGAGGCTGTCGACATGCTGCAAGAAGCAGAACGCATGTTTGCCCGCGCCGCCGACTTGCGTGATGGAGCACCGTAATCACCCTGACAAGCCGCGCATTTTGCGCGCAATTCCGACAAGGAAAAATGATGCTGATAAAGATGCCAAAATCCTGGGAAATATCGGAAAACCGGACAACGCCGGAAACGGTCTTTGCCAATCGTCGCGCTTTCATGCGCGGCGTGATTGGCGCGGCGACAATTGCCGGCACCGGGGTGAGCCTGGGACAATCGGCAGCTTATGCCGCAACCGATGACGATACTATGCGCTATCCGGCCCCGCGAAATCCCGCATTTCAGGATGCCGACCGCCCCATCACCGATGAAAAACTCGCATCCACCTATAACAATTTTTATGAATTCGCTTCCCATAAGCAAATCTGGCAAGCCGCGCAGGCACTGCCCACAGATCCATGGACAATCAAGATTGACGGGCTGGTGACACAGCCGCGAACCATTGATTTTGACGATCTGCTCCGGAAAATACCGATCGAAGAGAGGATTTACCGGCATCGCTGCGTCGAACGATGGTCGATGACTGTCCCCTGGTCAGGCTTTCCGATGCGAAAGCTCGTCGATCTGGCCGAGCCGCTTGCCGGCGCGAAATTCGTTCGGTTCGAAACATTCCACAATCCAGAGATCGCGTCAGGTCAACGGCAATTCTGGTACCCATGGCCCTATGTCGAGGGGATCACCCTGGCCGAGGCGCAGAATGACCTCACATTCCTTGTCACCGGCGCTTATGGCAAGCCGCTGGCCAAACAATTTGGCGCGCCGCTACGCCTCGCCCTGCCCTGGAAATACGGCTTCAAGTCGATCAAATCGATCGTAAGGATCAGTTTTACAGACGAACGCCCCGTCAGTTTCTGGGAGCAAACCAACAATCGCGAATATGGCTTTTGGGCCAACGTCAATCCGAACGTTCCCCACCCGCGCTGGAGCCAGGCGGTTGAAGAACCGCTTGGGTCACGCGACCGCGTGCCAACGCTGCTTTTCAACGGCTATGAAGAACAGGTTGCCGAACTCTATAAAGGCATGTCGGGGCGAAGCTTATTCATGTAAAGCTTGCCGGCATTGCGACCGGGTGACGGCAGGTAACATGGCGATCAGGTGACAAAAAAGCTTGTGATATTCGACTGCGACGGTGTGCTTGTCGACAGTGAGCCGATCGCCAATACGCTGCTATGCGAGGCGATTAACGCGCTGGGCTACCCCATTACCATTGCGCAAACCAGGGCACAGTTTGTCGGACGCTCGATGTCCGATGTGATGCAACTCATCACACAACTGACTGGCGCAACCTTGCCTGCGGGCTGGCTGGACCAGTTGCAGGCGCAAACCTATGCGGCATTCGAAAAGCAACTCGCACCGGTTGCGCATATTGCCTGCATCCTTGAGCAATTGATTGAAAACCGCCATCCGATTTGCGTGGCGTCATCGGGCAGCCCGGAAAAAATCGCCTTGAGCCTGCGCTGCACCAATCTGGCTGCATTTTTCGGAGATGCCGTCTTTTCCGCAAGCATGGTCGCGCGGGGCAAACCCCACCCGGACCTGTTCCTGCATGCAGCACGTGAAATGGGGGCCCGGCCCGCCGACTGCATTGTCGTGGAAGACAGCCTCCCCGGCGTCACTGCCGCCCGGGCTGCGGGAATGACAGTCTTTGCATATGCGGCGGACCCCGATGCGGACGGGGATGCATTGCATGCCGCCGGCGGCAGGCTGTTTCACGATATGCGCGAACTGCCAAAGCTGATCGCATAAAGCTGGGCTGATTCGAAAAAGCCACTGCCTGAAATTCTGCATGCAAGCGGGATTCATTTTCCCCCAAACTCGACGGGGCACAGAATATCTTTGGGAAACAATAAGTTAATCCGTCACTAACATCGGATTAAAGAGGGGCCAATTCGCACTTGGGGGGCTACGAATTGGCCCCGGTGCATAAAATGCACCCGCAATTGTGGGATGAAACAATTGCCTAGATAGAATTACTAAATTCCGAAAAAATGTACACCCCAAAAAAACGGCCATGGGCATGCGCTATACGCATAACGGCAAGTTTACAGCGACTTTTCTCAGGAATTACCGAAAGCATTCAGCTCTTCAATCAGAAAGTCCCTGAATGCCTGCACTTTCTTGAAGTTTCTCAGCTCTTCCGGATAGACTAGATGCATTTCGAATTTGGGGCCGCAAAATTCCGGTAACACTTGCTGGATTTCGGGATCGCGCAACACAAGATACTCCGGCAGCATGGCGATGCCGGTTTCGTTCTTCACAGCCAGAAGCACGCCATAGACGTTATTGACCCGCAGGACAGGTTCGCGCGGCCCCGCCTGCTTCGTCCGGCCAGCGCTTAACAATGTGTTGATCTCGGAAAAGTAACCCGGCGCGAATTCGCCATAGGTAACGATCGGATGATCATCGAGATCAGCAAGGCTTTCGGGAACCGGCGCCTTTTCGAAATAGCGCCTTGAACCACATACGACAAAGCTCACATCACGTAGTTTCAACTTGATGAGCCGCTCTTCCTGTGGTGGCCTGAGGCGGATACCGATATCGGCCTGATGCAGCGGCAAATCCAGCTCTTCATCATCCAGAATGAGCGATACATTGATGTCGGGATAAAGCGACAGGAATTTCTTGATCCGCGGCGTCAGCCATGTCGATCCGAAGGCAACTGTCATCGCGATCCGCAAATTGCCGGCAGCCTCCTCCTTGCTGTCTCGCAAGGTGGTTTGCGCGACAGAAATTTTTCGCACGATATCCTTCGCCGTGCCGTAAAGCTGCTGCCCCTGCTCGGTCAGGCGAAGCCCGCGCGTGTGTCGGTAGAAAAGCTGGAACCCGAGTTCCATCTCCAACGCACTGACCTGCCGGCTGACCGCTGACTGACTAAGTGACAGCCGCTGTCCTGCGCGCGTGAAGCTGCCAACATCGGCAACCGTGTGAAAAACGCGCAATTTATCCCAATCCACGATCATCCCTTTACAAAAAACCGATCCGTTTCCGCCGGACGCAAAGCAACAATCTGGGATAACTACTTGGCCAGTAAACAACCGGGCCGGTCAGAGGCGCTTCTTCAGGCGCGCATCTACACTTCAAGTTCAGCCAGAAACTTTTCAGCTTCCAGCGCGGCCATGCATCCCATACCTGCCGCGGTTACAGCCTGCCGATAGAGTTTATCTGTGACATCGCCGGCAGCATACACTCCGGGCACGTCCGTCGCGGTGGAATCAGGCGCTTTCAACAGATAGCCTTCCGCATCCATGGGCAAATGCCCCTTGAAGATTTCCGTCGACGGGCTGTGCCCGATAGCAATAAATACACCGTGAGCGTTAATTTCTCGTATGGCGTTGCTGTTTGTGTCGCGCAAAGCCACACCGGTGACGCCAAGCGGATCTTCTGTGCCCAATACTTCTTCGACAACACTGTTCCAGATTATATCGATTTTCTCATGCGCCAATAAGCGGTTTTGCAGAATGCGCTCCGCGCGCAGGCTGTCGCGGCGATGAACCAGCGTGACCTTGCGCGCGAAATTGGTCAGAAACAATGCCTCCTCGACTGCCGTATTACCGCCGCCGACAACCACGACTTCCTTATCGCGATAGAAAAAACCATCACATGTCGCACAGGCGGAAACCCCGAAACCCTTGAACTTTTCCTCGCTGGGCAGGCCAAGCCAGCGCGCCTGCGCGCCCGTCGCGACGATGACACTGTCACCTGAATAGCTTGCCCCGCTATCGCCGATGGCCTGGTAAGGGCGCTTGGAAAAGTCGACCGACACAATATGGTCATTAATCAGCCGGGTGCCGACATGCGCTGCCTGTGCCTGCATCTGCTCCATCAGCCACGGCCCCTGAATGGCCTCGGCAAAGCCGGGATAGTTCTCGACGTCAGTCGTAATCGTCAATTGGCCACCCTGCTCCAGGCCGGTGACCAAAATCGGCTCAAGCATAGCGCGGGCCGCATAGATCGCCGCTGTATAGCCTGCGGGACCGGAACCGATAATCAGTACTTTCGAATGATAGGCGTCGCTCATCGGTTCTTCCCGCTGCTTGTGCTGTTTATTTCCGGAATGTGCGTGTCCGCAAAAGCAATCGGGTACGATCAGGCCATGCCGACAGACAGCAACTTTAACTAGTAGCTTCGAGGCGAATAGGCAAGAGCGGGCAGCACTTCGCTGCAAGGCTCACGTCAGCTAACGGTTCGTCCGCCGTTCAGGCCCGCGATAGGGGTTGCGCAAACGTCGCCTGTCAGGCCCGGTAAAGCCGAAAACCTCAACAAAATCACGCGGCTTGCGCAGCACACTGCTGATATGGCGCGAAACCTGCTCCGAGGAGAAAGGCCGAACCAGAAATTCGTGTACGCCTGCATCGCGCGCCGCTTCCACAAGCGGCTGGGTCGGTTCGGCTGTTTGAATGATCACCGGGATACGGCTATCCAGGCTATCCGAGCTATGGCGCACCATCCGCACGAACTCGATTCCATCGAGTTTCGCCATTCGATATTCCACAAGCACGACATCGACAACATGTTCGCGCAGAATATCGAGCGCCCTTGACGGGTCGGTTTCCTTGATCACCGCCCGAATACCCGCGCCTTCCAATACTGTCTGGGTGATTGCCTGGCGATCCTTGCTATCGTCAAGCAGTAACACGGTTATACCGTCAGCGGGGGCCTTCTTCTGCTGCATACTCTTTGCGCGGCTCATCATCTAATACGCACCGGGATCAACACGCTCCGGGCGCATCTCCCTGCCCGGCGGGATAGCAACTCTGCCAGTCAGATATTAACAAAATGCCAAGCCACGTTCAGCGCTAAAACCGCTGAAAACCCGCCTAGTTCAGCACAAGACCGGCAAATTCCCGGATGGCGTCAATATGTGCCTGCGGCCCCTTGCGGCCACCCGCCATGGTGTTAAGCGAGGCATGTGTCGCCCCCTGCCCGCGCCACCAGTCAAGCTCTTTGGCCCAGTCGGCAGGCACGCGTCTTTCGCCCTGAATCATCGGATCGATACCGAAATTCGCCAGATCGCGCCCCGCTTCCTCAAGATAGTCGCGCATCCGCGCAATCCGCGCGGCACCTTTATCCCCCGGACCGAACAAGGGAAACCAGCCATCGGCAAGCCGTGCGATCCGGCGCAATGCAACATCCGCATTGCCCCCGAACCAAAGCGGGATCTTGCCCGCCAGCGGCCGGGGATTGATGCCCGCATCGGGGATACGATCCCATTTCCCCTCGAATGTGATCAGATCGTCCGCCCATAATTTGCGCAGCAGTTCAGCCTGTTCCTCAACCCGGCGTCCGCGGGTATGAAAATCCTCCCCCAGGCATTCATATTCGACATCGTTCCAGCCAATCCCGACCCCGAGCCGCAGCCGCCCACCGCTTAAAACATCAATTTGGGCGGTTTGCTTGGCAACCAGCGCGGTCTGCCGCTGCGGCAGGATCAATACGCCAGTTGCCATCTCGATCCTTTCGGTGATGCCGGCAATGTAACCAAACAGCACGAAGGGCTCATGAAACGGGTGGGTGTAGCTGTAAGGCCCGCGCCAATCGGGCCGGCTTTCAAGCCCGGCGCCCAGCACATGATCAAAGGCGATGATATGGCTGAAACCAAGCTCTTCGGCTGCCTGCACATAATCACGGATACCGACCGGGTCTGTACCGATCTCCGATGTTGGAAAGATGACCCCCACGCGCATTGCTGATCCTCCCTTGATTGTCGCGGGCGTTCCGCCGCCCGCACACCCTTCCCGGGCTTTCTTGCCGCGCAAAGTCTAGCGCAGTTTTGGCAAAATCCCCAGCAATGCGTCTTGCGGCCTGTGCTATCCGCCCTGCCAGTCGGCAGGCCGTTTGCCAAGCCAGGCGCGCAGCCCCTCGCTGTAATCGGGGTGCGTTACGGCCTCATCAAGCAGCCGTTCTGCATCCTGCACGGCCTCTGCTGCGCTGCGGTGAAGATCGGTATAGATCTGGAACTTCGTATCGCGCAGCGATCCCGGCGCGACAGACTTGGTAAGCATACGCGCATATTCCATCACCTCGGGCATCAGCGCATCGGCCGGCAGCAACCGATTGAGCAGCCCCATCCGCATCGCCTCTTCAGCCAGAAATACCCGGCTTGATAACAGGATATCCTGCGCATGGGTCAGGCCAATGATGCGCGGCAGCAACCAGGAAAGTCCGAACTCGGCAGGAAAATTGAACCGGCCATGGGCGGCTGTGAACTTGGCGCCTTCCACGGCAAAACGCAGATCGGCATAGCAGGCAAGCACAAGCCCCACCCCGGCCGCCGCCCCGTTGATGGCCGCGATAACAGGCTTCGTCAGCCCGAAATGATAGGCAAATGTCGCGTCAAATTCGGGCCGTACACCAAAACCTGGCCTGGCGATATCGGTGCCGGTGCCGGAATCATATTTGCCCTTGTCCGAATGCCCCTCAAGCGCTGCGGTGTCGGCCCCCGCACAGAATGCCTTACCTTCCGGATCGCCTGTGACGATGATGACACGGACATTACGGTCCCGATCCGCCTCAGCAAGCGCCCAGCGATATTCAGTATGCATGCGCCCGGTCCAGGCATTCATCCGCTCGGGCCGGGACAGGGTGATCGTCGCGATCTGTTCGTCGACCGCATAACGAATGGTTTTCAGTTGCATGGGGCTTGTCCTTTCTGCGTCGGCTGTCGCTACGCCTGCCGGACACGCCGCATACCGCGATACTGTGCTATCCGGGCAGGTAGAGCCCGCCATTCACATGAATGGTCTGGCCGGTGATATAACCCGCCCCCTCCGATAGCAGGAATGCCACGGTGGCGGCAATTTCCTCCGGCTTGCCCGAGCGTTTCATCGGCACCTCGTCAAAGGTTGGTTCAGCATTGCCGGGAAACACTTCGGCCAGCCGCTGATGCCAGATGAACCCCGGCGCTATCGCATTGACCGTCACGCCATGGGCGGCAAGATCCAGCGCGGTCGAGCGGGTATAGCCGGTGATCGCCGCCTTACCCGCCGCATAAGGCCCCTGCCCGCGACCGGGCGTATAGGCATACATGGACGCAAGATTGACGATCCGGCCGAACCCGTCCTTCACCATCGCCTCGCTAAAGGCGCGTGTCAGATAGAATGTGCCATCGATATTGACCCGCATGACCCGCTGCCAGGTCTTCGTATCCATCTCCCAAGGCTTTGCCGCACCCTGAATCCCTGCATTATTAACAAGATAGGAAATTTTTATATCTCGTGACTTTAACGCAGCAGCCAGCTCGGTCACCGCTTCTTCCTTGGTCACATCAAGCGGAAAAAAGCTCACATTATCGCGTGCGACGGGGGGCAATTCGGCGCGCCAGGGTTCAAAATCCTCGGCCCGCCGGTCCGCTGCGATGATCGGAATCCCTGCTTCGCTGATTGCCACCGTCATTGCCGTGCCAAGCCCGCCAAGCGCCCCTGTCAGTAATGCATGTCCGCGCGCCATCCTGTTCCCTCCCTATTACGGTTCGGCCTATTACCGTTCGGCATTTTGTTTTCTGCCTGCGTCGTTCTGCCTCAATACACAGACTGCCATCGCTGCCGAAAGAAAACTCGCGCCAAGCTGATAGCATACAGCTGACAAACATAGCTGTCGGCACGGCCAGTGTTCCGGGCGATGCCCGGTAGCTAAATCCCCTTGCCGCCGTCAATATCCAGGCACACGCCGGTCAGGAATTCGGCGTCATCGGACGCCAGGAACAAGGCGGCGTTCGCGACATCGCGCGGTTCCGTCAAACGCCGCAGGGGCACTTCATTCGTCATGAATTGACGCGCCTCGTTCGAGATGCGGTCAAGCCCTGTTGTCGTCTTGATGAACCCTGTTTCCGACACGACCGGGCATAGCGCATTGACGCGGATCTTATACTGCGCCAACTCCACCGCGAGGCCACGCGTCATGGTGACAACCGCACCCTTTGACGCATTATAGGCAGTAACATTCGGGCGCGGCCGTTTCGCCCCGAGCGAAGCTGTGTTGATGATCACGCCGCCACCGGCCTTGATCATTTCGGGGACGGCATATTTGACCGACCAGTAAATGCTCTTGGTATTGGTATCGAACACCAGATCGTACCCTTCCTCGGGCAATTCATGCATCGGCGCCGACATATGCCCAAGCCCCGCATTGTTGATCGTTATGTCAAGCTGGCCGAAGGCTTCGACCGCCGCATCGATCATCGCCTTGTTGTCAGGGCCGCTGCGCACATCGCAGGCCACGGCAATGGCTTTCCCGCCTTCGCTGACAATCGCATCGGCAACCTTGCGCGCGCCGTCGAGATTGATATCGGCCGCAACGACATGCGCCCCTTCGGCGCCGAACTGTGCCGCGATGGCTGTGCCGAAACCCGATGCCGCACCGGTCACGATGACGGTTTTTCCCTCAAAACGCATGATTTCTACCCTAGCTTGCTATTGCCTGTTTGTGATCAATCCATCGGAAAGCCGTAAAGCCTTGCCGCATTCTCGTAAGTCACCTTCCGTACAGTTGCCGCATCAATGCCGGCAAACTGCTCGCTCAGCAGGTCCTGGGAATCAGGCCAGACCCCGTCAGGATGCGGGAAATCATTGCCCCACATGACATTGTTCACGCCGATACGGTGGAGATTTTCGATGCCTGTGCGGTCAAGCTGGAAAGTGGCGAACATCTGCCCATACCAATATTCGCTTGGCGGGCGCGGCACGACATCCTTGAACTGATCTTCCCATTCATAATCCATGCGTTCAAGGACATAAGGAATCCAGCCGATCCCCGATTCCCCGATCACGACTTTCAGATCGCCGTGCCGCTCGAGCGCACCACCGAAAATGACCCCGGCCAGCACCGTCAGCATATTGATCTGGAACCCCGTCATATGGGTTGCGAACCACGGCCTGCGGGTCTTTGTATCGCCATACCAGCGATTGTCGATCGGCGGGCCGATGGTGTGCAGATGCACAGGTACACCGGTTTCAGCAGATGCCTGCCAAACCGGTTCCCATTCATGGTGCCACATGGGCAACATATCGTGCGACAGCCCCAGTTCGGCCCCCTTCAGGCCAAGCGCCGCAATTTCGCGCAGCTCCCGTGCCGCATCATCCGGCGACAGGGAGGAAATACACCCCACCCCTGCAAACCGCCCCGGAATGGCCTTGCAGAAATCCGATAGCCACTCATTGTAGATGTGTAATACGCAAGCAGTGACCTCCGGATCTTCCAATCGGTTGGCGGCGCCCAGAATGCCGTACACAACCTCACCCGCTATCCCGTCGAGATCCTGATCTTTGGCGCGCAGTTCCGGCACTGTCGGGCGCATGATGCCCTTGGACTGATCTGCATAAAGCCCCTGTTCGGCCATCCGGTCAGAGCGATGGATCTGCCCCGGCACATAGCGACGCCCACCCGAACCCATACCGCCGACAAGCCCCAGGGTCTGCCCCTTGGCCGACTGCCAAATCCGGTCTTCACCGCGTTCGATAACCCGCGGCATGCGGTCCTTCAACGCGGCAGGTGCATTGTCGCGCCATAAATTTTCAGGCAACAGCGGAAAGTCGATATGCCCGTCCGCCGAAATCACCTTATGCTGCATCCGCTTGCCTCCCCGTCCGACGCCTTTACCAGGCGCTTATCCAAGCCGGCGCTTTATTCCCGCGCGGCAAATATGTTATCGGATTTATGATCATAGTTCGCGGCGCATTTGTCGACCGTAATTTATAAATTTTTGGCAGAATCGATCGATTTGCCGGAACAGGGAAGCAGCAATGAAAGCACTTGTCGTCGGCGGCACCGGCCCAACCGGCCCCTATCTTGTGAATGGCTTACTGGCGCGCGGCTATGAGGTGGCGATCCTGCATCGCGGCACCCATGAAATCGACGAAATCCCCCCTGAGGTCGAACATATCCATGTCGATCCGCATTTTCGCGAAACCATCGATGAAGGGCTGAAGGGCCGGCAATTCGATCTTGCGATCGCCACCTATGGCCGCATCCGTATCGTTGCTGAGGCATTGATCGGCAAGACACCGCGGCTTGTCGCGGTAGGCGGCACACCAAGCATGCGTGGCATGGTGAAGCCCGAGGATAATTTTCCCATCGGGATGCCGATTCCGGCCCCTGAAACAACACAACGGATCGAATCCAAAGAAGAACTCGATTTCGGTTATCTCATCCGCCAGACAGAAGATGTCGTCCTGAAAGGCCATGCGGATGGCCATTACAACAGCACCATGTTCCGCTATCCGCTGGTTTACGGACCAAACGAGATCAGTTCTTTCGAATGGCTGATCATGAAACGTATTCAGGACCGGCGGCGTGAGCTGATCCTGCCTGATGGCGGGCTGACCATCGTCTCGCGCGGCTATGCGGAGAATATGGCGCATGCGGTGCTGCTTGCAGTCGACCAGCCCGAGAATTCGGCTGGCAAGCTCTATCATTGCGCCGATGAGCAACAGCTCACCCTTGGGCAATGGGCGCAGGTGATCGCACGGCACATGGATTGGGCGTTTGATATTTACGGCGTACCTGACGAGGTTGCCTACACTGCGCGTGAATATCTTCCCATTGGCACCTCCGCCAATCACCAGATGATGGATATCTCACAAATCAAGGCTGATCTTGGCTATCGCGATATCGTCCCCACAGTGGAGGCACATCGCCGGACAGTTAACTGGCTGCTTGCGCACAAGCCCGACAATGACGGCAAGTTCACCCGCCGGGAAGACCCGCTGCAATATGCTGTCGAAGATCAGTTGATCGCGATCCAGAAACAGGCGCTTGAGCAGATGCGCGCGATCGAATACCGAAAGAAAAGCACACGCCACAGCTATGCCCACCCGAAACAACCCGGGCTTGGCAAGGATCACCGCGCGCGCTGAGCAGTCGACATCGCAGGTTCGTATGCCAGTCAGCCGCTAAACGCTGTCATTACTTTTCGGCCGGGTGATGGGGCGGCTCAACGGATCGTTTTCCAGAGCGCTCAACAAAACACGCCGGGCGATGGGGGCCGCGACCTTTGAGCCGCTGCCCCCATGTTCAACAATGACCGATACCGCATAGCGCGGCGCGGCGACCGGTGCGAATCCGACAAACAAGGCGTGATCGCGCTGCGCCCAGGGAAGATCTTCGTTCTTGGTCACCCCTTCCTCGCGCTCGCGTTCGCGAAGACTGATCCGGCGCACCTGCGCGGTCCCGGTCTTGCCTGCAAACTGCCACTCGGGGTTAGTCGCGCGAACCCCGGAAGCAGTTCCGTCAGGACTGTTGACCACATCAGCCATCGCATCGCGTACCATCTGAAGATGATTGCGCGGCACCGCAAAATTCTGCGGATCAGCGCGCGCATCCTGTCGTTCATCGGTAAACAGATGCGGCCTGACGATATTGCCGCCATTCGCGAATAGTGCGGTCATCACTGCCAGCTGCAAAGGTGTGCTCTGCACATATCCCTGCCCGATTGCCGCCACCAGGGTTTCACCCCCGACCCAGGGTTTGCCAAGCCGCCGGCGTTTCCATTCCGGTGTCGGGAAGATGCCGTACTTCTCCCCCGGAAGGCCGAGCGTAACGGTTTCCCCCAAACCGAATTTGGCCGCCATGCGCGCGATCGGCTCAATACCGATCCGCCGGGCGATTTCGTAATAATACACATCGCAAGACAGTTTCAGACTGTCATGCAGATCCACCGCGCCATGACCATGCTCACGCCAGCAATGAAAGATCTGATCTCCCAGCTGCACCTTGCCGTTGCAGAATATTTTTTCCTGTGGCGATATGCCAGCGGCCAGCGCAGCCAGCGCAACTACAGGTTTGATCGTCGAACCTGGCGGGTAAAGGCCCGAAACCGCCTTATTGATGAAAGGCTTGCGCGGATCGTTCAGCAATGTCTGCCACTGCGCGTTACTCAATCCGACATTAAAGGCATTCGGGTCGAACCCCGGTGTCGAGGCCATTGCCAGAATATCGCCATTCTGGACGCCAAGACAGACGACTGCGCCTGTTTGGCCCGCAAGCGCCGCAACTGCCGCACGTTGTAATCTGTAATCCAGCGTCAGCTGGACATCCTGCCCGGCAATCGCGGGCTGTACGCTGAGCTCGCGGATCACCCGATCATAGGCATTCACCTCGACCCTTTGGCTGCCGGCGCTGCCCCTCAAGGCAATATCATGAATCTGCTCAACACCACTGCGACCGATTTTGAAGCCGGGCAAGCGGAACAACGGGTCCTGTGTCTTGGCGTGCAGCAGGTCATTTTTGGTCGGCGTTGCGACATAGCCGACCAGATGTGCCACCTCGGCGCCGAAGGGATAGTCGCGGGTCTCGCCAACGACCGGCTGAACGCCCCTCAAACGCGGACTATTGACATTGATCTGCGCAAACTCTTCCCAGCTGAGGTTTTCGGCGACGACCAGCGGCACATTGCCGCCATAGGACTTCGCCTCCCGCAGGATGCGGGCATATTGCGCATCCGATATCGTGATCAGGTTGGACAGCGCATCAAGGGTATCGGCCAGACTTTCAGATCGTTCCGGAACCAAAACAACCTGAAAGTTTTGACGACTTGTCGCCAGTTCGGTCCCGAAACGATCCAGGATACGCCCACGTTGCGGCGCGACCAGGCGCAGGCTGATGCGATTTTCCTCTGCCAGCAACTTGTACTGATCCGACTCAATAACCTGCAGATAATAGACGCGCCCCGCCAGCCCCCCGAATACCGCGAGCTGCGCCGCCCCAAGCAAGGCCGCGCGCCGGGTGAGATTGCCCAACTGGCCATCTTCACGGCCATCGAGATGGAATTTCGGTTTTTTCCGCATATCAGCCCGACGAAATGAGCTTACGCATACACAAGGTCAACAGCCACGCCACAGCCGGATATGCCAGTAAAGTCAGCGTTGACTGAAGCATGATCGGCCTCAATGACAGGATATGACCATAATAAAGGCTCGCACCACCCCATGCGGCGACACCGACAATATAACAAACCGGAACGAAGGAGGCCCAGCTCAACAAGAACCTGATTCCCACCAAAACCCGCCGCTGTGAAATTGTCACAAACTGAACAAGCAGAAATAACACGGCCCATAGCCCAAGGGGGCCCCCGGACAAGGAATCTTCAACCAATCCAACAAAAAACACAGCAAATGGCGGCAATAATGTCGGCCGCACGACAGTCCAGAAAAATACTGCGCACAGAGAATACAGTGGACCGACTGTAGCGAACCCGGGCAAACCAAGCGGCACAGCCCCCAGCAATACGAAGAAAATCGACGTCGCCGTCGGGACAAGGCGCGTAAGAATACGCACCAATTCATCAAACGGAGTTCGGTTCACCTGCCTGAACTATGCGGCGAAACTTCCATCTGTGGCGCAACCGGTGCAGGCTTCCGGCGCGGAACGATTTGCGGATCGATAGCCGCAACCTCGTCGCGCGCCAGCGTACCATCGCCCATCAGCCCGATTTTCGCGATGTCTTCCCGCATTAACGGCAATTCGTAGCGCAAGATGCGCACAAAGGATGTATTGCCATTATCGACAAACGGTCGCACCAGCGGTGCAACTGCCCGATCGGCAGGCCGTACCGCGCTGACCGCACCGACGGGAACCCCAGGCGGGAACATGCCGCCATGACCGGAGGTGACAAGCCGATCCCCGGCATTTATCCGTACATTGTTCGGCAGATATAGCAGTTGCGGCAATCCATCATTATTCCCCGACAAAACTGCACGATAACCGCCCGGTTCGACGATCACCGGTACTTTGCTATTCAGATCGGTTAATAACAGAATTCGGGAGGCATCGGCGCCTGTCGAAATGATACGACCAAGCAGCCCCCCTTCGCCAACAACCGCCATTCCTTCCCGTACACCCTGGCGCGCGCCCACATTGATCAAAAGCGTATCGACGAACGGGCTTGTCGCATCACCGATTACCCGGCCGGAAATGAAATGCGCACTGGGCAAATCAGCCGTATTCAGCAACCCTTTGAGGCGGCTATTTTCCTGCTCGAGATTAAGGGCCGTGACCTGCCAGTTACGCAGACGTCGCACCTCTTCGCGCAACCGTTCATTCTCAGATAATGCATTGAGGTAATGATCGACCTCGATCACGCCGCTGCGCAATGCCTGCACCGGGCGCGCCATCAAATCCAGAACCGGGGCGGCAACCTCGGTTATGAACATGCTGATTCGCCATACCGGCACATAATCGACGCGACCGAAAATCAGCAATGTACACGCGGCCGCAAGTAACGCAAGAAACGAGAATCGTTGCCCAAGCGCCTGAAAATTAACAGCTAATCTCTCTGCGCGGTGTCGCGGTCTTTGCACCCTGCTGTCCCCCGTCATCCCTCGCCTGATTGAAATTCATATGACTGGCCCGTTACCCACCCAGATGCGGCCGATCAGAAATTCAACTATAATGTTAAGCTGAAAATGTTCAACAAAACATTAAGTTCTGTCCTGTTGCTAACTAATTCCGGCAAGAACATGCCGCATCGTCTTGAGATGTTCCAGCGCACTGCCGGTTCCCTCGGCAACACAGGATAATGGCGACTCCGCGATGGACACCGGCAAACCGGTTGCTTCGCGCAGCACCACATCAAGCTTGCTGAGCAATCCGCCGCCACCGGTAAGGATAATTCCCTTATCGACAATATCAGCCGCCAGTTCCGGTGGTGTCTGTTCCAGGGCGACCTTCACAGATTCAACAATCGCCCCAACCGGCTCGGCAAGGCTTTCGGCCACCTGCCGTTGATTGATCCGCAGTTCCTTGGGCACGCCGTCGACCAGGTGACGACCCTTTATCACCATTTCAGGCCCGTCACCGTTATCGGGGGGACATGCGGCACCGATTTCAGCCTTGATGCGCTCGGCGCTCGCCTCCCCGATCATCAGATTATGATGCCGACGAATATAGCCGATAATGGCTTCATCCATTTTATCGCCGCCCACCCGGACCGAACGCGCATAGACAATGCCGCCAAGCGACAGTACGGCGACCTCAGTCGTGCCACCGCCAATATCCACAACCATCGATCCGGTGGGTTCGGTCACCGGCAGACCGGCCCCGATCGCGGCAGCCATCGGTTCCTCAATCAGGAAAACGCGCCGCGCGCCAGCCGACAGGGCGGATTCCTGAATAGCGCGGCGTTCGACGGCTGTCGACCCGGACGGCACGCAAATCATAATCTGAGGATTGGCAAAAGAACGGCGGTTATGCACCTTGCGGATAAAATGCTTGATCATTTCTTCCGCAACTTCGAAATCGGCGATGACGCCATCGCGCATCGGGCGGATTGCCTCGATATTGCCCGGCGTGCGGCCGAGCATCATCTTGGCTTCCTCACCTACCGCCAGAATCTGCTTGCGGCCACGGTTTTCCACCATCGCCACAACAGAAGGCTCATTCAAGACGATACCGCGCCCCTTGACATACACCAAGGTGTTTGCGGTCCCCAGATCAATCGCCATATCGGCGGAAAACATCCCTAACAAATCCGACAACATAGACGTGGTACCCTGTTAAGTTGCCTGTCGCACATAACCGCCGGACCAGATCCGGCGGTCTTCTCATCTTCGTGGCGCATATAACATGCACCATATTTCCGGCCCCGCCGGGTGCTGAAGCGACGTTAAACCGTCGCGGTCAGCGCCACCGGTGCCGTTTTGTCCCGTTTCACCAGCAGACGGTTCAACGCATTGACATAGGCCCGCGCGCTCGCCACGAGCGTATCGGGATCAGCCCCCTGCCCGGTTACCGCCTTGCCATTCTGCTCCAGCCTCACACTGACCTCAGCCTGAGCATCGGTCCCTTCGGTGACGGCATGAACCTGGTAAAGCTGCAAATTCGCCTGATGCGGGTAAAGCTCATGAATAGCATTGAAAATCGCATCGACCGGACCGTTGCCGGTTGCAGTGGTATCCCGCACTTCGCCATCAACATCCAGCGATAATGTCGCTTGCTGCGGACCTTTGGTTCCGGCAACAACAGCCAGGGAGACCAACCTGATCTTTTCCTGTCCGCGCAGCATCTCATCGCTGACCAGGGCGACAATATCCTCGTCATAAATCTGCTTCTTGCGGTCCGCCAGCTCCTTGAAACGCACAAAGGCATCCTGAATGGCATTCGGCCCCAGATCAAAACCCATTTCCTCGATTTTCTTGCGGAACGCATGTCGACCGGAATGCTTGCCCATGACCAGCGAGCTCTGATGCACACCGACGCTTTCGGGGGTCATGATTTCATAGGTTTCGGTATGTTTGAGCATCCCGTCCTGATGGATCCCCGATTCATGCGCAAAGGCGTTCTTGCCGACAATCGCCTTGTTATATTGCACCGGGAAACCCGTGGCATTGGACACAAGCCGCGATGCGGCGGTCAACTGCTGGGACACAACACCGGTTGCATAAGGCATACGGTCGCCGCGCACCTGCAAGGCCATGACGATTTCTTCCAGCGCCGCGTTGCCCGCGCGTTCCCCTATGCCATTGATCGTACATTCGATCTGACCCGCGCCATTTGCGATACCGGCCAGCGAATTGGCGACCGCAAGTCCCAGATCATTATGGCAATGGGTGGAGAACACTGCCTTATCGCTGTTCGGGATTGTGGCGATCAGATCCGCGATCAACTTGCCATATTCTTCCGGCGTCGCATAACCGACCGTATCGGGGATATTGATCGTCGTCGCGCCGCAGCGGATTGCCGCATCAACGCATTTGCACAGAAAATCCCACTCGGTGCGGGTCGCATCTTCCGCCGACCATTCCACATCACCACACAGGTTTCGTGCATGCGTGACGCTTTCGACCACGGCTTCCAGCACTTCTTCCGGGCTCATCTGCAACTTGTGCTTCATATGCACGGGGCTCGTCGAGATGAAGGTGTGAATGCGCGGCCGTTTCGCATGGGTCAACGCCTCCCATGCGCGGTCGATATCCTTCAGACCTGATCTGGCAAGCCCGCAAATGATGGATTTATCGATAATTTTCGCGACTTCTCGGACCGATTCGAAGTCCCCGTTCGAGGCGATCGGAAAGCCTGCCTCGATAACATCGACGCCCATATCCTCAAGCATTTCAGCAATGCGCAGCTTTTCTTCCAAAGTCATGGAAGCGCCGGGCGATTGCTCCCCATCGCGCAAAGTCGTATCGAAGATCTTGATTTGTTTGGCGTCCTGTGTGCCGGTCATATTCCCATTTCCTTATCCTTGCACCCCGCCCGCGACAGACGTCTTGCGGGGCCTTGTCTTGTCCAGGTTTCGATCTCCCCTAAACGCCCGGCCAAAATTGCAAGCCTGTCAACGCCTAGGGGCGGATAAGGAGAAGATCCAGAATTAGCGCGGCACCGCGCAAAATGCAGGGAAGATCACCATGCACAGCAACAGGCGCAACCGCGTCGCATAACGCCGGCCGCCCCCAAACTGGCTGCACATTGTCTCTACCCGTCATCAAGACACCTAATTTGTGTGGACGCTCCGACTATTCGAAGCAACCCAGCCTGCCGACATCTACAAAACAGCAAACGTGGCCGGAACCAGACTTGCCATCAATATGTAAACGCAAGCTAAAGACTCAGTATAAATCGCATGAAAGCGCCGATTTCGCAAGTCGTAAGCTGTGCAAATTCTCACAGGTTTCAGGCAAATTTAGGGCACGGCACAATATTTCCCTGTGTACGCATCTAGCCGGCGGCACGCAATCTTTCGCGCCGGCTCCGCACCAACGCAACCACAGAATCCACCAGCAAGCGAATGCGCGCAACCTCCCGCGCCTGCCTGTGCGTGACAAGCCACAATTCCTGATGCCCCACCGCATCGGGCCCGGCAACCCGCGTCAAACCGGGCAACTGATCTGCCATAAAGCAAGGCAAACAGGCGAATCCCAAAGCCGACTGCACCGCCGCCAAACGGCAAGACGGATCGCTTGAGCGGAAAACCACATTACCGCCCGCGGCACACTGGTTCGCCATCCACTCGGCAGGGCCCGAAGCCGGTTCGTCATGGGCAAACCCGATCAATGGCAGCTTTGCGATGTCAGACGCTGTGCGTCCGCGGCGCGCGAGCAACTCGGCCGCTCCGTAAAGGCCATAGCCGATCTCGCTTAATTTGCGGGTCAGCATGTCCCCTTGCGCAGGCACCCCGTAACACAAGGCCGCATCCAGATTGCTGAGCGCTGTTGGCGGCACGCCGCGCGTCGTGGACAATTCAACGACCAGACCGGGTTGCTCGATCTGCAGTTGGCGCAGCCGCGGCGCCAGAAAATAACTAGCGAATGCCGCAGGCGCGGCCAGCTGCACCCGTGCTTCCGATCCCGCGCCATCATTTCCGAAACCCCGCTCGATCCCGGCGAGCCGCTGCTGCACAGGCCGCAAGGCGGCGACAAGCCCGGCCCCCTCCTCGGTCAGGTGATAGCCTGCCCGCCCGCGCGCGAACAAGCGCACCCCGACAGCTTTTTCAAGGGCCGCGATGCGGCGCAACACCGTTGAAGCATTGACACCCAGCGCATCTGCCGCAGCAGTCAAACTGCCCGAATCCGCCACGGCGAGCGCAAAACGCAAATCGTCCCAATTCATGCCAATAGCCACTTGCAAGAAAGCAAAATATTATTGCGTTTTTACAGTAAGCGGCCGATAGAAGATACAGAAAGCAGCAAAATGCGCCCGACGCCCTGGATTATTTCCCCTTGAATTCGGGCTTTCTTTTTTCCATGAAGGCGCGGCGGCCTTCCCGGTAATCCTCGCTGGCGAAACAATCAAAAACAAGGGAATCGCACCGCGCGGCATTGAACTCACCCGGGGCCTGCTGAATTTCAGCGATTGTCTGTTTAACGGCCATGATCGTCAGCGGCGCATTTTCCGCGATCATCGTGCAATAATCGCGTGTCACATCGCGCAGTTCATCGCGCGGCACAACCCGGTTTACAAGGCCGATCTGCGCCGCCTCGTCGGATGAAAGCTGGCGGGCGGTAAAAAATATCTCCTTCGCCGCGGCCGCGCCGACAAGATTAACCAGGCTGCGCACACCGCTATGCCGATAGCCAAGACCCAGCCGGGCAGCCGGCACCGCGAACCGCGCGTGATCGCTTGCGATCCGCATGTCACATGACACCGCAAGCCCGACGCCACCCCCCATGCAAATGCCGTTGATCATCGCGATCACCGGTTTGTCACACCCCGCGACCGCTGCCATCGCCGCATCCACATCATCTTCATAACGTGCGACATCCTCAGGCGTTGCCCGCAATGTCTCGAATTCCGAAATATCGGCGCCCGACACAAACGCCTTGTCACCCGCACCTTCCAGCACGATCACACGAATGTCGGCATCCTGCGACCATTGCGCGATCAGGGGCGGCAAGGCCTGCCACATATCAAGCGACATGGCATTGAAACGTTCCTGATGATCAAGAGTGATCCAGCCAATTGCCCCATCCTTCCGGGCAATCACGCGTTCGGCGTGCATATTTTTATCCATCTATTAGAAAGTTGCGCCGTCAGTCAGACAAGCCACCCTTACAGGTGCATGCCATACGGATCAAATTATGCCCCGTGCGCGGTAATCGGCAATCGCGTCGGGATCGATCCCCGCCTCGGCCAGCACAGCGTCGGTATGCGCCCCCTGTTCAGGTGTCGCGCTGACGATTTTGGATGGGGTGCGCGACAGCTTCACCCCCTGGCCAACGAGCCTGATCTCCCCCATCTCCGGATGCGCGACCGGCACGGCCATTTCCAGATGCTGCACCTGGGGGTCGTCAAACACCTGCTTGATATCATTGATGGGTCCACAGGGTACGCCGGCAGCGTTGAAATCCGCCACCCATTCCGCGCTCGTCCTGTCGATGACGATCCCCTGAATGATGGCATTGATACCGTCACGGTTTTTTGACCGCGCGCGGGGGGTCGCGTAATCGGGATCGGTCAACAAATCCTCGCGCCCGATCACCGCGCAAAAGCGTTTGTAGATCGCATCGCCCGTCGCGGCGATATTGATATAGCCATCCTTTGTCTGAAACACCCCTGTGGGGATGCCCACAGGATGATTGTTGCCAGCCTGCGGCGGTATGGTCCCGTCAATCAGGTAACGGGTCGCCTGAAAATCGAGCATCGCCACCTGCGCCTGCAACAGGGAGGATTGAACCCACTGCCCCTCGCCCGACACCTCCCGCTCCAGAAGCGCAATCAGAATCCCTTGCGCGCAGTAAAGCCCCGCCGTCAGATCGGCAACAGGAATACCTGCCCGCACCGGCCCCTGCCCCGGCAGACCGGTGATTGACATCAGGCCACCCATCCCCTGCGCGATCTGATCGAAGCCCGGGCGTTTGCCATAAGGCCCGTCTTCGCCAAATCCGGAAATACTGGCATAGACGAGCCGCGGATTGACCGTGCGCAAACTTTCATAATCGACGCCCAGCCGATGCTTTACCTCGGGCCGGTAATTTTCGACCACGACATCGGCGTCCCTGACCAGCTTTTTGAGGAGCGCGACCCCCTCTGCTTCCTTCAGGTTGAGGGTGATCGCACGCTTGTTGCGGTGCAGATTCTGAAAGTCAGAACTTTTGCGTGACCCACCCAGCCCGTCATCCACATGGGCAGTGCGCGGCGCCTCGATCTTTATGACGTCGGCACCCCAGTCAGCAAGTTGTCTGACGGCCGTCGGCCCGGCACGCACCCGCGTCAGGTCCAGCACCCTGAAACGCGCAAGCGGACCCTGCCAATTACCATTGTGTCCCCCGGCCTGCTCCGCGCCCGTCACCATTCGTTTCCTCAACAAATTTTTCTTCGATTGCAAACTCTTGCGCGAAGGCGACACGGATGCCGCATCCGAATGCCGCAACCAATCGCTATTTGCGGGCCCGCTGCCCAAACAGGGTTGCCCGTGCCTTTTCATTGGTGCGCAGATCCGCCTTCTGGCGCCAATCGAGCCCGGCCTGAAACCCGCGCTGCACCGCAGGCCGTTCGCGAATACGCTCGAACCATTTTTTCAGATGCTTGAAGTCATCAAGATCCTGCCCCTGATTTTTCCAGGGCACGATCCAGGGCCAGATCGCCATATCCGCGATCGAATATTTCCCGGCGACGAAATCATTCGTACGCAATTGCTTGTTCAGCACGCCGTACAGTCGGTTGACCTCGTCCGTATAACGGTCAATCGCATAGGGAATTTTATCCTTGGAATATTGCCGGAAATGATGCGCCTGCCCGGCCATCGGCCCAAGGCCCCCCATCTGCCAGAACAACCACTGATCCACGGCAACACGCGCGCGCGTCGCTTTGGGATAGAACTTCCCGGTCTTGTTGCCCAGATACTGCAAAATTGCGCCAGACTCGAAAACCGAAATCGGCTTGCCACCCGGCCCCGCGGGATCAACGATTGCAGGCATCCTGTTGTTGGGGGAGATATTCAGGAAAGAACGCTTGAACTGATCACCGGCACCGATATTCACCGGAACAAGGTTATAAGGGAGTTTCGCCTCCTCACAGAAAATCGAAATTTTCCAACCATTGGGTGTCGGCCAGTAATAGAGATCAATAGGCTTTTGCGCCTTGGACGTCGTTTGTCCTTTACCCGCCGTTTTCTTGCTTTGCGATTTGGATGTTGCGGTGCGGCTTGTGCTCATCTGTTGCGTCCCATATCCGAGTTAGTTCCGGCACTTTCATGTCACCTGACTCAGCATAGGTTGGCTTTGCCGCAAACTTCAAGCGACGCATGCCCCTTATCGCCCCCTGATCGCGCGAATGTCATGCGGCGACGCGGACGACCCTGCTTGCTGGGAAGATTATCTGCGCGGTGGTTCCTTCGCCCGGCTGGCTTTGCAGCTGAAAATGTCCGCCATGCGCCGCGATCATTGACTCTACAATCGCAAGCCCCAACCCTGATCCTTCCGTACCCGATACAATAGCGCGCTTGGTCCGCGTGAAGGCCTTCTTCACCTGCGCAAGCTCTTCGGGCGACATGCCTGCGCCATTGTCACGCACCGCAACAGTAAACTCTCCTGATCCAGACAATGCCGCAGTTACGGTAACCATGCCACCTTCCGCGCTATATTTCAGGGCATTGCCTATCAGATTGAGCATGATCTGCTTGACGCGCATCGGATCCGCCAACAAGGGCGGCAAGTCCGATCCCAGCGACAGGCTCAGGCTGACTTGCTGGGATTGCGCCACCTCGCGCAAGAGATGGCAGGCATCCTCGACAAGGGGAACGATATCGATCTCTTCTTCTACCAGTTGCAACTTGCCCGCATCAGCTTGCGAGATATCCAGCAATTGATTGATGAGCGACAGCAGGTGCTGCCCGGAATCATGAATATCGGCTGCATATTCAGTATAACGCGGATCCCCGATCGCACCCCAAAGCTGCTGCTTCAAAACATCGGAAAAGCCAAGGATTGCATTCAGGGGCGTCCGCAATTCATGGCTGATATTAGCAAGAAACTCGCTTTTCGCGCGGTCGGCATTTTCCGCATTCGTCCGCGCCTTGTTCAGCACCTGATTGGCGTCGATCAGCTTATGTGCCAATGCCTGATTAGTGGCAGCAAGCTCAAGGGATTTGCGGACAGTTTGCCCAATCGACATGGCCACTTTTGTCGTTACCGCCGCATAAAGTGCCGTAAAGACGAGAATAATCGCGATCTGATCGGAAAGCACCGTAAGCGACGCCGCCCAGAATACCGTCAGCAATCCGCCAATGAATGCAAAATAGCCGGGCATGAAAATACCAACCGGCGTCGTTCCGACCATAAGCCCGCCAAGCGTAAACAGATAAAGCAAGGCACAGAACTGAAGTTCGGGTGAAAGAAACAGAAATGCACCAGCACCTTGTGCCGCGCCGCCAATTATGTTGGTGAGACAAAAAGACCACCGCCATATGAAAGGCGACTTGTAAGGCCCGATCCTGTTCTTGAAGAAATAAACCGTACTCAGCGACAGACTATTGGCCGCAACGACACCGGCAAACCATAATTCCACATAGGCATAACCATCGAACCAGCCGATAATCGCCATCAATAGCCCGCATAATGTATTACCGATCAGCAATGACGGGCGGTTGCGATATAGCGTCTCAAAAAGGGCTTGTTCGGCATTGAACCGATTTGGGATTCTATTCGGGAATCCATTTGGGAAGTTTTCCTCGCGGCCAACCTCCGATCCTGTCCCGTTACACTCTAAGCGAGCGGTCATATCGCTCTGCTTTCGGCAACACACGCAACCCAAACAAAGGGCAACACAGTCTGTTCGCTTAAAACCAAGAAATCGCCCCATTCCGATTTTCGGCTAAAAAGGATGCTATCGGACTGCAACGGTAAGTCCCGCCCAACTGGCCGATATTGTCACGTTAGCCAGATGATAGTTAACAAACCCTTTCACTGTGCCCGGCCGCATGCCGGACCGGAAAAATGGCACGCGCGATCGTCCCTTGCCCGACAAGACTGGAGATTTCAAAACGTCCGCCATGCGCTTCCATAATCGCCTTGACAATTGGCAACCCCAGCCCGGTTCCTTCACTGCGGCACTGATCAGCCTGCTGATTGCGGCCAAATACAGATAACGCGACCTGAACCTCATCCTCTGTCATGCCGGCGCCGTCATCGGCTACCTGCAAGACAGGCTCGCCCTTCCGGGTATAACCGGCACTAACCGTGACATGACTGCGTTCAGGACAATATTTGACGGCGTTTGCAAGCAAGTTCACAAGCACCTGCTTGACCCGTACCGGATCGGCCCAGAGCGATGCATAGTCATCAGGCACCTGCAGCGACACATCGATCGATTTGGCAGCAGCCTGATCATGCAGAAGAACATAAGTCTCCTCCGCCAATTGGGCGACATCCACCGCTTCGTGGGCGACAGACAACTTACCCGCCTCCGCACGCGAAATATCCAGAATTTCATTAATCAGCCGGAGCAGATGATCGCCTGACTGCTGTATGTATTTTGCATAATTACGCAGCTTCTCGGCATCTTTGGGCACATCTGGCATGTCGCTCAAGATTTCGGCAAACCCCAAAATCGCGTTCAACGGCGTACGCAATTCGTGGCTCATATTCGTCAGGAAAGCGCTCTTGGCGCGATTGGCCCGCTCCGCCTCCAACTTCGCCTCGACCGCCTGATTGCTGGCTTCAACCGCTTGCCTGGCAAGCAATGTATTATAGACAGAGGTGTAAAATGATCGGCTCAAGGCGCGGCCGATAATCAGTGATACCAGTGTCGCACCAATTACCGTCACTGCACCGACGGCAAGAATTAACCAGGATTGTTCACTGTCCAGCCAAATACATCGGGCGGCAAACGGGACGAAGCCACCAAAGCTTAATGCTGCAAATCCTTTGAAGAAGATTCCCGCAGGCACCGCCGTAACCGACAGGCTCGCAAGTATCAGCAGATAAAAATAAGCCGAACCATCCAGTGTCGCATTGAAAAACAGCCAGCTACCACTGCCCCAGGCCAGCCCCGTACACAGATTGGTCAGATAAAAAAGCCTGTACCAAACATCATCCTTCCATTGCAACGCCGCACGGCGACGAAACAACAGCGCACTGCCAACGCCCGCAGTAGCGCAAAGGACAATCACAATAAACCAGGCTGAAATCCATGCCGCCTGCGCGGCATTCCAGTTCAGATAGGCAATCGGCGCAGGCACGAGGATGCCCAGGGAAACGATGACAAGACGATTTTGGTAAATCACCTTCAGACGTAACTGACTTACCCGTTCCGGTATGTCAGATTGATCGACCAGATCATTTGCCGTCGCGTCAGACATCCCGAATTGGCCTTTACCCCTGATTTATGTCTGAGCAACGCACATGCCCGTCTCAACGAAATATGGCTTACCCCGGCGCAGCATTATCAGCGCCCGCCCCGATAATAGGCGCATAGCCGACTTCTAAAGCAAACTACAAATCGAATTTACCGCGCAGCATCTCGTTCACGATTTGCGGATTGGCCTTGCCCTGGGTCGCTTTCATTACCTGCCCGACGAACCAGCCCAGCAACTTCTCCTTACCGCCCTTGACCTCTTCCACCTTATCGGGATTTTCCGCCATCACCCGATCGATCGCGGCTTCGATAGCCCCGGTATCGGTGACCTGTTTCAGACCGCGATCCGCGACGATCTTTTGTGGGTCATCGCCGGTCTCGAGCATGATCTCGAACACATCCTTGGCCAGCCGGCTCGACAATGTCTTATCGGCCAGCAGGTCAAGCAGACTGCCAAGCTGCTCGGCACTGACCGGAGATTCCGCGATGGTCTTGCCTGTCTCGTTCAACGCACCGAACAGATTGGTAATGACCCAGTTTGCAGCGATTTTCGGATCGCGGCCTTGCGCCACTTTCTCGTAGAAATCAGCGGTCTCCCGCTCGGCGACAAGCACGCTCGCATCATAGGGCGATAGACCGAAGGCCTCGATAAATCGCGCCTTCTTTTCATCGGGCAACTCCGGCAGACCGGCAGCAATGTCATCCACCCACCCCTGCACGAGCTCAAGCGGCAACAGATCGGGATCGGGGAAATAGCGGTAATCATGCGATTCCTCTTTCGAGCGCATCGCCCGCGTTTCACCCTTGCCCGGATCGTAAAGCCGGGTTTCCTGATGGACCTCGCCACCATCTTCAAGGATGTCGATCTGACGCCGCGCCTCATAATCGATCGCCTGACGGATGAAACGCATCGAATTGACATTCTTGATTTCGCAGCGTGTGCCAAGCGGCGTGCCGGGTTTTCGCACCGATACGTTAATGTCCGCCCGCATCGAGCCTTCCTGCATATTGCCATCGCAGGTGCCAAGATAACGCAGGATCGTGCGCAGCTTTTCAAGATACAGCGTCGCTTCCTCGGCCGACCGGATATCGGGCTGCGACACAATCTCCATCAGTGCCACGCCGGAACGGTTGAGATCCACATAGGACATGGATGGATGCTGGTCATGCAGGCTCTTGCCCGCATCCTGCTCAAGATGCAGCCGTTCGATCCGCACCACCCGTGTGCCGCCATCAGGCAGATCGACGCGCACTTCACCGCGTCCGACAATCGGATATTTGAACTGCGAAATCTGATAACCCTGCGGCAAATCAGGATAGAAATAGTTTTTGCGGTCGAACACCGAATAAAGATTGATGTCCGCTTTCAGCCCAAGCCCAGTCCGCACCGCCTGCTCGACGCAGAAATTGTTGATGACGGGCAACATACCCGGCATCGCTGCATCGACGAGACTGACATGATCATTGGGTTCGCCGCCAAAATCGGTCGGGGCGCCGGAAAACAGCTTTGCACGGGACGCAATCTGCGCATGCACTTCCATGCCGATAATAACTTCCCAATCGCCCGTCGCACCGGCAATCAGTTCGCCGCCCGCATCATGTTTGGCGTCGTAAATTTCCTCTATCGACATGGCTCAGCTCCTCCACCATGCGTCCGGCCGCGCATCGAAAGCCGCCGCCTGTTCGACTACCCCCGCGACCCGGAATAGCGTTTCCTCATCAAATGCCTTCCCGATCAGCTGCAACCCAAGCGGCAAGCCCGATTGCGACAGCCCCGCAGGAACAGAAATACCCGGCAGCCCGGCAAGGTTCGCAGGCACGGTGAACACATCATTGAGATACATAGCAATCGGATCATCCGTCCGTTCGCCAATCGCAAAGGCAGGGCCAGGCGTTGTCGGCGTCAGAATTGCATCGACCTTCTCATATGCGGCGCGAAAATCATTGGCGATCAGCGTCCGCACCCGCTGCGCGCGCAGATAATAGGCATCATAATAGCCTGCCGACAGAACATAGGTGCCGATCAGAATGCGCCGCTTCACCTCTGCACCAAAACCTTCGGCACGGGTATTCTCATACATCTCGATCAGGTCTTTGCCGGGCACACGGAGACCATATTTCACCCCGTCATAACGGGCGAGATTGGAGGAGGCTTCCGCCGGCGCAACGATGTAATAGGCGGGCAATGCATATTTGGTATGCGGCAGGCTGATATCGACAAGCTCCGCCCCCGCATCACGCAGCCATTGCTGCCCCGCCTGCCACAGCTTCTCGATTTCCGCCGGCATGCCGTCGACCCGATACTCAGCCGGGATGCCGATCCGAACTCCGCGAATATCACCGCTTAACGCGGCCGCATAATCAGGAACCGGGCGGTCGACGCTTGTCGAATCCATCGGATCATGGCCGGCCATCGCCTGCAACAGGATCGCCGCATCGCGCACGGTCCGCGCCATTGGCCCGGCCTGGTCGAGGGAAGAAGCAAAGGCCACGATCCCCCAGCGCGAGCATCGTCCATAGGTTGGCTTGATCCCCACCGTGCCGGTCAGCGCGGCGGGCTGGCGGATCGATCCGCCCGTATCGGTCCCGGTCGCCGCAAGACACAGGCGCGCCGCCACAGCCGCCGCCGACCCGCCAGACGATCCGCCCGGCACGAGCGGTGCGGCATCGTCCTGCCGCCGCCAGGGGTTGATGACATTGCCGTAATAGCTCGTCTCATTGGACGAACCCATCGCGAATTCATCAAGATTGAGCTTGCCAAGCAGCACTGCCCCGGCGCGCCATAAATTGGCGCTCACCGTCGATTCATAGGCCGGTGTAAAGCCGTCCAGAATGTGGCTCGCCGCAGTCGTCAGCACATCTTTGGTACAGAACAGATCCTTGATGCCGAGCGGAAGCCCTTCCAGCATCCCCGCCGTGCCGTCCGCCAGCCTTGCATCGGATGCGCGCGCCATCTCCAATGCGCGGTCCGGTACTTGCGTAATGAAACAATTCAGCGCGTCAGCACGCGACATTTCGGCAAGATAAGCCTCTGTCAGCTCGACAGCGGAAAATTCCTTGGCACGCAGCCCGTCTCGTGCAGCGGCAAGATCAAGTTCGGTCAGATCGCTCACCGCCATTACTCCACCACTTTCGGCACAACAAAAAAGCCAAGTTCGGATTCGGGCGCATTCTTCAGCACATCGTCAGGAATATGGCCGGCCGTGACGTCATCCTCGCGTTGTTTCAGCGTGATTTCCACGGCGCTCGTCATCGGCGGGACCTGGGCGACATCCACTTCATTGAGTTGTTCGACCCAACCCAGAATGGCATTAAGCTCGCCTGCCAGGGGCGGCAGCTCCTCATCTTTCACCGCAATGCGTGCAAGCCGGGCAATACGCCGGACCGTTTCGTTATCGACCGTCATCTGGACCTTATTCGTGCGTTTTCCGATAGGGGGAAGAGACGGGCTTCCGCGTCCTTCCGATGCGGGCGGAACCTATCACCGCCTGCGCTGTCCGGGCAAGGTGCTGTGCGCAGAACAATGCGGCTCCCTACTGCCGCGTTCAAAGTACGGATTGCACTGCCCGCTTTGCCATCACAGTAACAAGATTGGCCCGATATTCCGCGGATCCGTGCAAATCTTCCAGCAATCCCTCGGAAGGCACGGCAATATCCGCAATTGCCTGCGCTGAAAAATCCGATGCGAGCGCGGCTTCCATCTCCCCCACCCGGAACACCCCGGGCGCTGCGCCGGTTACAGCCACACGCACCGCCCCGCCCGTCTGTGCGACGAACACCCCGACCATCGCATAGCGCGATGCGGGATTGGGGAATTTTGCATAACCAGCCTTTTGCGGAACCGGAAATGCAACTGCGGTAATAATTTCATCCTCTTCAAGTGCTGTTTCGAACATGCCGAGGAAAAAATCATCCGCCGCGATTTCACGTCTGTCGGTGACGATCGTCGCGCCAAGCCCGAGACAGGCCGCCGGATAATCTGCTGACGGATCATTATTGGCGATCGACCCGCCCAGCGTACCACGATGACGCACAAGCGGATCACCGATGCCGCCCGCAAGCCTGGCAAGCGCGGGGATTGCCTGTTTGACCACCTCTGAGCCAGCGACGGCCGCATGGCGGGTCATGGCCCCGATCCTGAGCTTGTCGCCATCGCGTGCAATGCCCGCCAGATCGGCGATCTTGCGCAAGTCAATCAAATCAGATGGCGCAGCAAGCCGTTGCTTCATGGTGGGCAGCAGGGTCTGCCCGCCAGCCAGCAATTTGGGGTCGTCCCGTCCGGACAAAAGCGACCGTGCATCAGCAAGGGTCTGTGGCGTGTGATAGTCGAATTCATACATGGCGCTGCTTCCTTCCCTGTCACCTGCCTAGCGGTTGATGGCGCGCCAGACGCGCTCGGGCGTCACCGGCATGGCAATATCGCGAATACCGAGCGCATCTGTCACCGCATTGATGATCGCAGCAGGTGCGCCGATCGCCCCTGCCTCCCCGCAGCCTTTGATACCGAGCGGATTGGTCGTGCAGGGCGTCTCAGTCATGCCGACGACAAAACGCGGCAGATCGTCAGCCCGCGGCATGCAGTAATCCATGAATGAACCACTCAAAAGCTGCCCGCTTTCAGGGTCATAGGCACAGTTTTCCAACATTGCCTGACCAATTCCCTGAGCGACACCACCATGTACCTGCCCTTCCACGATCATCGGATTGATCACCGTGCCGAAATCATCGACAGCGACGAAATTCTCAATCCGGGTAACACCGGTTTCAGGGTCGATTTCCACCTCGGCAATGTGACAGCCCGCGGGAAAAGTGAAATTAACCGGATCGTAAAACGCACTTTCCTTCAGGCCAGGCTCGATCTCGCTCGTCGGGAAGCCATGCCCGGTATAGGCCTGCAGCGCAAGATCGGCGAAAGGCACCGCGCGGTCGGTCCCTGCAACCTGAAAACTGCCCGCCTCGAAGGTGATATCTTCCTCTCCCGCCTCAAGCAGGTGTGCGGCGATCCGGCGCCCCTTGGCGATTACCTTGTCGAGCGCGACCTGTATCGCGGACATGCCAACCGCGCCCGAGCGCGAACCATAGGTGCCCATTCCGAACTGCACCTTGTCGGTGTCGCCATGCACGACTTCCACATTATCGATGGGGATACCGAGCCGGTCGGACACAAGCTGCGCGAAGGTAGTTTCATGCCCCTGACCATGACTGTGCGCGCCGGTCAGCACTTCGACACTGCCGGTTGGATTGACCCTTACTTCCGCCGATTCCCAAAGGCCGACCCCCGCGCCGAGCGAACCCACCGCCTGTGACGGCGCGATACCGCATGCCTCGATATAGGCGGAAAAGCCGATGCCGCGCTTTTTGCCACGCGCGGCTGAGGCCGCACGGCGCGCCGCGAACCCCGCATAGTCGATCAGCCGGCACGCCTCATCGAGCGAGGCATCATAATCGCCAATATCGTAATTCATGATGACCGGCGTCTGATGCGGAAATTCGCGGATGAAATTGCGCCGCCTGAATTCCGCCGGATCCATACCAAGCTCACGCGCCGCCGTTTCGACGATCCGCTCGACAAGATAGGTGGCTTCGGGCCGTCCCGCCCCACGATAGGCATCGACCGGCGCTGTATGGGTGAAGACGCCATCCACCTCCACATAAATTGCTGGGATGTCGTACTGCCCGGACAGCAAGGTGCCATAGAGATATGTCGGCACCGAGGAGGCAAAGGTTGACAGATAAGCCCCGAGATTGGCCTTTGTATGCACCCGCAGGCCAAGCATCCGACCATCGGCATCGAGCGCAAGTTCCGCATGGCTGACATGATCGCGCCCATGCGCGTCGGACAGGAAGGATTCGTTACGCTCTGCTGTCCATTTCACCGGCCGGCGAACCTTGGCCGCAGCCCAGACGCAAACCGTCTCCTCGGCATAGATGAAAATTTTTGAACCAAAGCCGCCCCCCACATCAGGTGCGATCACGCGCAACTTATGCTCGGGCGCGACCCCGACAAAGGCAGACAGGACAAGCCGCGCGACATGCGGATTCTGGCTTGTCGTATAAAGCGTATAATCGCCGGTGCCCGGGTCGTAATCACCGATCGCCGCGCGCGGCTCCATCGCATTGGGGATCAGCCGGTTATTTGCGAGCGTCAGCGTAACGCGCCGGGTAGCGCGGTCTAGTGCCGCCTCGGTCGCGGCCTTGTCGCCAAGCTCCCACGCAAAGCAGAGATTGCCCGGCGCTTCTTCATGTACCTGCGGTGCATCGCCGGCCAGCGCAGCATCGACGCCGACCACCGCATCACACGCCTCATAGTCAACGTCAATCAGCTCAGCCCCAGCCTTTGCCGCAGACAGGGTTTCGGCAATCACCACGGCGACATGATCGCCGACATAGCGCACCCGGTCGAGAGCCAGGACCGGATGCGCGCCCGCCCGCATCTCGCTACCGTCCTTTGAATGGATCATCCAGCCGCAGATCAGCCCGCCAAGATCATCCCCCGCATCTCGCTACCGTCCTTTGAATGGATCATCCAGCCGCAGATCAACCCGCCAAGATCATCTGCGGCAACATCCTGCCCGGTAAACACGGCGATTACGCCGGGGCTTGCTTCCGCGGCCGTGGTATCGATCGCGACAATCCGGGCATGTGCATGGGGCGAGCGCAGAAAATAAGCGTAACTTTGCCCCGGCAAGACGATATCGTCGGTATATCGCCCCGCGCCGGTAATAAAACGAAAATCTTCCTTCCGGCGCACGGCGGCGCCGATCCCGGTTTGCGCGCTGGTTCCGTTTTTATCCCCCGGCATCATCCCCTCCTACATCACCTCAGAGGCGGCTTTGATCGCCTTCACGATATTGTGGTAGCCGGTACAGCGGCAGAAATTCCCTTCAAGCTCGGCGCGGATCGTCGGCTCGTCGGGCTTTGGAACGCGACGCAGCATATCGACCGCAGTCATGATCATGCCCGGTGTGCAGAACCCGCATTGCAGCCCGTGATGCTCCTTGAACGCCGCCTGCACAGGATGCAACTCACTTCCGCTGGCGAGCCCCTCAATGGTTGTGATTTCCGCGTCCTGCGCCTGCACGGCAAGCATCGTGCAAGATTTGACGGCCACCCCGTCAACATGCACGACGCAGGCACCGCACTGGCTGGTGTCACAGCCGACATGGGTACCGGTCAGCCCAAGCTGTTCGCGCAGGAAGCTGACAAGCAGGGTGCGGGTCTCGGCATCAGCGGATCGCTGCTTGCCATTTACGGTCATCGTTACAGTCGGCATTGCATCACCCTCCCCATGGTTCGCGGCACTCTGACCGCCGGCTGCGATGTCACATCAACACGCCGATGTTACCCTGCAAAAACAAAAACCAGTATCGTCATCAAACCGATCAGCCCGGCAATCCAGACGGCGGGCGGCAGCCCCGCCTGCTCTTCTTCCGCCTCAGATTCATTGTGTTCTGGCGCCGCCGCATTCCCGGCATGCTTTACTTCATCCGCTTCAACCGCCGTGCCGGACGCATCTTCCGCGGGCGCACCGCCAAGCCGGGTTGCGAAATTGCCGAAAAACTCATCGGACAACTTCTTCGCGGTGCCATCGATCAGCCTCTGACCGAGCTGCGCCAGCTTGCCGCCAACCTGCGCATCAACATCGTAGCTTAAAAGCGTCCCCTCGGGAATATCGGACAGGACGACCCGCGCGCTGCCCTTGGCAAAGCCAGCTGCCCCTCCCTTGCCCTGCCCGCTCAGGACATAGCTGTTGGGCGCATCAACCTCCGACAGGGTGACATCGCCCTTGAAGGTCGCCTTGACCGGCCCGATCTTGGCGGTCACCGCGCCGGTCATCTCAGTCGCGCTGACCTGATCAAGCGCCTCGCAGCCCGGAATGCATTGACGCAAAATTTCCGGATCATTCAGCGCAGACCAGACAGCGTCACGCGGCGCGGCAATCCGGTACTCACCGGACATTTTCATCGGCTACTCCTCCAGACGGCAATTGACGACGGGCATCAGGCCGACTGCCTTTATGGCAAGCCCGCGCCGGGCACCTTGACCGGCACCGCCTCAATACGGCCGGTACGGCTTTTCTTGCTGGATTCAGGGTCGGAATCCTTGGCTGTGCACATGAACAGGGTCTTCCGGTCCGGCCCGCCGAGGGCGCAGGCGAAGGCCTGATTTTCCACCTCGACACGATCGGTAACCTCACCACCTTCGACAACCCGCAGACAGGCGCCGCTGATCGGGGAGGCAACCCAAATCCCCATCTCCGCATCAAGCGCGATACCATCGGGCAGCGCCCCTTCCATCTGGGCCCAGACCCGCCGGTTACTTAACGATCCATCAGCTTCGATATCAAATGCCGTCAGGCAAGCGCCCATCGATTCGCCAACGATCAGTGTCTTGCCATCGGGGGTGATGACAGTCCCGTTCGGGAACTGCATGTTTTCCGCCACGATACGCGCCTTGCCGTCGGGTTCCACAAGGATCAATTCCGCCGGTTTCCGGTCCGCGCCGGTAAACAGATCGTAGCCGAAATTGCCGACATAGGCGCGGCCCTTTGCATCCACCACCATGTCATTGCAATGAAAGCTCGCAAGGCCGGACAGATCCGCATGAACACTTAGCCCGTCAGGGTCCATGCGCAGGATCTTGCGGTCCCGCATCGACACAATCAGCAGACGCCCGTCGGGCAGCCAGCCAAGCCCGGAAGGCGAATTCTCAACCTCGGCAATAACCTCCGACTTGCCGTCAAGGCCGAGTGCATAGACCTTTGGCCCATGCATATCCGAGAACCACAGCCGACCGTCATGCCAGCGCGGGCCTTCATTGAAACACAGCCCGTCCATCAGGATTTTGGTATCAGTCATCGCTTTCCCTCCCCTTTTTCTCAATGCGGCATGGTTCCGCACTTATTGGCGTCAGGGTAACAGCAGATCGGCTACAGATAATAGAGCAAAAGGGTCAGTCCCAAGAGCAACGCCACCCATAAAACCGTGGACCCCGTCGGCCAGGTCCGCGCCAGCACCCCTTGCGGCCCGTGATGGCGATAGACCGTTTCAATGAGCCGCGCCACACGCCGCCGCCGGACATCAACCGCCGAATGGAACAGCCGCCGGACAACCCTGTCTACATGCCCGATAATGGCGGGGAAGAAGCGCCGATAAATCCAATCGCTATCAAGGTTGACCGAGCGCACCTCCGACGGATACAGCCCGGTCCGCATCAGAATTGTGATCGCCAGCGCAGCAAAGAAAAGAAGCTGCAACTGGGTTAGAACATGGCCTGTCGTATAGGGCGCGTAATCAATCCGATAGGGCAGCATGTCATATAAAATCTGCGGATAGACGCCAATTCCGATGCACAGCGCGGCCGTCAATCCCATCGCCAGCAACATGTTCCACGGCGCGTCCTTGCACCGGATGCCACTGTCCCGGCCAAAAAACGCAAAATAGGGAACTTTGAAGCCTGAATTGTGGAAAACGCCGACGGAGGCAAAGATCAAAACGAGCCAGACTATCCAGTAACCTTCGGTTGCCGCAGCCTTGATGATCAGCGCTTTCGAGATAAAGCCGATAAATAGCGGAACCGCGGAAATCGACGCCGCGCCCACCAGACAGAAAACCATGGTCCAGGGCATGGATTTGTAAAGACCGCCAAGTTCTGACGCCTTGGTCGTACCCGCACGCAGCAGAACCGCCCCCATGCTCATGAACAACAACCCCTTATACAAGATGCTGCTGACGGCATGGGCGGCGGTACCGTTGATCGCCAACTCCGTCCCGATCCCGATCCCCACCACCATGAAGCCAAGCTGATTGTTAAGGTTATAGGCCAGAACGCGGCGCAGATCGTTCTCGACCACCGCATAGAAGATCGGGAATGCCGCCATCACCGCCCCGATCGGGATGAGAATGTCCTCCCCCGGAAACCCGCGCGCCAACGCATAGACAGCAAGTTTTGTTGTAAAGGCGCTTAGCACCACTGTGCCTGTGACCGTTGCTTGAGGATAGGCATCCTGCAACCAGCTATGCAGCAACGGAAATGCGCATTTGATGCCAAAAGCGATGAAAATCAGCCAGGTCGCCAAACTGTCGAGCGACATCTTCGTAAATTCGACCGAGCCTGTTTCCCGCGCATAGAAAATCATGCCGGCCAGCAGGATAAGCCCCGAGCCCACCTGGATCAGCAAATAGCGCATGCCGGCGCGGTAAGCGCTTTCGGTCCGCCGCGCCCAGATCAGGAAGACAGACGCAATCGCGGTCAGCTCCCAGTACAGGAACAGCGTGATCATATCGCCTGCGAACACCGCACCGATCGCGGCCCCGGCATAAATCAATGCCGCAACATGTTGCATCGTGTCGCGGACATGTAGCGCATAGACGACCACAAGGAAGGTCGCGATGTGGAAAATCGTGCCGAATATGGTGCTGAGCGCATCGATGCGCAATGTCGTGATGGTATAGCCGATCACCTGAAACACGCCGTGATCGGCCTGATCGAGGCTGAACAGCTGCACAAGCCCGAGTACCGGCAACGCCAGCATGTAAATCTTGCGCGCGCCCGAGCGCAGGAACGGCACAAGCAGCGCCCCCAAAATCAGGATCAGTGCGGGTGACAGACCCTCAATCATAATAGTCCTCATCCCGCATCAGGATTTTGCGCAACCCCTTTGCTCCCAGGACAAGCCCTACGCAGCCCAGAAATCCATACCAGGCATAAAAGCCGGGCCAGGCCTCGAAGCTCAAAATCGCATGCCGGTGATAAAACAGATCGGCCCCGGCCAGCAGCACGCAAAGGCCATAAAACGCATAGACGAGCTTGTTGAGATTCCCCGGCTTATCAAGCCAGCGTGGCTTTTCCCCCTGCGGGGGCGTGGCGTGACCGCCGGTATGATCATGCGCGCTCATGGCCACTCCTATTGTCCGAGGATGGGGCTGATAAATGCCGCAATTGTCGGCGCCGCGAAATAAACCAGCACAGACAGAATACCGGTCAGACAGGGCGGCACAACGCACCAAAGCGGGGCTTCACGCATGTCCGACCAGCGGATCGTGGAAATCTCATGGCCCGGCGCCTGCGGCCTGTCTTCCTGATCGGCAAGCGGCAGGAAAAAACCCCGCGCCACGACCGGAATAAGATAGGCAATCGCCAGCAGGGATGAGCCCATCAACACCCCGATCATCACAAGCTGCTGCGTATCGGCCGCTCCCATGACAAGGTACCATTTGCTCCAGGCGCCGCCGGTCGGCGGCAGACCGATAATACTGAGCGAGCCCAACAGAAACGCGCCGAATGTAAAGGGCATCAGCCGGCCAAGTCCGCGCATCTGGCTGATTTCGGTCTTGTGCGTCGCCACGTAAATCGCGCCCGCGCACATGAACAAGGTGATCTTGCCCAACGCATGGGCAACGATCTGCATCGTGCCGCCGACAATCCCCATGGAGGTCGCCAGCCCCACACCAAGGGTCACATAGGCAAGCTGACTGATCGTCGAATAGGCCAGCCGCGCCTTGAGATTGTCCTTTGTCACCGCGATGATCGAGGTTGCGATGAGGGTGAAGGCCGCAACCCATAGCAGCCAGTCCGCAGCCCCGCTTATCGCCAGGAAATCGACACCGAAAATATAGACGGCAACCTTCAGCACGGTGAACACACCGGCTTTGACGACCGCCACCGCATGCAGCAATGCACTGACAGGCGTCGGCGCGACCATGGCGGCGGGCAACCAACCATGGAACGGCATCAAGGCGGCCTTGCCAATCCCGAACATGTAAAGCGCAAACAGGATCGCAACGGCAGGCCCCTCAATCTGACCGGCCAGAATTCCACCCAAACGGAAATTCAGCGTCCCGGCAGCAAACCAGGTCCAGATCACAGCCGTCAGCAAGAACAGGATCGACGTTGTCAGAAGGATACCGAGATATATCCGCGCGCCAGCTTTTGCTTCGGGCGTTTCCTTATGCGCGACAAGGGGATAAGTCGAAATCGTCAGTATTTCATAGAACAGGAAAAGCGTCAGCATATTGCCCGCGAACGCAATTCCGATCGCACTGGCCAATGCGATCGCAAAGCAGACATAGAATCTTGTCTGGTTTGCCTCATCATTGCCGCGCATATAGCCGATGGAATAGACCGAGGTCACAATCCAAAGCCCCGACGCTACCAATGCAAAGACAAGCCCCAGCGGTTCCACCTCAAACCGGATTGGCAGGTCGGGCAATAAATTCACGATGGTGAGCGTTGCCGCACCGCCATCCAGATGAAACTGCAACAACCACAACACAACCGCGAACAAGGCGCTTGCCGTGAAAAGGGTTACCGCTTCGCGCAGGTTCGGATATGCGCCGGTGACAGCGATGCCAAACGCCCCTGTCGCCGGGACAGCCAATGACAGAATGAGCGCGAGTTCCGGTGTCATCATCATGGCCCGTCCCTCACCGGCAATCCGGCACCCGGATCAAAGAACAGCGATTGTGCCGCCGTTTTTGCAATGGTGACGGTCGGATCGGCGTAAACCCCAAATACCACACAGGCCAGGATCAATGCCCAACAAGGCAGCAACAAACTAAGCGGGGCCTCCTTGACCGTTCTGCCGGCAGGTGCAGGCTGCAGATATGCGATTTCAACAACCCGCCACACATAAATGATCGCCAGCAGCGAACTCGCCACAATCAGAAGCGCAACCGGCCACCAGCCCCGCTCGAACGCGCCAAGCACCAGATACCATTTACTGACAAATCCCACCGTCGCCGGCACGCCGATCAGCCCCAACCCGCCAATGACAAATGCCGCCATCGTCCAGGGCATCTGCCGGCCCAGACCGCGAAAGGAGTCAATCGAATGCGAACCGAGGCGGAAAATCACACAACCGACGGCAAGAAACAGCCCGCCCTTCATCAGCGCATGGTTGAACAAATGCAGGATCGTCGCGCTCAACCCGGTGACATTGCCGTAACTGACCCCAAGCACCATATAGCCGACCTGCGCGATACTGGAATAAGCCAGCAACCTTTTGACATCCGACTGAAAGATGGCCACCGCGGAAGATGCGAACATGGCAACCAGCCCGAGCGGCAGAAACAGAAACAGCAAGGTGCGTTCCTCGAACGCAAAGTCCGCCGCAAAAACGGTATAGATAAAGCGCAAACTTGCGTAACCCGCTACCTTGGTCGACGTCGCGGCCAGGAAAGCTGTCACCACTGTGGGTGCATAGGTATAGGCATTGGGCAGCCATAAATGCAGCGGATACATCGCAAGCTTCAGCGCCAACCCCACCATAATGAATGCAAAGGCGACCGGAATCGTGCGCGTCTGGTCCAGTTCGGCGATCCGGGCCGCCATGTCAGCCATGTTGAGCGTCCCGGTCACGCTATAAATCAGGCCGATGCCAATCACATAGAAGGTCGCGCCAATCGTCCCCATCACGAGATAGGTATAAGCCGAGGTCAAGGCACGCTTGTCCCGCTCCGCGCCCATGGCAATGATCACATAGGAGGATAGCGAAGAAATCTCGAGGAACACGAACAGGTTAAAGGCATCGCCGGTAGCCGCGACCCCCATCAGCCCCGCAAAGCACAACAGCATGGCAGTATAGAATAGCGGCTGCGCGGCGCGCGAAATCTCCTGCCCGACACTGGCGCGGGCATAGGCCATGGTCACCGCGCCGACACCCGCAACAATCACCAGAATGATTGCGTTGACCGCATCCAGCCTGAATTCAATCCCCCATGGCGGCGCCCAGCCACCAAGATGATAGCTGAGCGGCCCGCCTGCCATCACCATTGCAAGCAAGCCCAATGCACCGGCAAAGGCTGCCGCTGTCACGAGCATCGACAAGCCCCAGGCAAACAGCGGATGCCTGAACAGGGCGCAAAGCGGCGCGGCGAGCAACGGCACCGCGACAAGCAAAACCGGCAGGTGCGCCTTCACTGCCCCGATCATGCCCGCCGCTCCGCTTCCGATTCCAGGGCATGCTCAATCTCGAGGATCTCGTCCTCTTCGATAGTTCCGAACGCCTCCTTGATCCGCACAACAAGCGCCAACCCGAGCGCAGTCGTCGCCACGCCAACCACAATCGCTGTCAGGATCAGCACATGCGGCAGCGGATTGGAGTAAACAGTTTCGGGATCACCGGTCAGGATCGGCGCTGTCCCGCCTTTTACCTTGCTAATCGTGATATAAAGCAGGAAGACCGAGACCTGAAAAATATTCAGCCCGACAATCTTTTTAATCAGATTGCCGCGCGCAACAATGATGTAGAGCCCGGTCATCATCAGTGTAATGATGACCCAGTAATTATAGTGGCTCAGAACCTGGGCAAAGTCGATCACGCGCCGCCTTCCCCTTCAGCAGCTATCTTGCGTCCCGCATAGACCTCAAAGATAACAAGCATCGTCGCAGCAACCGTGATCCCCACGCCAAGCTCGATCAGCAAGATGCCGATATGCTGCCCCGCCACCGGGTCCGCCGCCAGATAGTCATAATCCAGAAATCGCCCACCAAGCGCCATGGTGGCAAACCCGACCCCGATATAAAGCAGCCAGCCCAGAGCCATCACCGAACACAACAACTCAAGCGACGCAAATCGGCGCAAGGCGGTCAAGTCGTAAATAAGTCCGTACAGAATCAATGCGGCGGCAAAAATCACACCGGCCTGAAATCCGCCGCCCGGTCCAAAATCGCCATGAAACTGGACATAAAGCGCAAACAGCATGATCGGGCCGATCATCAATTTGGCGATGACCCGCAGAATGAGATAGTGCGTCATGCGTGGTCGGGTCCCTTCTTGTCATCGGTTTCCGGCGACAAAGCAGCCCCTTTTCCCGCAGGCCGTTCAGAATTGTCCCGACGCGAACGCCCACCTATTCCGCCGTTCAGTAGAAGCAGCACCCCGACACCCGCGGTAAAGATCACGCCAACCTCCCCCAACGTATCGAACCCGCGATAACTCGCCAGAACCGCAGTGACGATGTTGGGCAATCCGATCTGCGTCTCTGTGCCGCTGACATATTCGGGCATGACATATTGGTGCGGCGCGGCGGAAGGATCGCCAAATCCAGGCAAATCCATTGTCCCGTAAACAAGCGCCGCGCCGGTAATCAGGACAACAGCAATCGGCAATAACGGCTGATGCGTTGCGGGTTTTTCCCGCGAGGTCGTCAACGACAATGTGCCCAGGAACAGGACCGTCGTAATACCCGCGCCAACCGCGGCTTCCGTAAACGCAACATCGACCGCATCCATGATGACAAACAACCCCGCACTCAGCAGGCTGAATGCCCCGGTCAGCATGATCACCGCAAACAGATTACGCAGGCGGATGATCATCAATGCAGTCGCCAGCAGAAAGCCAAGCATGACGATGTCGATCAGCTGTTCGATGGGGGCCTCCTGTCAAGTTCGGTCTGTGCGGACCCTTTTGGCCGCAACCCGGCGTGGAAGGCAGCATTGGCCAGCGCATGACTTGCTGTCGGGCTGGTGAAATAGAGCAGGAACAACATCAGAAAGAGTTTCAGACTGACCAGCGACCAGCCGCCCTGCAGCATCAACCCGGCGACAATCAAGGTCGCGGCCATTGTATCGGTTAGCCCCGCCCCATGCAGCCGCGCATAAAAGTCGGGCAAACGGATGACGCCAACCGCCCCGATCACCATGAACAGGCTGCCCGCGATGATCAGTGCCCAGCTTAGAAGATCGACAGCCATCGCCATGCGCTAATCCCCCACACCGTCTTGCGGCGATACATCGCCCAATGCGCGATACCGAATAACCTTCAAGATCGCGACGGTGCCGATGAAGTTAATCAGCGCATAAACCAGTGCGATATCGACAAAATCCGGCCGCCCGGTCAGGAAACCGATCACAGCGATCAGCAAGACAGTCTTGGTGCCGAACAGATTGACCGCAAGAACCCTGTCATAAACAGACGGCCCGACAAAAAGCCGCAACAAGGCGACCGCCATCGTCACGAGAATTGCCAAAGCTGCCGCGATAAACATGCCTACCCCTTTTCCAGCGCCGCGACGCGCCGATCCATATCACAGGATTCCGCGCCCCAGGCAAAATCGGCAGACAATGTATGCACAAGAATCGAATCCCCCTGCACTTCAATCGCCACCGTGCCCGGCGTAAGCGTGATGCTGTTGGCGAAAACGACCTTGCCCAGATCGCTTTTCTGGCTGGCGGGCGCGTTAAAGAAATTCGGGCTGAGCGGCATCCGGGGACGCAGGATCAAACGCGCCACATTGAGGTTCGCGACAACGATCTCCTTGAACAGCCAGACCCAGTAGCCAATCACACCACCGAAGAACAGGCCGAACGGGGCGCCTTCCTCGTCAATGACACCAAGCCTGAGGCACAATAATGCCACGAAAATCGATGAGAACGCCCCAAGCGCCAACAAAAGCGGGGTATAGATGCCGGACAGGCCCAGCCATAAAAGAAACAGCACAATCGCCAGGGCAAACGCTCTTACCACCGAAATCAACTTTCCGACCATCTATGACAAGTTGAGTATTGTGTGTTTTCTAACCGGCGTCCATCACATGTTTCAAGGCTTTTCCCAAACCAGCACGGATCAGAAATCAAACTTTACAGGCATTTACGTGATATTCTGCACCCTGATGAAATATCGCGTAAACCTTGCGGGTACAGATAAGCTGGCGCGCGGTAAATTGCCTTAATCGCGAAGGGTCAATTTTTCAAAACTGAATCATTGTCAGTTTTAGATTCCATGTTACTATTGCCCTGTGTGAGGTAGGGGCATTTCGTAGATGGAATGTCAAAAATACAAATGAGTACAGAAATCGAACTTAGGGAGGATGTAAAAGAATCGTTTTTTGAACTTGCGGGCACTGTGAAATGGTTCGATCCGGCCAAGGGATATGGCTTTATCGTACCTGAAAGTGGTGGCAAGGATGTTCTTTTACATCAGACATGCCTGCGCGAAGCGGGTTTCGATGCGGTTCCACAGGGGGCTACGGTTCGCGTCTCGGTTGCAGAGCGGGCCCGTGGTTTGCAAGCCGTGCATATTGTCCACATGGATGAAAGCACCGCCACGACGCCACTTGATAATCGCAATCCGAAGCCGGCCTCGGCATGCGAACTGACGGCTATCACTTCCTTTCAGCCCGCAAAGGTGAAATGGTTTAACCGTGTGCGCGGCTATGGCTTTGTGACGACGGATGAAGATTCTCCGGATATTTTCGTCCATATGGAAACGTTACGTCGCGCCGGTCTGGAAGTGCTCGAACCCGGCCAGGACGTGAACGTCAGAGTCGGACAAGGTCCCAAGGGATTGATGGTCGCAGAAATTTCGCACGCCTGATCGCTTACTGGCGGGCATAATGGCTCCGTAACGGCGTTACATTGTTGGTCGTTTCCAACAATGCGGCGTACAATGGGCTAGTGCGTGCAGTCAGCGGGTCTCGTCCAAGCATTACACCAAAATTTTGGTGTCAAAGTATAACCGGCTCGGCTATCACTTACCGTCATGTTTCGCTGTGTGATCATTCTGCTTGCGTTGCTGGTTGCTGCGGCGACGCCTGCTTTCGCCGGACCGACGACGCTTGAAATCATCACTGATCGCGGGCGCGTCGAATTCACGATTGAAATCGCCGATACGGCAGCCGCCCGTCAGACCGGCCTCATGTATCGCGATTCCATGCCTGCCGATCACGGCATGCTGTTTGATTTCGAGACAACGCAACCGGTGGCAATGTGGATGAAAAATACCCTCATTCCGCTCGATATGCTGTTTGTCGCCGCCGATGGCAGGATTATCAACATTATCAAAAGGGCCGCTCCCCTTACCCTGACCGGCCGGCACTCGGCAGCCCCGGTGCGGGCCGTGCTGGAATTGAACGGCGGCACAACCGACCGGCTTGGCATCAAGCCGGGGGATCGCCTGATACATCCACTATTTATTGCCAGCCCCCTGCATGACGGGCGGGCGGACACAGCCTTGCCGGCCCCGCATTCCCCGTAACTTCTTCACTTGAGGCTGAATCATTGGCAACCTCTTCGACAACAACCACGCCGCTTCCCGACTTTCTTTCAGAAGCGGGTTGGGAAATTCACGATACGACAAGCCCTTTTACCGCGCCGCATGGCCGCATGTACCAGAAATTCGATGCGGACGGGGTATGCTGGCGCGCTTTTCAAGCCCGTGACGAACATTGCAATGGCGCAGGGATTATCCATGGCGGCATGCTGATGACCTTTGCCGACGCGCTGATGGGCATGACGGTCGCGCATAATGCGCGCTCAACCGCACTCACCGTTCGCATGACGACAGATTTGCTGTCGATCGCGCGGCCGGGTGACTGGGTCATTGGCCAGGCGAAGGTCAGCAAGCTGACGCGTTCGGTTGCATTTGTCGGTGCAGAGGCACATGTGGGCAAGCGTCCGCTTATTGCCTGTCAGGGTCTGTTCAAGCTGATGCGACGGCGCGAACTGAGAAGCCACAGGCAGAAATAACGCAACAGCCCGCCATCAGGTGCCGAAATTCACTCAGACGACTTGCTCCGCCTACCGTGATCGTGTATTCCCGGCTCGCCTGAGCGCTGTCGGCAGACTTACTGTTATTTTGCCGCTGAAGTTCAGCAAGTCGGGGCGTGGCGCAGTCTGGTAGCGCACCTGCTTTGGGAGCAGGGGGTCGTTGGTTCGAATCCAGCCGCCCCGACCATGGGTTCTGGCCAGCCGCGGCTTAAGCTTGCCCCCTTACGCATGACTTACGCATCTTGCTGACTACCAGGCATCCCTTCCCAACGCGCTTTGCATCACCACAACAGGTAATAGTTGCCCGCTTTGTGACGAGGATCACCTGACCGCGGGTGCAATTAACCTGAAAATCCGACCGATATACTGCCGCTAAAGGTTTGGTTAGGAAAATTATATTATCAAGTGGAACAACTCCGTATTGGAGATTGAAACAATTGTACTTAACGAAATCAATTTATGTGGCCGTAGGATGCAACAGGTACTTGGGGAAGCATCACAGTCGGAACAGGGCGATATGTTGAACGACAGGGAGAAGCTGTCGCACCTGCTTTCCTTTGTCACCCGACTGAATGCCGGGGCTGTTGATCTGTCCCGGTCACTGGATGCTTTTTGTACCGCGGCCTCGCAGATGCTGGATCTTGCCACCTGCGAAGTTTGGCGGCAAAACGCTGCGAATACGGATTGGCAGCTTGTGGGTCAGGCGGGTCTCTGTGCCACTGCGGCAGAACAGGAATCAGCACAAATCTGCAACGAGACAGATCCGTTACCGCAAAATTGCCGCGATATTCCGGTGTATCCTGCCGACATGTCACCGCTGCTTTTCAGGTTGCTGTTGCCGCATGGCGCACGCTGGACTCAAAGCAGGCTGGCGCTGGCTGACCAATTTGCCGAATTACTTTTATCTGCGGTCGAAAGCACCCGGCAAAAGGCCGATGTTCAGACCCTGATCCAGGCCAAGCAGCAGGCAGAAGACGCTGACAGGTCAAAGGTCGAGTTCATGGCCAATATGAGCCATGAATTGCGGACTCCCCTGAACGCCATCATTGGCTTTTCCGAAATCCTGTCGCAGGAATATTTCGGTGCGCACTCAACCCCGCGCTACCGCGAATATGCCAATGATATTCTGCATAGCGCGCAACATTTGCTGTCACTGATCAACGACATTCTGGATTTGTCGAAAATTGAAACCGGCAATCGCGAGCTGTTGGAGGAAACGACCGAACTCGCAGACCTTGTCACTGCCACGATCCGGCTGGTTCGCGACCGGGCGATCGAGAAAAACATCACGATCTCTATCGATACGGCCTCGCAGATGACGCTCTATGTCGAGGCGCGAGCGATCAAGCAAATTCTGGTCAATCTGTTTGCCAACGCTATCAAGTTCACCCCTGCGGGCGGCAAAATATCACTCGTCAGCACACGGCATGAAAAAGGCCTGGAACTTACCATCCGCGATAACGGCATCGGGATCGGCGAGCAGAATCTGGCTACCCTGTTCGAACCTTTCCGCGCAGGGCGCGAAGCGCTCGACCAAATTGAACAGGGCGCGGGCCTTGGCCTCGCTATCTCGCGCAAGCTCGCGCGATTGCATGACGGTGATCTGACGATTACCAGCGAACAGGGTACAGGTACGACGGTTACACTCTTTTTGCCCGACAACCGGATTATCGGTGCCGCACAAGGTATCCGCCCATGGGAGCTGGACTGTTGAGAAACGCTTCGACGCCACAAAAGCTGACGCGTATTGATCAGTCTACGCTTAACACGGTCTTGGCGGCACAGGCGGATTATATTGCGAAAGGTCGCGGCATGCCCGCTGATCTGTCTTTTCACGATCTGTCCGGCATGGATCTGTGCGGCCGTGACCTGACAAGCGTCAACTTCATCGGCGCCAATCTGACTGACGCTACCCTTAACGGCACAAAACTCTGCGGCGCGCGCTTGAAAGGCGCGACATTGCGGTTGGCCAGGCTGGAGGCCGCCGACCTCAGCAATGCCGATCTGCGCGGCGCCTCACTGCAAGGCAGCGTGTTGACAGACGCACGCCTCCGCTTCGCGGATATGCGGGAAGGTATCTATTACCGGTTTCAGGAAAATGGCGAACCCGTATCGCAAAACAGCGATGTCGTCCCCACTGAAATGATCGCCGCAACCCTCTGTCATGCGGATTTGTCTGGCGCGAAGATCAGCAAGGGCCGTGCCATGCAGGCAAATTTGCAGGATTCGGTGCTGCATGACACCCTGCTCGACGGAGCCGATCTGCGCGGCGCGAATTTTGAAGGTGCCGACCTTGAGGGCACAGATTTGGCGCATGCCGATCTTACCGACGTCTCGTTACGTGGCGCGGTTTTGCGGCACACGCAACTTGGCGGTGCAACACTGAAGAACACCGATTTTGCGGGCTGCGTCATCGATAACAGCCAGCTTGAGGCAGGTGCTGGCACCAAAAATCTGCCCATCCGCAGTGAGAAAACCCTTGCCGAACTGCCCGCCCTGATCGCCCGGCACGAGGAGTGGCTGAAATCGAATGGCGCGCTCGGCCACAGACTGGAATTGTCCAATCTGGATCTTAGCGGCTGTCACTTCGAACATGTGGATCTATCTGGCGCACGATTGATCAACTGCAAGCTGACAGCAGCGGATTTCACCGGTGCAAAGCTCAGACTCGTTGATTTTTCACTGTCCAATCTGGAGCGCGCCAATCTTCAGAAAACCGATTTGCGCGCCGCAATTCTCAAGCGCGTGTTCTGCCGCAATGCAAATCTGAAAAATGCCAATTTTGCGCAGGTCGGCGCACAATCAAGTTCCGACCGCAATATCGCGGCCAACTTGCAATATGGGCGGTTTCAGGAAAGCGATTTCAGCAATTGTAATCTTACCGGCGCGAATATGACCCGCTGCAACCTGACAGGGACGATATTTACCGGCGCCAACCTTGCAGGCGCCCAACTTCTCAACGCCATCGCCTGTGAAGATGCTTATACGCAGATTGAGGCGGCAGGTGGCGTGGTTTCGGAAATACGGCTCGCCGATTAAATCCTGTTCGCCAACCGGCGCCAGGAGACTGATTGCGCTGTTTCACATCGACATGCGCTGAAAGTGGCTTTACTGAAAACCAACATCCCCCAATATTGCCTGCAGATTGCGAATCACGGTTCGGGCTGACGAAACACGAGATCGCGCGCATTTGCCCGAACTACATTGTGCGCGAGTTGGTTCAACGCGCAGGTTAACGGACAGACTCATGGCCGGTACTCCGGATCTTTTTGGTAAATCCCCTGCTAACGCCAAGAACGGCTCTCAGGCAAATTCGCAAACAGAATCTCGGGCTCAATCGCAAACAAGTGACAGTTACACCGCCCACGACATCGAGGTTCTGGAGGGGCTTGAACCTGTCAGGCGGCGTCCTGGGATGTATATCGGGGGCACCGATGATCGCGCCCTGCACCATTTGGCCGCGGAGATCATCGATAATGCGATGGATGAAGTGGTTGCAGGCCATGCAACACGCATCGAAGTATCGCTAAGTGGCGGAAACTGTCTGACGATCGAAGATAACGGTCGTGGTATCCCCATCGATCCACACCCGAAATTCAAAGATAAATCAGCCCTTGAGGTTATCCTCACGACATTGCATTCAGGCGGCAAGTTCGGCAGCAAGGCCTATACGACCTCGGGCGGACTGCACGGCGTCGGGCTATCTGTTGTCAATGCGCTCGCCGAACGCCTGTCCATCGAGGTTGCGCGCGACCGCATCGTCTATGCACAGAATTATGCGCGCGGCGTGCCGCAGGACAAGTTGCAGGAAATCGGTAAAACGGCCAACCGGCGCGGCACCCGCATCCAATTCATTCCCGATACGGAAATTTTTGGCGAGAAAGCCGCATTCAAACCGGCAACCCTTTACAAGATGGTCCGCTCCAAAGCCTATCTGTTTGCGGGCGTCGAGTTGCGCTGGCGCTGTGCGGCAGAACTTCTTGGTGCGGACAGTACGGTGCCGGAAAACGAGAATATCTGCTTTCCCGGTGGTATTGCCGATTACCTTGAAACGGCCATCGCAGGGCGCACATTGATCACCGATACTGCTTTCCGCGGGCGGGAAACATTGCCCAACGGGCGCGGATCGCTTGAATGGGCGATAAGCTGGTATGGCGATGCCGATGCTTTTATCCATTCCTATTGCAACACTGTCCCGACACCGCAGGGGGGCACCCACGAAAGCGGATTGCGCACAGCAATTCATCGTGGCATGCGCAATTACGGTCAGCTTGTCGGCAATAAGAAAGCCGCACTGATAACGGCCGACGACGCCATGAACAGTGCCGGTGCCGTATTGTCCCTGTTCATCCGTGAACCTGAATTTCAGGGACAGACAAAAGAAAAGCTCGCTACGACGGAAGCGGCCAGGCTGGTTGAAAACGCCATCAGGGATCATTTCGACCATTGGCTGTCAGGCAATCCGGCCATGGCGAATAAACTGCTCGACTGGACGATCAACCAGGCCGAGGAGCGGATCCGGAAGCGTCAGGAAAAAGAGGTTTCGCGCAAGACCGCAACACGGAAGTTACGGCTGCCAGGCAAACTTGCCGATTGCAGCAGCAACAGCGCGGACGATACTGAAATTTTCCTGGTCGAAGGCGATTCCGCAGGGGGGTCTGCAAAACAAGCCCGCAACAGGAAAACGCAAGCAATCCTGCCACTGCGTGGCAAAATCCTGAATGTTGCGAGCGCCGCAGCCGGCAAGTTGCAGGCCAATCAGGAAATTTCCGACATCGTGCAGGCACTTGGAACCGGTATGCGCGATAAATATACTGACGCGGAATTACGGTACGGCAAGGTTATTATCATGACCGACGCCGATGTCGACGGCGCACATATCGCGTCATTGCTTATCACCTTTTTCTATCGCCAGATGCCGCAGCTTATCGACAGCGGAAAACTGTATCTTGCGATGCCGCCGCTATACCGGCTCAGCCGCGGCAGCAAGGTCGCCTATGCCCGGGATGATGCGCACAAGGATATGCTGCTTGAGGGCGAGTTTTCAGGCCGGGGCAAAGTCGATATCGGACGCTTCAAGGGGCTTGGCGAGATGATGCCCGCGCAGTTGCGCGAGACGACCATGGACCCAGCAAAACGCAACCTTCTGCGCGTCGTGCTGTCGGATGTCGCCGATCGCAACACAGCCGATCTTGTCGAGCAACTGATGGGCAAAAAGGCCGAATTGCGTTTTCGCTTTATCCAGGACCATGCGGCATTTGCGCAAAACCTCGATATCTGAATGGGGAGATGCGTCGAAACCTGCCTTGAAATTGCCCGGTTTCGCATCAAAATGATACTTTACTCTGAACTCTGGCCTGTCGAATTTACAATGACAATGCGGCTGTAATGAAGGCTATACGGGGCAAGTTGAAAATGCGGCATGAACCTGTGACGAATTGGCTAACCCGATTGTCGGCGGATCGCCCCCCGCACGCCCCGAATGTGCTGAGGGCCTTGCTTGTGTTGAGTTTTCTCTTCCCGCTTGCCGCATGCGCAAATGGCGCGATCAACACGCGCGTTGACCAGTCTATTTTATTCCGGCCAAGTCTTGTGCATTACGGCACCGGCGGCAAGGAGCTGCCGCTGCTCATATATGGCGCGCCCCTGCCGCAACCACTGACAGGCGACAAGCTTGCCCAGGCTATCGCGATGCCGGCACAATATCATCCGATCCGTCTGCGCTACATCGCAAATCCAGATCCTGAATTCGATGCAGTCCGGCTGGTCCTGCTGATCAACCCAAGCCGGATTCCACAACCTGAAACCATGTGCAGCAAACCCGGCAAGGCACAATCGGTGGCAGCACAGCCTTCCGCCTTATTCGTGGTGCTGTGCGCAGGCAGCCGCTATGTCGCGAAAGGCATGGTGACCTCTGCCGCGGGTGGCACATCTGACGTGAATGTTCTGGGCAACATGCTGCATGGTCTTCTGAGCGATATGCTGCGACAGCCCCGACGCTCGCCCAACGGGCCGCTATTTGCCACGCTGATTCAGCCCCGCGCATAGACAAAAAACACCGCAGATCAGGTCGAGTGCGGCGGACTTTCCTGCCACTCGATCAGAATTATAATTTGACATGCGCAGATTCCACTTTATGCTGCAATGCAGCATTGCCGGTAAAAAACGTACTGGAAAGTTGCGCTGTCGCACACAATATGCAAAACAACCATCATATTTGGTGTATCGGCAACCGATTGCATTGGAAAATTACAACGCGAACCGGAACGTGGTTGCATTCCCTTATTACACGCTCAGCCAGCTTGAATATATCCGGCATAGCGTAACTATACGCCGACAGATCACGGCACGACGGGTTCACGATTTGCGACCGCAGACACCCAGCATCTCCTGCAAAAGCACTGCGGCAAGGTAAGGTTTGATAGGAATTTATGGATTTTTCCAGTCTTGGTCTTAGTTCACAACTGTTACGGTCAATCTCCGACGCGGGTTATCAGCAACCGACCCCCATCCAGGAAAAAGCAATTCCTGAAGTTCTGAACAGGAAAGACATTCTGGGTATTGCCCAGACCGGCACGGGAAAGACCGCCTCATTCACATTACCGATGATCGACATGCTGGCTGCGGGGCGCGCCAAAGCCCGCATGCCGCGCACACTGATCCTTGAACCCACGCGCGAACTTGCGGCGCAGGTTGCGGACAATTTCGATACTTATGGCAAGTATCACAAGCTATCCATGGCGCTGCTGATCGGGGGCGTCTCTTTTAATGAACAAGCAAAACTAATCGATCGCGGCGTCGATGTGCTGATTGCAACGCCGGGACGCCTGCTGGATCATTTCGAACGCGGCAAGCTCATGCTGCATGGGGTTGAGATTCTTGTCATTGACGAGGCCGACCGGATGCTCGATATGGGTTTTATTCCCGACGTCGAAAAAATTTGCAGCCTGTTGCCTATTACCCGGCAAACCTTGTTTTTCTCGGCGACCATGCCGGGCGAAATCGGACAGCTGGCCGATCGCTTCCTGCATTTGCCTGTCCGTGTCGAGGTGGCACGCCCCGCCTCGGCGGCTGAAACCGTCAAGCAGGCGCTGGTCCAGGTCCCCTCCCGGGAAAAGCGCAAAGTTTTACGTACGCTTTTGTCTGAGCAAAAAGTTGCGAATGCGATTATCTTTTGCAATCGCAAACGTGAAGTCGACACCCTCAACGAAAGCCTGAAACGGCACGGATTCAGCAGTGCGGCCCTGCATGGGGATATGGAACAGCGCCACCGGCTCGAAGTGCTTGAAAACTTCAAGGCAAATAATGTGCAGCTTCTTGTCGCCAGCGATGTTGCGGCCCGCGGCCTCGATATTCCAAGCGTCAGCCATGTGTTCAACTTCGACGTGCCAGTGAATTCGGACGATTATATCCACCGTATCGGACGCACCGGACGCGCCGGTCGTGAAGGCCATGCCTTCATGCTCGCAACCGATAAAGACGATAAATATCTTGATGCCATCGAAAAAATGCTGGGCAGCGAGATTCCCAAGATTACAGTTGACGGGCCGGGCGGCAAACGGCCGCAACCGGCCGCTGCCAAGGGGCGTCGACCGACCCGCGCGGCCCGCAAAGTAGAAGATGACAACAGGAATACACGCGGCAGTGACGGTGCGACATCAGTTGCTGAAAAAGGATCGAGAGTCGCTGAAAAAGGATCGAGAAATCAGGCCGTCACCGGTACAGCAAAGAAAGACCACCGACAGGACACCCCCGTCGTCGGGATGGGCGATCACGTTCCCGCATTCATGCTTCGACCTGTTGTCAGGACCAACAAAACCGGCAGCGCGGCAAACAACGACATAGACTGAACGATCCCGCTTTGTTCCGCCAACTCGCAAGGGCCGTCGCAAAAATCATATTTTGGCCGCAATTGCTCTTCATTCTTTAACAGTCCGTAAACTCGCCTTGGAATCTGTGCCGAGTTGCGGTAAAAATGCCGCTGTTATGGTAGGTAGCGTAAAAACGCAGACTGAAATAGTTCAGTTAATAGGGAGAAAGTCGCTCAATGTTTATCAAAAATCTGGCGGTTACCACTGCGATGGCCATGTGCCTTTCCGCAACTGCCGCAATCGCGGGAGTGCCGGCCGACGTCGCTGACCGCCTGGACAAAGACCTTAACCCGATGGGTGCCCAACGGAGCGGCAACGCAGCGGGAACAATTCCTGAATGGACCGGCGGCCTGTCACAACCTCCGGCTGACGCAAACTACAAGATTGGCGACCGGCATCCCGATCCCTATGCATCTGATCCGATTCTGTTCACGATCACTGCCGCGAACATGGATCAATATGCGGACAATCTGACGGAAACTTCAGTTGCAATGCTGAAGACCTATCCCGACACATACAAATTGAATGTATATAAGAGCCATCGTTCCTGCGCACAGCCGCCTGCAATTTACGCGGTTACCAAGCAGAATGCGCTGAACAGCCGGGTAACCGCTGGCGGCGACGGGCTGGAAGGTGCGATCCGTGCAACGGCGTTCCCAATTCCTTCCACCGCACAGGAAGTGATGTGGAACCACAAGCTGAAATTCCGTAACTTCAAGCTGACCCGCCAGTTTGCAGCAGCATCGCCCACCCGCGGCGGTAACTACACGCTGGTGACCGTTCAGGACGAAGTGCTGCAGAACTATTCCGATCCGTCGAAGAACAACATCAGTGAGCTCAATAATATTTCGCTGAAATATATCTCAAACACCATCGCTCCGGCACGTCGTGCAGGCAATGTGGTGTTGATTCACGAAACAATCGACCAGCGGCAAGGCAACCGCAAGGCATGGGTATACAGCCCGGGCACACGCCGTGTCCGCCGCGCCCCGAATATCGCCTATGATAATCCGGGAACCAACTCCGACGGCCTGCAGACAACTGACAGCTTCGGCATGTTCAACGGTGCGATGGACCGTTACAACTGGACCTTTGTCGGCCGCGGCGAATATTATATGCCCGCCAATAGCTACGCCATGGCGCAGCGGGAAATTCAGTATGATCAGATTTTTGTACCCGGCGGGCACATCAATCAGGATCTTCCCCGTTACGAGCTGACCCGCGCCTGGGTAATTGAAGCCAATCTGCGCGACGATACCCGTCACATTTACAAGAAGCGTAAATTCTGGGTCGAACCGGACGCATGGCTGGTGCTCAACACAAGCCAATACGATAACCGTGGCGAGCTGTGGCGGCTGCAAGAGGCTTATCCGCAGACCTTCTATGAAGTACCTGCCTGCCTGCGTGTCGGTGAGACGACCTACGACCTGAATGCCGGCCGCTATCTCGCGCGGACCTTCATCAATCAGGAAACGCAGATCAACTTCTTCGCCGATGAGCTGAATGAAGAGCGGTATACACCGGACGCAATCCGTCGTCTTGGCGTTCGCTGATTGCGCTTCGCATAAACTGGTAAAACCGGCCGCTTCCCGCAAGCGGCCGGTTTTTTATATGCCCCCTCCACTTCCATGTCGCGGGCGCACGGGCTACAAGGAAATCTGATAGTTTTTAGTGACTCGCAAATTCAGGCGAATTGCGGAGTTGTGAAATGGCACAACAGACAATTTTGGTTTTAAACGGGCCCAACCTGAATCTCCTTGGCACACGCGAACCCCAGATTTACGGTTCGACAACCCTCGACGAGATTGCACAGACAATGCGGACTGCTGCCAGAACGAAGGGCTGGCAGATTGATTTTCGGCAATCCAATCACGAAGGCGAACTGGTCGACTGGATACAACAGGCCCGTACCGATGCGGATGCCATCATCTTGAATGGCGGCGCCTATTCGCATAGCTCGATTGCCATCCTCGACGCGCTTCAGGCGGTGGAAAAGCCCGTTATCGAGGTGCATCTATCAAATTTGTTCAAGCGTGAAACTTTCCGCCATCATTCCTATATCAGCCCTGCAGCTGTCGGGTTGATCTGTGGATTTGGCGCAAGAGGTTATCTGCTGGCGCTCGATGCGCTGGAAGATTGCCTCGATTAACTTTTTTTCTGACCCTGAGCTATCCTCTGACAATGCCGAAGCTAAGCTGGAACGCCGTATGACCGAAAGTAGAATTGACAAAGACGTGATCAGGGCCCTCGCTGAATTGCTGGACGAAACCAACCTGACCGAAATTGAAATCGAACAAGAGGGGTTTCGCCTGCGCGTCGCACGTCAGGCAAGCGCCGTGGCCATGCCGTCCGTCGCAGTTCCCGCAGCAGCGCCTGCTGGGCAAATAGGCGCCGCCGCCGGCGGCGCACAAACTGAGGAGGCCGGCGCACATCCCGGCACGGTGACCTCTCCCATGGTCGGTACGGTTTATATTGCGCCAGAACCCGGCGCGGCGCCCTTTGTCAAACTCGGCGACAATGTAACGGTTGGACAGACCCTGTTCATCGTTGAGGCGATGAAGACGATGAACCCGATCATCGCGGACAAACCGGGTAAAATCACGCAAATACTCATCCAAGACGGACAGCCGGTGGAATTTGGCGAACCGCTTGCAATTATCGACTAGTCAGCACTCGCCACGCCACATTCCTGCCGGCCGGATATGCCTATGATCAAGAAGCTGCTTATCGCAAATCGTGGTGAAATCGCGTTGCGCATCCATCGCGCCTGTCAGGAGATGGGGATCGCGACAGTCGCCGTGCATTCCACCGCCGATTCCGAGGCGATGCACGTCCGGCTTGCCGATGAAAGCGTCTGCATCGGCCCACCGAATGCGGCGCAATCCTATCTCAATATTCCTGCGATCCTTGCCGCATGTGAAATCACTGACGCGGACGCTGTGCATCCCGGCTATGGATTCCTGTCCGAGAATGCCGGGTTTGCGGAAATTCTGGAGGCGCATGACATCATCTTTGTCGGCCCGAAAGCGCAGCATATTCGCGACATGGGCGACAAGATCGCGGCCAAGCAGTTGATGCGGGCAGCGGGCGTTCCCGTGGTCCCTGGCTCTGACGGCGCTGTCACGAATGACGATGCACCGGCAATCGCGGAAAAAATTGGTTATCCCGTGCTGTGCAAGGCGGCGGCGGGCGGCGGTGGACGCGGCATGAAGGTCGCTGAAACCGCGGAGACATTGCTTGAGACCCTCGCAACCGCGCGGGCGGAGGCGCGCGCCGCATTTGGCGACGACGCCATGTATCTGGAGAAATATCTCGGCACGCCGCGCCATATCGAAGTGCAGGTCATGGCGGATGCACATGGCGGGGTGGTTCACCTTGGCGAACGGGACTGCTCATTACAGCGCCGCCATCAGAAGGTGCTGGAAGAATCGCCCTCCCCCATTCTGCCGATGGAGCAGCGGGAACAAATCGGTGCAATTGTCACAAAGGCAATCAGCACGTTCGGCTATCTGGGTGCAGGCACGATTGAGTTTCTTTATCAGGACGGGCAATTCTATTTCATCGAAATGAACACCCGCCTGCAGGTCGAGCATCCGGTCACCGAGATGGTGACCAATATCGATCTGGTGCGTGAGCAGTTACGGGTGGCAAGCGGTTTGCCGCTCAGTTTTGCGCAATCCGACATTGCCTTTTCAGGCCATGCCATCGAATGCCGGATCAATGCGGAAGACCCGCGCAGCTTCGCACCAAGCCCGGGACGAATTACGCAATTCCACCCCCCCGGCGGGCTTGGCGTACGGGTCGATTCAGCTGTTTATGCGGGTTATACGATCCCCCCTTATTACGACAGCATGATCGGCAAACTGATCGTGCATGGTCGTGACCGTCAGGAATGTATTATGCGGCTGCGCCGTTCATTGCGGGAATTTGTTGTCGACGGCATCAAAACGACGATCAGCCTGCATCAGGATTTGATCGAGCAGCCCGACTTTCAATCGGGCAGCTATGATATTCACTGGCTTGAGAAATACCTGGCCGGTCAGTGACGCACTGCGGATAATTTCCGCCTGTCGCAATGCGCGAAATAATGAGCGAACTCAGTCCTGAATTATTGCTTGCCGCTTATGCCCATGGCGTTTTCCCCATGGCCGAAAGCCGCGACGATCCCAATTTATACTGGCTCGACCCTGAAGAGCGCGGGATATTGCCGCTCGAATCCTTCCATCTCTCCCGAAGGTTGAAGCGTACCGTGCGCTCTGACCGCTTCGACGTCCGTATCGATTCCGCCTTTCCCTTGATCATTGATGCCTGCGCCGCCCCGCGGCGCACGTCCCAGGACAGCTGGATCAATGATGAAATCAAATCGCTTTACGCGGCATTGTTTGATCACGGCTTCTGTCACAGCGTCGAATGCTGGCGTGAGGGACGGCTGGTCGGCGGGCTCTACGGGGTACATATCGGCGGCGCGTTTTTCGGCGAAAGCATGTTCAGCCTGGAACGCGACGCCAGCAAGGTCGCATTGGTGCATCTTGTCGCGCGGCTCCGCGCGGGTGGCTTCTCACTTCTCGATACGCAGTTTGTGACCGATCACCTGACGCAATTCGGTGTCATCGAGGTTTCGCGGGAAAATTATCAGCAAAGGCTGCGACAGGCGATCCGGATCGAGGATGCCGATTTCTTTGCATTGCCTGACGGCGTTATTCAGCGGTTATCCGGCGAATTGGCGATACAATCGATCACCCAGACATCATAAACCGGATGCTCAAGCGCAGAAATGGCAGGGCTTGACGCAAACATCCAGCCGGAAAAAACCTGTTTTGCGCCTTCCTCGGATACCAGTACCGCCCGCTGTCCCTCTGTCAGCAGATCTGACTGTCCCATCAGCCCGACATCGCTAATTTCCAGAAAGGCACTGATTTCAGGTGTTTCCTCGGGCGGCGTCTTGTGGCAATCGCGCGCGGTGATGCGAAGCGACCCGAATGAAATCGGTGTATTGACCGGCAAATCGATCGGCACGATACGCCCGGTGATCTTGTCCAGCCCACGCAACAAAACACGCTTGTGACGCGCGGCATCAAGTATGGCGGCTGCTGCACCCTTATCCGCGTCCCCCGCCCGACCTTCGCTTTGATCTGCTCCCATACCGCCACCGTCCCGCTTAGATGCAGCTGATTCAGGATCGGGCTCGCCTGGTATCGGCAATGGAAATGCTTCAATGGCTCTATCGATCGCAGCCGGTTCATCAGGCTGACCGGTCAGCTGATCAGCAGGCTCTTGCTTATTTTTAGTGCTGTCGGGCAAAGACGCCGCATCCGGCGCGTTTTCAGGTTGCACCGGTTCGGGCTGCCCTAATTCTTCGGCAAGGGATGGCAGTTCGAGGCGGTATTCGGCGACCGGCGGCTGTTCCTGCACGGGCTGCGCATAAGATGTCGGATACCCGACCAGCATTGCAGCAAGGATCGCCGCGCCACTTGCAGCCCCCCTGCCCTTCATGCGGCAACGCATGTCAGCCATCATTCCTGTCCGCAGCAAACCGCAGCCGGACATAATCGGCAGTCCAGTTACCGCTTTTATCCCGCAGTGACGGCGCGATCAGCGAGATTACCTGTTGCCGGGCCGCCGCGCGATCCTTCTCGGGGAATTGCGCGAAAAACGGGGCACGGAATGTATCAAGCCATCCCTCGATACCGGTCGAAAGCGGCGTTGGCCGGGGAATAAGCTCGATATAGCGCACCTTAAAACCACCTTCCTCCAACCGCTTGCGATACTCATCGACTGTCGGAAAATACCAGGGGCAAACCGCCGCCTCATCATAGCCCCGGACGCGCGCCACAGCCCGCATGGCAGTCAAAATCGTCGCGACACAGCCATGGCCGCCAAATTCAGCGACAAACCGCCCACCCGGTTTCAAAACCTCCCAAACCGCTTTGATTGGCCTGTCTGGCGTATCAATCCAGTGCAGCACAGCATTGCTGAAGACCGCATCGAACTGTTGCCCGAAGGGCAAGGCGCAGGCATCGGCACGCAACGCGCTCACCCCCGCCGCACAGGCCGCCTCAACCATGGAGGCGCTTTCATCGATACCAATGACATTGCCACCGCGATCTGCGATTTCACGCGTCAGCGCCGCATCACCACAACCAAGATCGAGTATCTGTTCGCCCATTTGCGGGGCCAGCAATTCGACGACCGGCAAAGCGAGATCGGCAACGAATCGGGCATGATGGGCATAGGATTGTGCCTGCCATTGCTGGCCCTTTTGCGGAGCCGGCCGCATGGTTACTCGGATTCGCCTGTTGCAGCGAAGATTGCCTTGCCGATCAACCCCATCAGATCGACAGAGCCCTGGGTGAACCGGATTTCGGCCCCCGGTTGCAGCATGTCCAGGCTGCCGCCGGCCTCCAGCGACATATAGGTATCGCCCAACAAACCGTCGCTGGTGATTTTCGCAGACGAATCATCAGGTAATGGAACATTCTTGTCGATATCCATCCGCACAATCGCAAGATAGCTCTCATGGTCGAGTTCCTGTCCGACGACGGTACCAACCTTGATACCCGACATCCTGACATCGCTGCCAACAACCAGACCATCCACACGGTCGAATTTTGCAATTACCGGAAACCCGCCATTACTGCCGACATTGGTTGTCGAATATCCGAATGTCAGAAACATGACCGCAACAGCGACCACCGCCGCGCCGATCAGAGTTTCAACAATATTTCCACTCATGAAGTTCGATAACCCCGAGGTTAGTTGTTTATTTTCAATGCCTTAAAGGGTGTTTATATAGTAAAATCCTATAAACATCCGGCCTAGGGAGACCAGGCTTCATAGTCTCCGGTCGCTTTCGGACGCTCCCCGCTCGCCAAGATGCTGCCATCCGGCCGATAAGCCGCGGGCGTTCCTGTCAAATTGGGTTGATGCGCTTTTTCAAACTGCTTGTGAGGATGCGCCGATTCTGTCGGCAATTCGTCAACCGTATAATGCAGCCAGCCATGCCATTCCGGCGGCACCCGGGATGCATCGACAGGGCCGGCATAAATCACCCAGCGCCGCGCACCATTGCGTTCGCGATAATAGTGGTTGCCCTGCGTATCCTCGCCAACCAGTTCGCCTTTCCGCCAGGTCCACAAGCGCGTACCCGCCGTCTGCCCGTCCCACCAGGTAAAAAGCTGCTTGATGAGGCTCATCGACCCAAACGCCTTTCTTTTGTTGCTGGCGCTGCAGATCTTGTGGACCGTACAGACACCGTAGGGATGATTTGCGGTGAATTATGTCAAATCTGCTGCGAATATGGCACCGGTCATCCCGCCCGTCCAGCCCGTTGGAAAAGCAGGTGCACGATTTACGCACCCGCAGAAAATTTATCTTCCCGTCAGACAGAACAAGAAGAAGCCTCAACAACTTGCTGATCATGCAAACAAATATTGCTGATCCATAAATTCATCCCGGCAATGCGAATCCACACTGCATCCGGTGCAACCCAAATATTTTCCAATTTTCCCTTGCAGAAAATCGGATTTGCCATAGTCTTTGTGTTCACGTTGATGCGGGACACAACATGTTGAGAGATTGGGGCTATCCAAACATGTCTCATATACGAGCGACGAATACGTCTTTCGAATTGCAAGCAATGTGGAGCCAACTCAACGGTACATTATGCGCCGCCAATTATGTGCAGTCCAAGCAAGTGCATTGGCGCAGGAACGACCAGTCGGAAATCTAGCTAAGCGGGTTTGAAGCGCATGCGCGTAGAGCGTCATTTCACCAAGCAGGGACAGTCACCATACGCGGACATCGAGTTCCGCAAGACGACGAGCGAAATCCGTAATCCGGACGGATCGGTCGTCTTCAAGCTGGAAGGCATTGAGGTGCCGACCGGATGGAGCCAGGTGGCATGCGATATCCTGGCCCAGAAATATTTCCGCAAAGCGGGCATACCCAAAGAGTTGCGCCCGGTAGTCGAGCCTGATGTCCCCGCCTGGCTGTGGCGCAGCGAAGCCGATGATACGGCGCTCGAACGCACCGATCCGAGCAAGCGCTATGGGCCGGAAATGGCTGCGGTACAGGTATTTGACCGACTGGCCGGCACCTGGACCTATTGGGGCTGGAAAGGCGGCTATTTCGATTCGGAGGAAGATGCCCGCGCCTTCTTCGATGAGCTGCGCTACATGCTCGCGCATCAGATGTGCGCCCCCAACAGCCCGCAATGGTTCAATACCGGTCTGCACTGGGCCTATGGCATCGATGGCCCGCCGCAAGGACATCACTATGTCGACCACGAAACGGGCGAGGTCAAGAAATCCGACAGCGCCTATGAACGGCCGCAGCCGCATGCCTGTTTCATTCAAAGCGCCGCCGACGATCTGGTGAATGACGGCGGCATCATGGACCTATGGGTGCGCGAGGCGCGCCTGTTCAAATATGGATCGGGAACCGGATCGAACTTTTCCGCATTGCGGGCCGAAAATGAGGCGCTGTCGGGTGGCGGCAAATCATCGGGCCTGATGAGTTTTCTGCGGATCGGTGACCGCGCGGCAGGCGCGATCAAATCCGGCGGCACAACCCGCCGTGCCGCGAAGATGGTCATCGTCGACATCGATCACCCCGATATCGAAGCCTTCATTGACTGGAAAATGATCGAAGAGCAGAAGGTCGCCGCCCTGGTTTCGGGATCGAAGCTGCTGGACAAGCATCTGAATGCCATCATGCGGGCCTGCCATAATTGCGAAGGCGATGGTGACGATTGTTTCGACCCGAAGAAAAACCCCGCCTTGCGCCGCGAGATCCGCAACGCGCGGACGGTGATGGTCCCGGAAAATTATATTCAGCGGGTCATTCAGTTTGCACGCCAGGGATATCAGACAATCGATGTGCCGACCTACGACACCGATTGGGATTCGGAAGCCTATCTGACCGTATCGGGACAAAATTCCAACAATTCGGTGCGTGTGACCGATGACTTCCTGCGCGCGGTCGAAAGCGATGCGGACTGGTCGCTGCATCAGCGCACCGACGGCCGGGTTGCGAAGACGCTACCCGCGCGCAATCTGTGGAACAAGATCGGGGAAGCGGCCTGGGCATCAGCGGATCCGGGGCTGCAATATCACACCACGATCAATGACTGGCATACCTGTCCCAAAAGCGGGCCGATCCGGGCATCCAACCCCTGCTCGGAATATATGTTCCTCGATGATACTGCCTGCAATCTGGCGTCGCTTAATCTGATGCAATTTCAGAAGGATGACGGCACATTCGATGTTGCCGCATTCTCGCACGGGGTGCGGCTGTGGACGATCGTGCTTGAAATCTCGGTGATGATGGCACAATTCCCGTCCGCCAGGATTGCTGAACTTTCCTATGCCTATCGGACCCTCGGGCTTGGCTTCGCCAATCTGGGCGGTCTGCTGATGGCATCGGGCCTGCCCTATGACAGCGTGGCGGGCCGGGCGCTGGCGGGTGCGATCTCGGCGCTGATGACAGGCGTTTCCTACGACACCTCCGCCGATATGGCCGCGCAGCTCGGCGCTTTCCCGGATTATGCCAAAAACGCCTCGCATATGCTGCGGGTGATGCGCAACCACCGACGCGCGGCCCACGGCGAGACCGATGGCTACGAGGCTTTGAATACACTGCCCGTTCCGCTTGATATCGCAAATTGCCCGGATCCGGAGCTGACCCGCGCGGCGGCGGAATCCTGGGACAGGGTTGTCGAAAAAGGCACCAAACACGGTTTCCGCAATGCACAAGCGACGGTGATCGCCCCGACCGGCACAATCGGTCTTGTGATGGATTGCGACACAACCGGGATCGAACCTGATTTCGCGCTGGTTAAATTCAAGAAACTGGCTGGCGGTGGCTATTTCAAGATCATCAACCGGACCGTCCCGCAAGCCTTGAGCGGACTTGGCTATAGCAGCGCGCAGATTGAAGACATCATTGCTTACGCTGTGGGGCATGGGACGCTGCGCAACGCGCCGGGGGTCAGCCATGACGCCCTGCGCGAACGCGGCTTCGGAGATGCCGAACTCGAAGCCATCGAGGCCGGCCTCGGCTCGGCCTTCGACATCAAATTCGCGTTCAATAAATGGACGCTGGGCGAAGAGTTCTGCGAGCAGATTTTGGGTCTGTCGGGCGCGCAACTGAGCGATCCGAATTTCGATATGCTGCGCGCGCTGGGCTTCAGTGCGCTTGATATCGAAGCGGCCAATCTGTATTGCAGCGGCGCAATGACGCTTGAGGGCGCGCCGCATCTTCGGCAGCAGGATCTTCCTGTATTCGATTGTGCCAATCCTTGCGGACGCATCGGCAAGCGCTATCTCAGCGTGGATAGCCATATCGAGATGATGGCCGCTTGCCAGCCTTTCATTTCCGGCGCCATCTCGAAAACCATCAACATGCCCAATGACGCAACGGTTGAGGACTGCGTCGCCGCTTATACCAAATCATGGCGGCTGGGACTGAAGGCAAATGCGCTTTATCGCGACGGTTCGAAATTGAGCCAGCCATTGAACGCACAATTGCTGAGCGACGATCTGGATGACGCGCAAGAGGCGGTTGAGGAAATCGCACATGCCCCCGCGGCGGAAAAGGCGCAGGCAGTCGTCGAACGCATCGCAGCCAGGCAACAATCGGAAAACGAAACGGACCAATCCCAGCGTGGCACACGCAAGCGGCTGCCGCATCGACGCAAGGGCTATACGCAAAAAGCGGTTGTCGGTGGCCATAAAGTCTATCTGCGTACGGGCGAATATGAAGATGGCAGCCTGGGCGAAATATTTGTCGACATGCACAAGGAAGGCGCTGCCTTCAGAAGCCTGATGAACAATTACGCCATCGCCGTCTCGATCGGCCTGCAATATGGTGTGCCGCTTGATGAATTTGTGGACGCCTTCACTTTCACCCGGTTTGAACCTGCCGGCATGGTTACCGGCAATGACGCAATTAAAAGCGCCACATCAATCGTCGACTATCTGTTCCGCGAATTGGCGATTTCATATCTTGACCGTACCGACCTTGCGCATGTCGAGCCCGATGAAGTGCGGTTCGATGCGATGGGCAGTGTTGCCGAAGAGGTCACCGGGCAAGTGCAACGCGTTGCAAGTACAGGCTTTGTCCGCAACAAGCTGGTCGTACTTGCCGGTGGCGCGCAGACCGCAAGAACGGCGGTTGTCGATGCGGTGGCTGCTGATGACATCGTCGCCGAAACGGCAACAATTGTTGCGGAAGCCGGCGCGACAACAGAAATGCTTGCGGTAAGCGCCACAACCGCGATTGCGGGCGGTTCAGGTGGCACAACGCGGACAGATTTGATGGTGGAGGCCAGAATTCGCGGCTATGAGGGCGAAAATTGCGCGGAATGCGGCAATTTCACCCTGGTCAGGAATGGCACCTGCCTGAAATGCGACACATGCGGGGCAACAAGCGGTTGCTCGTGAACAAACCGTCCCGATGAGCCGCACACCGTTGCACCGGGTGCGCGCCACGGCAAAGAGATAGGGAAATGCTACGCGGTAATTCGTAGCGCTGACATTGGCAGTTAGTTGCGTTGCGTACCTCCGAGAAAGTCATCATCGGAGTCTTCCCTGCTGAACTGGGCCGCTTATTAAAGCGGCCCTTTTTTTGCGCGACGGGGCAAAATGAAATTGCGCCGGTTAAGCCTTCATTCATCAAACTTTCCGATCCTGCTCAAATGCACGCGCAACAACAGGAAAATGGCCCAAAGTTGCAGGTATTCATGGCTCGGGACGATGCGGCCCGGGACAGGGTATTTGCGTTTCGCTACCGGGTGCTGGTGGAAGCATCCGGCCTTCAATCTGACTATGCCGACCATGAGGCAAAGACAGTCCGCGAACCGCTCGATCACGGGGCATTGCAGATCTATGTCGCGGATATGCAAAGCGGTGAAACGGCCGCCGCCCTGCGCTTGAACGCGGGCGCGCTGGACAGCAAGATCGGCGATATCGGAAAAATGGCCGGGTTTGGCCCGTTCAAGGAATTCAGTGCAAATGCGCTGACGATGACAAGCATGCTCGTCATCGCACCGAAATATCAGACAAGTTCGGCCGCGTCCCTCGCCATCAGCGCCGCTTACAAAATGGCCCGCAAATGCGGCAGCCTGTTCGACTTCACGCAATGCGCCCCGGAAATGTTGCCACTCTATCAGAAGCTTGGTTATCGCAAATTTCGCGACAACTTCATGGACGATACGCTGGGCTATCAGGTGCCGCTTGTCCTGGTAACGCAGGATTATGGACATCTGACCTTTGTTCGCTCGCCGCTCGGGGCAATAGCGCGCAAGATGACCAATTCTTCCGAAACAGCCAGCTGGTTTAACCGGACGTTCCCCGATTATGCCAATGTACCGATTGAATCGACCCTGAATGACGAGGATTTCTGGTATCTGCTGGCGCGTAAGCTGAACCAGTCGCCCCTGGCCGGGATTGCCCTGCTTGACGGGCTTACCTATAGCGAGGCAATCGAATTCATGCGCGCAGGCAGCGTGCTGGATTGTCCGGCGGGCGGGCGGATCATGAAAAAGGGCCAAATCGGACGCGAGATGTATGTCATCCTGTCAGGCGCTGTAAAAGTCCTGGCCGGCGCGGATGACGCGGTTGTCGCAAGGCTTGAAAAAGGCGAACTGTTCGGCGAGCTTGCCTATCTTTCGGAGTCCCCGCGCACCGCGGACATCATTGCGGATGAAGATGTCGAACTGCTCGTTCTCACGCAGAAGATGATGGAAAAGGCGCTGGCCGAAATGCCCGCAATCGCCGCGCGCATTTTATTCAACCTCTCCCTCATCCTGTGTGGCCGACTGAAAAACTCCACGGCCGTGCTTGTATCCGCAGCCCAAGGGCAAAAATCTGACGCTTGCGCCGGAGAGGAAATGCCGGAAAGCCCCGAAATTGCGGAGGCAGGTTAGCGACGCGGAACACCGCTTCGTAACAGGGAGAGTTCCGCGCTTGCTAAGATGTTTTTGACCGCCAGTACTAGCCGTCCTGCTTCTTTTCGGTCGCCGCGGGCAGGGCCAGACGAATATGCAGTTCGCGCAACTGGTGAGCCGACACTTCGGCTGGCGCGCCGACCATCAGGTCCTGCGCCTGCTGGTTCATCGGGAACATGATGACTTCCCGAATATTGGGTTCATCGGCCAGCAGCATGACGATCCTGTCGACGCCGGGCGCAATCCCGCCATGCGGCGGTGCGCCATAACGGAACGCTGAAATCATCCCGCCAAATTCGCGTTCGACCGCATCCTTGTCATATCCGGCGATACTGAATGCCTTGTACATGATATCGGGTCGATGGTTCCGGATCGCGCCCGAGGACAGCTCGATCCCGTTGCAGACAATGTCATACTGATAGGCAAGGATCGACAGGGGATCTTCGGCATCCAGCGCCTCAAGCCCGCCCTGCGGCATCGAAAACGGGTTATGGCCGAACTGAATCGAACCGTCCGTTTCATCCTTTTCGAACATCGGAAAGTCGACAATCCAGCAGAACTTGAAAATATCCTTCTCGCAGATGTCGAGTTGATCGCCGATCTTCACCCGCGCGGCGCCGGCAAGAGCTGCGGCGGCATCGGGTTTGTCGCAGGCGAAAAATAACGCATCGCCAGGCCCGACACCGGCTTTTTCAGCCATCCGTGTCAGGACATCGGCGGGAATAAACTTTGCGATCGGGCCCCTGCCCTGCAACGCATCCGGTGCGCCCTCAAAGATGATATAGCCAAGCCCCGGTGCCCCCATATCGGACCGGGCCCAGTCATTCAGCTTGTCAAAGAAGCTGCGCGGTTGATCACCCGCGCCCGGCGCGGGGATCGCCCGCACCACGCCGCCGGCTGCAATCGGCTTCTTGAAGGCATTGAATGTCACCGCATCAAGGGCGAAGAATTCGGTCACATCGCAAATTTCGATGGGGTTGCGCAAATCCGGTTTATCGGAACCGTATTTCAGCATCGCATCACGATAGGGAATGCGCGGAAACGGCAGCGCGGTTACCGCACGGTCATCGGCAAATTCCTCGAACACCCCGTGCAGGACCGGCTCGACCGCCGCAAAAACATCATCCTGGGTGACAAAAGACATCTCGATATCAAGCTGATAGAACTCGCCCGGCGAACGGTCGGCGCGCGCATCCTCATCGCGAAAACAGGGCGCGATCTGAAAATACCGGTCAAACCCTGCCACCATAATGAGCTGCTTGAATTGCTGCGGCGCCTGCGGCAACGCATAGAACTGCCCTGGGTGCAGGCGGCTTGGCACGAGAAAGTCGCGCGCGCCTTCCGGGCTGGACGCAGTAAGAATTGGTGTCTGAAACTCCGTAAACCCCTCTGACTCCATACGCCGACGCAAGGAAGCAATAATCTTGCTGCGCAAAACAATATTGTTGTGAAGCGTCTCGCGCCGCAGATCGAGATAGCGGTACCGCAACCGGATATCTTCAGGATAATGCGGTTCGCCGAATACGGGTAAAGGCAACTCTTCAGCCGCGGACATCAGATCACATGCATCGATCCGCACTTCCACCTGCCCTGTATCAAGGCCTGGATTCACTGTTTCCGCATCCCGCGCGACGACCCGTCCGGTCACTGTAATCACGCTTTCGGCGCGCAAATGCTCCACATCCTTGAAAGCGTCCGCATCAGGCTCAACGACACATTGCGTCAGGCCGAAATGGTCGCGCAGATCGATGAACAACAAACCACCATGATCGCGTTTGCGGTGAACCCAGCCGGACAGGCGAACCGTCGATCCCACATCGGATTCGCGCAGTTGGCTGCAATTATGTGTACGGAACTCGTGCATTGTCTCCTATTCCCTAATAGCTGGCGGAGAAGCGCATGGATGATGACGCCTGTCAAGCCTGCGCGCTCTGTTTTCACGCGACTGCGGCCTCCTGTTGGGGTATAGCTTGCAACCATGCGTGTGATTACCGATACCGCAGCGTTAAGTGACTGCTGCAACAGACTGGCAAAAGCCGAATTCATAACCGTCGATACGGAATTTATCCGGGACAAGACCTATTGGCCCCGGCTGTGTCTTATTCAAATCGCCGGGCCCGAAGACGAGCTGATTGTCGACCCGCTGGCCGACGGGATCGATCTTGCGCCCTTTTATTGGCTGATGGCGCAGGAATCGGTAACCAAGGTGTTTCACGCCGCGCGTCAGGATGTGGAAATATTTTTCCATGAGGGTCAGACCATCCCCACCCCGCTATTCGATACCCAGGTTGCCGCCATGGTGTGTGGATTTGGGGATTCGATCGGCTATGACAATCTTGCGCGGAAAATTCTGAATGTGCGGATCGACAAGAGTTCTCGCTTCAGCGATTGGGCCCGCCGTCCCCTGACTGAACGGCAGCTTAACTATGCCATTCAGGATGTCACACATTTACGCCATGTCTATGAATGGCTGCATACGAAACTGGACGAAAATGGACGGTCGCATTGGTTGCAGGAGGAAATGGCTATTCTGACGGCACCGTCCACCTATGAAATGCATCCTGAAAATGCCTGGCTGCGAATCAAGGCACGCGGCGCCAATCGCCGCTTTCTGGGGGTCCTCAAACATGTTGCGGCCTGGCGCGAACAAGCTGCTCAGGATCGCGATATCCCGCGCAATCGCGTGTTACGCGACGAGGCGCTTGTGGAAATTGCCGGCCACCCCCCCAAATCAATCAAGGAACTTGGCGATCTGCGTAATGTTCCCAAGGGTGTGGCTGAAGGCCGCCTTGGTCAGGCATTGCTGGCAGCGATCCTGGAGGGCGTGGCACTGGATGAAGCGGAACTGCCGACACTGCCCAAAAAGCCCGCTGTCACAACGAATAACGGTTCACTTGTCGAATTGATGAAAGTCCTGCTGAAACGGCAATGCGAGGAAGCCGGCGTCGCCCCCCGGCTGGTTGCCAATGCAACCGATCTTGAATTGATTGCCGCCGATGACAATGCGCCAGTGCCCGCACTGTCAGGCTGGCGTTATGAACTGTTCGGACAGGCCGCACTGAATCTCAAACATGGCAAGCTGGCACTGGCGGCAAACGGCCGGAAAGTGCGGCTGATCGAGCTTGATACGGAATAGTCCGCGACGCGGGCTTCCGGATCAGGTCAGCAAATATCGATTCGCGGGGAAAGATCGATGGCTTGTGCCAATTGACGCAGGCGCTTTTGCAGCACTTCCCCGTTCAAATCTGCGAATTTCTTCGGCATAGCGAGGATAAGTTCGTCTTGTGAAATACGCAGCGGGCAATCGCGCAGAATACCCGCCGTGCCACCTGACAAAGTATGCGCCAATCGCAGCGCGCGCCCCAATATACGCGCACCCGACGCAGCCTCTCCCGCAAACTCGAGATAGGCGCTGATCGGCCCTTCGGCAGGTTCGGTTTTATAGCGGAAATAAATCGCGATCCCGAGCAAAGCCCGCCCCAGATGATTGATGCCGACAAAGGGAGAATTCATCACTTCTGCCATGCTGTGATCCGCGCGATGGTCGGGATGCACGCGCCAGCCAATATCGGACAAAAGACAGGCACAACGCCGCAAACGTTGTGAGGATTCGCTTTCACCCGCAAAAAGCGGATCGGTCCAAACGGTAATCTCATCCGCATGTTCAGGGAAGCGCCCCAATGCCGCCCCCTTTTCTTCGCAGGCATGCAGTAAAGGATCGCGTTCGCGCACATTGGCCGCAAGCTGATCGAACAGCAGCCCTTCACGCAGCCCATAAGAGGAAAAGACGATCCGTCGCACGCCGGTCACTTTCAACAGGCGATTGAGAACCAGCGCACCGGTCGCCGCAGTTGGCTGGCGCGATTTCGGCAACCCCTTGATCAGACCGATTTGTCCGACATCCATGTTAGCGACCCTCTCCGTCAGGCGGATCGCATCAGGTGCCAGGACGTTATACTCGTGAATTACCCTGATCGGATGGTCAATCGCTGCCATATGCGCCTGCGCAAGCGCACGCCATGACCCGCCAACCGCATAAAGGGTCTTTCCCTTGAAGTTTTGCAGCCAGCGTTGCCGCGCAAATGCTTCCACCACGAATTTCCGGCGCGCGCGAAGCGATTTCTCAAATTGCGCCTGCAGCCGGACCGGACCGAGCGGCAATGTTATCGCATTGCCGCATTTTGTCTCGCCAATCCCGACAAGCTCCAGACTGCCGCCGCCCAGATCGCCGACAAGCCCCGACGCGCGCGGATTACCCGCCAATACGCCAAGCGCCGCCAGCCGGGCCTCATCAAGTCCGGATATCAGTTTGACGGCAAACCCGCTTTCACCGCTCAATTGCCGGACGAAATCCGCGCCATTCTCCGCATCGCGGACCGCGGCGGTGGCAACAGCCTGCACCTGATCCACCTGCATGGCATCAAGCAGCAATGCAAATCTGCGTAATGTCGCAACAGTACGATCCGCAGCCTCCGCATCGATCCTGCCGGTAGCGGAAACGCTCCGCCCCAATCCGCAAAATACTTTTTCGTTGAATAGCGGCAGCGGTGTCCGCCGCAACCCGTCATAAACGACAAGACGGACAGAGTTCGATCCGATATCGACAACAGCGATATGGTTTTGCGTGACAGTGTTTGTCTGCGCCGCTGAACCCGCGGCGCTTACCATGGCCAACTCACCCGCCATACTAATCATTCTTTGCGGAATCTCCGAACAAAGTCACAGGTTTATCACGTGCGATAGCCTGACCCCGCCCCGAAAGGCTTGGATTCGTCATGAAGTAATTATGCGCTGTAAAAGGCGCTTCCCCATCCTTGGGGCCCTGTCGGATATAGCTGTCGTCAGGCATCAGAACCCAGCTTTGCGTATTATCCTTAAGATTTGCCATCATTACCTGGTCAAGAATCTGCCGGTGCACGGTCGCGTTTTCAACCGGCACAAGGGTTTCAACACGAAAATCGAGGTTTCGTGGCATCAGGTCCGCTGAGCCAATATAGATCGCAGCCTGGTCAGACGGCAATCCATACCCGTTTCCAAAGCAGAAGATTCGCGAATGCTCCAGATAGCGGCCGACAATACTCTTTACACGAATATTTTCCGACATACCCGGTATTCCGGCACGCAAACAACAGATGCCACGCACCACCAGCTCCACCTTTACGCCCGCCTGCGACGCACGGTACAAGCCCGTGATCACCTGCGGATCGACAAGCGAATTGACCTTGATCCAGATCGCGGCAGGCTTGCCCTGCTTGGCAAAGTCGATTTCCTTCTGGATATGCTCAATTATCCGCTGACGCAGATTGATCGGCGAGATGGCAATTTTGCTCAGCCGCGTGGGCGGGGCATAACCAGTGCAATAATTAAATAGTTGCGTCGCGTCGCGACAAAGTACCGGGTCGGCGGAAAATAACGACAGATCGGTATAAATGCGTGCATTGATGGGGTGATAATTGCCCGTCCCAAAATGCACATAGGAGCGAAGCTGCTTGCTTTCGCGGCGCACGACAAGACTGACCTTGGCGTGGGTTTTCAGATCGATGAACCCGAACACGACCTGCACGCCCGCGCGTTCAAGCTCACGCGACAGCTGAATATTGGCGGCCTCATCAAAGCGCGCCTTCAACTCGATCAGTGCCGTGACCGATTTGCCGTTTTCCGCTGCCTCGATCAGCGCTTTGACGATCGGCGATTCCCGACCTGCACGATACAGGGTTTGCCTGATCGCAATGACGTTCGGGTCCGCTGCCGCCTGACGCAGGAACTGCACCACCACATCAAACGATTCATAAGGGTGATGAACAAGAATATCCTTTGCGCGGATTGCCGCAAAGCAATCCCCGCCATGATCCCTGATCCTTTCGGGAAAGCGTGCATTATAGGGCGGAAACAGCAGATCGCGGCGGCTGTCGACAATCAGCTGCTGGGTATTTGCAAGCCCCAGCATGCCGTGAACATTGACGATGCCGGGATCATTGACTTCCATCTCCCGCACCACAAAGTCGCGCAAGGCTTTTGGCATGTCCGCCTCGATCTCAAGCAGCACGACATTGCCGCGCCGCCGCCTGCGCAGTGCGGTTTCAAAGTTCCGCACCAGATCCTCGGCTTCTTCATCGATTTCAATTTCACTGTCCCGGATAACGCGAAACGCCCCGCGCGCCAGCAGCTCATACCCCGGGAACAGCCGATCAAGAAACAGCTCAAGCATCTGCTCAAGCGCGAGGAACCGGACCTGCCGCCTGCCCTCCCCCCGCGAAGGCAAGCGAATGAAACGCGGCACCTGCTGCGGTAATGGCAGAAGCGCAGCCATTTGCCGACCATCCGACAAACGGCGCAATTCCATCATGATGCAAAAACCAAAATTGGGAATGAAAGGGAATGGATGCGCAGGATCAATCGCCAGGGGCGTGAGGACCGGAAAGAAATTCGACAGGAAGATATCCTCAAGCCAATCCCTGTCCTGTGCGCTTAATTCATCGCTCGACATCACGACAATACCGGCGTCGCGCAATTCGCTCTGCAATCGCGTCCAGCTTTCGGCCTGCCCCACCATGAGGCTGGTCGCCCTGGCATGCACCTTGGCCAATTGCTCCGCCGGGCCAAGCCCGTCCTGGCTCAATTGCTCAACGCCAGCTTTCACCTGCGCATGCAATCCGGCGACCCGAACCGTATAAAACTCGTCCAGATTTGATGCCGAAATTGATAGAAAACGCAATCGTTCCAGCACCGGATGGTTGCTGTTATTGGCTTCCTCAAGCACGCGCTGATTGAACGCCAACCAGGAAATCTCACGATTGATAAACAGCTCTTCAGGCTGCAATTTCGACAAGTTCATCGGCTTGTCGGATGATTTACGTGTCTTGCTTTCCGACTGCTTCGCTGCCTCGCTCACCCTGGGCTCCTATCTCTCATGCTGTGGCTTTACCATCATAAGACTGTTTGGTGAACGCAGCATGACAGATGCCATATCGCGCATTGCGCGGGATAGTTGCAACAAATACCCATGCAGAATGCTCGGGGCATTGCCGCCACCCGGACGATCTTACATCACAAGGTCCCGCGGAAATCACCGCCATCCATGACCAGATTCTGGCCGGTGATGAAGCCTGCATACCGGCTGCACAAAAAGGCACAGGCGGCACCGAATTCATCGGGGTCGCCGAACCGGCCCGCCGGATTTGCCGCCGCCGCCGCAGCAGCAACCTCGTTGATATCCTGCCCCGGTTGGGTCCGCGCCAAAAATCCACCACGCAGCCTGTCCGTATCGAACGGGCCGGGGAGCAAATTATTGATCGTTACATTGTGCCGCACGGTTTCGCGCGACAATCCCGCGACAAAACCGGTGAGCCCTGCACGCATGCCATTTGACAGGGCCAGCGCCGGAATGGGGTTCTTCACCGCCGCACTGGTAATATTGACGATCCGGCCATATTTCCGCTTGATCATACCATCGACAGTCTGACGGATCAGCTCAATCGCGCTGAACATATTTCCGTCAAATGCACCAAGCCAGTCATCGCGGTTGAATTTGCGAAAATCCCCCGGCGGCGGCCCGCCACTGTTGCACACAAGAATATCTGGCGCGGGACAGACGGAAAGCGCATTGGAACGACCTTCCTCGGTCGCCATATCGCCGACCGCGATTGTGACCTCCGCGCCGCCCGTTTCATCGCGAATTGCCTGCGCTGTCTGCTGCAGGGTTTCTTCCGTCCGCGCCGTTATCGTGACGATTGCGCCTTCCCGCGCCAGATGCGTCGCGCAGGCGCGCCCAAGTCCTTTACTTGCGGCGCAAACAAGTGCGCGCTTGCCTTCAATGCCAAGATCCATCACCGCTTCCTTCCCTGTTTTTACAACTGTGCCGCATATTCCGCACTAATCGGGGTTGTCCGCCGACAAGCTTTGCAAGACGCGCCGTGCAAGCGGCACGGTCAATGCCCGCTGTTCCCCAAGCGCCTGCGCATCCAGCGCCGCGACCACATTCGCCACCGCCGCATAAGAACGCTCGATTCGGGCACAGACATAAGTGACAACGTCCTTCGGTGCCCGGATCTGCCGGTCAGCCAGCAGCTTCAGCAACACAGCCGCCAGCAGCTCGTCTTCCGGCTCCAAAATCGCCACAGCCTGAATGGCACCCAGTCGTGAACGCAAATCGGCAAGCGCAACTTGCCATTGCGACGGTGCGGCCCGCGCCAGCATCAAAATCGTATGTCCTTGCTCGCGCACCAGATTCAATAAATGCAGTACCTTTTCCCAATCATCGGCAAGCTCCGCATGATCAAGGATAACATGCCCTGCCGACACATTGACAATTTCGGACTCCACCAACTTAGCGGCCTCGAGCAATTGCGCATGACTGCGACGCTGCCAGATGGCCGCCAGATGGCTTTTGCCCGCCCCTTCCGGCCCGTAGAGAATGAGCGCGCGGTTAGGCCAGTCAGGCCACCGGTCAAGCCAGGAAAGCGCTTCTTCATTGCTGTGGGCAATAAAGAAGTCCTCAACACCGCTTGCCTTCTGTATCGGCAGATCAAAGGTCAGTTGATGGCCCATCGCCCCCCGCCCCGGCTGCCTGAGACGGTGGAGCCGCCTCGCCATACAAGCTGCTTTTCCGATATTGCTCAATGCCAAAACGCGCCAGCACGCCGACCATTGCCGCCATCGGCAAGGCTAACAGCATGCCCAGGAAACCGAATATCGTTCCAAAGGCGAGCAGCGCGAATATCACCCAAAGGGGATGCAGCCCGACCTTCCGCCCGACAAGCCGGGGGGTCAGAAAATTCCCCTCAAGCACCTGACCGGCTGCGAATATCGCCGCGATGAGGGCAATATGAAGATAGTCGGGCCAGAACTGCATCACCGCGACAAGCATCGACGCCAGCAACCCGACAAATGCCCCGACAAAAGGAATAAAACTCAACAAGCCGGCGATCAATCCAACGAGCAAGCCGAAATTCAGCCCCGCAAGCGTCAACCCCGTCGCATAAAATACCGCCAGCAAGAGACAAACGGTGAATTGCCCGCGAACAAAGCCCGATAATGCGACATTGATTTCGGTTGCAAGCGTCCGGATCGTGCCGGCATGCCGGCGCGGCAATAGTGCGTCGACCCGGCCCACGAAATTGTCCCATTCCAACAGAAAATAAAAGGATACGACCGGCGTCAGGAATATCAGGCTTAAAATGTTGAACAGGGCGAGCCCGCTGCTGACCGCACGCTGCAAGACATTGCCGCCCCAATCAAGAACATTGCCGACCAGATCGGACATCGGCCCCTTGCCATCGGCATTCTGTGAATCGAGCAACTCACGCAGACGGCCACCACCGGCTGACTCGAAAAGCTCGCGCGCCCTTTCGATATAGCCCGGGAAGTTCTTTGCGAACGCCACAAGCTGCGTTTCAATAACCGGCATCAAAAGCATTACGCCGATAATCATGAACAGGAAAAAAGCGGCGGTGATCAGGATCGTTGCGGTGATCCGGGACAGGCCACGCTTTTCCAGCCGGTCCGCGAGCGGGTCGAGCAGAAAGGCAACAGCCATGCCCGCGACAAACGGCAACAAGACACCGCGAAGTATGTAAAGCAACAGCCCGGTTGCAATGATTGCAGCCGACCAGATCAGGATTTGCGTACGAGGCTTCATTCGCCGTTATCGCCCTGCCGGTCCAAATCCGATTCCGCGGCACTCATCGCACCGACCCAATCGACAATATAGGCACATCCTGAAATCGCTGTCGTGACGGCTGTGAGATACAGCAAGTAAAACACAATCGGTTCAAGAAAGGCGAGCGACAATCCAAGTTGCGCCAGAACAAGCCCGGCGAGCGTAATCTGCGCGACCGTATTTGCCTTGCTGATCATCAACGGTTGCATGGCAAGGCGATAACCCAGGGTGAATGACAGCAGCACGCCGCCCACGATAAGCAGGTCGCGACTGACGACAAGCATCACAAGCCAACCCGGCAAGCCGCCCGTCATTCCAAGCGTAACATAGATGCTTACAAGCAATGCCTTGTCCGCGATTGGATCGAGATAGGCGCCAAGCCGCGTCGCGCGATCGAACTGCTTGGCAATCAGCCCGTCCAGCGCGTCCGATACCCCCGCCACGACAAACAGCCAGAATGCCCAGCCGACCTGCCGCTCCAATACCAGCCAGATGATGACCGGCGTCAGGATCAACCGGCACAGAGTGATGAAATTCGGAATACTCACAAACCTGCCTATTGCTGGGGCTGGGGCTCACGCCGGCTCAGATACCAATAATTGTCATATTGTTGCAAATTCAGGTCCCGCTGCGCCAACTCAAACTGTAACTGCGCGATATCACCATGATACTGCACCGACATCTGTGCAAACTGCACAGAAAGTGCGAGCAGCTTGACCTCGCGCACCCGGTAAATCGATTCCAGCTCGCGGCGCAGCGCGTACCATTGCGCGAGTGACTGCGTTCTGACGTTCAGTGTGATACGCCCCAATTCGCCGAACTCGATCCTGGTCCGGCGCTTCCAATCCTGTTGCAACTGATCCACAAGCTGACGCGCCGCCCTGTCAAACAGCAGGCTGATATCCTGAGTCTGTGGTGCAACAAGTTCGATTGCACCAACGATTTGCATGCCGTTTTCGCGCTGGCTGTATGGTTGCGTGACGATTTGCAGACGGGTTTCACCGCTGACAGGATCACGCGCCAGAACAGCACGTGCGATCAGCACGTCCAACCCGCCGTAATTGCCCGAAAACTCCGCCAGCCGCGCCGCATCCGGCCGCAACGCCTCTTCGATATCCAGCGCCATCTGATCGGCGGTATCGCCACGCGGCAGCCGCAGCGGGCGCAATCCGTGCAGCGCCATCGGCTCTTCAGCTATGGCTGAAATCACAGCGCGCATCCAGGGATTGCCCGGTTCCCACAGCATGCGAGTGCCATCGATATCAGCAAACGGAACAATCAGCAGCGGCGCGGCGGCTGTTTCGCTGAAGCGCACCTTGTTCCGCCGCAACAAGGCGCGAATAGCGTCGGGATCGAACCGTACGGTGAAATCGGCGAGATACCGGGTTACGCTGCTTTTCTCATTGGCCACCTCGAACCCCGTAACCAGCTGCGCAATTTCGCGGTCGGTCAAATCATAGGGTAAATTGGCGATATCTTCATCAAGGCTCAACCGCCGAAGCAGCCGCGCAAAGGCTGTTTGCCGCGCACGAGAGATTGCACGCTGCCGCGCATCGGCGGCATTGTCGGCACGCTCGTCAATCGCGATATCGGTGATCGTATAAATCGCTGCGGTCGAAGCAATCGCTTCGGGACCACTGAAGAAGGCGCGTTGTTCGGTGTCGGAAAGCGCCCGCCCCTGCGCCGGCAATAATTGCCCTGACGCGACGCCCGCAAAAATAATCTGAGTGATGATACAGATATATACAGGCGCAATGAGGCGCGAAATTACGCGAACGGTCACCGAGCTAAGATCATCCCAGAAAGATACAAAGAATATGCTTGAACTATAACAGCGAATTCCATGCCCGGGAAACGTCACGTCGCGCTTGCCCGGGCATGAAAACATAATGGCGGTTATGCGCCTTTCATCTCCGACAGCAGCTGGATTGAAACATCGTAACCGGCCTCTTCAGGAATTTTCAGGAACGGCCCCTGATCCCCCTTACCCATTTCCGGAAGGACGGTAACGATCTTGCTGCTTTGCGCTGCCGCAACTGCGTCGGCCACCGATGCGGACTTGCCAAGCTTCATCACATTCATGCGCGTCGGGAAAATGACAGTCCGGCGTCCGGCATCCGCCTCCTCAATGACTTTCGACGGTTTGATCCAGACGGAATCGACCGATTCATGGCCATCATGCACGGCAATATGATCCGCCGGCGCTTCGATAATGAAAAAATGCGTGTCAAACCGCTTGGGCACCATGGGCGGTGTGATCCAATGCGCAAAATGCACAAGGTTATCGAGCACCAGCACGAGGTTTTCCGCCTCCAGCATATCAAGCATGCCAAGCTCATTCTTCACCAGCTTCTCGCGGTAATGCTCCAAACTCTCCAGCCGATCACCGGAAACAAGCCCCGTTCCCCCGGCATCATGCGCCAGCAGAACGCCGCATTCCTCGAATGCTTCCCGAATGCCGCCAACGCGCAGTGCAAGCGCGTCATCGTCGAGATCGCCCGCCCCTTCGCAACGGGCGCGGATCCCTGCCGCATAGTCCGCATCGTCGACCTTGCCGCCCGGAAAAACAAGCGCGCCGGTGGCAAAGTCAATCTGGTGATGCCGTTCAACCATGAAGACCTCAAGTCCGTCTGCGCCGTCACGGACGAGCAGGATCGTTGCAGCGGGGACCGGCGTTACGGGTTCTTTAGCCATGTTATTCCTCAACTTTCTTATGGATTGATTATGTTCTTAATATATGGCTTTGCGCAGTTCCACTAGCATCGCGCTTTGCCAATCATTCTGGGCCCGCACAATCACGCATATAAATTCGCTTATCAGCCTGGACAGAGACTACTGCGATCGACAGGCGCAAGTAAAACCAAGAACCAAAAAAAGGCTGGTATGGGCCCCTTGCGGTGCTTCACGCCGCCACGTAGCCTGCAATGCCGGCGATAATGGAAACTGCGCACAAGACCAGTTGTGAGGGAGGGCAAATATGACTGCAGTCGTGACCGAAGATTTGGGCGATGGGATCCTGCTTGTCCGCATGAACCGGCCCGATCACCTCAATGCGATGAATACAGCGCTTTTGTCTGGGCTTTATGACGCTCTCGCTGCGGCGGAAAAGGATCCGGCAGTGCGTGTCGCCATCCTTACCGGCGAAGGGCGTGCCTTCTGTGCCGGGCTCGATCTGCGCGAAGGGGTCAATCCGCCCGGCACCGATGGCGGGCCAGCCGGGCTGACGGACGGGCTTGGCGGCCCGCAGCGCGGCATGCAGGTTCAGCAATTCATCGCCGATCTCATGATTCGTATCCACCGCCTGAAGCTGCCCGTCATCGCGGCGGTTAACGGCGCTGCATCGGGGGGTGGGCTGGCATTGGCGCTGGCAAGCGATATCCGCATCGCTGGCCAGTCGGCGAAATTCAATGTCGCCTTCGTGAAGATCGGCCTGTCGGGCTGTGATGTTGGCGTAAGCTGGTTCCTGCCGCGCATCCTGGGGGCCAGCCTGTCACAGGAAATGCTGCTTACCGGGCGCTTTATGCTGGCCGATGAAGCAGCCCGGACAGGGCTTGTATCGCGCACGGTTCCGGATGATCAACTCCTTGATTCTGCTATTGAAACCGCAAGACTGATCGCTGGAAACAGCCCGTTTGGCGTATGGATGACCAAAGAAGTCTCGACAGCGAATATGGGGCCTGTCAGCCTTGAAACCGCAATCGATTTGGAAAACCGCACGCAAATTCTCACAACCCATACAAAGGACCAGAAAGAAGCGGTCCGCGCCTTTCTTGAAAAACGTGCGCCTGTTTTCAAAAATCAGTGATAAAATCAACCAGTGATAAAGTTGCGGCCGCCGCCCATGCGGGCCGGACAGTCGTAAAAAAGCACCAATACACATCAATCCACTTAATAAAGTGGACATTGGGCGAAGTTTTCGCTATGGCTAGCCCTCCGTCGGGCAGGAGTCCGACGCCATCATGTCATTGATAACAAATTGGGAACCGAATAGGTGCAGGTTGTTGTTCGCGACAATAATGTCGACCAGGCGCTGAAAGCGCTCAAAAAGAAAATGCAGCGCGAAGGTGTTTTTCGTGAAATGAAATTACGTAATTTCTACGAAAAGCCATCGGAAAAACGTGCGCGCGAAAAAGCCGAAGCGATCCGCCGCGCCCGTAAGCTGGCCCGGAAACGCGCACAGCGCGAAGGAATGCTCTAAGAGCATATCCCGAATTGCCAGCTATGCAGTAATTCTGCGCTGGCAATACGCAACTGCTTCCTTATCGGCAGAATGAAAATTTGAACCGGGCGGTGCCAAACCGCCCCGTTTTATATTGGGCAGACAGGTTTGCGCTCTGCACCCTTGCCGCGCCCGCAAGCCCAAACATCTCAGGAAGAGGCGAGCAGATCAAAGACGTCCGTCTTGGGCGACCTTCCGACGATATGCACCTGATGCCACACCGCATAAAATAGCAACAACCAGGCAGCGTTGCCTGCGCGCTTATGCGCCTGCCCCCGTGCGAAGGCGGAAAACAGCGCGTCAACAGCCGCTGGTATACATATTTCAGCAATACCCGCCTGCGCCGCAATCAGCGGCCCGATATGCCGGGCCTCCTGCGCGATCCATTCGGCCACCGGCACGGTAAAGCCACGTTTGGGTGCAAAAGGTTTCGCTTGCGGTAAATGTTCTTCCAGCCAGCGGCGCAGAAGATATTTACCTTTTCCCCTGCCCTTGCCCCTTTGCCGGCCGACTTTGAGGTGATCGGGCAGGCAAAATGCAAATTCAGCCACCACCGGGTCGAGCAGGGGCGTACGTCCTTCAAGCCCATGTGCCATCAGACAACGATCCAGCTTGATCAGCAGATCATGCGGCAGCCAATCGGCGCAATCAACCGCCTGTGCCTGTTGCAGACGGCTGTAATCCGAATTCGACACGCGTCCCTGCGCGGCGGTAATCCCGTCACGCCAGGCCGGCGTTTCGCGCCGCAGGACCCCAAGTCCGTCCATGATCCCCCGCGCCCGCATCGTCCGCCCGCCAAACAGAAGCGGGCGCAAGACACTGCGATAGCGCCCATATCCGGCGAAAAGCTCGTCGCCCCCTTCCCCGCACAGCACGACCTTAAGCTCTTTGGCGGCCTCCGCCGCCAGAACATAGGTCGGCAAAATGGCATAATCGGCAACCGGATCATCGACGAATGCAACGATTTCGGGCAGCAGATCCCACAGATGCCGGGCTGTCACCTCAACCTCAACATGTTCAGCCCCCACATAACGCGCCAATTCCCGCGCATGCGCCCTTTCGTCATGAACACCGGTGCCAGGAAACCCCGCCGTAAAGGCGCGCACCGGCTGATCGTTCAGACGCGCCATGCAGGCCAGAATCACCGACGAATCGATGCCGCCCGACAGAAACAAACCGTAAGGGACATCAGACCGCTGATGAACCGCCACACTATCCATCAGGACCGTATCGAGACGACACAACGCCGTCATCTCATCCTGCGCGACCACACTATTTTGCGGCAGCGCGGAACGCTGGGTTCTTTCAACGATATTACCCTCGACGACAATCACGGTTTCCCCTGGCAGCAGCCGTTTGATCCCGGTGAAAATCGTGTTTCGGCCCGTGGTAAATTGCAGTTGCAGCAGCTCCTGCGCAACCTCCGCGCGCACTTGCGGCGCGAGCAGTCCGGTTGCGATGATTGCACCGGGTTCCGAGGCAAACAGAAAACCTTCCGGCGTCTGCGCATAATAAAGCGGTTTGATACCGAACGGATCGCGCGACAATAACAACCGGTTTTCGTTAGGGTCGAACAGCGCAATGCCATACATGCCGCGCAGATGTTCGGCATAATCGGCCCCAAAGGCGCGGTACAGATAAAGCGGCGGTTCGCAGTCGGAGTGGGTTTGCAATGGTTGCCCGGGAAACTGCGCGATCAGTTCACGGTAATTATAGATTTCGCCATTGGCGACAAGTGCTGCCCCCTCAGGTTCGTAAAATGGCTGATCGCCGGTTTCAAGGTCGATAATCGCAAGCCGCGTATGCACCATCCCCAATCCGGCCGCACGATAACGCCCCTCACCGTCCGGCCCGCGATGCCCCAGCGCATTGATCAGCGCGGTGAGCACAGCCTCCGATGGCGCGCCACCATCACGTGTCATCATGCCGCCAATACCGCACATCAGACCACGACCTTCGCAAAAAATTGCAGATAACGATCGACAACAACATCCTCTGTAAACTGACTTACATAGGAGCCATAGCCTCGCTCGGCGATGTTTTTGGCAAATACCGGGTCATCAACCAGACGCCTGATCGCCCGCGCCAGATCAGATGCATCCTCCAATCGCGCAAGCAGGCCATCTTCTTCATCGGTGATCAGGAATTCTGGCCCGGCGGCACGCGCGGCCACGACCGGAAGGCGCTGTGCCCATGCTTCAATAACGACATTGCCAAGCGGTTCTATGCGCGAGGGGCAGACAAATATATCGGCTGTCGCACACAATGCCGCCCCATCCTCACGCCAGCCCAGGAAGCGGACGCGTTCTGACACCCCCAGGGAATGCGCCTGCTCCTGCAATGGCTGCTTTTCCGGTCCGTCGCCAGCCAGCCACAAAAAGCAATCGGGCAACGCGGCCAAGGCCGTCAGCAAAACATCAAATGCCTTGTTGCGGTGCAGCCGCCCCATTGCAAGCAGCAGCGGAGCCTTCTCCGGCGTTGAAAAAAGATCGCGCCTGAGCGGGGGCGCTGTCCCGGCACTGACAAAATTCGGCAGATAATGCGCCTTATCCTCCGGCCACCCCTCATGCACGAGATAATCGACAATATCAGGCGTATTACCGATCAAATGATCGCATTTACGATAATATTTGAGCGGATAATAACCACCCAGCCGCGCGCAATAAACGGGCCGTGCGCCCGCGTCCTTACCCGGCAGTTTGTCGCTTGCCCGGCTCATCCAGCTTAGTACGATATCGGGATCGAAATCCGCAATCTGCCGCCGCAATGCAAATCGCGTCCGACAATCGAGTTTTCCGCCAAACGGTAATTCAGACACCAGAAGACCCGCATCACGCAACCTGTCCGCGCGCGCCGCATTTTCCCTGATTGCAAGTTGCTGGGCCATGCCGCGACGCGCGAGTGCCATCGTCAAACGTTCAAAAAACAGCTCCGCCCCACCTTGTGCGCCGCCTGCCATCAGTTGAAGGATACGCATGCGCGGCTAACGCCCCTCTTCTTCGGCGATTTTTGCTTTCAGGTAGGACACCAGAGGATAGGTTGCCGAAAACAGCCCGAGCAGCAGCCCGAAATGTTTTTCGCGATAGCCTTTCCGGCTGACATAGGACTTCCAGAAACGTGAAATGATCCGGCGCAGATTATTCGCAAGCGAACCAATATCCCCCGACGCACGCAGATCGGCGGCACGTGCCGTGGTGTAGCGGTCAAAGCGGGCAATCATGTCGGAAACGTCTTTATCGACATAATGATCGATGGGCGTCTCAAGCCAGCGGCGCGGCCCCTCCAGCGTGATTTTGGGGTGAACCAGTTGCTCGCCCCACTCTTTTGAACCTTTGGTGAACAGCCGGGGTCCGGCACTTGCCCCGTTATAGGCACCCCAACCATATCGCACCAAGCGGTCGCCAATGTAATTGTCGAACTTGATCAGAAAATAGCCCGGCGTGGCGGTTGCGATCGTGCGCCGCACCTCCTGCGCCAGTTTGTCGGGCACGCGCTCATCGGCATCGACCTCAAGCACCCAAGGCCCTTCACAGGCAGCGATCCCCGCATTCCGGCGCGTCCCTTCCAGCGGCCACGCCCCTTCCAGAATCCTGGCCCCCGCAGCCTGCGCAATTTCCAGGCTTTTATCCGTACACCGATCGAGAACGACCACTATTTCATCGGCAAAGGTTAATTGTGCAAGACAGCCGGGCAATTGCGCCTCTTCATTATGCGCCACGACAAGCGCACTTAATCCTGCCGTCCGATCCCCGCTCATTGGCCAGCCCGCACGCGAAGATTTGTGGCGGTCACCGCAACCTTGCCAAGCAAGTCGGACACCGCAGCTTCCACACGTTCAACCGACAGGGACGTCATATGGCACTGATCCGACAGATGATCATATCCCGGCGCACCGATAATCTCCTCAAAACTCTGTGTGCCGCGCACCGCCATGGTGTTTGCCCCCCAAGGCCCATAGTGGTTTTCGCGGCTGGGCCCGAACAAGCCGATTGTCGGCACCCCGGCGGTTGCCGCCAGATGCATCAATCCTGAGTCGTTGCCGATATAAAGCGTCGCATTCCGCAGACAGGCATAAGCAGTCAGCAGATCGACTTTACCGACAAGATCAATTACCCGCCCCTCCGGCAGGGCCTTGATCAGGGGCGCGGCCATCGCTTGCTCTCCGGGCCCGCCGAATACAACAATTTGCGCGCCGGCCAGCGGCCCGGTCGCAGAAATCAGACGCGCGGCAAGTGTGGCAAACCGGTCTATCGGCCATTGTTTGCCAACCCAGTTCGCAGTCGGCCCCAATGCCAGCAAGGGAGCGCCCACTGGACACAAATGCGCGGCTTGGGCCGTTCTGTCCGCACTGCACCAGATGCGCGGCTGTGGCGGCGTATCAAGACCATAGGCCACGCCGAGCTGCACGACTTTATGCGCCTCACTTTGTTGCGAGCGATGAACCAGCCGTCTTCTGCACCATAACAGCCACGCAATGGCCGAACCGCGCAAATCAACAATGATGTCCCAGCGATGCAGCAGACAATTCAGCCAGAGCTTCCGCCAATGCCCTGCGAGTGGACGCTTTTCAAGGACAATAATCCGTTCAAGCCGCGGCATATCCTGAAACAGCGGCGCGGCGGCGGGCCCGGCAGCCACCGTAAAGCGGGCCGTGCGATACTGATCGGCAAGCTGCGCCAACAGGCCGCTCGACAGAATCGCATCGCCTATCCGATTTGAAGTGATAAACAGAATTTTCATGCCGCGCTTACATCCTGCTCTTTTGCCAGAAAGCGCAGGCTTTTGTTTGGTTGCAATCGCGCTTATCTGATAGCAAGGGATATCGGCCTGATCATAAGGCACCGATTGCTGAAACCGAATCTTGTCTGACAGTCAGTCTAACACATGCAGCTTTCCAATTGCGCGATGAACAAGGGTGGACAATGATGACGGCAACAACCTTTTGCGCATTGCCAAATCGGGGTGTGCTGAAATTAACCGGCCCTGACGCCCGCGATTTTTTGCAGGGCATAATCTCCAATGATATTGACCATCTTGCCGCTGATGCCGCGCTTTACGCCGCACTGCTGACGCCGCAAGGAAAGTTCCTGTTTGACTTCTTTCTTGTGGAAACCAGCGACGGCCTGCTGCTCGATGGGGAGCGCGACAGACTTGCCGAACTTGAGAAACGGCTCAAATTCTACAAATTACGGGCCGACGTCACGATCACGGATCGTAGCGAAGAGTTTAGTGTTTACGCCCTGTTTGGCGATCAGGCGGCCACTATTGCCTGCCTGACTGACAAACCTGCCGCCGCAATGTCAGACGAGACGGGTGTTCGCTATGTCGACCCCAGGCTTTCGGCCATGGGGGTTCGGCTCATACTTCGCCACGATGTTTCACCCCCGCATCAGCCCCCGGCTTTCGGCCATGGGGGTTCGGCTCATACTTCGCCACGATGAACTTGCGAAATTGCAGGGCAAATGCCCCGAGCTGCCGCAACTTGCCCCGGCTGATGCGGGGGTGAAAGCCTATGAGGCCTGGCGTATCGGTAATGGAATTGCAGATGGCAGCCACGACATCGCGGTTGAGAAGTATTTTCTGCTGGAGGCGAATTTCGACGCGCTCTCTGGTGTCGACTTCAAAAAAGGCTGCTATGTCGGGCAGGAGCTTGTCTCGCGGATGAAGCATCGCAATGCGGTCCGCAAACGCATTGTTCCAGTCTGCACAGAGGCGGGCCTCCTGCCTGCACCGCAAACAGCGATTACCACGCGCGAAGGGCGCGAAGCCGGCACCTTGCTTAGCCAGGCAGGCAATCGGGGCCTCGCCTATCTTCGGCTTGAAATGCTGGGTGAACCGCTTTGCGCGGGCGACAAGGCGCTTGTCGTTGATATTCCTGCCTGGCTGCGCCCGTTCATCGCCGATGACAATGCCGGTCAAAGCAAATGATGACGAAGATACGATGCCCATGGCCGGGTGAGGACCCGCTCTATCTCGCCTATCACGATGAAGAATGGGGTGTGCCGGAACGGGACGACCAGGCCCTGTTCGAAAAGCTGACGCTTGATGGATTTCAGGCCGGGCTGTCATGGATCACGATTTTACGCAAACGTGACGGCTTCCGGGCGGCGTTCGAGGGGTTCGATCCTGAACGCATCGCGAATTTCGATGCGGCAAAAATCACGGCCTTGCTCGACGATGCCGCTATCGTTCGCCATCGTGGTAAAATCGAAGCCACGATCGGCAATGCGCAAGCCTATCTGACGCTGATGCAGGCAGGCGGTTTTGCGAATTATCTATGGCAATTCGTCGATCACCAACCGGTGCAAAATAGCTGGCAATCCCTGTCGGATGTTCCGGCCGCGACCGAGTTAAGCAAGACCATTTCAAAGGATCTCAAAAAGCACGGTTTCCGCTTTGTCGGACCGACCATTATTTATGCTTTCATGCAGGCGGTCGGCATGGTCAACGATCATCTGGAAGGCTGTTATCGCCATAAAGAATGTGCGGCGCTTGGCAAAAAGCCGCACCGCACAATTGCGTAACCCTGCCGGTATCGGAAAACAGTTTCTTCAGGCAGCGACTTCCGGCGGAATGGCGTCCAGCGCCTCTTCAAGCTGGGCGAAGCTTGGCTGAATATGGCTCGGCACGCTGCCACGACCGATTTCAACGGAAATCTGCGGGGCGTTGCCGTGCAGATGCGCGACCAGCATATCGCGGATGATATGGTAGAACTGCGCGTCTTCCTCTTCCACCTGGGTCAATCGCGAGGCAAACGGGCCGACAAACCCATAAGCCAGAAACACCCCCAGAAAGGTGCCAACCAGCGCACCGCCGATCATCTTGCCCAGAACCTCGACCGGTTCATTGATGCTACCCATGGTTTTGATCACCCCAAGCACCGCGGCAACGATGCCAAGCGCGGGCAGCGCATCGGCCATATTCTGAACCGCATGGGCGGGGCCATGCGCCTCATGGTGGTGCTTTTCAATCTGCTTCTCGATCATATCCTCGACCTGATGCGGATCTTCGAGGTTCATCGTGATCATCCGCAAGGTGTCGCAGATCAGATCAAGCGCGAAATGATCCGCCATGATCTTGGGATAATGTGAAAAAATCGCACTTTCATGCGGGTTTTCAATATGTGATTCGAGCGCCATGGCGCCCTTTGTCTTCATGGTCTTGGTCAGCAGGAACAACAGACAAAGCAGATCGCGATAGTCGTCCTCGCTCCATTTCGGACCGCCGAAGATTTTTCCGAACCCGCCCAGGGTCTTTTTGATGATATCGGCGCCATTACTGATCAGAAAGGCACCGACACCGGCGCCCAGAATCATCATCAATTCAAAAGGCGCAGCCATTACAATCGGCATCAATTTGCCCCCAGCCAGCAAAAATCCGCCGAAAACCATTACAAACACGCAGACGATGCCGCCAATCGCAAGCATAATTCACCGCTTAAATTACCGGGCCATCAACAGACCCATCCATATGCCACCCCCGCTAGCAGGGCATGGCATATGGTTAAGGGCGAATGCCTAATATTCGGCTAACATCAGCTCTTGAGCAGGTCGCCAAATTGTTTAGCCATGGATTCGCCAATCCGGCCAACACCCTGACGCTGTTCACGCCCTGCGGTCAGTGCGCCATCCACAGCAATCGCCTGACCGCTGACAAATGTCGAATCGTCGCTTGCAAGAAACAGCGCGGTCCTGGCGATATCAGACGGTAGACCGGACCGCTTGATCGGTTGAAACTTGTCGAGCACATTCTCCATCAGCTTCGCACTCTGATCGGCAAGCTGGGTCGGCAATCCCATACCGCGCCCGAAAATTGAGGTGGCGATCCCCCCCGGGCAGATCGCATTGACCCGAATATTGTCCTTGCCAAGCTCAAGCGCGACCGTTTTCGTCAAATGCACGACAGCAGCCTTGCACGCGCTGTAAATGTGCGGACCAAAGCCCCCTTGCAGGCCGGCAACGCTGGCAGTGCTGATAATGCTACCCGATTTCTGCTCTTTCATAATCGGGGCTGCATGCTTCATCCCAAGCACAACGCCTTTCAAAAGGACGCCGACAGTTTTGTCGAACCCGTCCATATCGATTTCCTGAATCTCACCCGAGACGCCGCCAATGCCCGCATTGTTAAAAATACAGTCCAGCCGACCAAATTTGGAAATTGCCAGATCCACTGCCCCCTTCACCTCTTCTTCCACACTCACATCCGTGTGGTGATAGGCAAAGCTGGATCCAAGATCTGCGGCCATTTGCGCGCCTTTCTCGTCAAGAATATCGGCAACGACGACTTTCGCACCTTCTTCCAGAAAAAGTTCGACCGTACCGCGGCCCATACCACTTGTACCGCCGGTGATGACGGCCACTTTGCCTTCCAGTCTCCCTGACATTTGTTCAGCTCCCTTGTGTCAAATTCAATTTGCCGTACCTTATCAGCTTGCTCAGCAAAGTAAGAGCGCAATCAACGCCAGGGGAAATATCCGCCGTGATGGGATATGATGAGCCGCAATTAACGACCGCCATGTGGGTTAGTGCCCATATCCGGCGCTGCCTGTCAGTGGGCATTCCTGCGGTGCTTGTCCGGCATGGTGACGATCACGCGGGCACCGTGCTGATAAAATGGAACCAGTTTTCAGGCGGCTGTCAGGTATTGACGCCAACCCGCGACAGCAGCGGACGACGCATCTGGATCCGGGGTACCGGCGACAATGCGGTCGATGAACAGACAGCCGATACCTATGTGGCACGGCAGTTGAAAAATGACCCCGACCTCTGGGTGCTGGAGATCGAGGACTTCGACGGGCGTTATGAACTTGGGGAACCGATCCGATAATACGAACAGCCCGCGCAAGCGGTGATCATATCTGCGGGGAAATCATCATGGATTTAGGAATTTCGGGAAAAACCGTCCTTGTCACCGGCAGCAGCCGCGGCACCGGCGAGGCAATCGCGCATGGTTTTGCTGCTGAAGGCGCACATGTTCTGGTGCACGGGCTGGCATTGGATGATGCCGAACCGGTTGCTGCCGCAATTGTCGAAGCCGGCGGTAAGGCAAGCGCAATTGGCGGCGACATCACAACCGAAGCAGGATCAGAGACGGCGGCAGATGATGCACTTGCCGCAGCAGAAGGCCGGATCGATATCCTGATCAATAATTACGGCACGGGCGAGCGCGGTTTCTGGTTCGACGCAAAAACCGGCAGCGACGCCTGGATTGACGTTTATCAGAAGAACGTTCTCTCCGCGATGCGCATGATCCGCAAGCTGACACCACAGATGAAAGCGCGTGGATGGGGCCGCATCGTTCAACTGGGCACGATTGGTTCAACCATGCCAAACGCCCGGATGCCGCATTATTATGCCTCCAAAGGCGCGCTGGCGAATATGACCGTCAGCCTGATGCTGGAACTGGCAGAGACGGGCATAACCGTGAACACAGTCAGCCCCGGCCTGATCAAAACCCGCGAGGTTGAGGCCATGTACCGTAAACAAGCGGCAGAACGGGGCTGGGGCGATGACTGGTCGGAAATCGAACGGCATGTGATGCGCGAATTCATGGGCAACCCGACAGGCCGCATCGCCCTGACCTCTGAAGTCGCTGATCTGGTGATTTTTCTGGCGAGCGACCGCGCGGCGATGATCAACGGCACGAATATCCGTATTGACGGCGGCGGCGCGCGAATGGTGAGCTAACCTGAAAGAATGGAGGGGACGATGCTTACAATCTGGGGTCGGCGTAATTCCTACAATGTGCAAAAGGCGCTATGGGCGGCTGACGAGCTGGCGCTCGACTATCGGCATATTGATGCCGGCGGCGATGCCGGCTTGATCGATACGGCGGAGTTTCTGGCAATGAACCCGCATGGGCGCGTGCCCGTCATTCAGGATGGCGAAAATATTGTCTGGGAGTCCCATTCGGTCGTCCGCTATCTCGCCGCAACATATGGCCGGGGCACCCTGTGGGCAGAAGATCCGGGGGAACGCGCGCGCGCCGAACAATGGATGGACTGGACGGTCGCAACCCTGGAACGCGAAGTTCTGGCTATCTTCTGGCGGCTTGTCCGTACACCCGCAGACATGCAGGACAAAAAGGCAATCGCCATGCATGTCGCAAACAGCGCGCGATGCTATGCGCTGCTCGATGACTGGCTTGCGGAACGCGAATGGCTCGCCGGTGAGCGCTTCACGATGGGGGATATTCCCGCCGGCACAACGCTTTATCGTTATTTCGAAATGGAAATCGATCGCCCGGCCATACCCAATGTCCGGCGCTGGTATGCCAGACTGTCCGATCGCCCAGCCTATCAGGCAAATGTCATGCGGCCATTCGATGAATTGCGCGGCAAGCTCAGTTTCTGACCGTCAGCGGGAATTTCAGCCTGACGGTCAGAAAAAACCAGTGAGTCTTCAGGGAAGACCGCTAGCAGTTACGCTTCAGCCTTCAATCGTCCAGGTATTGCCATCCCTGAGCAGCGCATTGAGCTGCGCACCCGGATGCCTGCTCTCTTCAGCTTCGACCTGACCGAGAATGCCGCTTTCGTAGCTTTCCACCGGATCACAATAAAGCACGCCGATCGCAACCGGGAATTCCGGCCCGCTCATCCGCGCAAGCAATCCTGCAATGATGCGGTTCTTCTCGTCATGGACAAGAATATCATCTTCGGTGACCCCATCCTGTCCCACCGTCACGACTTCGAGTGCCAGCGTTTTGGGGTCAAGGCGGATGCCCTTATCCTTTTCCTTTCCGAACAGAAGCGGCTTGCCGTCTTCCACCTCGATCTGCGTGTCGGCAGCTGTCTTCTTGGCGGTAAAATGTTCAAATGCGCCATCATTATACACGACGCAGTTCTGAATGATTTCCACCATCGAGGTGCCCCTGTGGGCATGGGCGCGGGTCAAAACCTCGGTCAGGTGTTTTTGGGAAATATCGATCCCCCGCGCCACAAAACGCGCGCCGGCGCCCAACGCGAACTGCAAGGCATTGGCTGGCTGCTCAACAGAGCCTTGCGGTGTGGACTGGCTGATCAACAGAGCCTTGCGGTGTGGACGGCGACCGGGTCCCCACCCGCGATGTCGGCGAATACTGCCCCTTAGTCAGGCCGTAAATTTCGTTATTGAACAGCAGATACTGCACATCGACATTGCGGCGCAGCAAATGGAACAGGTGATTACCACCAATGCTGAGCGAATCCCCGTCACCGCCCACGACCCAGACATCAAGCGCGGGATTGGCGAGCTTAACGCCCGTCGCAATTGCCGCCGCGCGACCGTGGATCGTATGAAAGCCGTACGAATTCACATAGTAGGGAAACCGCGCGGCACAGCCGATGCCGGAGACAAACACAGTGTTATCCGGCGAGGCGCCGATATCGGCCAATGTTTTCTGAACACCTTTCAGAATGGCATAGTCGCCGCAACCAGGGCACCAGCGCACTTCCTGATCGGTTGCAAAATCGGCAGGGGTTAATTTGGTCGGGGCGTTCATTTGCCTCAAGCTCCCTTATCGCACTTCTTGTAATTTCTCACTGGCCATTCGCCCCGCACAGCCGTGCCGGACATCGCACTATCTATTCGGCGGCTTTCGCCTGAGACAGGCTTTCTTGAATGGCCTCTTCAATTTCAACGATCTTGAGCGGCTGCCCGGAAACCTTGTTCAGCCCTTCGGCCGGAACAAGCAATTCCGCGCGCAACAATGTCCGCAGCTGACCGGTATTCATCTCCGCAACGATCACCTTGTCATAACTGTGCAAAAGCTCGCCCAGATTTCGCGGCAGCGGCCAGATATAGCGCAAATGAATATGCGACACGTCATAGCCCTGATCGCGCATATTCGATACACCGCGATTGATCGGCCCATAGGTCGACCCCCACCCCACGACGGCAAGCTTGCCACCTGGCGCACCATGGGCCGTGCCTGGCACGTGGCGCACCAAGCTCAACATCCTGCTCGGGAATATCATCTGCGATCTGATTGATCTTTTGATGCCGCACATCGGTCATCTTCTGATGGTTGGCCGGCTCATAGGAGATATTGCCGCTGTCATAGTCACGCTCGATCCCGCCGATCCGATGCGTGAGGCCCGGCGTGCCAGGCACGGCCCACGGACGCGCCAGCGTTTCCGGATCACGCAGGAACGGGTGGAAACCTTCGGGGTCCGTCCGTTTTTCCTTCGGGAAGGGCGTGTATGTCGTCATATCGGGGATCAGCCACGGCTCAGCCGCGTTGGCGATATAGCCATCTGACAACAACGTCACCGGCGTCATATACTTCGTCGCAATACGCACCGCTTCGATCGCTGTATCGAACGCATCACCGGGCGAGCGGACCGACAGCACCGGCATCGGCGCATCGGCATTCCGTCCGTAAACAGACAAATAAAGATCCGACTGCTCCGTCTTCGTCGGCATGCCGGTTGACGGCCCTGCGCGCTGCGTATTCACGACGATAAGCGGCAGCTCTGTTGCAATTGCAAGGCCGATCGCTTCCGTTTTCAGGGCAACGCCCGGTCCCGAACTTGCGGTAATGCCCAACTTGCCGGCATAGGAACCGCCGATCGCCGCGCAAACCGCCGCGATTTCGTCTTCCGCCTGAAAGGTCACAACACCGAATTCCTTCAGCCCCGCCAGAATATGTAGAACCGGCGAAGACGGCGTAATCGGATAGGAGGCAAGCAGCATCTCAAGCCCGGCAAGCTGCGTTCCCGCAAGCAGCCCCCAAGATAAAGCCTCACTACCCTGCACAAGCCGATATTCGCCCGGCTCAATTTCTGCCTGACCGACGGTGAATTTCGTTGCCTCACCACTGATCTCGGCGGTTTCGCCAAAAGCGTGACCCGCCTTGAGCGCGGCAATATTGGCTTCGGCAACCTCGGGCGCCTTGCCACCGAATTTGCCCTGCAGCCAATCGACAGTGGGTTGCGGATCGCGGTCATACATCCAGTAGACAAGACCAAGGGTCCACATATTCTTGCACCGAAGCGCTTCTTTCTGCGACAAGCCAAGCGGCTTCGCCACATCGAGCGTCATGCTGGAAATATCGATTTCCATAAGCTGATACTGCGCCAACGTGCCATCTTGCCGCGGATCCGCCGCATAGCCGGCCTTGGTCAGATTACGTTCGGTAAAGCTGCCCGAATCGAGGATAACCAATCCGCCCTCGCGCAAATTGGCAATGCTGACCTTCAATGCCGCCGGGTTCATGGCAACCAGCACGTCATACTGATCGCCCGATGTCTTGATAACCCGGGAGCCGAAATTGATCTGGAAGGCGGAAACGCCAAAGGTCGTGCCGACCGGCGCGCGAATTTCCGCAGGAAAGTCAGGAAATGTCGCCAGGTCGTTACCCGCAAGCGCTGTTGCCGAAGAAAACTGGCTACCAGTCAACTGCATGCCATCGCCTGAATCGCCGGCGAACCGGACAACGACGGAGTCGATCTGCTTCCGCTGACTATCGGGGGACCCCGAACTCGCGACTGAACCTTCCATTGGTTTTTATTACCCTGCGTACCGCACGTCCGGGACGTTCTATGGCCCCATGAACGAGCTGTTATCCACCACAGTACCAGATTTCCATCCTCGGAAACCGGCGCTTCCTCCGTTCCTACTATACGTGCTTTGCACGCGGACGCCGAAACGAAATGTCCGGCATAGGGACAGATTACTAATTTATGAGCATTTTATGCCATCGCGGTGACATTTGCACATAGCTAAGGCAGCAAATAACAAGCGCGGGGCCGGTTTGCAACCAGCCGATTCGCGTAAATGCGACAAAACCGCCAGGCGCGCATCGGCGCAAGCGAGGTTGATAATATGCAAAAGACCGTCTGGATACCGTTCAGGGACGCATGAAGACCTGATCGCCGTCCGGGTCAAGATTGTCGATATGAAACTGCAATTCGCTGGCGATGTCGCCCAATGGCCGGCTTTGGCGGTAAAGGTTCAGCACTTCCTCGAGAAATGCCCGGCCCAGTACATCTGCGGGAATTTTGTGCGCCTCGGCCTCGGTCAAAGCGGCGGCCATTTTCTGCCGGGCAATTTCATTCGCGCTGGCCATGAGCCTGCTCCCTACGGTTTCGCATCAGGATCGCATTTTGCGCAGAAGCAGTCCCTCAAAGGCAATCGGGCATTAAGCCGCAGCAGCCCCATTCACGAAACCTTTCGGTCAGTCAGCAAAAGGGTCGTGCACCAGAATCGTGTCGTCGCGCTCCGGACTTGTCGACAGCAACGCGACCGGCGTTTCGATGAGTTCCTCGATCCGGCGGATATATTTCACCGCTGTCGCCGGCAAATCCGCCCAGCTTCGCGCGCCTTCGGTGCTTTCGGACCAGCCCGGCATGGATTCATAGATCGCTTCGACCCGCGCCTGATCACGCTGGGTACCCGGCAGATAATCGATCTCCTGCCCGTCGATACGGTAACCGACGCAGACTTTCAGCTCTTCCATACCGTCCAGGACATCCAACTTGGTCAATGCGATCCCGTGCACCCCACCGGTCTGCAAGGCCTGCCGCACCATGACCGCATCGAACCAGCCGCAACGACGCGACCGCCCGGTGACAGTCCCGAATTCGTGACCGCGTTCGCCAAGCCCCTTGCCGATTTCATTATCCTGTTCGGTGGGAAACGGCCCTTCGCCGACGCGTGTTGTATAAGCCTTTGTAATTCCCAAAACATAGTCGAGCGCATCCGGGCCGATCCCCGCCCCGACTGCCGCCTGCCCTGCCACCGTATTCGAAGACGTCACAAACGGATAGGTGCCGTGATCAACATCAAGCATTGTGCCCTGCGCACCTTCAAACAGAATGCGCTTCCCCTGACGGCGGGCATTGCCCAACGTCCGCCAGACCGGTTTTGCAAATGGCAGTATTTTTGGTGCGATCGCAAGAAGTTCGGCAATCAACGCATTGCCATCGACCTCAGCCTCTCCCAGACCCCGGCGCAGGGCATTGTGATGCGCCAGCAGCGCCTCAACCCGGCTTTCAAGCACCTCCGGATCGGACAAATCGATGACCCGCAATCCCCGGCGACCGACCTTGTCTTCATAGGCAGGCCCGATCCCCCGCCTTGTCGTGCCGATTCTGGTGCCTGAATTGCTGTCTTCGCGGGATGTATCGAGTTCCCGGTGCACAGGCAGGATCAGTGCCGCATTCTCCGCAATCTGCAGATTCTCCGGCGTGATCGCCACACCCTGGGTGGCAATCTGCTCGATTTCCTTGAGCAATGCCCACGGATCGATCACAACGCCATTGCCCAGAACCGAAAGCTTTGACGCGCGGACGACACCCGACGGCAGCAAACTCAACTTATAGGTAACGCCATCAATCACCAGTGTATGGCCGGCATTGTGACCGCCCTGAAAGCGCACCACGACATCGGCCCGCTCTGACAGCCAGTCCACAATCTTGCCTTTGCCCTCGTCACCCCATTGAGAGCCGACCACCACTACATTCGCCATTTCAGTCCTCTCGCTAATCCTCAGGGCGCGTCACAACCCGACGCGCCGGCTGCACTATAGCGCCGCATTGCCGGCTCCATGCAATCCCGATTGTCTTTCTACGCGCGTCAGAATTCGAGCGCCTTGGCCTGCCGCACCATCGGCAACTCACGCACCTTCGCCAGAACGGCATCGGGGATTTTCTCATCCACCTCGATCAAAGCGATCGCATCGCCATGGGGGGCGTTGCGCCCCAAATTGAAGGTCGCGATATTCAGCCCGTGATCACCCAGCACCGTCCCCAGCATGCCGATAAAGCCGGGCTTGTCCTCATTGGTGACATACAGCATATGATGGCCGAGTTCCGCCTCCATATTGATGTCTTTCACCTGGATGATCCGGGGATTGAGATCGGAGAACAAGGTGCCGGCCACGCTGCGGCGCTGCTTTTCGGTGACGACCGTCAAGCGCATATAGGTGTGATAGGCCCCCTGCTGCGGGCCCTTGGTTTCGCTGACGCGAATCCCGCGTTCCTTTGCGATATTGGGCGCGTTGACCAGATTGACACTCGACAAGAGCGGTGTCAGAAGCCCGCACAGCGCCATCGCACTCAACGCCTTTGTGTTGAGGTCCGCGACCACCCCCTCATACTCGATCTCGACTTCCTTGATGCCTGTCTCGGTCAACTGCCCGGCAAACAGGCCAAGCTGTTCGGCAAGTCGCATATAAGGCGCAAGGGCTGCGGCTTCTTCCGCGCTGACCGACGCCATATTCAACGCATTGCGCACCGCGCCTTCGACAAGGAAATCAGAAATCTGTTCAGCCACCTGCAAAGCGACATTTTCCTGCGCCTCTGACGTCGAGGCACCAAGATGCGGTGTCGCCACGACATTTTCGTGCCCGAACAGCGGGTTGTCGGTCGCCGGCTCCTGCTCGAATACATCGAGCGCGGCTGCCGCCACCTGTCCGTTTTCCAGCGCTGCCAGCAGATCCTTCTCAACGATCAATCCGCCACGGGCACAATTAACGATTCGGACGCCTTTCTTCATCGCGGCAATTGCGTCTGCGTCGATGATATTGCGCGTCTGATCAGTCAAGGGTGTGTGCAGCGTGATGAAATCGGCGCGTTTAAAAAGCGCCGGCAGTTCAACCCGTTCGACCCCCAATTCCCGGGCACGTTCGGGCGACAGGAACGGATCATAGGCAAGTACCTTCATCCGCAGGCCAATGGCGCGGCTTGCCACAATCGCGCCGATATTGCCGCAACCGATAAGCCCCAGCACCTTGCCGGTCAGCTCGACCCCCATGAAGCGGGATTTTTCCCATTTGCCGGCCTTGGTCGACTCGCTGGCCTGGGGGATCTGCCGGGCAACCGCAAACATCATGGCAATTGCGTGTTCGGCGGTCGTGATCGCATTTCCGAACGGCGTATTCATGACAACGATGCCGCGTGCGGTTGCCGCAGGAATATCGACATTATCGACACCGATCCCCGCCCGACCGATCACCTTCAAATTATCGGCGGCGGCGATAATGTCCGCCGTTACATTAGTGGCGGACCGGATCGCCAGCCCGTCATATTCACCGATGATCTCGCGCAATTCTTCGGGCGAGAGGCCTGGCTTTACATCCACCTCCACGCCGCGCTCACGAAAAATCTCGGCTGCCCGCGGGCTCATCTTGTCTGAAATCAATACCTTTGGCATCGCAATGCTCCTCTGCCACGCCCACAAGATCAGGGCGTCAATAAATCTCGAAAAAGCGAATTCTGCATGGAATCTTGCACCGGTCAGGCACAAGCTACCCGGCGGCTGTCGCGCGGATTTCCGCCCACGCCCAGTCAAGCCACCCCGTCAAGGCAAAAAGATCCTTGGTTTCCACGGTACCGCCGCCCCACAGACGCAATCCGGGGGGTGCGTCCCGATAGGCATCGATGTCATAAGCAACATCTTCAGCTTCCAGCAACGCGCCGATCCTTTTCGCTGTCGCTGCCTGCTCAGATTCCTCAAGGCCTGTGAACCATGGATCGATTATCTGTAGACAGATTGATGTGTTGGAACGGGTCGCGGGATCAGCAGCGAGGAAATCAACCCAGTCGCTTTGCGCCACCCACTCCGCGATCACCTGAAGATTGGCATCCGCCCGGCCGATCAGCGCCGGTAAACCACCAATCTTTTCAGCCCAGTTCAAGGCGCTCAGATAATCCTCAACCGCGAGCATCGAGGGCGTGTTAATCGTCGCCCCTTTGAACAAATCCTCGGTTAGCTTGCCGGCTTTCGTCATCCGAAACAATTTAGGCAACGGCCAAGGTGGGGTATAATTTTCAAGCCGTTCCACAGCACGCGGCGACAAGACCAGCATGCCATGCGCCGCTTCGCCGCCCAGCACTTTCTGCCAGGAGAATGTCACAACATCGAGCTTGTGCCAGGGCAGTTCCTGCGCAAACGCGGCCGAGGTCGCATCACAGATCGTCAGCCCCTTACGGTCATCGGCTATCCAGTCCCCGTCAGGCACACGCACCCCGGACGTCGTTCCGTTCCAGGTAAACACGACATCGCGGTCCGTATCGACGGATGCGAGATCAGGCAAGCCACCATAATCCGCCTCGATCACCCGTACATCGTCGAGCCGAAGCTGTTTAGTCACATCGCTGACCCAGCCCGATCCAAAGGATTCCCACGCCAGCATATCGACGCCGCGCGCACCTAGCAGCGACCAGAGCGCCATCTCGACCGCCCCGGTATCGGACGCCGGCACAATCGCCAAACGGTATTCCTCCGGCAGACGAAGCAAATCACGGCTCTGCGTGATTGCAGCAGACAATTTGGCCTTCCCCGCTTTCGAACGGTGCGAACGGCCCAAACATGCATCTTGGAGGTTTTCGAGAGACCAGCCCGGGTGCTTCGCACAGGGACCGGATGAAAAATGCGGATTTTCCGGCCGAACTGCCGGCCGGGGAGTATGACTTGTGGCAACCATTGGCGCCATCCTTCTGTAAAGCTTCCCGTTGGGAGGAAGCGGCCCAACGCCCGTATATGACGGCGACAACGGGCTGTCAACCACCTACATGCTGCACCGCACAAACACCGGACGATGTAGAAAAATAGCGCTCTGGCTCAATTCATTCCGAGGATTTTTCGCGTTTCCTCGGGCGTTGCAACGTCACGCCCGACGGATTTCGCAACATCCACGAACATCGCAATCAGCTCCGCATTCGTCGGCGTGCCAACCTCCTGATACGCATGATCGCCCAGCCCCACAGAAATATGTCCGCCTGCGGAAATGATCTTCTCCGCCAGATTAAGCAGATTGCCGCCATAGTTATAAACCGTCCATTCGATCGGCACATCGTCAGGCAGCAGATTAAGATAAGCATCAAGCCCTGCGGGGCTTGCCGGGTGCCCTGCTGAAATCGGCCCCTCGGTCAGGGTCAGGCCAAGATAAAGCGGTTCTTCAAGCAGCCCCATTTCATGGAAAATCAAGGTTTCGCGCAAATAGGAAATATTCCACGCCACCGCGCAGGGTTTTAACCCCGCATTCCTGATCGCCTCGGCAAAATAAAGCAGCGTCTCGGTCGTGTTGACATACATTTGATCCGTCGTCAGATATTTCTTCTGACGCGGGTCATAGATGTCGATATTCGTGCTGCCCATATCCATTGGCGCAAGGTCAGGCCGGGTGCGCGAATCCTTCGCCATTTCGAGAACATGGGCAAGCCTGCCTTCGGGCGATGCCTCCAGCGTATTCGCCCCTAAAGTGGGATGGATCAGCAGGTCGCAAACCTCATGCACCCGCGCAACCGTTTCGGCATAGCGCACTTCATCATGGCAGGGCGCACCATTGTCCTGACGCGCATGAAAATGCAGGATACTTGCCCCGGCTTCACGCACCGCTGCCGCATCAGCGGCAATTTCCTCTGACGTCCAGGGTACATGCGGATTGCGCTTGCGCATGGCGTATTCATTGACCCGCGCCTCGATAATCAGCTTTTCCATTCTTCCCTCCCCTGTTTGTCCGGCTGCGCGATTGTTCGTTTTCCTGCACAGCCAGACTTTTTGTTATTCAGCTATTCAGGAATGCCCGCGCACAAATTCGCCGATCCGGTCAATCGCCTGACTGGCCTGCGGCAGATAGGGGGCAAAAAGATGCCAGACATGCGGCATGTCGTCCCAAACCTCGATCTGCGAATCGACGCCCGCCGCTTTTGCCTTTTCATGGCAGCGCCGGCTGTCATCAAGCAGGGTTTCCGCATCCCCGACATGGAAAAGCAATGGTGGCAAACCGGAGAAATCCCCGTAAAGTGGTGAACCGAGCGGGGTCTCCTGCGGCTTGCGCCCCTGAAGATAGGCCATGACCAGCGCATCCATCGCATCGCCACCGGCGATCGGGTCGACATCTGCGCGCGTCTTCATGGTCTCGCCCGTATGGGCAAGATCGGCCCAGGCTGAAATCGGGATGGCGGCGGTCGGCAGCGGGTCCCCCGCATCACGCAGCGCCATCATCGTAGCAAGCGTGAGCCCACCGCCCGCGCTGTCACCGGATATGAAAGTCTTGCGCGCCGCCGACGGCCCATTCGGCCCGTTCTCCAGCATCCATTTGAACGCCTTGGTTGCATCCTCAACAGGGGCCGGAAAGGCATGCTCGGGCGCCAGACGATAATCGACCATCAAAACCGCACAGCCCGCCGCCTTGGAAAGACGCGAGGCAAGCGCCCCATGGCTGTACAGCCCGCCAGCCATATACCCACCACCATGCAGATACATGAGCCGCCGATCCTCATCGCTGTCAGGATGGCTGTGCCAGGCACAGGGCACCCCATCCACCGAGATATTTTGAACCTTGCCCGTGACCTGCATCGTTTCCTCTGAGACTTTGGCATAATCATCAAACGAAGTCCGCAAGTTGGCGATCGGATCATCGCCACCGCCCGCGCGCATCACTTTCCGGATATGGTCGCACACTGCCTGAGTTTCCGCCGAAGGCATCCTGCCTCTCCCTGATTTGTTTTTGGATATGTTTATAGCCGCCATGTTGGCGGATCATCAGCCCCGCCTGCAATGACAAATGACGTGCAGCGCCCCATTTATACGCTGAAACGAAAAAGGGCATTCCGCAAGTTCTGCGGAATACCCTGTCCCGTCGGGCATAGCCCGACGTTATCTTCAGCGCACCTTATCAGATGCGACCGCTCGCTCAATCAGTTGGGCAGCGGCTGCCCCTGCAATTCCAGCGAGCCGAGCTTGCGGCGCGGCCCACTGTTTCCAGGTGCGCGCCTGTCATCCCGCCTTGCTTCGGGGCGCGATTGAAACCGCTCCTGCTCCACCTCGTCGGTCACGAAATAGGGGTTGCCGTCCGGACCGATATACAGCCGCTTCTGCTCATCAAGTGTGAAGGGGCGTGAGCCAAGCCGACCGAAAACCGCGATCTGCCCGCCGGTTTCATCCACACCACGATCCCGATCCAACCCTTTGGACAGGGATGTCGCCGGCCAGCGGGTCTTGCGCCAGGCAATCAGCTCCGGCTTGGGTTCGGGGCTGAAGCCATAGAAACGCGGCTGACTGTCAGGCGATGTCAACTGAATGACCTTCAAACCATTCACACCATCAGCGACATAGGCGAACAGAGAGGCATTGGTTGACCCAACCACCACATCGCGTGCATCGCTGATCGCACCATCGGCGGTGTATTTCTGATACACAGTCGGCTTCTCGGCCTTTTCGATATCGATGATTGCCAGGCCTTCACTGCCCGCCGCCACATAAGCGTAGGTCCGGGCAAGATAGATCCGCTGTGCATCGGCCAGCGGCGCCAGCGCCCCGTCGATCTGCTGCGGCGCTTGCGGGTTTGTCACATCAACAACCTCAAGCCCTCTTGCCGTGCTGACAAAGAGATAGCGGAACTGCAATGCTGTCGCACGTGGGTCCTGCATCGGAATCTGTGCCACAAGTTGCGGCTTCAGGGGATCGAACATCGACAGCACAACAATATCGCGCGGCGTCGCTATGTAGAAATAGCTGCCCGCAATCGTGATGTGCCGCGCCCCGTCAAGCACGCCATTCTCGTTCCAGGTCAGTGCCCGTTCAAAGAAGTTGTTGCGCGGCTCCCCGTCAACCAGCGTTGTCACGTCAACGACAATCAACCCTTCCTCGCGATCGGTGACGAAAGCATAACGGTAAATTTCATGCATTTTCTGTTCCTGATTGGTCTTCAGGATCAGATCGCCTGCATTGAGGTTGATATTGATATTCTGATTTGTCGGCAGGGCAACACAACTTGCATCAGGGGTCTCAAGATGGGTGTCATGTCCGGGGGCCGCGAAAGGTGCGGTGATGATGCGGTCCGAAAAGCCCTTATTGGCAATCGCATTCACATCGTAAGCCTGGAAGCCGTTCTTGCCTTCGGCGACGAAGACATATTCACCGCGCAACATCAGACATCCCACATCGCCTGCCTTCTGAGTATAGGCTTCGGGCAAATTACGCTGCCGGTCCAGATGCTGCTGATACCAGTCGGGATAGGCATATTTATGCAGATAGCTACCGAGCACCGCCTGCGGCTCATCCCACTCCGTCACGCGCACGGCTTCAAATCCGCCTTCCGCCCCGACATAAGCGTTGAAGCCGACTAAATTCACGAAATTGGTCCCGTGCAGCAACAGCTGCGCCATGATCGCATTATTGTCATTGGCTTCCGACAGATGACAATCGGTGCAGGTTTTCGTTTCCGTTTTCCGCGCTGTATGCGGGAAATGCGGTGCGAAGGCCTGACTTGAATACCCCGATGCGGCAATCGGCGGCGAACCTCGCCCACAAGGATCCGATGCGGCAATCGGCGGCTGCTGAACATACAGACGTTCGCGGTTGATATTGGTCGAGGACAATACCAGCGCCGAGGAGGACCGGATCGGTGCGATCGTGTTCCCCTTCACCGTCGCATTAACACCGAGCTGGAACATCTGATCGCGCACAACCTGCGGATTATAGGTCGCATAGTTACGAGTTTCCCCGCCCTCGAAGTGATTGCGTGCGGTTTTCCAGTTCGCCTCGATCGGCAGATGGCAGCCGGCGCAGCTCGTCGTCCAGGACAAGTGGCAGGTGAAGCATTCCATTTCCTCATCCTTGTGGGCGAGGTTCTCGGGCGACACACCTGGTCCCCAATCAAACGGTTCTCCTCCCGTCCCCAGTTTCGACATCAGCTTGGCACGGGCCGCCTTGGCATTGAATTCCCGGTGGTCAGGATTGACGCTGTCCTTGACCAGCGACATTTCCCATTCCAAATCGCCATCAAGCATCGAACGCTGATACAGCTTGCCATCCACCCATTGGAAACGGCGCTTGCCGAACGGGGTGTAGGTCAACGACAGATCCTTGCCCTCGCCTTTGGCGGCAGGACCGCTCGTCCGCAAGGACGGGTAGCGTTGCGCGGTGCCATGGCAATCATCGCAGCGGATTTCGATCGCAGCGGCCGCTTCGCCATACAAATGCCCGTCGCCATGCACATCCTGCTCGAAATGGCAGTCCACGCAATGCATGCCCTTCTCCAGATGGATGGACTTCATATGCACCGCTTTCTGGAACTTCTCGGGATCGTCGGGATCGACAATCTTGCCTTCGGCGTCGAGCAGATTGCCCTTGCGATCCTTCTTGAAGATCGCGCGGAAATTCCAGCCATGACCGTGATAATCGGCAAACTGCGTATTCTTGAGTTGCGGATTAAGCAGCGAGACATCCTTGAGGAAATCAGGATCGGACCATTTGCCACGGATCACCGCACCTTCGGGGTTCCGTTCAAGCGCTTCATGCTGCTCGGCATTGGTGGGATAGCGCTGCTCCTCGGGCCACATGAACGGCGCATCGGATTCATAATCCCACATGGTGTAGCCAAGATAGGAATTCACGAAAATATTGGGCTGATGCATGTGGCAGTTCATGCATTGCGCCGTCGGAATAGCGCGCGTGAATTCATGCTTGAGCGGATGTCCCGGCTCATCTTTGGGAATCGTCGGATCGACCGTCTGTGTCAGCCCTGTATTGCCATATTGCGCGTAAGGCCCGGAATTATAGGGGTCGCGATCATTCGCATAGGGCACATGGCACGCGCCGCAACCAGATGTGCGGAAATCGCCCGGATTATCATTCGTACCCAAAAACCACATGAAGGGGTCATTGAGCCGCGTCTTATGAATATTGATGAGCGGCACAGCGATACGCAGCCCCGTGCCAGGCCCGCGCATCGATTGGCGCAGATCGGGCCGCCCCGGCTCTTCCAACCGCTGAATAAGACCGAGGGAATTCGGAATCGCAATTTCGGGGAACTGCGTCACGATATTGCGCCCACCCCGTTCGAACACCCGGAAAATATCAGACGGCGGTGTTACTTCCCAGGCCGGCAACGGCAGCAGGAAGGGGCGAACGCCGCGCGCTTCCATTTCCGGGGTAACGGGCCCGAGCGCGGTAATCTTCGCCGCCGTGCCGTCCATGTCATAAGCTTCGCCAAGAATATAATGCTTGAATGGCAGAATACCGTTGTTATAGGCCGCACCGCCCCATAACAACGCACCTGTCGCCATGATGGAGCGTTTCGCCTTGGCAATGATTTCCGCATGACAATTGCCGCAGGCCAGATGCGCAATACGGTAGTCGCTGGGATTGACGAAACGGACATATTCCGACGCTTCCGCATTCAGCAGTGTAAAGCTGCCTTCCGGGTTTGCGCTATCGGGATAATGCCAGGTAAGCGGCAAGGTCGGCCGCACATGCGCGCGCTCCTGCGCCGCGAAATATTGCGTATCCCCCTGATGCGAGCCATCCGGCTTGAAGACGGTCGCATCGCCGCCATGGCAATCCGCGCAACCGATAACAACCGCAGGATTGCGGTGCATCGTCGCCGCATCGGTCGCCGTATGACAGCTTTCGCAGCCATCGCTTTTCTTGGCAGCCTCTGCCCGGTCCTGACGTGCAGGCGCAGGCGGATAATCGGGATAATCGATTTTCTGCGGCTTTTCCCCACCGGCGGCGAAGACGGGATGCCCGCCAAGCATACCAACCCCAAGCCCAACCAACAGGGTCAGAAACAGCCAATTTGTCTTTCGCAGCAAGGGCATGATCAATACGCCAATGTCAGGTTCGCAAGGATTGTATAGAAATGCTCATCATCGGTCTGATAGAGCGCTTTGAAGCCATCATCCGCAATCAGCCCCGCATAGGACAGGCGGAAGACGATATTCTGGCTCATCAGCGGGCGATAAATTGCCGATGCGGACAGGTCCCACCCGATTCCGGTATCGATATCGCCCTGATTGCGAACGGTTTCCAGCACGTCCGGCTCGTTGAAATCAAGCCGGTTGAAGTTGGTTGAAATCCGCAATTGCGGCAGCACGTCGAAATCGGTCCCGACACCCAGCAACCGGATGCCGGGATTGACGAAGTTGGATTGCCCATGCTCCTTCGATGATCGCAGGTCGGCAATCAACCCGTTGCGTTGCGACAGGGTCACCCCGCCGCCGCCGATCAGCGGAATATTCTGGCGGATCCAGAAGCTCGTATCCGCCCCGGCAAATTGCGGGTTTTCGAAGATCGCCGAAAAACCTTCCGACCGATCATCGAACGGATCGTCATCGCCGCTGGCGTAAAGCGCTGAACCGCGCAGACGCACCCAGCTATAGTCGATCGAGGGCTCCGCCGCGAGGAAGTAGGCACGGATGTCGCTGTCTTCGTCGGTAAAGGTCGAGCCCCGCTCTTCACCCAAAGCGTAGTAGGCGGAGACAGACAAGTTCAGCCGGCCAAAATGGCCATCGCCATTATAACCCAGATAGGTCACGTCATATTCGCGCGGCCGTTCCAGCCCAAGTGAGGCAGGCCGTTGAATAAAATCGTTATCGTCGAAGAAGAAGCTTTCCTCGCGATTACGGTTATAGGCAACCGTTGCCTGACTGACGAAACCAAGAACAGGGAAATCCTGATAGTAAAGGTTGGCCAGGAAAGTATCGTCTTCACGGCTATCTTCGCCAATATCGTTCAGGCCGCTATTGGTATCTTTCTCCAACCGCCGGATCCAGGCCAGGTTGTACTGGAATATATTATTGTTCCGTGTGCCGAAAAAGCGTACGCCGAACTGATTATCCTGAAACAGAAAACCCCTGAAATCAGCATTGAACGGCTGAATCCCCACACGGATGGAATCAAAGTCATACCGATCCGACACATTGCGGATGTGGTAATCGACAAAGGCTTCCTGCAACCCGATATGCTTGTCCGACCGGTCGGTACCGCGATCAGGTGCGCGCTTGAGAATGCCGAGCTCTTCAACCTTCACGTAATTATAGTTGAAAACAGGTGTCAGCCGGAATTCCCAATCCGGTGGCTTATAGGCGGTGTTGCCTTTGATCAGTGTCAGGTTCGTGATCAGATTCTGATTGAAAACAACCTGATCGGGATCACCAAACAAATCATTCCGGTCGCGCCGCTTTGTCGTCGCGATACCAAGCGGTACCGGGAAAGCGCGCGGTTCGTAAATCGTGTCAGAGATAACATTGAGCAGCACAAACCAATCATCGAAAATCGGCTTGTCGCCCTTCAGCACGTTATTGTTATAGGGATCGTACCATTTCCCTTTGATACCCAAACCTTCGAGCAGGCGCCAACGATCGGGGATCGGCACCAGATCGACTTCCCGGTTATCGAGATACCGCATCAAGTCCTGAAATGTCCGCGGCAAGCCTGATGGCGGTGCGATCCCTTCACGCGCGCGTGCATCCGCGTCATCAGGCGCAGCACCATCAAGCACATCGCCGCCGCCGTCTCCGGGCCGCCTGCGCGCCTGCGCCAATTGGTCATTAGCCCCGCCAATATAAGGATTGTAACCCGGCACGACCGTAAATGGCGGCTGATATTGCGCCACCGGCTGCCGGTTTACAGCGGGGGCCGCAGCTCCCTGCGCTTGAAGAAATGCTGGTGTCTGCGCAACCGCTGCCGGCCGCGAACCAATCGCACGTGCCCAATTGGTATTGTCCTGCGGCGCCTGCGGCGCGGTTGTAACAATCGGTGCGGGACGTGCGGCGCCGACAGGGGCCTGCGATGGCTGTACCGGAGCCGGCTGTGCGTAGCGCGGTACCGGCTGGACATATGTCGACGGCACCTGCTGACCGTAATAATTATTCACCGCCGGCGGATAATAGGCCTGCGGCGCATAGCCGCCAGGCACACTATAAGCAGGTGCCGGGGCCGCGCCTTGCGTATAGCCCTGATAACCGACAGCCTGGCTTGCGCCAGACGGTGTTCCGTTCGTCACCGGCACGCCATATTGGTTAAGCGCTTCCTTGCCGGCAAGAACAGGCTGCACTGTACCAGCCAGAATAGCGGCAATTCCAACTGATGCGCCGAGGGACTTCATGAAACGATTTCCCACCCTATTTCCCCTCACATACATTCTGCTCACGGGAGCCAAGGAATGGCGCGAACGGACAACTGACATAACGCAGGCGAACCCCGTTGGGGCGCAAGCCGTCCGCCCTGATCGCCGAGGGCGCATTGCCGACCCCGTTGGCCAAAGCCACACCGGCATTGTGGAGGCCAAGGAACGAGATCATGTCGTCCTGATCCACACCGTCGCCCGAGACGCCAATCCCGCCGACAAGCGCACCATTCTTGAAAATCGGAACACTGCCGGGAAAAATCTGCAACCCGTTCGCCAATGGATTAAGTCCCGACGTCACCGACCGGATCGGCGAGCAACCAAATCCGGTATCATTCACAAACCCGTCCCCGTCAGGGTCGAAGTCCGGCACGCCGTCACCGGTAATATCGATATTCAAATTCAGCACGAAGAGAATGTGATTGAGAATATTGGGCACAACCAGATCAAGCTGCATGCCGGTTGAAAACGGGCTCCAGTTTCCGATCGGCCGGCTGAGCGGCCCCGGTCCGTTCGTATCCACCCCGTCAGGGAAGAAAGGCCGTGACAGATTACCACCGGACCGGTCGGCAAATGCGGTTCCGTCCTGCAGCGCGTTCGGGCCGATAAATGCCTGCACCTGCCGCACATAATTCGGGATATTGTAATTATGCCCGGGAATAAGCCCGTTCAGTGCATTGGCGGTCAATTGTATGACCGGAAAGACCTGCGGATTTTCAAGATTTGCCGCCGCATTGGGGTTGGAAATCAGAGCTGCTGTCCGCGCCTTCTGCAAGGACACATCAATACCGAATAAGGGGCCATCCGGTGTCCGCGCCTGCCCCAGCACCTGCCCTTCGGTATCCACCACAGAAACCGTGACCTGAATAGAGCTTTGCAACGGCCGCCGGATCTGCGCACGGCCGCTGAACGCCACACGCAATGCATGACCAATGATTGTCGATACATCATTGACCGTCAGGTTCTGTCCGCCATTCGGCGCGCCTGCGATAATCGGAAAGTAGGGAACATCGGCCCCGCTGACCAACAGGAACGGGTTGAGCCCGGTAATATTGGCAACATTCGTATAGGCCGCACCATCGGTCACGGTATTGATCGCCCTGATGCCTGATGCGGAGGTGCCGTACACCTGCCCTGCGATCGGCGCGCCATCGGTGTAACCGGTGACAGCGACAAAATTCGCAGGTGTTGGCGCGGGCGCAGTTGCCGGCGTGCTTACCAATGCGCGGGTATCCACATCGGTGTAGCGGAACGATTTACCTTCAACAAATATCCTGTCCGCGCGAATATTGCGCGGCGCGTCAAACCCGACCGTTCCTGCCAGCGCGATGATTTCATCGGGATTGCTGTCAATATTGCTTGTAACCGTATCCAGACCATAAATGCCGTCGGCAACGATCCCGATGCCCCCGACCGGCACACCACCTTTATAAAGCGGCAAGCCGCCCGGATCGGCGGACAGCCCCAGGGGTGAACGTTTGGGCCCGCGAAACTGATCGGCGGGGACGGGCGCTGCGGCATTAATGAAACGCCGGCTCAGATCCGAACAGGGTAACTGGCTGAACTGCACCCCGAACAGCGGCCCGCTCGGCGCAAAGTCTTCACCGGGATTGAAATGTTCCTGCACAATCTGGCTCGCCGTGCGGGTTGTGAAGGCATTGCCGCCTGACGACAGATAAGCCCCGGTAATCGCTTTCGCGATCGCCCCGAGGCTTGCGGGGACAACCCCGGCCAATCCGTCGATCCCCGTGCCGATCGCCCGGCCCGACGTGACCGTTACCGTCGCCGGCGCACCGGGCATCTGATAGACGGCCAACACATTGCCGACGCGGTCGACAACAGCAATGGTCGCGGGAAGCGCGCGCACATTCGCCTCCTGCTGCGCCTGCGCGATAATCTGGTTAACATCCGCAATGGTCAGATTTTGCGCGCTGGCCCGATCGGTCGCAGCCCAAAAGCCGCCCACCGCCGCCATGACTGCAATCATCGCAAGCGCACGGCTGGCCATGGCAGAAAGTGCACTCAACTGTTTCGCGCCACGCTTCATCCTTGCCTCGCTCGCCACCGCATCGAAACGATGCATTGCTTTCTTCGCTCCACTGACGATCTCCATCGGCTAATTCCTGCGAAACACGTCGAAGGAACCGAATTTCAATACACTGCCCACACGATAATAGACCGTCACCTTCATCGGAAAATTACTGGCCGACAGATCCTGATTGAGGACCTGAAACTGCAGATTGTCGCCAGCCGGCACAAAACCGTTATCGGGCAACGAGGCCAGATTCCGGTCCCAGGGCTGAAACAGCCCCGCATTATCGCGCAGCAAAGGCTGACTGCCCGATGACTGAATGACCACATGGGTCGCGGTCGGCACATCGCCGCCCAATGCAATCGTCTTGTTCACCACGCCAAGCGTGACATTGGCAAGCACAACCGGGGTCAACACCCGCCCATCGACATTCAGGTCCGGCTCCGCCAAGGCTGGCGTTGTCCCCGCCACCAACAAGAGCAGCGTCGCCAGATTTATTCGCCGTAGCCCGGAAATGAACTGCAACATGCGCATCATCTAACTTCCATTATCCCCTGTTGCATATTCGGCATCAAGCTGCCCCGCCGGCACTTCAGGCCCTGTCCAGGCGGCGGATGCGACCGGCTTCATCATCGGCTCACCGTCAAGATGATAATCATGACAGCTCACGCAGTTCGACGGCACCTTGTCAGCCGCATTTTCGCCTGAATGACAATCCTGACAAATCTCGATCTTCGGTAACAGCACATCGGTTGCCAGATGTGATTTGTCCGCTGCATGGCAGTTCTCGCATTCGACGATCTCAAAATGCGCCTTGTGATCGTAACGCC
>OBJS01000025.1_pt1 | contig 104308 bp, 94 predicted proteins | sample 1519851 | NCBI WGS metagenome assembly OBJS01 (sample SAMN03019806, study PRJEB22545) | beach sand metagenome | biome: beach; feature: sea beach; material: beach sand | place: USA: Municipal Pensacola Beach, FL | collected 2010-10-20 | depth 25-47 cm m
CGCGGCAAAGTCAAGTGCGCCGTTTCATTGTCCGCCTCTGACAAGGTGGTTCTCCGACGCTTTTTCACCTCCGGTAGACTGTCTCTTTCCTCAACCGGGGAAATAGAGGCCGCCATTGACGTGGAAGGTTTGGCCGGTGATGTAGCCTGCCCCCTCCGAGACAAGGAATGCGACGGTCGCGGCGATTTCCTCGGGCTTGCCGAAGCGGCCCATGGGAATGGTGCGGGTCAGTCTTTCGCTATTGCCGCCCTGCATCAATGGCGCAATGCCTGAATGCATGATGATGCCGGGGGCAATGACATTGACCGTCACCCCGTAGCGCGCAAGATCGAGCGCGGTCGAGCGGGTATAGCCTGTGATCGCCGCCTTGGCCGCGGAATAGGACCCCTGATTGCGCATCGGCTGATAGGCAGCGAGCGAGGCGATATTGACGATCCGGCCAAAGCCGCGATTGGCCATCTGTTCGCTGAAGGCACGGGTCATGTGGAATGTGCCGCCGATATTCACATTCATCACCCGGTCCCAGGTCTTGGTGTCCATCTTCCAGGGTTTGCCCGGTCCCTGGATGCCCGCATTGTTGATCAGATAGTCAATCGTGACGTCTTGCTTTGCGAGGGTGTCGGCAAGTGCACTCACCGCCTGTTCTTTCGTCACGTCAAGGGGATGAAAGCTGACCTGGTCGCGCATCTCCGCTGGCAACGCTTCGACCCAGGGGGCGAAATCATCGGCCCGGCGATCGGTGGCGATCACCGGGATGCCGGCGGCACATAGTGCCCGGGTGATCGCGGTGCCAAGACCGCCGATTGCGCCTGAAACCAGTGCATGTCCTTTGCTCATGGGGTGATGCTCCCTTCTTCTGTTCTTGTTGTGCAGTGTGGGCCCGATAGCAGTTACGGTGTTCGGCAGGCTCAGATGAAATGCCGCGGGGTCGGGGCGTTGGGATCGCCGTTCCAGTCGATCGCGCCGGCCATGTGAATTTTCCCCTCGTCCGGCAGGGGTGGGGCGATCATATTGTTTGTGTCGGCGAGGGCCTTGCCGAGATTTTCCCGCGCATAACTCTGTGCATAGCTCGACTGGGTGACATGCTCAAACCGGCGTTTGGCGGAATAGTGGATCGCCTCGCCCAATGCGGCCCGGTCGCGGGGGCCGAACAGTTGCCGGCTCACAGGCCCCAGCGCCTGATAGACCCGGGTCATCGAATCGCGCAGTTCCGCATGATAGTTCGGATCAACCCGCAGCCCCATATAATGGGCATCGAACCCCAGGCCGCAATCGCGCGCCTGCAGTGCAATCCACAAAAAGGCGCGGTCTGACAAACCCGCATCCAGATAGCCGCCGCCAATATTGGAATGGACGCCGGGGAACCATAATTGCTGCACCTTCTGGGCTGCGGGCTGTTCTGTGTCCGATGCCGTCCAAAGCGCGGGACTGAACGGTTTGCGCCGTTCATCGATGGCCAGCGCGTGATAGGCGTTATGGATATGCGCGCCCAGCGTTACATCGTGAAATTTGTGTTTGCCGCTGGCGATGAAATTCAGCTTGTTGAGCGGTACCCCGAGCGCGCCGACTGTATCCCACACGCCGATAAACCAGACATCGTTGAGCAGTTCGCCATCCGCGGCGTGGTGGGCGAATTCTTCTGCATGGGCGGCCGCTTTCTGCTCACGTTCATTGCGGTTTTTCCGCGGGTCGATACGGTAGATTTCCATCGCGCGCTTTGCGATCTCACGGGCTTTGTTGCGATCGCCCTCCGCATCCGGGATGCCGCACAGCCCGATCAGCCCCGCAAGGCTGCGCGCGGTATAGGCGCCGCGCGAAAAGCCGAACAGAAACAGCCGGTCACCGGGCTGATAAATATGGCCCAGCGCCGCATAGGCCTGCATGACATTATCAGACAGCCCGACGCCGAACATGCCGCCTTTCAGCTTGTCCCACAGCCCCGCTGTTCCGACGCCCGCATCATAATAGACAAGCTGTTCGGTGCCGTCCTTGCTTTGCCCGCTTGCCGCACGGCACAGCTTCACCACGTTGGAAGGAACAAGCCGATGCTGATCGCGCTGATCCGGTGTATTCCAGGTCCCGTCGGTACAGATTATGAGATTGCGTCCCACCGCTTCCTCCCCCTTTTGCGCGCATGATTGTTCTCAACTCTAAGCCCCGCGAGGGGTGGCGGGCAAATCGTTTGGCGGCCGGTTGCAGCGATAGTCCCCGCATTCGCATATGAACCATTGCGCGTGGCTATTCTCGTCTGCGGAAAATCCGTTATACTATTTGCAATCGCAATGGGCGCCGTGCGCGCCGCAACAGATTCAGAACAAAACCAAAAAGGGTAGGGAGCATGTCACAGACGAAAACCAGAAAGCCCCAGGAGTTCTATGATGAGGTCAAGCAGAAATTCGCCCAAGAGCGTGATCTGCGGCTGAATTTCCGGCCCGAGGGGACACAGCAATTCAACTCCGAACTGACCGGAAACCTTGCGCGCTACGAAGTCGATACCTATGCGGAGCCCGCCAAGCCGCGTGAGCCGCTTAATGATTTTGTGGAATGCCTGTTTATCGGCGGCGGATTTTCGGCGCTGCTGACCTCGGCGCGGTTGCGCGAAAAGGGTGTGGAAAGCATCCGCATCGTCGAACGCGGCGCCGATGTCGGCGGCACCTGGTACTGGAACCGCTATCCGGGCATTGCCTGCGATGTGGTGTCTTACGACTATCTGCCGCTGCTCGATGAAATGGATTACGTCCCCAAGAAGCATTATGCGGAAGGACCGGAAATCTATTCCCATTGTCAGGAGATCGCCAAACGTTACGACCTTTACGATCTGGCGGTGTTTCAGACAACCGTCACCTCAACCGTGTGGGACGAGGCGGAAGAGGTCTGGCATGTGAAGACCGATCGCGGCGATCATATGCGCGCGAAATTCGTGATCTGCGCGAACGGGCCGATGTGCAAGCCGAAACTGTCGCGCATCAGCGGGATCGAGGATTTCAAGGGCCATTCCTTCCATACCTCGCGCTGGGACTATGCCTATACCGGCCAGAATCTCGAAAAGTTGCAGGACAAGGTTGTGGGGATCATCGGCACCGGCGCATCGGCGGTGCAGATCGTGCCCGAGGTCGCCAAGACCGCCAAGCATCTTTATGTGTTCCAGCGGACCCCTTCCTCGATCGATTTTCGCGATGACTGGCCGACCGATCCGAACTGGGCGCGCAAGCTGAAGCCGGGCTGGCAGGCCGAGCGCCGGCAGCGCACCATCGACTCGCAGAAAAAAACGCCCGAGCAGATCGAGCGGGATAAGAAAATCTCCCGCGAGGAAAAGATCCGTCTGCAGGAAGCGGCCAATATCGATCACATGATGCGTATCCACCGGCGTATCGAGAAGGAGGTGCACGACCCCGCCACTGCCGAGGCGCTGAAGCCCTGGTACATGTATATGTGCAAGCGGCCCTGTTTCCATAATGACTATCTGCCCGCGTTTAACCGGCCGAATGTCACGCTGGTCGATACCCACGGCAAGGGGATCACCGAAATCAACGAACGTGGCCCGGTGTTTGACGGGCAGACCTATGAGCTTGACGTGCTGATCTATGCCACCGGGTTCGAGGTGCAGAAAACCGGTATCTATAACGAAATCCGGGGTGTCGGCGGGCGTGAGCTGAACGAGAAATATGAAGAAGGCATCCGTACCCTGCTTGGCATCCATTCGCAGGGCTATCCCAATATGTTCATCATGGCGGGTTATCAGGCATCATTTCAGTTCAACCTGACTGACATGCTTTATCAGCAGGGGGATCATATTGCCCGTTGTGTCGATTATGTCCGCAGCAACGGATACAGCACCCTCGATGTTTCCGGAGAGTCAGAGGAATGGTGGGTGCAGGAGGTCATCTCCCACCGCGGCAAGACGAACCGGAACGCCGAATGCACGCCGGGCTATTATAATTTCGAGGGCGAATTCAATCGCCGTCAGGACGGTAATTATAATGGCGGCTTCGATAAATATATCGAGCATATGGAAGATATCGACAGCCATATGGAAAACCATTTCAACTTCACCCGTAAGTGAGTTGACCGGATCAATGCGGCATTCCTGAAATAACGCCGCACACGAAATGAGAAGGGACCGCCATCATGATGATGGCGGTTTTTTCATTTGTGCACAGATGAAAGGGTTGGGAGGGCATGGCCCGGCTGGGCCCGGTTGGATTTGTGCTTCAGTTGAGGCCGGTTGCCGCAGACAGGGCGGGGCCGATTTCCTCGTTCAGAACAAGATCGGCCAGTGCATCGAGTTCAGTCGCCTCGCGATTGAGGATCACAAGCTTTGCGCCATTCTGCTTTGCAACCGACAGAAATCCGGCAGCGGGGTAAACCACAAGCGAGGAGCCGATTGCCAGAAACAGGTCGCAGGCGAGGGTTTCGTCTTCCGCGCGACGCATCGCCTCCACCGGCATGGACTGCCCGAAGGAAATCGTGGCGGTTTTGACAATGCCGCCACAGCGATCGCAGATCGGCAGGGTCTCGTCGCGCAGAAAGGCCTCGCGGATCGGCGGCATCTCGTAACGGGTGCCGCAGTCCAGGCAGGTGGCGTAGCTTGAATTGCCGTGCAGTTCGATCACCTTGTCGTCGGGGACGCCGGCATCCTGATGTAAATTATCGACATTCTGTGTAATGACGGATGAGACGATGCCGCGACGGACAAGTTGTGCCACGGCCTGATGGCCGCGATTGGGTTTGGCCTGTGAAAAGGTGCCCTCCATGGCGAATTTCCGCCGCCAGGTTTCGCGCCGCATTTCCTCTGAGCGCATGAAATCATCGAAATAGACAGGTTTGTATTTTGTCCACAGGCCGCCAGGGCTGCGGAAGTCGGGAATCCCGGATTCCGTGCTGATCCCCGCGCCGGTAAAAACAACCGCGCGCCGGCACGATGACAGCATGTCCCGCAACTGATCAACACTCATCGCGGATTCCTTTTTGCTTCCGCAGTCTTTCTTATTCCTTGTCTGCCGCTTAACGCACGATGCGGTAAAATACCGTGCCCTGAGCGACAAGATCGCCGCTGCTCCGTTCGGCGACATCCACATGGCTCCAGAAGATCTCGTCGTCCCGGTTGACCACATGGGCGTAGGACACAAGTTCGCCGGTCGGTTGACCCTTATGGATCTGGGCCTGGATTGCGGCGGTCGATGCCTTGAACGGGCCGGGGCCGGTTTCCGCCCAGGCGGCCATCGCCCCGCAGGTATCAAGCAGGGCGAGCACCGCCCCTTCATGATGCCCGCCATCCAGATCGCGATTGGCCTCAAGCTCGGGCATTTTGATGCGCGCGCGGCTGTCGGCCATCAATTCGACCTCAAGGCCACGCCCGGCAATGAAATTGACCGAGCTCATGAGCTTGCCCATGGGGCCCGGATCCGATTTGCCGTCATCGCCGGGGGCCTTGATCATCTCAGCCGCCGGCTTGCCCATGCGGCCACGCATCGCCACGGTTGCGTGGCCGGTGGGTTTACCGTCCGCGGTGCGCGAGGTGACCTCGACAAAGCAAAGCTCCTTGCCCCGGCGCAAAAGCCGCGCGTCCGCATGCACATCCTCATTGATGGCGGCGGCGAGATAATTGATCTGAAAGCCCATCGTGTGCCAGGGCCCGGTTTCCGGGCCAAGTACGTGCCGTGCAAGCGTTTGCCCGCCAATCACCGACAAGGAGGCGTAAACCCCCCCATGCAGGGCGCCGCCGGGATTGGCGTTTGACTCGGCGAAGGGCAGCAGGAATGAAGCCCCGCTGTCGCTCAGATCCGTCAGTTGCACCCCCAACGCATTCGCATAGGGGGAGTTTTCAACCCAGTTACGTACGTCGCCCATAAGCCTATTTCAGCCCCGGAATAAGGCAGGAATGCACCGATTCTTCGCCATCGATCTCACGCGCAAGGGTTTTGATGGCAAGTTCTGCGTCAGTCAGGTCGAAATCATGCGTATGCATCTTCTCAAACGGGATGACGCGCTTTTCAAGCAGTTCAATGGCGCTTGTATAGCCCGAGGAGGTCACACCGATCGCCCCCTTGATGGTGATTTCCTTCATCACGATAACGTCCGAGATGAAGCCCGGTACAGGCTTGTAGCCCTTGACGCCGGCCAGAACGATGGTGCCGCCCGGCTTGACGAAGCTCAGCGCATCGACCACCGGTTCGGTCGCATAGGAGGAAACATCGACAACTACATCGGCGCCCTTGCCCTTGGTATATTCCCTGACCTTTTCCTTGGCATTTTCGTTCTGCACGTCGATGGCGTAATCGGCACCGAACTCCTTGGCGATCTGCATTTTCGGGCGGTCCGCCTCAAGCCCGGTCACGATCACCGTTTTTGCGCCAGCCTGTTTGGTGGCCACGACGCTGGACAGCCCGCGCTGGCCCGGTCCCATGATGACGACTGTATCGCCCGGTTTTGTGTTGGGGATTTCCACCGCCCAGCGAAAACCTGCGCCCAGCGGGTTGAACATGACCGCGATTTCAGCCGGCAGATCCTTGTCGATCTTGTGCACGATGCTGTTGGCGTCGAGGAACATATATTCCGAATAGCCGCCCCAAAGCCCTGGTCCCTCATCGATCGGGATATAGGAATAGATGCGGCGGTCTTCGCACAGATGGTAGCTGCCGCCAAGGCAGGGGCCGCAGAAGCGGCAGGACAGCATGGTTTCCACGCAGACCCGGTCACCCACATCCACCTTCCAGCGTTTGGCGGCCTCATCGCCGATTGCCTCGATCACGCCGAGCGGCTCATGCCCGGGGACAACCGGCATCGGCATGTTCAGCACGCCCTCATATTGTTCGTAATCGCTGCCGCAGATGCCGCAGGCCTCGATCCGCAGCAAGGCGGTATAGTCAGTGATATCGGGTACCGGCAAATCCATTCTTTCGATTTTGCGCGGGCCGGTTTGCACCATGGCCAAGGATGATTTTGGTGGCATTTCCGTCACTCCCCTGTTTTTTGAAAATCCGCCTTATTTAGCTGTTAGCCGGAATCTTATAATAGTTTGCCGCAGATATGTAGATAGCATTTCATTTCAGTCTGCGTCATGATACGCGCCAATGATAACTTGCAGTAGGGGAGAAACAATAATGGCAAGTACATCAGGGCACGAACCGCGCATCGCGATGCTGTCGATTGAGGATGCGAAGAAGGCGGCCGCATCCGAAGGCATTTCCGAGGCGATGGCGCCGCTCAGTGTTTTCCGTATTCTGCTGAAGAACCCGCCATTGGCGCGCGAGCTTGGCAATACGCTGAACATGCTGCTGTTTCAGGGCAATCAGCTTGATGCGCGGCTGCGCGAACTGATCATTATGCGGATCGGTTGGGTCACCGGTTCCTGCTACGAATGGACGCAGCATTGGCGTGTCTGCATGCAGCTTGATATTCCTGAGGAAGTTGTGCTCGCCTGTCGGTCATGGGAAAATGCCGATGTGCTGACCGATGCGGATCGTGCGGTGCTTCGCGCCACCGACGAGACCCTCGATTCGGGGCGGATCTCGCCGCAGACCTGGGCCGAATGCGCCAAGCATATCAAGAATGACGCGGAGTTGCTGGAAATGGTGGTTGCCATTGGCAACTGGCGTCTGTTCTCGCAGCTTCTGCTGTCGCTTGAAGTGCCGCTCGAGGAAGGCGTCGAAGCCTGGGCCCCCGATGGCCTGCCAGCGCCGCGTGCCCCCAAGGGTTACTGATACATTGCAGTTGCGATGATGCTGTGCGCCGCGCGCCTGGTTTAATGCGCGCGGCGGTGGCTTGCGCGCAAGCCTGATCAGGACAGGAATGAAATTATGTCGAAAACGAAATTACCGCTGAATGCTGACCTTGTCGGACATGTGTTCGATCCGGTCGATGTAAGCTGGACGCAGAAGGATACGATGCTCTATGCGCTCGGCGTCGGCTCCAAGCCCGCCGACGAGCTTGAGTTCGTGTATGAAGGCAAAGGGCCGCTGGTGCTGCCGACCTTTGCCGTGATCCCGGGCGGTCGCGGTATGGCAGGCGCCATGATGAATGTCGATCTCAGGCTTGAGATGCTGCTGCATGGGGAGCAGGCATTTGAATTGAAGCGGCCCATCCCCCCCAATGCGAAGGGCAAGGTTTCGGGCAAGATTGTCGAGGTCTGGGACAAGGGCAAGGCGGCGGTGCTGGGTATCGAAAGCACGCTAGAGGATGCCGACGGGGTGTTGCTGACCACCTATGCCAGTTTGTTCGTGCGTGGCGCGGGTGGATTTGGCGGTGAGCGCGGGCCATCGACCGATGGCAAGAATGCGCCCCCCGATCGTGCACCGGATGTGGAAATTTCCAATCCCACATTGATGGAGCAGGGGGCCATCTACCGGTTGTCGGGGGACTGGAATCCGATCCATATCGATCCGGAATTTGCCAAGTTGGGCGGGTTTGATGCGCCCTTTATGCATGGCTTGTGCACCTATGGATTTGTTGGACGTGCGGCGCTTAAGGGGCTGTGCGGCGGCGATCCGGCCAAATTTGTCTCGATGACCGGCCGGTTTGCCGAACGGGTGCAGTTTGGCGAGACCATCGTCACCAAAATGTGGAAAACCGCCCCGGGTGAGGCGATTATTCAGGGCGAAACCGCAGGCGGTAATGTCGTGCTGTCGCAGGCCAAGGTGACCTTTAAGGAATAATGCCAAGAGGCTGCGACGGGCGCTTTAGCGCCGCACATGCCTTCAGATCTTGATGCCGGGTTTGCCGATGCGCGGATTCCATGGGGAACGCAATATCGGCAGGTCCGGCATTTTGCTTTCTGATCAGACAGATAGCAGAGGTCGCGCCGGCGATAGCGGTGTCGGCGTGGAAAATTCTGAAAAATTGTCATATATTATAAGAGATTTATATGGTATCAGAGTTTCGTTTAGCGCGAGCTATATAACGCTTTGTCTTTGCCGCCGCTGATACACCGGTCGTGGCAACAGGAACCAAAAAACTGCCGGGTCGACGATTCGATCTGACTTTGGAGGAAGAGGAGTAACGCATGTCCTACGTACCGATTTCCGCGGATTCTCACATCACCGAGCCGCCGAATTGTTATATCGACTATATCGATCCGAAATATCGCGATGTGGCGCCGTCGATGAAATTTGTCGAGGGGCTTGGCGATATCTATGTCGTGAACGGCATGGACAACCCGATTCCCATGGGGCTTGTTGCGGCTGCCGGGCTTGATCCGTCTGAACTGCGCGTCGACGGCATGCGGTTCGATGATCTGTGGAAGAGCGGCTGGGACGCGAAATACCGTGTTGCCGACCAGGAAAAAGACGGTGTCGCGGCGGAAGTCATCTATCCGACTGTTGGCATGGTGATGTGCAACCATCCGGACTTCGAATATAAGCGCGCCTGCATGAAGGCATATAATCGCTGGCTGCTTGACTATTGCTCCGAAGACCGCAAGCGGCTGATCCCGCTGGCGCAGATTGCCATGGGTTCGATCGCAGAAGGCATGGCAGATCTGAAAGAGATCAAGGAGCAGGGCTTTGCCGGCGTGATGATGCCGGGCAATCCGGCCGAATTGGATTATGACGATCCGGCTTATGACCCGTTCTGGCAGCTTGCGATCGAGCTTGAACTGCCGTTGTCCTTCCATATTCTGACCAGCAGCTCGGACGGCATCAGCGGCGCGCCGCGCGGCCCGCGCATCAATGCGTTCCAGTCGATCATCCGCGGCTGTCAGGATATCATGGGCATGCTGATCTTCTCGGGCGTGTTCGAACGCAACCCCGATCTCAAGATCTGCTGCGTGGAAGCGGATGCCGGCTGGGTGCCGCATTACATGTACCGCATGGACCATGCTTACAAGCGGCACCGGTTCTGGATGAAGGGTCAGGAACTGGCCAAGCTTCCCAGCGAGTATTTCAAGGAAAACATCTATCTGACCTTCCAGGATGACTGGGTCGCCTTCAGAATGGCTGAAATGATGAACACCAAACGGCTGATGTGGGCCAACGATTTCCCGCATTCGGATTCAACCTGGCCCTGGTCCAAGGAGATCCTTGCCGAACATACATCTGGCCTGACGGAAGATCAGAAGAAAGACATTCTGCATGACAATGTCGCAACGCTCTATAAGCTGGCTGTTTAGTCACACATAAGTCCGACATTCAGCCGGCACCGCGATTTGATCGCAGTGCCGGCTGTTTTTTTCACTGGCGGAGTTTTGGAGGAAAAGGATGGCTTACGATATTAAAATCACCGGCGGCACCATTATGGATGGGACGGGTGCCAAGGGTTATGCCGGCGATGTCGGCATCAAGGATGGCAAGGTTGTCGCGCTGGGCAATGCGCCGGAAGACGCGGACAAGGTCATCGATGCGACCGGCAAGGTGGTGTGTCCGGGTTTTGTCGATATCCATACGCATTATGACGCGCAGGTCATGTGGGACCGTATGCTGACGATCTCCCCCTGGCATGGGGTGACGACGGTTGTTACCGGCAATTGCGGCTTTACCGTCGCGCCGACCCGTGACGCGCATCGTGATCTCATCATGCGCACGCTTGAGAATGTGGAAGGCATGAGCGTCGAGGCGCTGCGCTCCGGGCTTGGCGAGACCTGGCCGTTTGAGACCTTTCCGGAATATCTCGATGCGATTGAAAAGACCGGTACGGCCATCAATGTGGCGGCACTGATCGGGCATACCGCGGTGCGCATGTATGTGATGGGCGAGGAATCGACCGAACGTGAGGCGACAGACGAAGAAGTCGCGCAGATGAAGCGGATCGTCGCCGACGCGATCGAGGCCGGCGCGCTTGGGTTCGCGACATCCAAGGCGTTCACCCATGTCGGTTATGAAGGTCGCCCGGTACCAAGCCGGCTTGCAAGTTTTGATGAGATCCGTGAGATCGCCAGTGCGCTGGGCGAGGCGGGCAAGGGGATGATCCAGGCAACCGTTGGCGAAAATCTGTCCTTCAACGAGTTCGCCACGCTCTATCAGGACAACAAATGCAATGTCAGCTGGACCGCGCTGCTTGGCGGTGGTGGTCTTGGTTTCGGTTCGGCGATCGATCAGCTTAAACGGTCCGCCGAACTGGTGGAGCAGGGCAACAAGGTCTATCCGCAGGTGACCTGCCGGCCGCTCAACTTCGAGCTGCAACTCAAGGCGCCGTTCATTTTCGAAAGCAGCCCGGTCTTCAAACCGGTCTCCGAAGCGCCGACGGTTGAAGCCAAGATGGCGGTTTATGACAGTGCGGAATTCCGCGCGGCCTTCAAGGAAATGCTGAAGGCCGGATTGGGCGCAATTTGGCAGAATGCGGTTATTACCTACTGCCCGTCCGAGCCCGCGCTTGAAGAGCGGCTGGTTTACGAGGTGGCCGAAGAGCGTGGCGTTCATCCGGGCGATTTGAGCATCGATCTGTCCCTGCGTGACAAGCTTGAGGTGCGGTTCCGGATTCCGGTGGCGAACTCCAATGAGGATGAAGTTGAAACGCTGTTGACGGACCCGAACACCGTGCTCGGGCTTTCGGATGCTGGTGCTCATGCAAGTCAGCTTTGCGATGCCTGCTTCTCGACCCATCTGTTGAGCCGCTGGGTCCGCGAACGCAAGGCGATGTCGCTTGAGGAAGCTGTCCGCATGCTGACTTCACGGCCTGCGGAAGTGTTCGCGATCAAGGATCGTGGCCTGCTTGCTGAAGGTAAACCTGCCGACGTTGTCGTGTTCGATCCTGATACGGTGGGCACATCGGGTCTGAAGCGTGTCTATGATTTCCCTGGCGGCGCCGATCGTCTTGTTGCCGAGGCTTACGGCATCGACGCGGTTGTGGTGAATGGCGTGTTGCTGCGTGAGGGTGATAAGGACATGATCGATATCAATGGCAATTTGCCCGGCAAGTTGCTGCGCAACGGTCAGGCAGCCTGACCGGCGGAAATGACCGGGCCTTTCGGCCCGGCCTGATATCGGGATTCTGATCATTTATGCCCGGGATTTAATTATCCCGGGCATTTTTTTTGGATGAGGATTTTTATGGACGATGAGCAGTTAATCATCTATATCCGGCAAAAATGATGGATAATTTATCAATATAGAATAATAAAACTTCTATTATGAAATAATATATGTGAATATGTAGGTATACTATATGATTACGGGTGGACAGATGCGCGCGGCGCGCGCATTGCTTGGGATCGACCAGATGGCGCTTGCGAAACTGGCAGGGCTTTCCTTGCCGACGATTCAGCGGATGGAGGCAAGTCGCGGTCATGTACGCGGCACCGTGGAAAGTCTGACGAAGGTGGTTGCGGGGCTGGAACGTGCGGGGATTGAACTTATCAGTGAAAATACGACAAGCCATTCAGGTGGGCGCGGTGTCCGGCTTCGCGCCGATACGGCCGACGGTGAGAAGATCAATTGATGCGTAGACCGGGCTGTCGCGAAATAACAGGGTAGTCATGCAGCGATGACAATGCGGCGGATGCGCCCCGCGCGCAGTGAGCAAAGTAGACCGGCGGCGGCAAAGCCCGGCTTTGCAGCGCTTTTTACCCCCAAGCTTGTCACTGTGTTGCGTGAAGGTTATGGCTTGCGCCAATTCAGATCGGATGCCGTGGCCGGCCTGACGGTTGCGGTTGTGGCTCTGCCCCTGTCCATGGCGATAGCGATCGCCTCGGGGGTGACGCCGGCACAGGGGCTTTATACAGCGATTGTCGGCGGTTTTATTGTCTCCCTGCTGGGTGGCAGCCGGTTTCAGATCGGCGGTCCTGCGGGCGCATTCATCGTGCTTGTCGCGGCGACTGTACAGATGCACGGGGTCGACGGGCTGGTCCTCGCGACAATCATTTCGGGGGGGTTGCTGCTCGCTATCGGTTTCCTGCAGCTCGGCACCTTTATAAAATTCATCCCTTATCCGGTAACGGTGGGTTTTACTGCCGGGATCGCGGTAATCATTTTCGCCAGCCAGTTGAAGCCGCTTCTCGGGCTGACACTGGATGGCCCCGAGCCCGGACCGCTTGTCGAGAAGATTCCCATGCTCTGGCACGGCTTGCCGGGGTGGAGCGCCGCATCGTTCGGCCTTGCGCTGCTTACCATCAGCTGCATTCTGTTTCTCAAGGCGCGCTGGCCGCGTTGGCCGGCTATGCTGATCGCCATCGCACTTTCTTCCATCGTGGCAGCGCCGCTTGATTTTCAGGTCCCAACGATCGGGTCGGAATTTGGCGGTATACCGCCGTCACTGCCGCCTTTTGCTCTACCTGAATTCGGTTTGGAAAAAATTATTGCCGTGCTGCCGAACGCCATAGGTTTCGCGTTGCTTGGTGCGATCGAGTCTTTGCTGTCGGCTGTGGTCGCCGATGGCATGACAGGGCGGCGGCACCGTTCCAACTGCGAACTCGTTGGACAGGGGGTCGCCAATATCGCTTCCGGATTTGCCGGCGGCTTTTGTGTGACCGGCACGATCGCGCGCACGGCAACCAATGTACGTGCCGGTGCGCATGGGCCGGTGGCCGGCATGCTGCATGCGCTGTCGCTGCTTTTTTTCATGCTGATTGCAGCACCGCTTGCCGCCTTCATACCGCTGGCGAGCCTGGCGGGGGTGCTTGCGGTGGTTGCCTGGGATATGGTTGAAAAACATGCATTCGTCATGCTTCTGCGTGCGTCACGCGGCGACGCGCTTGTTCTGGTTTCGACATTCTTGCTGACAGTGTTCCGGGATCTGACCGAGGCGATCATTGTTGGATTTGCCTTGGGTTCAGTGCTGTTTATCTACCGCATGTCGAAGGAGATCGGGATCGAGACACATGCGCCCCTGGTTCTGTCTGATCGCGCCGATAATTCTGGCGACAAGCGGCCATCTTACGACGCTGGCGTGGTTGCGGATCCGGAAATCCTCGTTTACCGGATCTCGGGAGCGCTTTTCTTTGGTGCTTCGGCGGCGATCGGTGCGGTGCTTGATCGGATCGCTGATACCCATCGATTGCTTGTTATCGACCTTGATGCGGTGTCATTGATCGATTCGACTGCGGCTAATGTTATCTGCAATCTTGCCCAAAAGGCCGCCAATAGCAGTGTGGGTTGCGTATTGACAAGTGCCTCGCCGGCAGTGCGGCAGGCATTATCGGCCTATGGCGTGGCGCCGCCGCTTGTCAGCTATGCGGCCAGTGTTTCCGACGCTGTCCGCGATTATCGCGCGGACCGCTCTTCCGCCTTGTCGCAAGAAGTTCTCTCTTCCGAAGGCGTTTCCGGAGTGTGCCAGAAATAGGCGGGGTCGACTTCGCGCATCAGGCATGGCGGCGCGGCGCATTCGATCACCTGTTCGGCTTGGGCGGTGCCGGGTAACGCCTCGTCGTTATGTTTCATGACATCCTCCCTGATTTTGCAACGAGCCCCGCATGAACCGCATAAACTCTAGAACACGCGGCGATCTGACGCAAATCCGCAGCAGCCTGCGGATTGACCCTCATGCGTTGCGTTCGGATAATAGTCGTATCAAGGCGTGAAGCCATTTGCCAGGAAGGGGAGGCGCGTGTGAGGACATCACTGTTTTACTTGCCATCTGTCGGTAGCAAGAAGGAAATGGAAGAGGGGATGGTCGGCCTGCGGCCCGAGCTTTATCAGCAGATGCTGAAGGAGCTGAGCGAGCAGGCAAAACTCGCCGATGAGGCAGGCTACGATTCCATCAGCTTTACCGAACATCACTTCCATGTCGAAGGGTTCGAGATGTCGAACAATCCGATCCTTCTTGATTTGTTTGTTGGTATGCAGACGAAAAATATCCGGGTCGGTCAGCTCGGGATCGTGCTGCCTGCCAATAACCCGATCCGGGTGGCCGAGGATATCGCCATGCTTGACCATATGACGGGCGGGCGGGCCTGCGCTGGCTTTGCGCGCGGCTATCAGCGTCGCTGGGTCGATATCATGGCGCAGCAGACGCACGGGATTCACGGCGCGAGCCCGCATCAGCATGATGAGATCGATGCGGCCAATCGCGCCGCGTTCGAAGAATGCTTCACCATCATCAAGAAATGCTGGACCGAGGATCTGTTGAGCTATCAGGGCAAATACTGGAATGTCCCGCCCGGCGAAACGCCGTGGGATGTCGACTTCACCAACAAATATGGCGCTGGTATTGAAAATGGTGTCGTGAAGCAGGTCGGCGTCGTGCCCAAGCCGCTGCAAAAACCGCATCCGGAAATCTTCCAGCCATTCGCCTCGTCTGAACGCAGCGTGCGCTGGTGCGCGGCGGAAGGGGCGACGGCGGTGTTGCCGCCATTGCACCCCAAGCTTGAGGAACGGCTGATCGATGCCTATCAGGAAGTGTCGGGCAAGCCGCGCGGGCAGGGGATCGGGATCCTGCGCGATATCGTGATTGCAGACAGCGACGAGGAGGCACTGCAGCTCTGGACCGATTCGGGCCGCTATTGCAGCGAACAATGGTTCGCTCCGTTCCATTTCGGGGAGGGTATGCTTGACCCCGATACGGGCGAGGATAATTTTGCGCATGAGAATTATCTCGATATGGGCTATGCGCTTGTCGGCACCGTGGATACCGTTTGCCGGCAGATGGAGGCACTGACCAAGCGGCTGCCGGTTAACTGGATCTTTGGCTGGGCCTATAACGGGCTGTTGCCGCATGACAAAATGATGCAGACGCTCGAGCTTTATGCGACCAAGGTGATGCCGAAATTCGGTTAGGCATGCGCTGAAACAGTCCGTGCCCACTGGAAGGGACCCGGTCAGGGGCATTTACTTTGTCCCCTGTTTGCGGCATGGCTCCTGCCATGAGCGGTGCCCCACATAACAGAGCGAACGGGACGGGCGCGCGGTTTCCTGCCGCCCGGATCAGCCTGTTTTATATCTGTATCTTCCTTGTGATGGGGGTGCATCTGCCTTACTGGCCGGTCTGGTTCGCCGCGCGCGGGTTGAGTGCGGATGATATCGGGCTGATCCTGGCGCTGTCGCTCGGCCTGCGGGTGGTTGCGGGACCGGTGATCGCGGTTTCGGCGGATCGCCTGGGGCGTCGGCGCGGGCCGCTTGTCGCGCTTGCATCGGGGTGCCTGGCGGGGTTCGCGCTCTATGGCCTGACCGATAGCTTCTGGTCGATCCTGTTTGTGACCCTGATCGCGAACGCGCTGTTATCGGCGATGATGCCGCTTATCGATACGCTGGCATTGCAGCGCGCGCCGCTCGACGGGTTCGATTATGGCCGGGTGCGTTTGTGGGGGAGTATCAGCTTTATTGCCGCCAGTATGGGGGGCGGCTGGTTTCTGGCGCAGGTGACAGGCACGGGTGCCGAGCAGATCTGGGGCATGGTGCTTGTGGCTGCGGCGCTAACGGTGGGGGCGGCCTGTCTGCTGCCAGGGGAGCGGCGCAGCCCGGGGATTGACGGGCAAACGGACGTTAGTCGCCGTTTTCCATCCTCCCGTCATGTCTGGTCGGCGGCGCTCGGGCTCTGCCGGCACCGCCAGTTCTTGCTGTTCGTGCTGGCGGCCGCTGCTATTCAAGGCGGGCATGCGGTCTATTACGCTTTCGGCACGCTTCATTGGCGGCAGGCGGGGCTTGACGACAGCTTGATCGGAATCCTGTGGGCGATCGGGGTTGTCGCTGAAATCCTGTTATTTCTGGTTGCGGCCCCCTTTGTCGCGCGGCTCGGTCCGGCCTGGTGCATCGCAATTGGCGGCGTTGCGGGCATTCTGCGCTGGAGCGTGACGGCCTTCACGCCCGCATTGCCTGTTCTTATGCTGATGCAGTGTCTGCATGCCTTTACCTTCGGGGCGACGCATCTGGGGGCGATGCATTTTCTCAGCCGTGCCGCGCCGCCCGGTCTCGCGGCAACCGCGCAAAGCATTTATGCGGCGTTGTCGGCGGGGTTGGTGATTGGTGCGGTCACCTATCTGTCGGGCGTTGCCTATCAGGCGTGGGGCGGGTTTGCCTATCTGGGGATGGCGCTGTTATGTGCGGCCGGCGCGCTTGCGGCCATTCGGCTGGCGCGGGTGTGGGACGGCGATGTTCTGGCCGCTCAGCCCCAAAGCGCCGAAGCGGCGGGGAACAGCTGACCGTGGGCCGCATAATGCAGGCCCGGCTCCCGGTCGCGGGCGAGCAATAGCGGCCCGTCAAGATCAACATAATCGGCAAATTGCGCCAGCAGCAGGGCGGGCGCCATGGCAAGCGAGGTGCCCACCATGCAGCCAACCATAATGCCAAGCCCCGCCTCGCGCGCCGCCCGGGCAAGCGCCAGTGCGGCGGTCAGTCCGCCGGTCTTGTCGAGCTTGATGTTGATCGCGTCATAGCGCGCGGCAATGTCGGCAAGATTGTCTGTGCCGTGGCTTGATTCATCGGCGCACAGGGTCAGCTTGCGGGGAAAGCCCGCAAGCGCCGCATCGTTGCCTGCGGGGAGCGGCTGTTCGATCAGGCAGACATTCAGCGCGCATAATGCAGGTTCGACCTGGGCGAGCAGATCGATATCCCATGCCTCATTCGCATCGACGATCAGCTTGGCATCGGGTGCAGCGTGATGGATCGCCGTCACCGTTTCGACAATCTGGTCGGGCCCGAGTTTGAGCTTCAGAATCGGAAACTCTTTCGCATCAGCCGCTGCCGTCGCCATGGCGCGGGGCTCATCAAGGCTGAGGGTAAAGGCGGTCGTGACCGGGGTAGGCGCGCGCAACCCCGCCAGTTGCCAAACCGGCTTGCCGGCTTTTTTTGCCGCAAGATCCCACAACGCGCAATCAAGCGCATTGCGCGCCGCGCCGGGCGGCAGGGCATCGGCAAGCGCCTCACGCGTGATTGCGACCGGCACGGATGCGATGGCGGCGGTGACGCTGTCGCGCGTTTCGCCATAGCGGCCATAGGGCACGCATTCGCCGCGTCCGGTGAACCCGTCTTCCTCAATTGTCACGCAGACGACATCGGCACGGCGTTTGCTGCCCCGCGAAATCGTGAAACTGCCTCGGATCGGCCAGCTTTCGGTGGTGATATGTCTTTGCCGCACCCGTTCACGCCTCTTGCAACAGCCGGTCGATGATGGGGCCGGTACCATCACGCACCGGGTCGATGCAGGGCAGCTGATACGCATTTTCCATCTCGCGCAGCAGGGAGTGGGCCGCATCGTTGGGCAAGGCCACCGTGTTCACCGCGATCCCGACGCAGCGAATGGCCGGGTTCGTCATCTGGCCAAGTCGCAAGATAAGATCGATGCAATCCGCGATATCGGGTATGGGGGCCGCGACATTGCGCAGGGTCTTGCGGGTGGGTTCATGGCACAGCACGAAGGCGTCAGGCTGCGCCCCGTGCAGCAATCCCAATGTCACCCCGGCAAATGACGGGTGAAACAATGATCCCTGTCCCTCGATAATATCCCAGTGATCGTCCGGGGCGGGCGGGCTCAGCCATTCCGCGGCGCCCGAGATGAAATCGGCGATCACCGCATCGATCGCGACCCCTGCACCCGCGATCAGAATACCCGTCTGGCCTGTCGCGCGGAAATCCGCATCGATCCCGCGTCCGCGCATGTCGCGTTCGAGCGCAAGTGCTGTGTACTTCTTGCCGACCGAGCAATCGGTACCCATGGTCAGCAGTCTTTTGCCGGTACGGGGCAGTCCGCTGCCCGTCGAAAAGCTGCGGGCGGGATGGCGCACATTGTGAAGCCGGCGGCCATTTCGCGCGGCGGCTGCGGCGATTTGCGGGATTTCCTCGAGCCGGGCATGCATGCCGCTGGCAAGATCAAGCCCGTTATCGAGCGCTTCAGTCAGTGCATAAATCCAGCTATCGGGAATCTGGCCGCCGGGATTGACCGCGCCGATGACCATGGTGCGTGCGCCCGCCGCCACCGCCGCGCCGGGGCCTAATTCGGGCAAGTCAAGCGTTGCGCGGCACCCGGGCAGCCGGTATTGCCCGACGCAGTGTTCACGCCGCCAGTCGGCAATGCCATGGGCTGTCTTGGCGGCAAGATCGTCATGCGCATCGCCAAGAAACAGCAGATAGGGGCGCTGAATGTCCGTTTCGTCGGGCATGCTCGTCTCCGCAACAACCGGATGGCGCGGTCTTGCCGTCACATTACCGGATTTCCGTCTGCAACCCTTTTCAGCCAGCAGTGAACCGGCATCAAGCTATTCGAATGAATCGAACAGGTCGTTGTCCGTTGCGCTTGGTATTGTGTTGCCCTTGCGCAAGGCGACGTCCCGGTTCTGATAATAGGTTGCCCGGAAAGTCGCATACCAGTCGAGGGAATCTTCGCGCAATTCATCAAGCGGTTCGACCAGTGTTTCGCGCAAGGTAATGGCATCGCCGACCGTCAGACCGATCTTCACCGGCTCGTCGACCGCATCGATCCAGGTGAGCGGATTGCTTGCCACATCGACGATCCGGCCGAAATGGTGGCGGATGCTGCCCGGACCGATAACGGGCACCACAAGATACGGTCCCGCGGGCAGACCATAATGATCAAGCGTCTGTGCGAAATCGGCCGGATGGCCCGGATGCCCGATACGTTCGGCAACATCGAAAAAGCCAAGCCCGCCAACCGTGCTGTTCATCAGGAACCGGCCCAGCGTGGTTCCGGCTCCCGACATGTCGAACTGCAAGACGTCATTGAAGAGAATGATGGGTGAGCGCAGATTATCAAATGCATTTCGGACCCCTTCCTTGATGGGCGCAGGGGTGATCCAGCCATAAGAGGCGGCAACCGGTCGGATCAGAAAATCATCGAGAAACTGGTGCACCGCAAAAAGCGGCCGGTTAACCGGCTCCCACGGATCCCAGAAGGCCGGGCTGGGATCGCGGCTGGGCGGTGGCGGTGAATAATCGCGTGCGGCTTGCGCAGGGGCTTCGGTCATCAGCCGGGGCGGATTGGCTGCTGGCCGGGAAAACTGTGCGGCAGGTTGGAGAGGGGCCTGCGGCGCAGCAATCGGGGCGGGTGTATATGCGGGAGCCTGCGCATATGCCGGGGCCGCGGCCATGGGGTTTGCCGACAGGATCTGATTACTGAAGCCGGGGAAGGATGCCACCGCGCTCCCGATGATTTCATTGCGTAAATCCGGCGCATGCGCGACTGCCGCCGAAACGATACTCGGCGCAGCATGCGGATATTGTGCGATGGCGGCATTGACGATGTAGTTGAAGGTGGCCGCCGACTGGCGTCTTTGTTCAGCCTGCATTTGCTGCGTGAGTACAGGATCGCGGACTGTTGCTGACATATAGGCAAGCCGTGCGGCATCCTGCTGCGCGAGTTGGGCCGCACTGCGGAAATCCGCCATCAGGCTGGGGGGAAATTGCGACTGGGCAGTTGCCGTGCCGACTGCGCCCAGCACGATACCTGTCGCCAGCGTGACACAGATTGCGGCCCGGAAAAGCATTGCGCTCCACCGCGCTGTCCAGCCATTCATTGCCTGACCAGTCATAAACCCCTCATTCTGTCTCGCCGGCCTGGCCGGATTTTGTCGCTCAGACGTCCGTCAGTGGCGCATTCGCCCCATCTTATCGGCTGCGAAATGACGCGGCGCGTGCCTCCGCCTCGGTGATCTGAGCCGCCCCCATATCGGCGCGCAGTTTTTCCGCAAGCGCCGCGGATTCAACAATTCCCTGCTTAGCGGCGATGAGGGCCCAGGTCAACGCGGCCACCTTATCCCGCGGCACGCCTTCCCCTTCCGCCAGGCGGCGGGCAATATGGCGTTGCGCCCGCGCATGTCCGCGCAATGCGGCCTGCTCGAACCAGAAAGCCGCCTTGCCTAGATCTTGCTGTGTGCCGAACCCGTCGCGATAATATTTGGCAAGCCCGTATTGTGCCTTTGCAAAACCCTGCTTGGCTGCCATTGCAAGATAATCAAAGGCTTGCTTGGGCTGCGCCGGCCCGGTCAGGCCTTCGGCCAGTAATTTCCCCAGCGTATATTGGGAATTCGCAAATCCAGCCGCCGCCGCCATCCGCAGGTAATGTTCCGCGCGCGCGGGGTCAGCGGGAATGCCGTCGCCCGCCAGATAGGTGAGGGCCAGATTATGCTGCGCGCCGTGATGGCCGTTATCGGCAGCTTTCTGCCACCAGTCGAGTGCTTTGACCATATCGCGCGGCGTGCCGCGACCATCTGCATAGATCACACCGAGATTGAATTGCGCGGCGGGATGGCCGGTATCTGCGAGCGTTTGCCAAATTGCACGTGCGGTGCTGAAATCGCCGCTTTGATATGCCTGATCGCCCCGCGCGAAGGCGGTTTCCTCGCCTTCCCTGCAGCCGGCGATCACAAGGGCGGATAAGATGGCGGTGATGATTATGACGCGATGTTTCATCCGATCCTCTCCGCAGGCAGTCGTTCTACCCTGGCCCGTAACTGCCGCAGCAGCCCGGCGATGCCCTGGCGTGCGATGACGGACGCAAACTCTTGCCGCTGCGTGATCGACATGCTGATCCCTTCGACCGAAACGTCGATAATTTTCAGTGTGCCGTCAATATTGCGTACGCGCCAGTCCGCGGTCAGGGGTTGGCCCGATCCGCCGGTGATGACCGAGCGGACAAGCATATCCTGCTTGCCGCCGGAATAGACGTTGGCCACGTGAAACTGCTGTCCCGCATAGCCACCAAGCCGGGCCGCATAAGTTTTGAGCACGAATTGACCAAACAATTCGCGATATTCCTCTTGCTGCTCAGGTGTCGCCTGGCGCCAGTATTTTCCCAATACAAAGCGGCCGATGAAGTCGAGGTCGAATTTGGATTGAAGAAGCCGGTGAAACTGGGCTTCGCGCTGATTCAGCGTCAGATTGGGCTGTCGCAGGACAGTGATGGCGGTTGCGCCAAGATCGGCGATGAACTGCTCTGCTTGCTGTGATTCTGCGGATGCGAATTTCCGCTGCATCTGCGCTGGCGCGGTTGTTGCACTCAGCAATAGCAGGAACGCGATACAAGCGGCCAGGCCGGCAAGATGGCCGCCTTGCCGCAGCATGGGGGAAATACCGTTCATTGCTACCCGCATTTATTTCGATGTGGCGACGAATACGCCGTCCCAGTCCGGGCCAGGCGGATTTGCCCGATAATCCGCAATCCGTTCCGCATAAAGATCATACAGAACATGATTGGCGTCTTCGCGCGCGCGTAATGTTTCAAGAAGCTGTTCCGCCTCATCCCAGTTCTGCGCGCGGTAGGCGGTGATCATATCGGCGTGCATCGCCGACCAATTTTTGAAGTCATCGCTGTTCTTCATCTCCTCATCGCCAAGCAGTGCATAGATCTGCACCGCTTCGCTCTTGCCTTTCACCGCGATCAGGTCAAGTTCGATCAGCGCGAAATCATCCTTGACCGAGGCATAGGTTTCCGCGCCGACAACAATCGTTGCGCCGTAATTCTTGGATTGCGATTCAAGACGGGCGCCAAGATTGACCGCATCGCCCAGCACAGAATAATCAAACCGTTGCTTGGAGCCCATATTGCCCACGACACATTCGCCGGTGTTGAGGCCGATGCCGATATTGATCGGCAGGAAGGGGCGGTTTTCCCGCTCGGCTTCCTCTTTCAGCTCGGCGTTGAGTATCTTGAGATCATGGATCATCTCCAGCGAAGTGGTGCAGGATTGCATCGGATGATCCGGCACATCGAGCGGCGCATTCCAGAATGCCATGATGCAGTCGCCCATATATTTATCGATTGTCCCCTCGCGTGACAGGATAATGTCCGTCATCGGCGTCAGGAAACGGTTGATCAATTGCGTGAGACCCTGCGGGTTGCCCTTGAATTGTTCGGAGATCGGGGTGAAGCCGCGAATATCGCAAAACAGGAAAGTCATGGTGCGGGTTTCACCGCCCAGTTGCAGGCGGTCGGGCTCCTCGGCGAGTTGCTCGACGAGCGCGGGGGACAGATACTGGCTGAAGGCACCGCGCACCTGCGCCTTTTCCGCTTCGGTGCGCAGGAAATTGACGAGCGTGCCGGTGATGAACATCAGCCCTACCGTGACGCTCGGGCCCACCGGGTCAAGCAGCCACAGCTGCTCAGCATACAGATACCAGGATGCGCTAAAGGCGAACAGAATGCCACCGCCCGCGATAATCGCGCAGGTAATCGCCGAAACCCGGCGCAGCAGCACAAGCAGGATCAGGCCAAGCACGATCAGAAAGAACAGCTCTGCCCCTTGCGCCCAGTCCGGCCGGGTCAGAAAATGCTCAAGCAGGATTTGCTCAAGCAGTTGAATATGTACTTCGACCCCAGCAGTCGCCGAATTAAGCGGCGTTGCCCGCAAGTCCTTGAGGCCGGCGGCGCTTGGCCCCACGAACAGCACATTGCCGGCAACACGTTGCGGATCGAAATCGTCGCTGAAAAGTTCCCAGACCGGCACCCGCCTTTCAGGTCTGTCCTCGGTATAATGCAGCCAGACACGCCCGGTCTTTGTGGTCGGTATCTCAATCCTGCCGACGCGAATGGCATTGATACCGGTTTGCTCGCCAAAGGATTCGGTCATGTTGGCGCCTGACGACTTGATGATATAGGTCGATGCGCCCTGCAGGACCCGCAGGGTTTCCATCGCGAGCGTCGGGTAAAGCTTGTCGTCTTTGGTCACAACAAGCGGGACGCGACGGATAATATTGTCCCGTTCCGCGATGAAGTTGAAGCTGCCATTGCCTGCGGCTGCCTGCTCGAGTTTCGGCAGATTCGTTACCGCGCCATAAAATTTGGGCAGGAAAATTTTAGGGTCATCGCCAGCATAGGAATAACCGGCTTTGACAACCGGTTCCTGGCTGTTCTTCATATCGGTCAGGGTGAAGCCTGTGACCACATTGGCCTGCGCAAGGATATCGGCAAGAATATCGTCATGATTGGGCAGTTCGCCGATTTGCGCGCGGACATTCTGCATCTGCGGAAATTGGGCAAGCTGCTCAAGGAACTGGTCGGGCGATGTACGGTCGGGTTCAGCAAAGACAATATCGAAGACGACCGCATATGCGCCCGCATTTGCGGCGCGCGCGACCAGTTCTGCGATATAGGTGCGCGGCCAGGGCCATTGGCCAAGTCGCGCGAGACTTTCATCATCGATATCGAGATGTTTGACGCCAACGCCAGCAACCGGCAGCGGATCGACATATTCGCGCGGCTCAATCCGCTGATACAGATCGAATATGCCGTTTCGCGCATTGGTAATGATGAAAAACGGGTCTGTCAGGATCAAGAAAAGCGCAAACAGCAGAACGAAGCCAGGGATAAAATCCTGCAGGCGTTTGATCAGGCTCGATGTTGACATTGGCGGAACCCGGTTGGTCGATAGCGCGACAAGCTGATTAGGAATTCAATGCAGGGCGACTATATTAACCGGCGTCACAAGTTACCAGTGACTTAGACAACAGATTGCGGTTTCAGTCTTTCAGATCATCCCAGATGTCGGAAAATCCCGCATGTGTGCCGGCGAACAGCTCGATCAAGGTTGGATCGAAATGCTCGCGCGAGTTCAGCCGGTCATCGCCATTCAGGATGATGTCTACAGTCTTTTCGTGGCTGAAGCCCGGTTTATAGGGGCGTTCGGCGCGCAATGCGTCATAGACATCGGCAATTTGCACGATGCGGGCTGACAGCGGTATTGCCTCGCCCTTCAGGCCGTTGGGGTAGCCGGTGCCGGCCCAGGCTTCATGGTGACTGAGGGCGATTTCGGCGGCCATTTCAAGGCGCGGGGAATCCTTCAGGATCTGATGACCATAGATCGTGTGCTGATCCATCTCTTTGCGTTCGCGGTCATCAAGCCGGCCTTTCTTTTTCAGGACAGCCTGATCCACACTCATCTTGCCGACGTCATGCAATTGTGCGCTATAGCGGATTTCATCGCAAAAATCGGCCGGCGCGCCAAATTGCTGCGCGATGAAATAGCTGTATTCATTGGTTCTGACGATATGATTGCCGGTGCCTTCGTCGTGAATTTCCGCCGCCCGCGCAAGCATGCCGATCGACAGCATGAATGCTTCCTCAGTCTCTGCTTGGAGGGTTGCGATGTGGCTGCGCTGTTCGCCAAGCTGCTTGTTGCGTTCCCGCAGCGTGCGGTTTTTTGCCTTGATCTGATCCAGCATGTCGGCGCGTTCGATACTGGTTGCGACGATGCGGGCAACCGGCGCGACGATGCTGCCCATATAGGGGTCGAATGGAATAATCTCGCCATTTTCAACGGAGATGCGGTTGATCAGCTGTACCACACCGATGACCTTGCCGGTGTAATTCTTCAGCGGGAAGCACAGCATCGACCGGGTGGGATAATTCGCCGGCGCGTTCGCCGGATCAAAGTGATAGGGCGCGTCAGGGGGGATTTTCAGTACATCGTCAATGATGACGGTTTCACCGGCCATAGCGACATGGCCCGAAATCGTGTCGTGGCCGACGGGGACTTCGAAGTCGGAGCGTTTAACTGCGATCCTGTCATTCTGAACGTTTAAAGCCTGAAGGAACGGTTTCCCATTCTTGCGCCGAACGATGAAAATCGTTCCGGCTTCCGCGCCGGTCAACAGCCGCGATTTCTGCAACACTCGGGAAAGCAATTGCTTCAGCGATTGCTGCGGCTGTGATTCCACAAATTCGAGGAATTCCTGGGAAAGGTCTTGGCGATAGTCCATTTCTTTTACAAACAAGTTGCTAAATATTGGATGTTTTGCCGCATGAAGTAATATCTGTCATGCGTCGTTCACGTTGCTCGCATCCTGCATCAGTATAATACGACCAGTTTATAATGTCACATATTGCACTTTATTTATAAGTACATATTGAATTGTCTGACCGGTTCCGCGGACTTTCCCCAAGATACGTCACCGGATTTTCCATGTTCTGTGAGCAGTGTCACGGTGCCGTCGACACCGCCCCCAACTTTCAATAAGGCAAATTCTATATTAATTTGATGTGTGTTACCGAAAGTTAAATAGCCGGGATCTGGAAATGCGACAGCGTGGGTGGGGCAGGGGGATATTTTTTGCACTTGGTTTGAGCGCGGCACTGATGGCACAAGCTGCACCTGCGCAGGAGCGGCTCGTGCTGGCGAGCGGCGCTGTACAGGGGGGATATTTTCTGACCGGCGGTGCGGTTTGCGCGCAGATAAACAAGCAGACGACGCAGCACAAATTATATTGCGCGGTCGCGCCCAGCAGTGGCTCTGTCGAGAATCTGGAATTGTTGCGCGCAAGTCAGGTTGATCTCGCGCTTGTGCAGTCTGACTGGCAGTATTTGGCGTTCGAGGGCACGGCAAAGCGCTTCGCCGGCGCTGAAAAGGTTGCAAATATGCGCGCCATGGCAGCCCTGAGCAGTATGCCGCTTGCCTTGCTTGCGCGTGAGGATGCCGCGATTACCACCCTGTCGGATTTGCGGGGAAAGCGCGTTGATATTGGCAGGGCGGGTACGGCGCGCAGGCTGGTGATGGATGATTTGCTTGCCGCCCTTGAGTGGGATCTGGGGGCCTTCGAGCTGGCATCCGAATTTCCCCAGCAAGAGGCGCTCGACGCATTATGCGCAGGACAATTGGCAGCGGTGCCGATTGTGGATATCAGCCCCTCGTCACAGGTGCGCGCAGCACTGCGGCGCTGCAAATTACGCATTGTTCCGATTGATGCGGCCGTTGTGGCCAAGGTGGTTGCCGCAAAACCCTACTATTCGGCGATTAAAATTCCATCAAGCACTTATCCGGGTACCAAGACCGACATTGCCAGTTTCGGTCAGCGTATCGTACTTGTCGGGCGGTTCAAGGTTGCCGATACGGATGCCTATAACTTTGTGAAGGCCTTGGTCGAAAATCTGCCTGCGCTTGCAAAAATACACCCGTCTTTTAAGGGGCTGACGCCGCAGTCGGTCGCCAAAGGCGGTATTGCTATTCCCCTACATGACGGTGCGGCCCGTTACTACCGGGAGGCGGGGCTGCGATAGCTGCATTCTTGCCAAAAAAAGCCCCGAGGATTTTGCGAATTCCCCCGGGGCTTTCAGAACTCGTCCGGCTGAATTACTCCGCTGTGGCCTCTTTCAGATAGGCTAACACGTTGGCGATTTGCTTATCCTTCCTCAAACCGGCGAAAGCCATCTTGTTTTTCGGAATGAAATCCTTGGGTTTGCGCAGATATTGTTCCAGCGATTCCTCATTCCAGGTCAAGCCGTTCGCGCCGGCTTCGACCATCGCGTCGGAAAAGCTGAAACCTTCCGCGGTGCCCGCCGTGCGGCCGAACAGACCCGAAAGATTGGGGCCGACCTTGTGCTTGCCACCAGCTTCAACCGTATGGCAGGCCTTGCATTTCTTGAAAACTTTTTCGCCCTTTTTTGCGTTACCTGGCTCAAGCGCCAATGCGCCGCCTGCGGCAGTTGAGGAAACCAGGAATGCCAGCGCAACCATGCGCAGGCTGCGTCCGAAACGATACATAAATTGCTCCTTATGCGCCTGAAAGTCGTATTCTGAATGGCCGATGACGCCTGCCGGGCCAAGCCCGGAATGGCGCGTGTCGGTTGGCATGTCAATGCCGATCGGATGCCTGCTTATACAAAAAGTACAGCGATGAAAACAGGCACAGTTTGTCGCACTACCATAGTCGGGCTTAACAGGCTTTTGATTGTTTCTGCGGTTATTATGTAAGTTGCCTGGATCACCGCTTTTTTGAAGCCAGCAGTTTGGGTTTATACCGATGGTCAAAGTTGATGCGCAGGATTTAGCTGTTTTGTCCGCTTGTTCGCGCGAACAGCTTGCGGCAATGGCCGCTGCCGGGGCGCAAGTGCGTGAGTGTTATCGCCTGCTTGAGAAGACCGGTGCCAATGTCGTTGGGCAGATTCTTGCCGCCACCGATACATTCTATGAATGGAACCATTATCCCGAAGGGGATGTGTTCGACCGCGAAAGCGCCAGTCAGTATTATTATCATGCGCATCGGGGGGCGGAACTTGAGCACGGGCATTTTCACACATTCATCCGCGCGGCAGGCATGAAAAAGGGCGTGCGGCCGGCGCCTTATACGGGCACGGCCGAGCGTCCGCTGGGATCGGATGCGATTGCCCATCTGATTTCAATCTCGATGAATGATGAAGGCTATCCGATCGGGCTTTTCGCGGTGAATCGCTGGGTGACGGGGGAGACCTTTTATGCCGCCGAGGATGTCATCGCGATGCTGCCGGACTTCCGGATCGAGCATACATTTCCCTGCCTTGCGACCAATATGTGGATCACCGCGATGGTGCGGTTGTTTGCGCCGCAAATCGCGGCGCTGCTGCGCGAGCGGGACAAATCGATTGCGGCGTGGCAGCAACAATATCCCGACCGCGACGTGTTCGAGGATCGCGAGCTTGAGATGACCTCCTATCTGCCGATTTCAGTGTCGCGCCAGATTACCACCATTGACAGGCTGCTGCGGCGTTAGGCTGCCGGCTATTGCAGCATCTGCGCAGGTAGCCACAGGGCGATTTCGGGAAAGCCGATGACAAGTCCGAGGCCCACTAGCTGCAAGATCACGAATGGCACGATGCCGCGATAAATTTCCCCGATCCTGATATGGGCGGGTGCTACGCCTTTCAGATAGAACAGCGCAAAGCCGAAGGGCGGCGTCAGGAAGGATGTTTGCAGATTGACCGCGATCAATATCGCAAACCAGGGCACGATCAGGGCCTGGGCGCCGACATGAGCGCTGAAATCCAGTTCGGCGATGATCGGCGCGAACACCGGTAAGATGATGAGGGTGATTTCAATCCAGTCGAAGAAAAAGCCGAGCAGGAAAACCACCGCCATCAGCACAAACAGAATGCCCCACGGGCCCGCCCCGGTCGCTGCGATGGCGTCAAGGATCAGATCTTCCCCGCCCAGCGCGCGGAATACATAGGAAAAGCAGGTCGCCCCGACAAAGATGCCAAACAGCATGGCGCCGGTCAGCGCTGATTCTTCGGCCACCTCGCGCAGCATGGGCCAGTTGAGCCGCCGGTTCAAAACTGCAAGCAGCACCGCGCCCAGGGCACCGACGCCCGAGGCTTCGGTCGGGGTGGCAAAGCCCGCAAAGATTGAACCGAGCACCAGAGTGATCAGCAATACCGGTGGAACGAAGCTGCGCAGCAGCAACAGGGTGATTTCCCCCCGCCGCGCCGTGCCGCTATTCGCCGCGATGCGCGGCATCGCTGGCGCATGTTGCGGGCGTATGAGGGCGGTTGCGACGATATAAAGCGCATAAAGCCCCGCAAGCAGCAGCCCCGGGCCGATCGCGGCAAGAAAGGTTGTGCCTACCGGGATCGACAACAGCTCCGCCATGATGACAAGCATGATGCTGGGCGGGATAAGAATGCCCAATGTGCCGGCAGCCGAAATCGTCCCGGTGGCAAGCGGGATGTGGTATCGCCGCTCCAGCATCACCGGCAGCGCCATCAGCGTGATCATGACGACGCTGGCACCGATAATGCCGGTGGTTGCCGCCAGGATCACCCCCATCAGCGTGACCGACAGGGCAAGCCCGCCTGGCATGCGGCGGGTCAGGATCTGCAAGGCGTTCAACAGATCGCGGGCAACGCCGGTGCGTTCCATCATGGTGCCCATGAAGATGAACATCGGGATTGCGACGAGCACGATATTCTCCATCGAGCCGCCAAAAATCCGTAGGCTGATCAGGTAAAACTGTCGATAGTTAAAGATGTCGAAGGCAATGCCGATCAACCCGAACGCCAAACCGATCCCGCCCAGGATGAAGGCGACCGGATAGCCGCTGAACAGCAGGATGGCCAGCGCGACGAACATCAGGATTGGCAGGGCGTCGGCGAACTCTCCTATCATGGGCGCGATCTCGCCTGATCCCGAAGATCCGCGGGGCCGAACAGCAAGACGACATTGCGTAAAACCGTTGCCATGGCGGCCAGTGCCAGAATGGAAAAGCCAAGCGGCAGCATTGCCTTGATGAGCCAGCGATGCGGCAGCCCGGTAAGCGCTGCGGAAACCTCGCCCGAATGATAGGCGCGGGCGGTAAAATCGATCCCGAAACTGATCACCAGATAACAATAGGGCAGCAGAAACAGCAAACAGCCCAGCAATTCGATTGCGGCGCGCAGATCCGGGCTGAAACGTTCGCGTACAAGCTCGATCCGGACATGGCGGTCGCGCAGATAAGCATACCCAAGGCATAGCAGGAAAAGCACCGCGTGCAGATGCCATTCCATCTCCTGCAATTTGGTCGAGCTGATATGCCAGATGCTGCCTGACAGAGCGGGATAGATGCCAAGTAATTTGCGGCTGATAATGTCATAGACAATCACCAGCATGAGCGGCAGCGCCAGCAGGGCGGCCATCCTGCCGATCCATTCGATCAAACGGGTAATGCCGTCGCTAAGGGAAAGCAGTCGCTGCATGGCGGGGTGTTGCCCGGATCAGTCGAGATAGCCAAGCGCGCGCCATTCTTTGTAATTGGCGCGAAAGGCTTGCAATGATTCCCATACCCGCTTGAAATCGGGGTCGGCGGCACTTTGTTCGGCCGCAACTTCATCCCACGCATTGGACAGCGCGGTGAGAATTTCGGGCGGCCAGCGGTGGATCTGTACCCCCTTCTCGCGCAAGCTTTGCAGGGCGGCGAACTGGATATACTCGCCTTCCGCCAGCCCTTCGCGCACGGAATCGCCGCAGACGGTTTCGATTTGCGCGCGCTGCGTGTCATTGAGCGCTTCCCACGCCTGCTTGTTGATCATCAGTTCAAAGAATGTGGATTGCTGATGCCAGCCGGGGAAATAGTAATGTTTGGCCGCCTGATGGAAGCCAAGGTCAAGATCGATGGCCGGCATTGAAAATTCCGTGGCGTCAATCGTGCCCAGTTCAAGGGCGGGGAAGATATCCCCGCTGGCCAGCAGCTGGGTCGACACACCCAGTTTTTCGAGCACCTGTGCCCCCAGCCCGAAGAAGCGCATTTTCTTGCCGCGCAGATCCTCGATGCTGCGGATTTCTTCGCGGAACCAGCCTGATGCTTCCGGTGCGATCATGCCGCAGACAAGGCCATGTATGTTGTGGCGGGCGTAGATTTCCTCGAACATTTGCCGGCCGCCGCCGAAATAATACCAGGCAAGATATTCGCCCGCGCCGGGCCCGAACGGAACTGATGCAAAAAGCTGCAAGGCGGGTTCCTTGCCGGCCCAATAACCAGGGGTCGACCAGCCGGCTTCCACCGCGCCGGCGGCTACCGCATCGAATGTTTCAAGCGGCGGCACAAGCGCACCGGGCTCATGAAACTTGATGCGGAATTTGCCGTCACTGACCGCCTTGATCCGCTCTTCCAGCCGCTTGCCCAGGGTGCCGAGCTGCACGAGCGAGGCCGAATAAGTGCTTTGCATGTTCCAGCGCACGCGTTCAGCCGCCGCCACCTGCGTGGCAGACGATGCCGATAGCAGTGTGGATAAAATGACGGCGGGAAGAAATCCGCGCCGAAAAGCCATGCTCATATCCTGACCCCGTGGATGACATTTTTAGTTTCTTGCGAGGCAATTTACACAGCCGGTGCCCGCACGCCAAACTTTCCGCCCATTTGGCACCGCGCTCACTTGCCCTTGCCGGCTCGCTTGGGCACACTGCGGGATGGCCGTCGGGCGGGGTTAGGGGCTTTATGGCAAGATTGGAATGCGTGGAACAAGCGGATGCGGTGGCGGTCAGGGCCGCGGGCGACTGGGTCATTGCCGGGCTGGCGCCACTTGAGCCGCAATTGCGCAATCTGCTTGATCTGCGCGCCAAAGAGCTGCATTTCGATCTGTCCGGAATTGACCGGCTGGATACCGCCGGGGCATGGCTCATCCACCGTACGCTGAAAGCGCTTGAAAGTTCGGGGAAGCAAGTCCGGTTGGATAACGCGTCCGAAGATCATGCGGCGCTGATCGAACGTGTGGCCGCCAATGACAAGCCGCATCCTGCAGAGCCAGAGAGTGGCAATGCATTTGTGCATGTGGTTGAGGAGGTCGGCGAAACCGTCATTGATGCCTGGCGTGAAACCCGTGACTTATTGGGATTTTTCGGGCTGACCGTCGCCACGCTGGGCCGGGCCGTCCGGCAACCGGGGCGTGTCCGGCTGACCTCGCTTGTCTATCATCTCGAGCAGGTCGGGCTGAATGCGGTGCCGATCGTTGCGCTGATTTCCTTCCTGATCGGGATCGTGCTTGCCTATCAGGGAGCGACGCAGCTGCGCCAGTTCGGGGCGGAGATTTTTACCGTCGAGCTGGTTGCGATTTCGGTGCTGCGCGAGATCGGCATTCTGTTGACCGCCATCATTGTGGCGGGCCGTTCGGGCAGCGCATTCACCGCGCAGATCGGCTCCATGAAACTGCATGAGGAGGTCGACGCGATGCGGGCGCTGGCGCTCGACCCGATGGAGATGCTGGTTCTGCCGCGTGTGCTGGCGCTGATCATCGCCTTGCCGATGCTTGGCTTTATCAGCGCGATGATGGGGCTCGCCGGCGGTGCGGTGATGTGCTGGATATCGCTTGATATCTCGCCCGGCCTTTATATCGAGCGGCTTTCAGAAGGGGTAAGCCTGTCGCATTTTCTTATCGGTATCGTGAAGGCCCCGTTCTTTGCGCTGATGATCGGGCTGATCGGCTGCTTTGAGGGGCTGAAAGTCGAAAGCAGTGCGGAATCGGTGGGGCGGCTCACCACCAAATCGGTGGTCGAATCGATCTTTATGGTGATCGTGGTCGACGCCTTCTTCTCGATCTATTTCGCGGTGCTGGGGTTATGAGCGCGGCGGATGCGAACCAGCCGGTCATCTCGGTGCGCGGGCTGCGCACGCAATTTGGCGCATCCGTCATCCATGACGGGCTTGATCTCGATATTTTTGCGGGTGAGGTGGTTGGAATTGTCGGCGGGTCGGGAACCGGTAAATCGGTGTTGCTGCGCACGATTATCGGCCTGAACAGGCCGCGCGCGGGCACGATTTCAGTATTCGGACAGCAGCTTGCCGACTTGCCGGCCGCCGCGCGGCAGGCGGTCGAACGGCGCTGGGGGGTTTTGTTCCAGGATGGCGCGCTTTTTTCATCGCTGACGGTGGCGCAGAATGTGATGCTGCCGATGCGCGAACATCTCACATTGTCCGATGGGCTGATGGATGAGCTTGCCGCGATGAAGATCAGCATGGTTGGCCTGCCCTCCGATGCGGGGAATAAATACCCGTCGGAATTGTCAGGCGGGATGCGTAAACGCGCGGGGCTTGCGCGCGCATTGGCGCTTGATCCCGACATTGTTTTCCTTGACGAGCCGACCGCCGGGCTTGACCCGATCGGGGCGGCGGCGTTCGATAATCTGATTATTGAACTCAAGCGCAATCTGGGGCTGACAGTGTTCATGGTGACCCACGATCTCGATAGTCTGAACGCGATTTGCGACCGGATCGCGGTGTTGGCGGAAAAGCGGGTGATTGTCACCGGCGACATGGCGCAGATGTTGCGTCACCCGCATCCCTGGATCAGGGAATATTTTCACGGGCCCAGGGCACGGGCGGCGGGACTGGGTTCCAAAGGAGAGGATAGCTAGGCAATGGAGACGCGGGCCAATCATGTGCTGATCGGAAGTTTCACGCTGCTGATCATTGTCGGGGCGTTGGGCTTTGCCTTGTGGCTTGCCAAGATCGAAATCGATCGCCGCTTCAGCTATTACGATATTTTCTTCGAGGGATCGGTCGCCGGGCTGAGCGAAGCCGGCGATGTCCGCTATCAGGGGGTGCGTGTCGGGCAGGTGAAGGAAATACAGATCGACCCGCAAAATCCCGGCCAGGTGCGGGTGCGGATCGAGGTGGATGCAAATACCCCGGTTACCGAGGGGGCAAGTGCAAGCCTTGAATTCTTTGGTGTGACCGGTGTGCTTTATGTGCAGATTTCCGCAGGCGATCCCAATGCGCCCCCGATCACGCCGCCGCAAGGTAAACAGGTGGCGACCCTGCCGGCACAGAAATCAAGCATTGAGGAACTGTTTGCCGGCGCGCCGCAACTGCTCGACAATGCGGTCATTCTGGTCGACCGGCTGTCCAGGCTTGTCAATTCGGATAACCGGCAGACGATTACCGATATCCTGAACAATGTCGCATCGGTCAGCGGCGCCGTTGCGGGCCGTAGCGATGAGATCGATGCGCTGCTTGGCAATGCCCATAAAATCAGCGACGACATGGCGGCGATTTCCGCCAATCTCAACCGGATGTCTGGCCGGCTCGACAATCTGGACGGCGAATTGCAGACTTTTCTGTCTGAAGCCAACCGCTCGGCGCAGGCAATCGGCGGCTTGGCAAGCGAACTGGACCTGATCCTGAAAGACAATAAAATGTCGATCAACAGTTTCACCGGCAGCGGGTTGCGTGAATTCACATTGTTTGTGACCGAGGCGCGGCAGCTTGTCGTCACACTGGAACGGCTGGCGCAGCGGGTGGAAAGCGATCCGGCGCGGTTCTTCCTGGGCACATCAGCATCGGAGTATCGGCCAGAATGATCTCACAGCTTATATCCCGTGCCTTCCGTGCACGCTCTTTTTCGTTGCTGCTCCTGTTCGCCTTGCCTGGCTGCAGCGGGCTGGTCAATTTGCCCGGATCCGGCCCGGCACCTGACCTTTATGACCTGACGCCGAAATCAAGCTTTGCGCCTGAAAGCCCGGCGGTCAATGTGCAGCTTGTAATCGAGGTGCCGACCGCGCCGCGCGGGCTTGATACCGATCGCATTGCGCTGCGTCCCGCGCCGACCCAGCTGCAATATTTCGCGGGCAGCCGGTGGAGCGACCGGGCGCCGAAAATGGTGCAGACCCTGCTTGTCGAGTCGTTCGAGAATTCCGGCAAGATCGTCGCGGTCGGTCCGCAGGCGGTGGGGCTGCGCTCCGATTATGTGTTGAAGACCGATCTGCGCGAATTTCAGGCGGAATATTTCAAGCCCGATACGCCACCCGAAATTCGTGTGCGGCTCAACCTGAAGCTGATCAAGATGCCCGATGCGCGGATCGTCGCCTCGCAGAATTTCGAGCGGGTGATCGCCGCGCCGGGCAATAACACGATCGATATCGTCAATAGTTTCGACGAGGCGCTGGGCAAGGTGCTGCGCCGGTCGGTCGAGTGGAGCTTGCAGGAGATCGACCGCACCGCCACACCGGTGCGCGGAGGTTAGCCCGGTGATTATCCGCTACTGCCAATGGCGCGGGCATTGCCGGAGCCGATTCAGCTTTTGCAAAGCATTTATGCGGATAAAGGGCGGATGACTTCCGAGCGCGTGAAAGAATCAACTGCCACCGCGGGCGAGCAAGCGGCGGGTACGCCCGCGAAAACCCGCCCCTCCCGCGCACAGCGGGCCTATCTGCGCCGCGGGCTTGATCAGCCTGGCGGTAAATTGCCCCTGTTCGATCGTCAGGGGCAGGAAATCTCCCCTCAGACGGTGCGCGCCTGCATCGCCCGGGGCTGGGCCGAGCCATGGTTTTCCAACCCGCTCAAGCCGGACTGGCTGGTCTGCAAGTTGACCGATGCCGGGCGCGCAATCCTGGGCGATTAATAGTTATCCAACCTGGGATCTGATTGATCCCTGCCCACCCCTGTCGCAAGGGACGGTGCCGGCTGGCATTAGGGCGGGGCAGACCTTTATCCGTAAATATGAGCCTTGCCGGTTGCCTGCCGCATCGGTGCTTTGCTGTAAAATACAGTTTATTACAGCGGATAGTTGACTTATATAAAATTCACATCACATATTAAGAGGAATAAATTATATTACATATTTTTATGTGTAATTATATGTAGCGTTTTGCCGCTGTCATTTTGTGGCGGATGCGACAGATTGCGTTTTGTTGAAAGGGCGTCATGGTGGAAGCTGTCAGTCAATCGACCTCCTCCCGGCTGGAGCAGTTGCAGGCCGACTATAACGAGCTTGCGGCATTGGATTTGCTGCGGGTGATGACGCAGCAGGAGTTTCCCGGGCGGATTGCCGTGGTTTCCTCTTTCGGGGCGGAATCGGCCATATTGCTGCATCTGCTGGCGCAGGTGGACCCGACAGTGCCGGTGTTGTTTCTCAATACCGGCAAATTATTCGGCGAGACGATGCGTTATCGGGACCGGTTGCAGGAACGGCTGGGTCTGACCGATCTGCGCGCCATTGGCCCACACCCCGCCGACCGCGATAAACTCGACCCCGATGGCGTCTTGTGGTCGCAGAATCCTGACGCCTGCTGTGATTTCCGCAAGACGGTACCGCTGTCGCGTGCGCTGGAGGGGTTTGATGCCTGGATTACGGGACGCAAGCGGTTTCAGACGCAGGAGCGCGCTGATATGGCGCCGGTGGAGCAGGTAAAAGACAAATTTCGCATCAATCCGCTCTCCAACTGGACGCAGCAGGATCTTGACGCCTATATGAAAGATCATCGGTTGCCGGCGCATCCGCTGGTGCGTGAAGGGTATCTGTCGATTGGCTGCATGGCCTGTACGTCGAAGGTTGCGCCGGGGGAAGATCCGCGCGCGGGCCGTTGGCGCGGGCAGGATAAAAACGAATGCGGCATTCATCTCGAAACCTTCAATGACGGGGGCGGGATCTAGTTTTTTGCGTTGAATGGCGTGCGAGGGGCAGTTGTGGCTTGAGAAGTTGCGTATGATTTGCTACTCCCCTCGCTTCTGAGCGGTCGTGGCGGAATTGGTAGACGCGCAGCGTTGAGGTCGCTGTGGGGTAAAACCCGTGGAAGTTCGAGTCTTCTCGACCGCACCATTTGTACAAAATATCTCAAAAAGCCCCGAAACGGCCGTTTCGGGGCTTTTTGCGTTAATTGCTCTGTCATTGTCGCGATATAGTAATACCGACTCATCAAACAGCCGAGGGGAAGAGGGGCAATGTCGGACGATCTCAACAAGATGGCGCTGGAATATCACCGATGGCCAACGCCGGGGAAGCTTCGTATCGAGCCAACCAAGAAAATGGCAAATCAGCGCGATCTGGCGCTTGCCTATTCGCCCGGTGTTGCAGCCGCCTGCAATCTGATTGCGGAAGATCCGGCCGAAGCCGCCAATATGACCGCGCGTGGCAATCTGGTGGCCGTTATCTCGAATGGCACGGCGGTGCTGGGGCTTGGTGATATCGGGCCGCTCGCCTCAAAGCCCGTGATGGAAGGCAAGGCGGTTCTGTTCAAGAAATTCGCCGGCATCGATGTGTTCGATATCGAAGTCGATGCAGATGATCCCGAGCTGCTGATCAATGTGGTGCGCGCGCTGGAGCCGACCTTTGGCGGCATCAATCTGGAAGATATCAAGGCCCCCGAATGCTTTATCGTGGAAGCGGCCTGTCGCGAGACGATGGGGATCCCGGTATTTCACGACGATCAGCATGGTACCGCAATCTGCGTCGCCGCGGCGGCCTATAACGGACTTCGGCTGGTGGGCAAGAAGGTCGAGGAGATCAAAATCGTCTGTTCCGGTGCGGGTGCCGCCGCATTGGCCTGTCTTGACCAGCTTGTGTCGCTTGGCGCGAGCCTGGACAATATTCTGATCTGCGACCGCAATGGCATCGTGACAAAGGATCGCGACAATCTTGATCAATTCAAGTCACGTTTTGCGCGCGATGTCGCGCCAGGCGGGCTTGAGCAGGCGATTGAGGGGGCCGATCTGTTCCTTGGCCTGTCGGGGCCGGGCACGCTGAAGCCTGAATGGGCCGCAAAAATGGCCAGGGATCCGCTGATCATGGCGCTGGCCAATCCGACACCCGAAATTTTGCCTGAAGAGGCGCGCAAGGTCCGTCCGGATGCGATTATCGCCACGGGCCGGTCGGATTATCCCAACCAGGTCAACAATGTGCTGTGCTTTCCCTTCATTTTCCGCGGTGCGCTGGATGTCGGCGCAACGACCATCAATGAGGAGATGAAGGTCGCCTGCGTGAAGGCGATTGCCGACCTCGCGATGGCGGAGGCGCATGACATCGTGGCGCAGGCCTATGGCGGTGAAGCGTTGAGTTTCGGGCGGGACTATATTCTGCCCAAACCGTTTGATCCGCGGCTGATTACGATGATTGCCCCCGCTGTTGCGAAGGCGGCGATGGATAGTGGTGTGGCGACCCGTCCGATTGAGGATTTCAAGGCCTATGCCGCGCAGCTGACGGAATTCGTCTTCCGTTCAGGCCAGCTGATGCGGCCGATTTTTCATGGCGCGCGCATGGATCCCATGCGCCTGGCCTATGCGGAGGGTGAAGACGAACGGGTATTGCGGGCGGTTCAGATCGTTCTCGATGACGGACTGGCGAAGCCTGTGCTGGTTGGCCGGCGCAAGGTGATTGAAGCGAGAGTCAAGGAGCTTGGACTGCGTATGGTCATCGGCACGGATGTGCAGGTCATCGATCCGGCGGACAACCCCAACTACGAAAAATATTGGCGAACCTATCATGAGCGGCAATGCCGCAATGGCGTGTCCGAAGATATGGCCCGGCTGATCACCCGTACCCGTGCAACAGCCGTCGCCGCCCTGGCGGTCGAGCTTGGCGATGCGGATGCCATGTTATGCGGTAGTTTCGGCCCTTATGAACTGCATCTTGATATTGTGCGTCAGGTGGTCGGGCTTGCCCCCGGAATTCAGGATTGTTCGGCGTTGCGACTGTTGATTGTGCCGCAGGGGCATGTCTTTATTGCCGATACGAATGTCACCTATGATCCGTCGGCGGAGGAGATTGCCGAAATGGCGGTGCTCGCATCGAAAGAAGTCCAGCGTTTCGGGATGGAACCGAAGGTGGCGCTTGTCAGCCATTCGAATTTCGGCAGCTACGATACGCCATCTGCGGGCAAAATGCGCGCCGCGCTTCGGATTTTGAAGGAAACGGCCCCTGACCTGGAGGTTGATGGCGAGATGCATGCCGATGCCGCATTGTCCGAGCCGATACGTGAACGGGTTTTCCCCGGTTCTACATTGCAGGGACGCGCCAATCTTCTGATCATGCCGAACCTCGATTCGGCCAATATCGCCTTCAACCTGGCCAAGGTGATGACGGACGGGTTGAGCGTCGGGCCGATCCTGATTGGCTTGAATAATGCGGTGCATATCGTGACCGATACGATAACGACACGCGGGCTTGTGAATATGAGCGCGCTTGCCGTGGTCGATGCACAAAGCCGGGCCAGCGCCGGATGACAGGAAAAGCAGTGGAGTAAATATCAGGTGCAGGATGCCGCAACCCGGAATGATGAGGATGCTAGCGCTGCTGGCGGCGATGGCGACGCGGTCTATGCGCTGACTCCGACATTTGTGCATGCCGTGATCGATGCGCTTGATATCGGTGACGGCTTCGCCGTCACCGATCTTGTCGAGCCGTTGCATGCGGCTGATATGGCGGATTTGCTCGGCTTGCTGCGCGGCCGCCAGCGTTACCAGCTTCTCGATATTCTGGGATCGCGACTTAATCCACAGGTGCTGCCCGAGCTTGATGAATCACTGCGTGACAAGGTGGTTGCCGCCTTGCCGGCCAGGGTTCTTGCGTCAGCAATTGCGGCGCTTGAAACAGATGACTCGGTTTATCTTCTCGAAAATCTGTCGGAAGAGCGCAAGGCCGAAATTCTCGATCTGCTATCGAATGTCGCGCGTGCCCCGGTTGAAAAAGGGTTGAGCTATCCAGAGGACACAGCCGGCCGCTTGATGCGCTCAGAGCTTGTCGCTGTGCCGCCATTCTGGACGGTTGGTCAGACGATCGACTATATGCGCACGGTCGAAGGACTGCCTGACCAGTTCTATGAAGTCTTTATCGTCGATCCGACTTTTCACCCGATCGGCACGGTGCCGCTCAGCCGCATGGCCTGTTCACGCCGTCCGGTATTGATGGGCGATATCATGGATGATGAGCAGACCTTGATCCCGGTACTGCTCGATCAGGAAGAGGTGGCGTTTCTGTTTGACCGCTACAGCCTGGTGTCGGCTGCGGTGGTCGATGAGAACGAACGGCTGGTCGGGGTGGTCACCGTTGACGATGTCGTCAATGTTATCAGCGAGGAAGCGGAAGAAGATATTCTGAAGCTGGGCGGTGTTCAGGATGCGGAGCTGTCGGACACGGTGCTGACCGCGACGCGGCGCAGGTTTCCCTGGCTGCTTGTGAATTTATTCACCGCGATTATTGCGTCGCTCGTAATTGCGCAGTTTGAAGCAACATTGGAGCAGATCGTTGCCTTGGCAATTCTCATGCCGATCGTTGCCAGTATGGGTGGCAATGCGGGGACTCAGACGCTGACTGTTGCGGTGCGTGCGATTGCGACGAAAGAACTAAACCCCGCAAATGCTTTTCGCGTTGTCATGCGCGAGGTGTTCGTCGGTGGAAATAACGGCATTCTGTTTGCCCTTCTGATGGGGGCGACCGGTTGGATCTGGTTTGGTGATCCCGCGCTTGGGGCGGTATTGGCGATTGCGATGGTGATCAATATGCTGGCGGCGGGACTGGCGGGCATTCTTGCGCCGCTGGCATTGGAAAAGCTTAAGTTTGATCCGGCTATGGCATCGGGTGTCGTCGTGACTACGGTGACCGATGTGGTGGGCTTTTTCGCATTTCTGGGGCTGGCCGCCCTGATCCTTTTATAACAGGCAAGCCGGGCCGCCTACCGCGTACAGTTGAAGGAAGGAAGCGCCAACATGCTGACGGTGTTTAATTTCGGTTTGGGCGAAACGATAGACATGCTGCGCGATTCGGTGGCCGCATTCACCGCGGATGCCATTACGCCGCGCGCCGCGGAGATCGATCGCAGCAATGAATTTCCCCGCGACCTTTGGCCAAGGCTTGGCGAACTTGGCCTTCTTGGTGTGACGGTCGAAGAGGAATTCGGCGGGGCAGGGATGGGATATCTGGCCCATGTCGTCGCGATGGAGGAGATCAGCCGCGGTTCCGCAAGCGTCGGGCTGTCATATGGCGCGCATTCCAATCTGTGCGTCAATCAGATCCGCCGGGTCGGCACAAACGAGCAGAAGCAGCGCTATTTACCAAAGCTGATCAGCGGCGAACATGTCGGTTCACTGGCGATGAGCGAAACCGAAGCGGGTTCCGATGTCGTGTCGATGCGGCTGCGCGCGGACAAGAAGGGCGATCGCTACATCCTGAACGGCAACAAGTTCTGGATCACCAATGCGCCGGATGCGGACACATTCGTGATCTATGCCAAGACCGATCCGGATGGCGGGCCGCGCGGTATCACCGCATTTATCGTGGAACGCGGTTTCAGCGGATTTTCCACGGCTCCCAAGCTCGACAAGCTGGGTATGCGCGGGTCTGGCACATGCGAACTGATTTTTGAGGATTGCGCGGTGCCGGAGGAAAACATCCTTGGGGGTATCGGCAAGGGCGTCAATGTCCTGATGAGCGGGCTTGATTATGAGCGCGCGGTGCTGGCTGCGGGGCCTGTCGGCATTATGCAGGCCTGCATGGATGTTGTGGTGCCCTATATGCATGAACGCAAGCAGTTCGGTGCGCCGATTGGCACGTTTCAGCTGATGCAGGGCAAGCTTGCGGATATGTACACAACCATGAATGCCTGCCGTGCCTATGTCTATGCGGTCGCGCAAGCCTGTGACCGGGGGGAGACGACGCGAAAGGATGCCGCCGGTGCGATCCTGTATGCGGCGGAAAAAGCGACATGGATGGCGCTGGAGGCGGTGCAGGCGCTGGGGGGTAATGGCTATATCAACGACTATCCGACCGGTCGGCTGCTGCGTGATGCCAAGCTTTATGAGATCGGCGCGGGGACGAGCGAGATCCGCCGCTGGTTGATCGGGCGCGAATTATTCGACGAAACGGCCTAGGCGACATACGGGCAATAGGTGAGGCTTCTTCACCGGTACGAAATCCTGCACTCTGCACTCTGCAAACCCGTCAGGGCCAGGGCAGGTAAATGGGCCCCGCCCGAGGTGGCGTCACGGGCCCGGTAATGTGCTCAGTTTCACTTCCTGGGCAAACAGATAGCCGGTGCCGCGCACGGTTTTTATGATCGTCGGGGTTCCCGGATCCGGTTCGATCTTGCGCCGCAATCGTCCGATTTGTACGTCGATGCTGCGATCGAACGGTTCCGCGGTGCGGTTGTGCAGGAACTCCATGATCTGATCGCGGCTCAACACCCGGCGCGGATGGGTAACCAGAATATGCATTAGATTGAATTCCCCTGTTGTCAGCGGAACCGGCTTGCCATCGGGCGCGGTTAATTCGCGTGATTCAAGGTTGAGCGTCCAGCCGCAAAATTCCGCCGTGCTCGGGTTGCTCGCCTCCCGGTTTTGGCCGCGTCTCAGTACGCTGCGGATGCGGGCGATCAGCTCATGCACGTGAAATGGTTTTGCAAGATAATCATCCGCACCTGATTCAAGCCCCAATATGCGTTCGACGGGCTCTCCCTTGCCGGACAGGATGATCACGCAAATATCGCTTTGAGCGGAAAGGCGGCGCATTTCATCGAGCCCGTTTCCATCGGGCAACATGATGTCGAGCACGACAAGATTTATCGGCGTCCGGGCCATGACCTGCCGCATTTCCGACGTGTTATTGGCCGTTGTTACCTTATAGCCTTCGCGTGTCAGTGCAGCTTCAACCAGCTCGCAAATGTCAGCATCATCATCGACAACAAGGATGTGGGCGTTGTCTGTCACTCTCCCCCTACCCAAATCTGGATGTTTTTCTTTCGGTACCTAACCCAAGGCACAGTGTAACAAAAAAAACGATAACCGAATGCTTAAAATAGGTGCTGCCCGGTTTTTGACTGTACGCGTTGTGGTAATGCAATATTTCGAAATTGTTACAATTTGATACATCTGCGACATACCTTGGTTGCATTGGGCTGTCATATTACTACTCAACGGCGCGCGGTATTAAACACCCTAGGTACCCCCCAACCGCACGCTGGCTGGCGAAAATCCCCCCCATTTCGCCACGCAAAAAGGCCCGGTTCAGACGTCCTCCCCCAGAGTTGTCCTGAACCGGGCCATTTTTGTCTCAGGCCCTCAAATTTATTAATGACCCCGCACATCGCGTTCGCAAACGGAATGCTGTTGTTTTGTGAAACTGGTCAAGAATTGCGCGATTTGCGCATGATTTGAGAAAATTCTGTCTGCCTTGCTGCGTATGTCTGCCTTGTCTGAAAACCGGATGGCGAGCGGCAGCTTGGCGTTGTGGGCGGCTTCGATATCGCTTTCCTTGTCGCCGATCAGCACGCTTGTCGCCAAATCGATACCAAGCTCATCGCGCGCTTTCAGCAGCATCCCCGGTGCGGGTTTGCGTAGCTGGGATGTCTTCCGGTACTGGCCGATCCCGTCCGGGTGAAACGGGCAGTAGTAAACCGCATCAAGCGGGACGTCGCGGGCGATAAAGGCTTCCCGCATCCAGGCTGTCAGCTGATGAAAATCTTCCTCCGTGTAGTAACCGCGCCCGATGCCGCTTTGATTTGTCACCACGACCAGCTTGTAGTTCAGATCCCGTGCTGTCGCGCAGAGATCAAAAATGCCATCGATGAAACGGAAGTCTGCGATCCTGTGGATATATCCCGCATCGTGATTGATGACGCCGTCCCGGTCCAGGAACAGGGCTGGAGAATTTGGCGTTTCAGTCATTGAGCGGTCGATTGGTCGATTGATATCTTGTGGATGCACCCGGCGTTATCGTGCCGACATGCGGTGGCTACCCCTGATATAGGCAGTGCCATTGTCTTTTTAAGCGCTGTCTTTTTAAGCACTGTCCCTTGAAGCGGTGTCTTTTTAACGTGGCTTCTCCATCAGTCGCAGCCAAACAGGCAGGCGCGCTTGCCGCCCGAGCTCGGTTCGCCATTTTCCAGCGCCTCATTGATGCGTTCTTCGGTCCAGAATTCAGTATTTGCTGCCTGATCGGGGCGATCTTCCTGTTTGATAATTGCCGAAAACATGTCTTCGGTCTGCGGCGTTTGCGTTGTACCGGCGCCTTCCGCAGCAGATGGTGCCGGGGTGGCAGGCGCGGTCATTTTCGCTGCTGTCCCGGTTTCAGGCGAACTCGCGGGGCTTGCCTTGGCGGGGATTGCGGTCGCTGTTTCCGGGGATTGGGTGCTGACATTCATCTTGTCGGACGGCGTGGGCATTTTGTCGGACGGCGTGGATTGTCTTGTTGCCGGTCCACCGACCTGAATTTCGCCAGACTGGATTTTATCGATTGTCGCCAGTTCCTCGTCAATCTGCGCCTCCACATAGGCACCCAGTTCCCGCACACGTTCAGCGAACAGCCCTGCGATACTGCCGTCTGCGGCCCCTTGCCCAAGTCCGGCAATTCCGTCTTCTGTCCAGCGGGTCTGCACGTCGTGAAAAAGCGCGTCGGCTTTTTCACCCGGCGCGGCGATAAAAGCACCGATCAATGCAACAAATATGAATGCCAGAAGCCATAAGAAACCCCGCATCGTTACGGTCCTTTCCAAAGGGTCGGTTTCCCTGCAGCATATAGGCAGCGGCAGAGATTGGACAAGCTTGCAGCAGCGGTTGGTGCGGCGGCCTCGCGGCAATGCTTGCGCATTTCAGTCGTCAATATCGATGATATGCGCGGGCAGCTCGGCCTCTGGCACTTCGCTTTCAATGGCGGCAATTCCGATCACCGATTTGCCGCGCCGGTGCACCATTTGCCTGTCCCCGCAGACGAGATGGTGCCAGGCGGGCAGCGGCTTGCCCTCGGCAATCAGCCGGTAGGCGCAGCTTCGCGGCATCCAATGTTTGACCTCGCCGATATTCTCCGGGGTCAGGATAACGCAGTCGGGCATGCGTTCGGCGCGGTTTGTATAATCGCTGCAGCGGCACGCTGCGATATCAAGCAGCGCACATCCCACATCGGTATAGTGGATCGTCCCGTCATCCTCATCCTCGAGTTTGACGAGGCAACATTTGCCACAGCCATCGCACAGCGCCTCCCACTCATCGCGTGAGAGGGCGTCGAGTGATTTACTTTCCCAGAAAGGGGTGTCGCCTGTTGGCGGGTCTGATATCTTGCCCATAGACGGATGCCTAGCATGTCAGGATGGATCCTGCATTATGCCTTTTGTTTCGGTTCGGGACATTACACTTTACTACGAAATGGCGGGCAGTGGCGCGCGCCTCCTGTTCATCAATGGGACGGGTGGCGATTTGCGGGCCAGGCCCAATATCTTTCAATCGCCGCTCGGTGACCGGTTCACGCTGCTTGCCCATGATCAGCGCGGCCTGGGCCAGTCGGACAAGCCCGATTGCGACTATCGTATGGAAGATTATGCCGATGATGCGGCGGCCCTGATGACGGCGGTCGGCTGGGATCGTGCGCATGTTTTCGGTGTTTCTTTTGGTGGCATGGTCGCGCAGCATCTCGCACTTCGTCATCCCGAGAGGATCGATCGACTGGTCCTTGCCTGCACTTCCGCAGGCGGGGCGGGCGGTGCCTCCTATCCCTTGCATGAGTTGCAGGACATGCCGCCCGCGCAGCGGGCGCAGTTTCTGGTGGCGATCAACGATACGCGTCACGATGCGGCGTGGCAGGCCGCCAATCCTGACACATTGCGGCGGATGATTGATTTCCGCCTCGCCATGGGTGAATTGTCGCGTGATGATCCGTTGGCGGAAAAAGGTGCGGCACGGCAATTGAATGCGCGGGCCGGCCACGATACTTATGAGCGTTTGCATCGCATTACATGTCCGGTTTTCTTGTGCGGCGGCCGGTATGACGGGCTTGCGCGGCCCGAAAATATGACAGCGATGGCGGCTCGGATTCCCAACGCTGAGTTGCGTTTTTTCGAGGGCGGGCATTTGTTCCTGCTGCAGGATGCGGCGGCTTATCCCGCGATTGCGGAATTTCTGCGCGACGATGATGCGCAAGCGGTGGCGGGCTAGCGATGGGCGACGTCGTCCCTGCGCCGGGCGGGCCGTTCAGCCCGCTTGCCATCGACCATGTGGTCGTGCGGGTCCGCGACATGGAACGGGCGATCGAATTCTATTGCGATATACTTGGTTGCGTGCGCGAACGGCAGGTCGATGAGTTGGGGCTTGTTCAATTGCGTGCCGGTACCTCGCTGGTCGATCTGGTGGATATTGCAAAGCCGCTCGGGAAGGCGGGTGGTCCGCCGCCGGGGCAGGGCGGGCGCAATATGGATCATTTCGCCCTGCGCATCGCACCGTTTGATATGGCGGCAATCGCCGCCCATCTTGCGGCGCACGGGGTGGAGCCGGGCGCGCCCGCACGGCGCTACGGGGCCGAGGGAATGGGGCCGTCGATCTATATCCGCGATCCCGATGGCAATGTGGTGGAGCTTAAGGGGCCGCCCGACTGAGCTGTTTCCGGTCAGCCTCTAGCGGTTGGCGAGTTGTTCTTGCCACAACCGTTCAGCCGCTTTGCGGGCAAAACGCAGGGTCACGGCCTTGCGCCGGGCGGCGCTGATCCGTGCTTCGGGGGCCGGGCGCAGTTCCGCCCCGCCAAATTGATCGGCGATGATCAGCCCCTGATCTGCGGGCAGGATATCGCGGGGAAACCTTTCGGGTACGGCGAAAAAGAACCGGTCGCAGAAATCGAGATATTCGGGCCATTTCCCGTCAGCCCGGAAATCGGCAACAGAGACCTTGATTTCCACCACAACTATCTCCCCCTTGCGCGACAGTGCCGCAACATCCGCCCGCCTGCCATTGGCCAGGGTGAATTCACGCAATGTGGCAAGACCCATCTGCCGCAATAGCCGCTCCACCCCTTGCGCGACCGCGTTCGTCAGCTCCGCCGCGGCAGGCTCTGACAGGTTTTCCCCGTCCGATGATTGCGCAGATGGTCGCTGATTTTCCGTCATAATATCCTTGCTGCGGATGGCGGCGCTGTGTTTCAATTTTCCCGGCAAGATAATAGGCGAAGCATCGATCGGGGGGAAATGCGATGGTTTGCGGGGATGGGATGGCGCCATTGCGTCCCGGGGCAGTTCTGATTTGCATTATGTCGTCTCTGATTGCGCTAAGCGGCGTGCTTGTCCCGCGACCGCTTATGGCGGAACCGCTTATCGTTGGAATCGATGTCGGCGCGGGCATTTTCCAGCTTGACCTGCTGGCGCAGAATATTGGCGAGGCCGCGCCCAATGCCCAGGCCGTTGAACGTCATCGCGACGGGATCGGGGCCGCGGGCAGGCAGGCGACGGCACCCTCGATCAAGGCTGAAACCGGCTTTGATCCGCGATCGGGAAGGTCGGAAATACTTGTCATCCAGTTTAAGGAGGCAATCACGCGCGCCTATCTTGATCTGAGCTATTTCTATGCGGGTGAGGCGGAAAGCGCGGGACGGAACTATCATGAACGCGGCGTCTGGCAGGCTTATCACGGCGCGCGGCAGGTTGACCGGGGCAGCTTTGTGTCGAATTCGAATGATGGTTATTTCCGTCTGTCGGTGATGCCGCGCGCGCCATTTGACCGGCTGCTGCTGAGTGCCACCCCCTATATTTCCGATGACGGGGTGGAAATCGCGCCCGGTTTGATCCTGACCGATTCGAGTGACTTTCTGCTGCGCCGGGTTGCCTATGTCCCGGTCATGTCCGAGTGAGGCTGCTGGTGCTGTCGGTTGGAAATGATGTTAGGCTGCCAGATTATCGCGGTGCCTGCCAGATCGGGTATCGCCTTTCAGCTGACGCCGAACGGAATTGCAGATGACAGGACGGGTAGAAGGTAAGGTTGCTTTTGTCACCGGTGCCGCGCAGGGGCTGGGGCAGGCCATGGCGGTGATGTTTGCGCGCCATGGGGCAAAGGTTGCGCTGACCGATATTAACGGGCTTGGCCTTGAGGCCGCGGTCGCCGGGATCAATGCGGAACTGCCAGGGGCCGCAATCGGTTTCGAACATGATGTGACGGACGAGGCGCGCTGGCAGGAGGTGTTGGACGACACCGTTACCCGGTTTGGCGGATTGCATATCCTCGTCAATAATGCGGGGGTGGCAAGCACCCGGTCCGTGGAGGATGAGACATACGAAAACTGGCGGAAAGTGCATGCCATCGACCTCGATAGTGTGTTCTTTGGCTGCAAATACGCCATTCCCCATATGCGTTCCTCCGGCGGCGGTTCGATCATCAATATCTCGTCAATTTCGGGCATTATCGCGGGGCACAATCTTGCCGCCTATAATTCCGCCAAGGCCGCGGTGCGGCATTTCACGAAATCCGTGGCGCTGCATTGCGCGCGGCGGCGATACAATATTCGCTGTAATTCGATCCATCCGGTTTTCGTCGCGACCCCGATCCTTGACGGGCTGACCGGCAGCATGAGCCGGGAAGAAGCCCATGAGAAACTCGGCCGGCAGGTGCCGCTTGGCCGGATCGGTGAGCCCGATGACATCGCCTATGGCGCGCTTTATCTCGCCAGCGACGAATCCAAATTCATGACCGGCGCCGAGCTTAAGATCGATGGCGGTATCAGCGCCATGTGAAGCTGCCTTCTTGGCGCGGCATCAGGAAAGACATCGATGGATCTGGTAACCTCTGAAAAATTCGCCGACTGGTGGCGCTGGCTTGCGCAGTGGGCGAATGAAAGCCTGTTGAGTGCTGCGACCGGATGGCAATTGCTGGTGCTTCTGGCCGGGTTTGCGCTTGCATCTTTGCTTGTCGGTCCGGTGCGCAATTTGCTGGCATCGCAGAAATCGGGCTTCCTTCAGCGGCATGCGTTGTTCTCGCGCGGGATCGACAGGTTCCTGAGCCAGTTCCGGTTCGTTGTCTGGCTGCTTGTGAGTTTTGTGGCGGTCGAGGTGGCGAAGGCCATGGGGTGGCCGCATCAGCTCTTGTCCATCGCGACAAGTCTGCTTGCCGCCTGGGTGATTATTCAGATCGCATCAGGTTTCATCGGCAATCGCGCGCTGGCGGGTATGTTCGCCCTGTTCGCCTGGACGGTCGCGGCGCTCAATATTCTGGGCTGGTTGCAGCCGGTGATGCAGACACTTGACCGGATTGCGTTTCAGGCCGGTGACTTCCGCTTTTCCCTGTTGATGCTGGGCAAGGCGGTGTTGGCGCTCGGGCTGCTGTTATGGCTTGCGGTGGTTCTGTCCACATTCATTGAACGGCGTCTCAAGGATAGTAACGATCTCAGCCCCGCCATGCAGGTGCTGCTGGGCAAGCTCGTCAAGCTGGCCCTGATCGTGATCGCCATCCTCGCCGGACTCGGAGCTGTGGGTATTGATATCACGACCCTGGCCATCTTCACTGGCGCGCTGGGGTTCGGGATTGGTTTTGGCATGCAGAAAGTCGTGTCCAACCTGGTTAGCGGGCTTATTCTGCTGCTCGATAAATCGATCAAGCCGGGTGATGTGATCACGATCGGCGATACCTATGGCTGGGTGAATTCGATGGGCGCGCGCTATGTGTCGCTCGTGACCCGCAATGGCATCGAATATCTGGTGCCTAATGAGGATCTGATCACCCAGCAGGTCGAGAACTGGTCTTACAGCAACAAGCTTGTCCGGCAGGAGGTGATATTCGGCGTGTCCTATCATGCCGATATCCGGCTGGCCATGCGGCTTGGGATCGAGGCGGCAAACGAAACCGACCGTATCTTGACCGAGCCGAAGCCGAACTGCTTCATCCGCGGATTCGGCGACAGTTCGGTCGATCTGATCCTGCGCTTCTGGTTGCATGATCCGAAAGACGGGGTCGCCAATCTGAAGGGTGCTGTGCTGCTGGCGCTATGGGATAAATTACACGAGAACAATATCGAAATCCCCTTTCCGCAGCGCGATCTGCATCTGCGCAGCGCCGAGCCGTTGCCCGTGCGACTTGATGACAAGGATCGTGCCGGTATTTGAGACAATTCGGCGCCCGTTTGTGGCGCGGATGTGCGGCCCCTTAGCTTCCGGGTTGCGTCTGCCCCGCAGAACGCTATATTCCGGCACGCAAGGATGGGTGGCCGAGTGGTCGAAGGCGCACGCCTGGAAAGTGTGTAGGCGGTGACGAGCCGTCTCGTGGGTTCGAATCCCACCCCATCCGCCACTTGCCCGCGCGAAAGCGTTCTCCCGATCCGGCTGCGGCCGGATTTTTTGAGCGCTTCGGTTAGCGGAAGGGTGGCACTGGCTGCTGGTTTATGGGTTTACCAGCTGTTATAGCCCAGGAACTTGCCGGACATCTCGATCTTCACGCGGTCGCCTTTCGGGTTTTCAACCCGCGTGACCGACATATCAAAGTCGATGGCGGACATGATGCCGTCGCCGAATTTTTCCTGAATGAGCGCCTTGAGCGTGGGGCCGTAGACGCCGACAATCTCGTAAAAGCGGTAGATGCAAGGATCGGTTGGCACGGCCTGTTCCCAGATCTTGGTGGGGCTTTCGGTCAGTACGCTTTCGGTCCCTTGCGGCAAGCCCATGACACTGACCATCAGCTTGGCCTTATCGGCGGGAAAGGCATTCATGCCCATGGCGGCAGAATGGGTCCAGACGGGGGACATGCCGATTTTCTCAGCGATCTCTTCCCAGGTAAGGCCCGCTTTCTTCTTGGCCGAAAGGATCATCGCCGTCACATCTTCTTTGGTCATCATATCAGTCATCATAAGGCCTTTCATGTTGGTTGGTTTTCGTCCTGGGTGTGCCGCGCGAAATCCGCCTTGCCCGCCTGCATGCCCGCCCGCCTTTGTATGTCCGCCGCACTGAACGGAGAGGGCGCGTTCCTACCTTACCGCATGACCAGGACAGGCACACGGCAGGACCGGATCATTTCCGTTGTCGTGGAGCCGATGATGAGCGCGCGAACCCGGCTGTGGCCATATGCTCCCATGACGAGAAGCTCATGATTACCAAGAGTGGTGATCTGGGCAAGGGCCTTCTCAGGGTCGCCGCTGCGAATACTGGTTTCCACTTCAAATCCGCGGGCCTTGAGCGAGGAAGCGGCCGATTCCAGTGCAGTTGCAATGTCAGATGTTTGCTTGCCAGCGAAGACGAGCGATAGCTTGAGACCGGTAAAAAGCGGGCTGCGCGCGATGAAATCCACAGCCTTGCGCGAGGAGGCACCACCGTCGAAGGCAACAAGCACATTTTCGATCGGTTTGAAGGCACGATTTGCGATGAAAACCGGTTTGTGGCTGGCCCGCACGATCCGCTCCAGGTTCGAGCCAAGATGCGCCATCGCTTGCCCCGCAGCCTCGCCGCGCTTGCCGATAACGATCATGTCAGAGCTGTCTTCCTTGTCTGCGATGGTTTCGACCAGATCCCCCTGACGCAGACGGGTCTCGACGGCGATGTCGCCATCTCCTTCGATAATTGTTCTGGCATCTTCCAGAATCGCGCGTCCCTGCTCTTGTGCGAGCTTTGATCGTTCCGCATCCAGTTCCGCAAGCTGCTGCAGGAGTGCGGTGCGCGCGCCCAGGCTGATTGTGCCCGACAGATCCTGCTTGCCCGCGCCTTCGCGGCGTCCCATGACATGGTAAACCGTGACCTTCCAGTCGCACCTGCCCGCAATCCATGCCGCATGATGGCAAACGCTTTCGGAATAGGCCGAGCCGTCCACAAGCGCGATAAGCGTATTGTTTTGCATGTGCACGTTTCCCCTCAGTGGCCCATCAATTTGTCCATTGCGCCGGGCTTGTCATGTATGGCGAGCTTGTCGACGATGGTTTCGGACGCCTTGTTCAGGCTGATAATCTCGACGTCCGCGCCTTCGCGGCGGAATTTGAGCACGGCCATGTCGAGTGCGGCAACCGACGAAATATCCCAGATGTGCGCACGACTGAGGTCAATGGTGACCTTCTTGGCGGCTTCCTTGAAATCGAATGCTTTCATGAAGTCTTCGGAAGAAGCAAAGAAAAGCTGTCCTTCGATGAAATAGGTCCGGTGCTGGCCATCGTCGGTAATTTCCGAGCGGACCTGAAACAGCTGCGCAATCTTCCAGGCAAAGAAGATGCCCGACAGCAATACGCCGACCAGAACGCCGATCGCAAGATTGTGGGTGTAGACAACGAAAAATACGGTCGCCAGCATGACGATGGAAGAGGATCGTGGATGCTCCCGCAGGTTCCTGATCGATGACCAGGAAAACGTACCGACCGACACCATGATCATGATCGCCACCAGCGCGGCCATCGGGATCATCGCCACGACATCGCCGATCGCGACAACCATGATCAACAGAAAGATGCCAGCCGCAAAGGATGACAGGCGCCCGCGTCCGCCTGATTTCACATTGATAATCGACTGCCCGATCATGGCGCAGCCCGCCATGCCGCCGATGAACCCGGTGGCTGTGTTGGCGATGCCCTGGCCGATACATTCCTGATTCCGGTCCGAGCCGGTATCCGTCAGATCATCGACGATCTGTTGCGTCATCAGGCTTTCAAGAAGGCCCACAACGGCAACAGCAACCGAGTAGGGAAAGATAATTTTCAAGGTTTCGAAATTTAACGGGATATCGGGGATCAGGAACACAGGCAGCGTGTCGGGTAATGCGCCCATATCGCCGACGGTTCGCACATCCCAGTCCATGAAGATTGTCAGCACGGTCAAAACGATGATCGTGACCAGAGGGGAGGGCACGGCAGTTGTCAGGCGGGGGAAAAAATAGATGATCGCCAACCCGCCAGCGACCAGCGCATAGGTCAACAGCGGCACCTTTGAGGGGTCAAGCTCGGGCAGCTGCGCCATGAAGATCAAAATCGCGAGCGCGTTCACAAAGCCGGTCATGACAGACCGGGATACGAAACGCATCACATACCCAAGTTTCAGCAGGCCTGCGCCAATCTGCAAAAGACCCGCCAACACAGTGGCAGCCAGCAGATATTGCAACCCGTAATCGCGCACCAGCGTGACCATAAGCACCGCGGTCGCCGCGGTTGCCGCTGAAATCATCCCCGGACGGCCGCCGGTGATCGCGACGATCACCGCGATCGAGAATGAGGCATAGAGTCCGACTTTGGGGTCAACGCCCGCAATGATGGAAAAAGCGATTGCCTCGGGGATGAGCGCAAGCGCGACCACCAGTCCCGACAGCAGATCGCCGCGAATATTATGCGTCCACTGACGCTGATATTGAGAAAGTGAGATCATGAACAGTTCAGTACCGATAGGCCGCCCGCCAATATTTGCGGTCTTTGCCAATGTCATCTGTTGATGGGTTGTCCGGCGGATCAGCGACCGGAGGAGCCAGCCAGGAGTTTCACCCGGCTCCGTGTTGTACAGGCGCACTGTTATGGCGCTTTGGGGAGAAAGCCAAGCCTTTCCATGGATTCACACATATCCTTTATGGGTGACAAGCCGGGAACGAATATGATGTCTGATTGTTTACAAAGCATTCGCCAGCGATATACCGGTCTGCCGCGCCATCATCGGGACGGTCTGCGCTGGCAATCCATCCGCGTGGTTATGGGCACTCGAATAAGGAAAGTCTTGCCGCGTGGCAACCGGATCCATTGCCCAGCCGGAGGTGTTTGGTAAGGCTTTTTGCAAAGGTTTCCGCTACTTTTTCGATAACCGTTGCAATCTGTGGCATTTTTTCGGAAAATGAAATGCTGCAATGCAGCATAAACAGTTTAAGGCCGATATTGGGAAGGATACCGATTGCAGGGCGAGGCAGAGCGCTTTTTTGACGAATTAGGATCACTGGACAATCCGCGCGCGGCATATCGGATGCTGGCGGAGTGGTTGGCGAATACGCCGGCAGACATATTCGAGCGGCGGCGCCAGAATGCCGAAACCCTGTTCCGCCGGATCGGTATTACCTTCGCCGTCTATGGCGATGGCGGCGATCCCGAGCGGATCATCCCTTTCGATGTGATACCGCGAATCCTCGATGCCGAGGAATGGCGTTTTCTGGTTCGCGGGCTTGAGCAGCGGGTAAACGCGCTGAATGCCTTTTTGCACGATATTTATCATGACCGGGAAATTCTGCGCGCCGGCATCGTGCCCGAGCAGCTTGTTTTCCTGAACGATTCGTTCGCGCCTGAGATGTGTGGCGTGTCGGTGCCGCGTAACGTCTATACGCAAATTGCGGGCATCGACATGGTTCGCACCGGCGAAAAGGAATTCTTCGTTCTTGAAGATAATGCGCGCACACCGTCGGGAGTGTCCTACATGCTCGAAAACCGGGAAATGATGATGCGTCTTTTTCCCGAATTATTCGCGCAGCACCGGATCGCGCCTGTCGAACAGTATCCCGAGGCATTGCTCAACACCTTGCAATCGGTTGCGGGGCCCTATTGTGAAGGCGAGCCGGTGGTGGCCGTTCTGACGCCGGGATATTTCAACAGCGCCTATTTCGAGCATTCTTTTCTGGCCGATCAGATGGGGGTCGAGCTTGTTGAGGGAAGCGATCTGTTCGTGCGGGATAATTTTGTCTTTATGCGGACGACAGAGGGGCCGCAGAAGGTCGATGTGCTGTACCGCCGGATCGATGACAGTTTTCTTGACCCGTTATGTTTTCGTCCCGATTCGACCCTGGGTGTGCCCGGGCTCATGAATGCATATCGGGCCGGCACGATTAACCTCGCCAATGCGGTGGGAACCGGAATTGCCGACGACAAGCAGGTTTATATGTATGTGCCCAAGATGATCAGTTTCTATCTTGGCGAGGAACCGATCCTGAAAAATGTGGAAACCTACGCCTGCGGCGAACCCGATGCCTGCGCCTATGTGCTTGACCATCTGTCCGAGCTTGTTGTGAAGGAAGTCCATGGCTCGGGCGGTTACGGCATGCTGGTCGGCCCTGCGGCCACCCGGCAGGAATGTGCCGACTATGCCGAACGGATCAAGGCCAATCCCGGCGGCTTTATCGCACAACCAACCTTGTCATTAAGCACCTGCCCGACTTTTGTCGGCAACGGGATCGCGCCACGGCATGTGGATTTCCGGCCCTTCGTGCTGAGTGGCGATCGGGTGCGGATCGTGCCCGGCGGGCTGACGCGTGTTGCGTTGACGGAAGGCTCGCTGGTGGTGAATTCAAGCCAGGGCGGGGGCACCAAGGATACCTGGGTGCTTGAATCATCCGAGGCGCAAACCGATCGGGTGGACGTGGCGGCACCGCCGAATGGCACAAACATGGAGCAGCAATGTTAAGTCGTACCGCCGATAATCTTTACTGGTTGTCACGCTATATGGAGCGGGCGGAAAATCTGGCCCGTATCCTTGATGTCGGGCTGCGCATGTCGTTATTACCGCATCTTGAAGGCGGCGCGGTCAGCGAGTGGCGGTCGACGCTGGCTGCGGCTGGTGGTCTTGCGGGTTTTGATGCGCATTATGATGAAACGACCGCGCAGAATGTAGTTGAGTATCTGGCCTTCGATACGGAAAACTCTTCAAGTATTCGCAGTTGCATCAAGGTGGCGCGTGAGAATGGGCGCGCGGTGCGGACCGCGCTGACCGGCGATATGTGGGAAAGCCTGAACGCGACCTGGCTCGAGCTTGCCGATATCCATCCGCAAAATCTCGAACGCAGCGAAATCGCGGCCTTTCTCGACTGGGTGAAGGAGCGGTCTTTACAATTCCGGGGCAGCACCTATGGCTCGATGCTGCGCAATGACGGATTCTTTTTTACGCGCCTTGGCACCTTTATCGAGCGGGGCGACAATACCGCGCGCATTCTGGATGTGAAATATCATGTGCTGCTGCCGCAGACGGAACGGGTTGGCGGCAGCCTTGACCATTATCAGTGGGCGGCGATCCTGCGGTCGGTTTCCGCACTTGGCAGCTATCACTGGCTGTATCGCGATAATCTCAAACCCTGGCAAATTGCTGAACTGCTGATATTGCGGCCCGAAATGCCGCGGTCATTGAGTGCGTGCCTTGCGGAGGTTAACAATTATCTCGATCGTCTGGCGTCCGCCTATGGGGCATCAGGGGAAACCCAGCGGCTCGCCGGACAGTTGCATGCGGAACTTCGCTATGGTCGCATCGATCAGATTTTCCAGTCGGGGCTGCATGAATTCCTGACCGATTTCATCGGCAAGAACATACATTTGAGCAGCGAAATCTCAACGCAATATCTGATCGGATAACCGCTTATGCTGCTGCAGATCGAACATGACACCTATTATCGTTTCGAAGCGCCACAGCGCTACACGATCCAGACGTTGCGGTTCACTCCGAAAAACGACCCGGTGCAACAGATTATGCGTTGGGGGATCCGGGCAAATTCGAATGGATTTATGCCGCAATTTGAAGATTCGTTCGGCAATATTACTCATACTCTGGCGCTCGACCGTCCGCATGAGGACGTACGCATTACAGTCAGCGGTGAAGTGCTGACCCGCGATACAGGCGGTGTATTCGGGTTCGGGACGGAGATATTGCCGATCGCCGTTTATCTGCGTGAAACAGATCTGACGGTTGCCGATCCAGAGATGATCGAGTTTGCCGAACAATTACGTGGTGGCGCGCGCGGGGCGGAACTGACTGAAATCGACCTCATGCACCGCCTATCCGATGCAATAGCCGACAAGGTTGCATATCAGATCGGTCAAACCCATTCAGAAACAGCCGCCAGCGAGGCGTTTGCGAAAGAGCAGGGCGTCTGTCAGGACCATGCGCATATTTTTGTCGCTTGCGCCCGACGGCTGGGTGTGCCCGCACGGTATGTCAGCGGCTATATGTGGCATGATCCGCATAGCGGGGATGGCGAGGCAGCGCATGCATGGGCGGAAGCCTATATTCCCGATCTCGGTTGGGTGGGGTTTGATCCTTCAAACCGTCAATGTCCAACAGAGGCGTATGTCCGGATGGCTGTCGGTCTGGATTATCGCGGCGCTGCGCCGATCCTGGGTTTGCGTCATGGCGGCGGCGGTGAAGAGATGGAAGTCAAAGTCCGGATTGCGCAGGCCCGCGCAGTTAATCAATCGTGAAATCCTGGCTTGTAAAGTAACTTTTTCCAATCCATCTTTGCCGGGCTTTAGGCTGGCTTTTTGGAGAATCATTCGGTGACTTATTGCGTTGGCCTGTTGACCAGGGATGGTCTGGTCATGTTGGCGGATACCCGAACAAATGCCGGGATCGATCACATATCCTGTTTTCGCAAGCTTTATGCATGGGAGGCACCCGGTGAGCGGGTGATCGCGGCCGCTGCTGCCGGTAATCTTGCGATCACACAGGCGGTGATCAACCTTGTTGAAGAGGGAATCGAGAACCCGAAAACCGGCGATATCGAAACGGTTCACAGTGTGCAAAGCATGTTTGGCGCTGCGCAACTGTTCGGACGTGCATTGCGCAGCGTTTATGACAGTGACGGCAAGGTCATGCAGTCACGCGATACGGAATTCAGTGCGACGTTCCTGCTGGGCGGTCAGGTTGCGGGGCGCAATGTGCGGCTGTTCCATATCTATTCAGCGGGAAACTTCATCGAAGCAACGCCTGATACTTCATTTTTCCAGATTGGCGAGCATAAATATGGCAAGCCAATTCTTGATCGTGTGTTCAGTTTCAATACCCCGCTTGTCGAGAGTGTGAAGCTCGCGCTTATCTCGATGGATTCAACCCTGCGCAGTAATCTGAGTGTGGGTATGCCTTGTGACTTGCTGGTTTACAGGCGCGATACGATGACAATCGATACCACTCACAGAATCGACGAATCCGATCCTTATTTCATGGGCTTGCGTGATTCCTGGTCGGATGCGTTGCGGGCAGCCTATCTTGCGGTGCCCAATCCGCCTTGGATTGGCAGTCACAACCCGGCCTAGCAATTTATCGTTTCGCTATTAGCCACGTTTATCCGCGACCGTCGCCAAATCTGCAGTAAGCGGATCTGGCGACGGGAATTCATCGCTTCAGCATTCTTCTAACGTCAGGGCTAGAGTGGGCGGCTCAACTGATTGGTATATGCCGTCAAATTAGGAATATTATAGTCCTCGCGTTCCAGCGTATCGGGGTTCCAAATGCTGCGGCCCGGGCGGTTCAATATGTTGCCGCCATATACGTGAATAGCTTTCGTCACTTTTTTGACCGGGTTATTGATGGCGTGAATCGCTTTGGGATTAAGAACGGCAACATCGCCTGTTTTCAGGTTGCGTTCGCCGGTTTGCCTCAAATCACCATCGGCATCCTGAAAGAACCTGTTGTTCTCCTCCCCGTCATACACGCCGATCACGGCCCACATATTGTGATTATGGGCCGGTGATTGCAGCCCCGGCGGGGTATCAATCGAAATGATCGTCAAATCATCATCATTGAAGACGATTGAATCGACCAAAGAATTACCCGTCTTTCGCTGTGCGAATGCCTTCTCCAGTCCTTCGGGATCGGCAATGACCTTCTTGACCAAACCCTCCACGATCTTTGTTGTATTATCGGCTTTGAGCGCTGCTTTGCATTCTTCGGCAAAGGCATCAAGATCAACCATGGCATCCTCCAGACAGTTATCATTTTGCTAATGGGGCCATGCTCTCGCATTTCTTGCGCTGGCACAAGATAGCTCTGCAGTCTGGGGGGCGCGGGTCAGGGCATCAGCACGTAATGGCCCGGTGCGGGATCCAGCGGTGGCAGCCCTTTTTCTGTTGCACCCTGCTTAGGCGGCAAGACCATGTCGCCTGAATGGTCTGCCAACCATTCCTGCCATGGTTTCCACCAACTGCCCGCTTGTGGCGCATTTGCGCTTAACCAGCTTTGCGCGTCGATATAGCTGTCATCGGGTGATTTGGTGTTGATCCTGTAATGCCGACCTGCATCTTCGGCGGCAACGATACCGGTATTGTGCCCGCGATTTGTCAGCAGGAACGTAATGTCCGTATGTGCAAGCAGATTTATTTTGTAGACGGAATACCAGGGGGCCAACTGATCTTTTTCCGTTCCGACGGCAAAAATCGGTGCGTCGATATCGCCGAGCGCGACGGGCCGTCCCTCAACCGCGAAGCGGCCGGCGGACAGGCGGTTCTCAAGAAACAGACTGCTGAGATATTCTGCGTGCATGCGATAGGGCATGCGGGTCCTGTCTTCCACCCAGGCGCGCAGGTCTGTCCAATGTTCCTGCGTTCCCATCCAGTAACGCTCCGCCATTCGGGCGGCTCTGCCGTTTGATGTGTCGAGCGTGTCAAGCGCGCCAGCCATCTGCCGTGTATCGAGATAACCCTGATCCCACATCAGGTCTTCGAGGAAGGCAAGCTGGCTGTCATCGATAAAGCGCATCATCGCGCCCGCATCGGCAAAATCTGTCTGCGCGGCAAGCAGATTGAGGGAGGCAAGCCGTCTGTCGCCGCTACGCGCCATGGCGGCTGCTGCAATGGCAAGAATTGTTCCCCCCAGGCAATAGCCTGTTGCATGAATGCGTTGTTCGGGCACGATGCGCGAGACGGTATCGAGTGCGGCCATGACGCCAAGCCGGCGATAATCATCCAGTGACAGGTTACGGTCATCCGTGGACGGATTTTTCCACGAAACCATGAAAACCGTATGGCCGCGCGATACGAGGAAGTTGACAAGTGAATTCTCGGGCGACAGATCGAGAATGTAGAATTTCATGATCCATGCGGGGATAATGAGTATCGGTTCGGGGTGAACCTTTTTTGTCGTCGGCGCATATTGAATGAGCTCGATCAAATCATTGCGAAAGACAACGTCTCCCTTGCTTGTCGCGACCTGTTCGCCAACCTTGAATGCCGCAAGTGCGGGTGATGGCTCTCTATTGATCCGGCGGCTGATATCTTCGACAAGATTGCGTGCGCCGAGGGCGAGCGATCTGCCGCCGCTGCTCATGGCAGCCCGCAATATGCGCGGGTTGCTCCATGGGAAGTTGCATGGTGCGACAAAATCAAGCATCTGCTGTGCGAGAAAGCTGACCTGATCTGAATGATGTGGCCTCAGCCCGCGAATATTCGTGGTGGCGGACCGCCACCAATCCTCCAATGCGAAATGCGATTGGGCAATGATATCAAATGGCAGCGCTTGCCATGCAGGGTCGTTAAATCTGCGGTCGCCCGACCGCGGCGCAAATGGTGCGGCAGCCGGCATTTGCATCAGGCGCCGATAGCTATAGTTGGACAAGCGCAAGCCATTTTCCAATGCCTGATGGGCAAGCCCCAATTGACGCCCCGGTGCATTGGCTAACTGTAGGGTCCAGTTGAATGCGGCCGAAGCAATGGAGATCGGTGAAATTCCGCCTGTCAGCCGTGCTTGCGCCGCGTGCAGGGCACGATCGGCCGTATCCTGCCCGACCAACCCCCCGGTCGGGGAAGGTTGCGCTTTACTGGTTGGTTGAGGGGCAAGGAAGCGTTGAAACTGTGCCAGCGGGGTCGGCGGGACGCCGATAGGGCGCGGTGCGCAAGGTGTGCAGTCAGGGGGCATCTCGGTTTCAGACGCGCCATCGCTGTTTGTGTTCCCCGATGCTATGGCCATTTGTGTTGCATCAGATGGGAAAGCTATGGCGGGCGGGTTCTGCTGGCCCTTTTCGGCACGTTGTGGCGCGGTCTTGTCTTGTGGCTGCGCATGTTCCGCCGTGCGGATTGCAGGGCCCCTGGCGCTGGGTTTCGACGTTGATTGCCTTGCCATTGGATACTCCATACTTGCTGTGGACGGGCGTTTGGCGTGGTCAGGCGATCATTGCCTTTCAATCGGTCAGGTAATGATAGTCGTAATCATGTGACATCTTCGCGTCATCTGCGGTGGTTTGGCCATCTGCCTAATGTGATCGCGGCTCAAGACTTGTTGTTTTCAAGGTCAAGCAAGTGGCGGATTTGCGCGAAAACCTCCTGAAACATCTGTGTGGTCAGGCGTCCGGTATTGGTGTTGTAGCGCGAGCAATGATAGCTATCGATCAGCATGCGCCCATCGGGCAGTTGATGTAAAGCGCCATGCGCGAATTTTGCCTCGGCAAGTCTGAGGCCAAAGCTGCGCAGCACTGAATCATGCGCGATTTTACCCAGCGCCAATATAATCTCAAGTCGTGCCAGTCCGTCGATGCGGCCGCGCAGAAAGGGCTGACAATTCTTGATTTCCGCCCCATTGGGCTTGTTTTCAGGCGGCAGGCAGCGCACGGCATTCGTGATCATGCAATTGGTCAGGGTTAATCCATCTGTCGCGGATGCGCCGTACTTGCCTTTGGAAAATCCGTAATCTGATAATGTCTGGTAAAGCAGATCGCCGGCATAGTCGCCGGTGAAGGGCCTGCCTGTTCGATTTGCACCTTGCAGCCCCGGCGCCAGCCCCACGATCAGCAATTGTGCATCGTCGGGACCGAATGAAGGGACCGCGCCATTGAACCAGTCAGGTTGTTTACGCTGATTTTCAAGCCGCAGCGCCACCAGCCGGGGGCAGTGCGTGCAATCCTTGGGGGGCTCTGCGATATGTTCGTGAGGGTTTGGCGGCATAATCTGAACGAGGTTGTTTGTGGAGATCAAAGAAGGCGTAATTGGGCCGGTGCGGGATCTGAGGCAATGGCGGGATCGTCCAGCTTGCCGCCTTTGCGGACAATTTTCATGTCTTGCGCCGGATAGGGGCGTGTCAGGCCGGCGGCATCTTCGGCACCGCCATGTAGCCACAGATCATGTTTGTCCGGCGCGATGATGACGGGCATGCGGTGTGGGTGTATCGGCGCGACCAGCGCATTTGGACGGGTTGTGACGATCGCGAAACATCGTAATTGAACGGGCTGAGCGTCAATTTGTCCACGCCAATATTGCCAGATGCCGGCAAATGCAAATAGCGGCCGGGGGGTATCGCCCGCCGACAGGGCAAACCAGTGCCAGATTGCCGGATTGCGGCCTTTGGGTTCGGCAAAGCTTGTGGCTGGAACCAGGCAGCGCCGCTGCAGGAATGACTCGCGCCAAAAATGGCTGCGGGCAATTTTGTCGTCGCGTGCATTGGTTACTTTCTTTATTGCCCCGCCCGGTTGAGACAATCGAAAGCCCCAGTTCGACATTACGATTTGCTTCGTGCCCTCGCCGTCGCGCAGGATGATCGGCGCGTCTTGACCGGGAAAGACTGCGGGCGATGCCGGCAGGTTGCCCGAAAAAGGATGCGGAACCCGGAACAGTTTCCGGATCGCATCCTGATCGGACGTCATGCTGTAGAGGTTACACACGGGACGATAGCCTAACGCGTCCAGCGGCTGGTGATAAAGCTGTTTTCGTGACGCGTGGTTAGCTGCGCGGTGACGGTTCAGTCCTCATAGTCATCGTCATAGTCGGACACATAATCGTCATCGATATCGGGTTGGGGCGAGGTCAGATCGTCATCGATTTCGGGTGGCCGGAAATCGTCATGCCGCCGCGCGGGGCGCGAAGCCGCGTCGCGGGAAATCGATTGCGCCAAATCGCTCAAATCCAGGAATCTGTCGCATTGCCGGCGCAACTCGTCTGCAACCATGGGCGGGTTCGACTTGACCGTCGAGACAACGGTCACGCGCAGCCCCTTGCGCTGCACCGCATCGACCAGCCGCCGGAAATCGCCATCGCCGGAAAACAGGATCACATGATCAAGATGCTCGGCCATTTCCATGACATCGATCGCAAGTTCGATGTCCATATTGCCTTTTATCTTGCGGCGGCCCTGCGCGTCGGTGAATTCCTTGGTCGGCTTGGTGACCATGGTGTAGCCGTTATAGTCAAGCCAATCGACCAAAGGCCGGATCGGGGAATATTCCTGATCCTCGATCAGTGCGGTATAATAAAATGCACGGACAAGAATGCCCTGCTCTGAAAAAACCTGTAATAAACGCTTGTAATCGATATCAAAATTGAGCGCGCGCGCGGCCGCATAGAGATTCGACCCGTCGATAAACAGGGCAATTCGCTCTGTATCGTAAAATTTCATTCAAAACCCCTTCATTAGGATTGTCTGCATTGGATAACGGATCGTAGCTTTAGATTTGGTTACCTGCGTTATCTGACTATAAGCCGGCGTCATATATCGCGCGCAACCGTCATACGTCAAAACGGTTGTTGCAAGAATTTATGAAAATCTAGAAGGTAAATATTCCATACGCTCTGTATATAGGTGATAATAAACGGCAATTGGATAAAAAAGCCAATCCTAATTAACATAATTTACAGTATTTTTTATAAAATGTGCAGTCGAACGATTTTAATCGGGCTGGGCGCTAACCTGAATTCATATTTTGGAACGCCAAAGCAAACATTAGAAGCAGTGGTGGAAAATTTCGCCGCAAATGAAATTCAGTTGGTTGCTTCTTCCGCCTGGTTTGGCTCCACCCCTGTGCCAAAGTCCGATCAGCCCGATTTCGTGAATGGTGTCGTGCAGGTGAAGACCGCCTTGAACGCGCATGACTTATTGGCGCGCTTGCATGAAATCGAAGCGACCTTCGGGCGTCAGCGCAGGGCCGTCAATGAAGCCCGTTGTGTGGACCTGGATCTGCTCGCTTATGGGGCGCAGGTTTCGGACGGCAGCGATGGCGGTCCGGTTCTGCCGCATCCGCGTATGCATCAACGTCTGTTTGTGCTGGTGCCATTGGCACAGATACTCCCTGAGTGGCGGCATCCAAAACTCGGCAAATCGGCACAGGCATTGCTGACGGAGCTTGATCGTACGGCTGCCGCCATCTGGCAATTGCCCGATTGAGCCGCGACGATCAGGCAGGCGTCATCCCCGCGCTTTGGATTGCGACATGTCGGACGTCGCGCAAAATCGTTCGGGGCTGGCGTGCCGGCCGGAATGACGCTTTCGGGTTGCATTTTGGGGCATGAATGCGTACATACCGCAAGTTAAAGCCACCTTTTCCTGAAAATTTGGAGGCTCGCCGATGGCGCGCGTAACGATTGAAGATTGCATTGATAAAGTAGCCAACCGGTTTGAGCTCGTATTGCTCTCGGCGCAGCGGTCCCGCGCGATCGCATCCGGCGCGCCGATGACGGTCGATCGCGATGATGACAAAAACCCGGTCGTATCATTGCGTGAGATTGCTGAGGAAACCGTCGAGCCTGATCAGCTTCGGGAAGATGTCATCACCAGCATGCAGCGTCAGAGCCGCGGCAGTGAATTCGAGGATGCGGAAGGCGAGTTGGCGGCTGAAGCTGACACCGCGGATGCGGTCGACGAGATGACCGAGGAAGATCTGCTGCGAGCATTGAGCGGCGAGATGGAGGAAGGCGGCAACCGCTAGGCGGTTGGCGTCATTAATCGTTTCATCCTCGCGGCATTTTTTGCTGCATTTATCCTCGCTGCATAAGTTGCAGTATTAACGATGCGTTGGTTCGGTCCAATTATCGGGCGGCGCCTGCCAGGCGGTTCGCTGCAAGGAACGATATGCAATCAAAATGATCCGTCAGTTCGAACTTGTCGAAAAAGTTTGCGAGTATGACCCGAACGCGGATGAAGCCGCAATCAACCGCGCCTACGTATTTGCGACCAAGGCGCATGGCAATCAGAAGCGCGCGTCAGGCGATCCCTATTATTCCCATCCGATTGAAGTAGCCGGTATCGCCGCCGGGCTGAAGCTCGATTCCGCCACCATCGTTACAGCTCTGCTGCATGATACGCTGGAAGACACGCTGACCACCCGCGATGTGCTGAATGAGAATTTCGGCGGCGAGATCGCGACCCTGGTCGAGGGGGTCACCAAGCTTTCGAAAATCGAATACACCTCGGAACAAAGCAAGCATGCGGAAAATTTCCGCAAGCTGCTGCTTGCCATGTCGAACGATATTCGCGTGCTGCTTGTGAAGCTGGCGGACCGTTTGCACAATATGCGGACCCTGCACTTCATCAAGAAGGCCGAACGTCGCCGCAGGATCGCGCAGGAAACCATGGATATCTATGCGCCGCTGGCCGGGCGCATCGGTATGCAGGAGTTTCGCGATGAATTACAGGACCTCGCCTTTCAGGAACTCAATCCCGAGGCGTGGCAGCAGATCGCTGAGATGCGCGATCTGCTGCATCAGCGCACCGGTGCAAGTATTGACCGGATTGCCGCGGAAATCGCGCAGAAACTGACGGAAAACGGGATAGAGGCCAGCGTGTCAGGGCGCGAGAAACGCCCCTATTCGATCTGGATGAAGATGCAGCGCAAGGCCGTCTCGTTCGAGAGATTGTCGGATATCTTCGGGTTTCGGGTGATCGTGCCCAATGTTGCGGATTGTTATCGGGCGCTGGGTGTCATCCATCAGGCCTGGCCCTCCACCCATGAGAAGTTCAAGGATTACATTTCGACGCCAAAACGGAATGGTTATCAGTCGATTCACACGGCGGTGCTCGGCCCCGACAGGCAGCGCGTGGAAATTCAGATCCGCACCGCGAAAATGCATCAGGTTGCCGAGTACGGTGTCGCGGCGCATTGGCAATATAAGGAGGGCGGCCCCGATCTGACGGTGATTGGCCGCGATACCTATCAATGGTTGCGCGAGCTGGTGGAGATGCTCGAGCAAGGGGAAACCCCGGAAGACTGGGTCGAATATACAAAGCTCGACTTGTTTTTTGATCAGGTGTTCTGCTTCACCCCCGCCGGTGATCTGATTGCCTTGCCGCATGGGGCGACGCCGGTCGATTTCGCCTATGCGGTGCATACCGACATTGGCGATCGCTGTGTCGGCTGCCGTATCAATGGCCGTACCATGCCGCTTCACAGCGAGCTGAAAAATGGTGATCAGGTCGAAATTCTTTGTTCTGAGGCGCAAAGCCCGTCGCCCGGCTGGGCTGATTTTGCTGTTACCGCGAAGGCGCGCGCGGCGGTCCGTCGTTTCATCCGGCATCGCGAGCGCGATGAATATGTCGCGCTTGGCCGTCAGATCGCGGAAAAGGCATTCCGTCATGAGCAATATGCATTCAGCGAAAAAGCGCTGGAGCAGGCCATTGCCGCCTTGCAAATTACATCACTTGCCGAACTGTATGAGCAATTGGGACGCGGCAAGATAACTGGCGCTGCATTGATACAGGCGGCATTCCCCGGCAGCAAGTTGAAGGGACCGCAAATTCCCGCGACCCATTGGGGCAATATGGACGATAATAATCGCCGCCAAACGGCAATCCCGATCCGCGGAATGACGGCCGGGCTCGCGGTGCATTACGGGGATTGCTGCCATCCTTTGCCCGGCGATCGGATCGTTGGCATCCAGAAGCCGGGTGCGGGCGTCACGATCCACACAATCGATTGTGAAATTCTGGAGCAGTTTGGCGATATGCCAGAGCGTTGGCTTGACGTGTCATGGGACGAGTCAGGTAACTCGCCGGATTTCTATGTTGGCCGGATCGCGGCGACGCTGGCGAACGAGCCGGGTTCCTTGTCGGTTGTGACCGCGTTGATCGCGAAGAATCTCGGCAATATCAGCAACCTCAAGATTATCGGTCGGGCGCCGGACTTCTTTGACATGCTGATCGATATCGAAGTGCGCGACGTCAAGCACTTGTCCAATGTCATTGCCGCGCTGCGCGGCTCGCCCCATGTCAGCAAAGTAGAAAGGACGCGTGGCTGACCGAAATGAGAATAGCCGCGACAATTTTCTACACATTCCTCTAACAGTTCTGTGTATATAAGCGCCGTAAACAAGAAGTATTGAGCAGTTGCCGACTTGCGGTGCGGTTCCGTCAGGCCAATATGAATTGTCATGCAATACCGGTCCGGTCCGCTATCTGGGGTATGATGGTCGAACGTCGCTGACACGGTTCGACGGTATTGGCGGAAAGTGTGGCGGATGGTTTTCAAGCGTCGACAAGAGCTGACAAGATTACAGCGGTTCAGGGAATATTTCTGGCCGAAATCGGGTTACCGCAGAACCAGCATTTATTTGTGGCACCGTTTGTCGCGCATGCAGGCATCACCGCATGCCATCGCAATCGGCTTTGCGTGCGGGGCATTTATTTCATTCACCCCGCTTGTGGGTTTTCACTTGCTTCTGGCCGGGTTAGGTGCATGGGCATTGCGCGGGCATATTCTGTCGGCACTGCTTGGCACCGCGGTTGGTAATCCGCTGACGTTTCCGTTTATCTGGGCCTGGATTTATGAGGCTGGTAATATCTTGTTGGGGCAACGGCACGAAGCAGCTCCGATCGATACAGCAGAAGTCAGCGAGACATTGATGGCCGGGTTTCAACAGGCCTGGGAAATCTTCTGGCCAATGTTGGTCGGTGGTGTGCCCACCGGTGTGATTGTGGCGCTGATATGCTATTTTCCCGTGAAGTTTGGCGTGGAGCGTTATCAGCAAATGCGCCGTGCGCGTTTTGCGGCGAATTTGTCGCTGGATGAATCGTGCAGCCACGATCATGAGCAAGAGGTTAGGAGTTAATGCCCGATTATTTGCGTCTCGGGGTGAATATCGATCATGTCGCCACAATTCGGAATGCGCGGGGCGGCGGCCATCCCGATCCCGTGCGGGCCGCGCGGCTTGCGGTCGCGGCGGGCGCTGATGGTATCACGGCGCATCTGCGTGAAGACCGGCGCCACATTTCCGATGATGATATTGTCAGGCTCACCCGCGATATCGATGTGCCGATCAATCTCGAATGCGCCGCCACGCCCGAAATGCTGGAAATCGCGTTGCGCCACCGCCCGCACGCGGTTTGCCTGGTGCCCGAGAAGCGGGAGGAAAAAACCACCGAAGGCGGACTTGATGTCGCAGGGCAGGGCAATATCCTGAGCCCGTTCGTGCGGCAACTGGCTGGGGCGGGAATAAGGGTATCGCTGTTCATCAATCCCGATCAGCGGCAGGTTGAGGCTGCGCAACAGGTTGGCGCAGCAGTCATTGAGCTGCATGCGGGGGGCTATTGCGAGGCGGTTATTGCCGGCGATCAGAAAAGTGCGGCGGCTGAGCTTGCCCAGCATCACGCGGCTGCTGCTGCCGCCGAAGCGCTTGGTCTTGAGGTGCATGCGGGACATGGAATCAGCTTCGATACGGTGGCTGCTTTCGCGGCAATTCCGCAAATTGTCGAACTCAATATCGGTCATTTCCTGATTGGTGAAGCGATATTCAGCGGTCTTGATTCCGCAATCCGCCGCATGCGCGGACTGATGGATCAGGCCCGGGCAGAGCGGCTGGGCGCGCGTGGCGCTTAGTCGCCCCGCAGGTTGGCGGCAGACGGTATGATTGTTCTTGGGCTTGGCAACGATCTGATCGATATCCGGCGGATTGAGAAAACGCTGGACCGGTTTGGCGAGCGTTTCACCCAGCGTATTTTCACCGATCTTGAACGGCAGCGTTCGGACAGACGGCATAACCGTGCGGCGAGTTATGCCAAGCGATTTGCGGCCAAGGAGGCGTGCTCCAAAGCGTTGGGGACAGGCTTCCGGCGCGGCGTTTACTGGCGGGATCTGGGGGTTGCCAATTTGCGCTCGGGCAAGCCGACCATGGTGCTGACAGGCGGCGCGCAAGCAAGGCTGGCCGAGCTGACACCTAAGGGGTATCGGGCGCAGATCGATCTCACGATTACAGATGATTTTCCGCTGGCGCAGGCAATTGTATTGATTACTGCCGTGCCGCAGGATTTGCGGATTTGACATGTTGTGCCGGCTGAATGCCCTGCCGGGTTTGCTTGACAGTCAATATGGGAGATGGTTGAAGCTCACATCGGACTATCTTGCCGCCGCCGCGCCGCATTCGGATCAGTGAATTTATGACAGCCAAGAAGAAATCCAGTGAATTTCTGGAGAACGTCAAAACAATTTTCTACGCGCTGATCATTGCATTGCTGATCCGGACATTCCTGTTTCAGCCATTCAATATCCCTTCCGGCTCGATGATCCCGACATTGCTTGTCGGTGACTATCTGTTTGTATCGAAATTCGCCTATGGCTATAGCCGGCATTCCTTTCCGTTCAGCATCGTTCCGATAGAAGGACGTATCTGGGCCAGCATGCCAAAGCGTGGGGATGTTGCCGTCTTCAAATTGCCATCGGATAACAGCACCGATTATATCAAACGGATCATCGGCCTGCCCGGCGACAGGATCCAGATGCGCGAGGGGCAGCTATTCGTCAATGGCAAGCCGGTTGAGCAAGAAAATGCCGCTGACTATGTACAACGCGATCCGCGTGCCGGCGTGCGTCGGGTCCGTCAGTTCACAGAAACACTGCCAAACGGGGTCAGCTACAACACCCTTGATCTGGTGCGAAACGGGCCGGTCGACAATACGGGTGTGTTTGTCGTCCCGGCGGGACATTTGTTCGCAATCGGCGATAATCGCGACAATTCAAGCGATAGCAGGGTCGTGGTTGGCGGTGTTGGTTTCATCCCGATGGAAAATCTTGTCGGTCGGGCGGAAATCATCTTTTTCTCGACGGATGGTTCCGCCCGATTGTGGCAGTTCTGGCGCTGGTTTCAGGCAACGCGTTTCGAACGAATTTTTCAGTCGGTCGCGACCGCGCAGGAATAAATTTTGGCCAGATCCGCGCAGACAAAAGAGATTGGCGAGCTTGAGCGGCAGCTTGAGCACAATTTCACCGACCAGCGCTTGCTGACCACTGCACTGACCCATTCAAGTGTCGCGCCTGATTTCGCGCGAAATTATCAACGGCTTGAATTTCTCGGGGACCGTGTTCTGGCGCTGATTGTCGCGGATCTGTTGATGCAACACTATCCCCATGCGGCCGAAGGGGAGCTTGCGCCGCGGCTTAATTCGCTGGTGTGCAAGCAGACTTGCGCCGATGTGGCACGGCAACTTTCGCTTGGTCCCTGGCTCCGGATGAGCGAAGGGGAAGCCGCCAATGGCGGTCGTGAAAAAGACGCAATATTGGGCGATGTTTGCGAAGCGTTGATCGGCGCGCTCTATCTGGACGGCGGGGAGGCCGCGGCAAGACAGTTCGTTACCCGCCTTTGGCAGCCGCGTGTCAGCGCGCTTGTGGATACCCCGGTCGATCCGAAATCCGCGTTGCAGGAATGGAGCCAGGCGCGGAAACTGGGCACACCCGATTATGTGCTGGTCAGCCGCTCGGGGCCTGATCATGCGCCCGAGTTTCTGGTTGAAGCTCAGTTGCCCGGTCTGGCTTCGGTGCAGGGGCGGGGCAGTTCCAAACGCGAAGCCGAACGCGATGCCGCGTCGGCGCTTCTGGCAAGTATCAAGGACAAGAAAAGGTAGCTTATCATGGATGACGCGCAGCAGAATGCGCCGCTGCACTGCGGATTTGTCGCCCTGATCGGCCCGACCAATGCGGGTAAATCCACGCTGCTCAACCAGGCGGTCGGCGCAAAGCTGTCAATCGTTACCCACAAGGTGCAAACCACCCGTTTCCGGGTTCGCGGAATTGCGATCCGGGATGCGGCACAGATCATTTTTGTCGACACGCCGGGCATCTTCAAACCCCGCCGCCGGCTCGATCGTGCAATGGTCGATGCGGCCTGGGGCGGTGCGCGTGAAGCCGATCTCATTATATTGGTAATCGATGCGGAACGTGGCCTGACCGAGGATGCGGAAGCGATCGCCAGGGGGCTTGTCGATGCGGGCCGGCGCGCGATACTTGCCTTGAACAAGGTCGATCTGGTCAAGCGGGAAAGTTTGCTGGCGCTGACCGATGCGTTTCGGGCCTTCGATATTTTCGATGCGGTGTTCATGATTTCGGCGGAAAGCGGCGATGGGGTGGCACAGCTTCTTGATGATGTCGCACGCCGTTTGCCGCCGGGGCCGTGGCTATATCCTGAAGATCAGCTGTCGGATATTACAGAACGGCTGATGGCTGCCGAAATCACACGGGAGAAGCTTTATCTGCGGCTGCATCAGGAACTGCCTTATGATTCGACGGTGGAAACCGAAGCCTGGGAGCGGCAGAAGGATGGCAGCGTGCGGGTGTCGCAGGTTATTTATGTCCGTCGTGACAGCCAGAAGCCGATTGTCCTGGGCAAGCGCGGGCAGACGATCAAGCAGATCGGCGCTGCGGCGCGAGCGGAGATGGCTGAAACATTCGGCTGTCCCATCCATTTGTTTCTGTTTGTGAAGGTCAGTGGAAAATGGGTGGATGACCCGGAACGTTACCGTGAAATCGGGCTTGATTTCAGTGCGGGTTAGTCGTGCGATAGCCTGCCTGATATGTATCTGCTAAATTCTGCATGTCGATATTAAAGGAGCCTGTATCATGCGTTTACTTATTGCGATTTTTGTCCCATTTCTGCTGTTTTTTACGATCGGGCGCCCGCTGGCCGGGATCATTTGCCTGATCTTGCAGCTGACCCTGATCGGCTGGATTCCCGCGGCCCTTTGGGCGGTCTACGCGCTGAGCCAGTATAATACGGATCAGAAGATCAGCGGCCTGCAGGGCGACTGAGTGATGGATCGTCGCCTTACTTATGGAATGGGCTGAGGAAGGGATTATTCTGGCAACCCGGCCGCATGGCGAGGCGGCTGCGATCATCGATGTTCTGACCCGAGACCATGGACGCCATGCAGGGCTTGTGCGCGGCGGCAATGCGCGCCGGTTACGCGCGGTCCTTGAGCCGGGCAATCAGGTGCATGTGCGGTGGCGCGCGCGGCTTGCCGATCATCTGGGTACATTTACCGTGGAGCCGGTTTCCAACCGCGCCGCGGCGCTTATCGGCAATCCGCTGGGACTGGCCGGATTGACGAGCGCTTGCGCCGTGGCGCAGGTGAGCCTTCCAGAACGCGCGCCGCATCCGCCGGTCTATGACAGCCTGACATTCTTGCTTGATGTCCTGCCCGATCTTGATGACTGGGGCGCGTTGCTTGTGCGCTGGGAACTGGGTTTGCTCGACGCGCTGGGATTCGGTCTTGATTTAAGCAAATGTGCGGCCACCGGCAGCCCGGAGGACCTTGTCTATGTCTCGCCGCGGACTGGCCGCGCTGTCAGCCGGGCTGCCGGCGCACCCTATCAGGACAGGCTTTTACCATTGCCTGCCTTTCTGCTCGGCGCGCAAATGGCGGCAAAACCGCCGACCGCGCGCGAGATTGACGACGGGCTTGCATTGACCGGTTTTTTTCTGTCGCGCTGCCTGCTCGAGCCGCAGGGGCGGAAAATGCCGCCGGCGCGGCACAGGCTGCGCGACCGGTTGGGAAAATCATTGAAAAATCCGGCGGACTGACAGCTTGGCGGGTGCGGTTTTCTGTCTTGGGTGATATAAGCGCTGCCATGAGTGACGCAGCCGCACAAACCGCCGAAATTATCGATACACCGTTACGTGACGCATTGTCCGAACGCTATCTGTCCTATGCATTATCGACGATCATGCATCGTGCCTTGCCCGATGTGCGGGACGGCTTGAAGCCGGTTCACCGGCGGCTTCTCTATGCGATGCGGCAGCTCAAGCTTGACCCTGATTCAGGCTTCAAGAAATCAGCGCGGGTAGTCGGCGATGTCATCGGCAAGTTTCATCCGCATGGGGATCAGGCTGTCTATGACGCGCTTGTCCGGCTGGCGCAGGCGTTTTCGGTTCGCTATCCATTGATCGACGGGCAGGGCAATTTCGGGAATATCGACGGCGATAATGCTGCGGCGATGCGCTACACCGAATCGCGCCTGACCGAAGTCGCGCAGGCCCTGCTCGACGGGATCGACGAGGATGCCGTCGATTTCCGCGAAACCTATGACGGGGAAGAGGAAGAGCCGATTGTCTTGCCCGGCGCATTCCCCAATCTGCTTGCCAATGGCGCAACCGGAATTGCCGTTGGCATGGCCACAAGCATCCCGCCACACAATGCCGCAGAGCTTTGCAGTGCCGCGTTGCATCTTGTCAAATACCCTAATGCGGGTATCGAAAAGCTGATGAGTTTCGTGCAGGGCCCCGACTTTCCGACAGGCGGGGTAATCATCGAAACCGCGCAGTCCATGGCGGAAGCCTATGCCACCGGACGCGGCGGGTTTCGGGTGCGCGCCAGATGGGAAACGGAACAGACCGGCCGTGGCGGTTATCAGGTTGTGGTTACTGAAATTCCCTATCAGGTGCAAAAGGCGAAGCTGATCGAACGGATCGCTGAACTGATTGCCGCCCGGAAACTGCCGTTGCTTGGCGATATTCGCGACGAATCGGCTGAGGATGTGCGGATTGTTCTGGAGCCGCGCAGCCGCTCGGTCGAAGCGGAATTGCTGATGGAGCAGATGTTCCGCACGACCGACCTTGAAAGCCGCATCGCGCTCAATCTGAATGTGCTGGACGCGGATAACACGCCGCGTGTCATGTCGTTGCGCGAGGCGCTGCTGGCATTCCTCGATCACCGCAAGCAGGTGCTGCAGCGCCGGTCCCGCTTTCGGCTGAACAAAATCGAGAATCGGCTGGAGGTTCTTGCCGGTTATATCGTCGCCTTCCTCAATCTTGACGAGGTGATCCGCATCATCCGCGAAGAGGATGAGCCAAAGCACGAGCTTATGCAGACCTTCGATCTGACCCCTTTGCAGGCTGATGCGATTCTGGATATGCGGCTGCGCTCGCTGCGCAAGCTTGAGGAGATGGAGCTTCGGCGTGAGCATGCGCGGCTGTCGGAAGAACGCGACGGGCTGACCCAATTGCTGCAATCCGAAGATCTGCAATGGGAGCGGATCAGCGAGCAATTGCGCCACACCCGCGATCAGTTCGGCCCGAAGACCCCGCTTGGCAAGCGGCGCACCTTGTTTGCGGATGCGCCTGCCGTCAGCGAGATGCCGATCGAGGCAATGGTCGAAAAGGAGCCGATTACCGTCATCTGTTCGGAAAAGGGGTGGGTCCGGGCGATGAAGGGACATATTTCTCCCGATACTGACATTAAATATAAGGACGGGGATCGCGGCGCTTACTGGTTGCATGCGGAAACCACAGACAAGCTGCTTGTGTTCGGTACAAACGGGCGCTTTTACACCCTTGGTTGCGATAAGCTGCCCGGCGGACGCGGGCATGGGGAGCCAATTCGTCTGATGATCGATCTGGGCAATGAGTCCGATATTGCAGCTTTGTTCGTGCATCAACCGGACAGCATCTTGCTGGTTGCTGCAAGTGATGGCCGGGGCTTTCTTGTAAAAGAGGACGATGTCGTCGCGGCAACCCGTACCGGCAAGCAGGTGCTCAATCTTGCAGGGGGCGCGGAGGCGGTGCTGTGCCGCGAGGCGGATGGCGATCTGGTTGCCGTGATCGGGGAGAACAGAAAGCTGCTGATCTTCGCACGCGACGAGCTGCCTGAGATGACGCGTGGGCGCGGCGTGTTCCTGCAGCGCTATAAGGATGGCGGTTTGAGCGATGCCAGACTGTTCCACTCCGGTGAAGGCTTAAGCTGGCAGGACCGGGCAGGCCGTGTGCATCAGCAGGACGATTACAGGGAATGGCAGGGTAAACGGGCCCAGGCCGGGCGGGCTGCACCGCGCGGTTTCCCGCGCAATAACAAGTTTTCCTGATTACGTCATATTGCTTGCGTGCTTTCGGGCAGGGCAGGCTGGACAGATCGCGTCTACTTCGTCTCTGTACGGAAGCTTACCCGGTCCTCATAGCCCCAGTAGCGGTAGATCAGAATATAGCGGTTGTCGGGGGTAAACCTTCTGGCATCAAGCGCGATATCGACCTGTTCTTTCGCGATATCGCCGGGGTTGAGATAGGCATTCATGATCAGCTGCGTGCAAGGTTCTTTTTCTTTTGACTGAACGAATTCGCCATCCGTGGTCGTTACGAACCAGCGAAATACCTCGCAAGGGTTTGGGGCCTCCAGGTCGACAGGTTCATCTGTATTGTTCTTGATTTTCGCGACAATCGGCAGATATGCGACAGGGGTCGCGGGGTCAATCACCACCGTGCGCGGGGTTTCAACCTCAATCGCGATTGGTGCGGTGTTAAAGACGAACTCGCTGCGCCCCACCGCATAGCCAATCGCGACAATCAGTGCCAGCCAGAGCAGCGTACGTCCCATCCATTGTCTGGTAAGGCTGCGATTTGGCTGATTGGGGCTGAATAGGGCCACATGAACTCCTTGGCCGGTTGGTGGCTATATCCCTGCGGTTAGCCAAAAATGATTGAGGGCAGCCATAATGCGATTTGCGGAAACAGTGCAAGCAGGATAAGCGCCAGCAATTGAATTGCAATAAACGGAATAACACCGCGATAGATTTGCGATGTCGCGATTTCGGGCGGTGCGACACCGCGTAGATAAAACAGTGCAAAACCAAATGGCGGGGTCAGAAACGATGTTTGCAGATTGATCGCCATCATCACGCCGAGCCAGATCGGGTCAAGACCCATGGCAAGCAGGACCGGCGCGACCAATGGCACAACAATAAAGGTAATCTCGATGAAATCGAGGAAAAAGCCAAGCAGGAACATTACCGCCATTACCATCAGCATCGCGCCGATCGTGCCGCCGGGCACCGCAGACAGCACAGCTTCCACTGTTTCATCGCCGCCAAGCCCCCGGAATACCAGGCTGAACAAGGCCGCACCGATCAGAATGATGAAGACCATGGTGGTGATTTCCATGGTGTTGCGCGATACCTCGCCAAGAATATCGCGCTTGTGGGTGCGAACGAAGCAGACGCCAAGCCCCCAGATAATGGCAAGACAGGCAAGCCCGGCAAGGGCAATTCCGAACCAGCTTGTCAGGGGGATTTCTGGCCGGCTGAGCCGCAAATCGAATGTGTGCGTCAGCAAGGGCAGTGTCAACAGGGCAAGCAGCGCAATGTAAATCGGCCAGGCGCGTCGGGTATCAAGCCGCCATCCCGCAAGCAGGGTTGCCCCGATCGCACCAACTGCCGCCGCTTCGGTCGGTGTTGCGATACCGGTCAGGATCGATCCCAACACGGTCAGAATCAGAATGACCGGCGGCAGAAGCGATCGGAAAATGATCGGGTAAAGGCGCAGCCGTTGCTGCAACGGATTACTCTGGGCTGGCATCGGGGGGGAGGTGTGCGGGCGATAAATCGCCATACCCACCTGATAAGCCATATAAAGCCCGACAAGTAACAGTCCGGGCATCAGGGCACCGGCAAATAAATCTCCGACCGAAACGGTTTCAGGGGAAAATATTCCCATATCAAGCTGCGCTTGCTGGTAGGAGGTGGAAATCACATCGCCCAGCAGCACAAGCACGATGGATGGTGGAATGATCTGCCCCAATGTGCCTGCCGCGCAGATGGTGCCGCAGGCAAGTGACGGATCATAGCCGCGCTTGAGCATGGTGGGCAGCGATAACAGCCCCATTGTGACCACCGTTGCCCCGACAATGCCGGTCGAGGCCGCAAGCAGCGCACCGACGAAAGAGACCGAAATCCCAAGCCCGCCATGCAGTGTGCCAAAAAGCTTGCCGACAGATTCAAGCAGATCCTCGGCAACTTTCGAGCGCTCCAGCATGACGCCCATATAGACAAACAACGGTACCGCCAGCAGCACCTCATTTGTCATGACGCCGAAAATCCGGTGCGGCAGGAACTCGACAAAGGAAAAATCAAACACGCCAAGCAAGGCGCCAATGCCTGCGAACAACAAGGCGGAACCCGCAAGGGTAAAGGCTACCGGAAAGCCCGCCATCAGAAAGCCGCAAGTGACCAGGAACATCAACAGGTCGAGAATTTCGTGTAATTCCACGGTGTGTCAGTCCGTCTTGCTGTAAATGGCGACAAGCGCGCGCAAACCCTCGGCAATCGCTTGCAGCATCAGCAGCGATGCAAATACGAGGATCATCGATTTCAATAGAAAGATTCCGGGAATGCCGCTGGTCTCGCGCGATCCCTCCAGAACCGCCCAACTGGCCGCGACATAGGGCCATGCCATGACCCAGATCACGATACATACAGGCAGCAGGAAGCATAAATTGCCGATCAGATTGATCAGCGCCTGATAGGTCTTTGAACTGTCGCGGTAAAATATATCGACGCGCACATGACCATCGTAAAGCAAGGTATAGCCCGCGCCCGCCATGAACAGAATTCCGAACATATACAAAACGGATTCCTGCAATATCAGTGATCCGACGCCGAATATGTAACGCAACCCGACCACGGCAAACTGCGCGACGACAATTATCGTGGCAAGCCACGCCACGGTACGGCCGATCCGGCGGTTCACCCCGTCAATTATGCGCAAAACTCGGTTTACTGCAGGCAACAATTTGCGTGTCCTGAAAAATTACAAAAATCAGCTTATGGCATCCGCGAAAAGCGGCAAGTGTCAGCCATATTCAAAAGGCAGTCGCCGGGCCTCCCAATAGGCCTCGTCTGAAATACGCGACCAGCGTATCGAATCCTTACGGCTGGAAATAAAGCTCTCATAGATTTTGCGCGAGATTCCATCGGATTCGCCGGCTTCGCGGACAACTTCGCCCGACAGATTGCCGATCTTGGCCAGCGCTTCATTGGTGAAGCGGCGCAGCTGCACATCGTGCTTGTTCACAAGAGTGGCCAGTGCGGAACCATTATTGGCATTGAATTCGGCAAGCGTAAAATCGTTCTGCGCCGCGGTCGCCATCTGGATAATCGTTTGCTGGCTTTTCGTCAGACTGTTCCAGACATCAAGGTTGATCCCGAGCGACAGGCTCGTGCCTGGCTCGTGAAAGCCCGGCCAGTAGTAATATTTCGCGATTTTGTAGAAGCCGAATACCAGATCGTTCCAGGGGCCAACCCATTCGGTTGCATCGATCACCCCCTGTTGCAGGCTGGTATAGATTTCACCCCCCGGGAGCGCGACGACCGATGCGCCCATCCGCCGCATGACTTCGCCGCCCAGCCCGGGCATGCGAATTTTCAAACCGCTGAAATCCTCGACATCGGTGACTTTCTTGTTGAACCAGCCACCCATCTGCACGCCTGAATTGCCGCACATGAAAGCTTTGATATTGAATTGCGCGCTCAGCTCGTCCCAAAGCTCCTGTCCGCCGCCCCAGTAAATCCAGGAATTCATTTCGCTTGCGGTCAACCCGAACGGCACCGCCGCAAAGAAGTTGAATGCCTGTGACTTGCCCTGCCAGTAATATTCGGCGCCGTGATACATATCGGCTGCGCCGCCCGATACCGCGTCAAAGGCATCGAATGCGCCGACCAGTTCACCGGCAGCATATACCTTGATGTCAAGATCGCCTTCACTGGCCTGCTTGATCCACTTTGCAACATTTTCAGCGGCAGTGCCGAGCCCGGGCAGGTTCTTGGGCCAGGTGGTCACAAGCTTAAGGCGGCGGCGGCCCTGCGCGATTGCAGGTGCGGGCAGCGTGGATGCCGCCGCACCGGTTGCCGCGGCCCCCAGCAGTACCGAGCGTCTATTCTTCATCTATTCCCTCCCGCCGCAGCCGTCAGGCACATAATCCCTTGCACAACGCTTATTGTCTGACGGATTTGGTTTTATCTTATTTGACAGGGGATTATAGGGACCAGCCGCACTAACGCAATGGAGCAGAAAGGTATTTGTCGTCACGTTTGCGCTTCGGGTGCCTGCTGCATCGGTGCGTCGGACCGCATTGGCCGCCAGCCGGATTCGGTCAATTGTTCGAGTGGCTGAAAACGCGCCTTATATTGCATTTTCTGGCAGTTCTCGACCCAGTAGCCCAGATAAACATAAGGCAAACCGAATTGCCGCGCGGTCTCGATATGATGCAGGATCATATAGCTGCCAAGGCTGCGTTGCGTGAGTTCAGGGTCAAAGAAGCTATAAACCATCGATAGCCCGTCGCTGACGACATCGGTCAGACAGGCGGCCGCCAGTGGCGCTTCAGGCGTGTTATCGGTGTCCCCCTGGTCAGTTGTCGTCTTCCCGTCGGCCGCGCGATATTCAAAAATAAAAGTGTCGATGGGGCTGTCTTCCACCATGCTGCGATAATCGAATGCGTCCATATCCGCCATGCCGCCATCCTGATGCCGTCCGTTAAGATAGCGTCTGAGCAGATGATATTGTTCGAGCGTGGCTGTCGCTGTTTGCGGTTCCGGGACAAGATCGCTATTGCGATTGAGGATTCGGCGATCGCTTTTCTTGAAGCGATAATCAGTCACATTGATCCGGACCGACACGCAGGCGCTGCAACCATCGCAGGCCGGACGGTAGGCGATGTTCTGGCTGCGCCGAAAGCCCAGTTCGGCAAGGACATTATGCAACTCGGTCGGATCCTCGCCTGACAGGCGGGTGAAAATTTTACGTTCCTGCCGCCCCGACAGATACGGGCATGGCGTCGGGGTCGTCATAAAAAAACGCGGCATGTGAAATGGTCGCGTCATGCCGCCATTCCCCGATCGTTATTCTGAATATGCATCGAACTCTCGCCCCTTATCTAAGGCTGCCAGGATAGATCATAATACCATGGGGCCAGGATTGAAAATGACAGCCAGACAAGAATCAACAGCGGTATGCCCGCACGGATGAAATCGCTGAAGCGGTAATGTCCGGGAACCATGACCAACAGATTTGTCTGGTACGCGATCGGCGTTGCGAATGAGCAGTTTGCCGCGAAGATTAGTGCATAAAGGAAAATTTTCGGATCCGCGCCGATAGTTGTCGCGGTGCTGACCGCGATCGGGGCGAACAGAACAGCGGTCGCATTGTTTGACAGCAGGTTGGTCATCAGCGCCACCATCAGGAAGAACGCCGAAAGAATGACCGGAACCGACATGCCGTCCAATAAATCGACAAGCGTTGCCGCACCGATATTTGCGCCGCCGGTCAGCTCCAGGGCTTTACCCATGGCTATTGCGGCGGCGACGATCAGCAGAATCCGGCGGTCGATTGCCCGCGCGGCTTGCCGGATATTGAGACAGCCGGTCGCAATCATCAGGCCCGCACCGCATAATGCCGCGACCACAATCGGTATGAGGCCGGTGGCGGAGGCAAGAATCACGAGCCCGAAAATAACGCGTGCGCGGGGCGCATGGGTTCGATCGGGCAGGGTGGTCGTGGACCATTCAAGCAGGACGACGTCGCGACTGTCGCGCAGGCTTGCGACTTCATGCGCTTTTCCCATGACAAGCAGCACATCGCCTGGTTCCAGCCGGATCTCGTCCATGCGCGCGCGTATCATCCTGCTGCGCCGCTGTATGCCCAGGACCAGGCATCCGGTCTGATGCCGGAACCCGATCTGTTCGATCGTTCGGCCGATCATGCGTGAGCCGGGCGCAATCATGGCCTCGGCAATTGTGCGGCCGGCTGTCGGCAGCGGGCGGCTGGGCCTGTCGCTCCCATCCTCGGGTGACAGGCCAGCGCCGCGCAGAACACCCGCCATGATTTGCGGCCGTTCCGCCATGATTTCCTGCAGTGCCTTGCGGGTTGTCGCCACAAGCAGGATATCGCCATACTGAAGCGTCATATTGTCGAAAGGGGGCAGCAACGTCTTCTCGCCTCTTTCGATCATGCGGACTGTCGCATCGGGCAACGCACGGAAGAAACCCGCGACCGAGCGTTCCCCCAATAGCGGATGATTTTCGTCGATTTCGATCTGCACGATAAACTGTTTACCGCTCGGGTTGACCATCTCGCCGGCAAGTGAGGGCCGTTGCGGCAGCATTTTCGGCATGATTCCAATTACATAGACGCAGCCGATCACGCCCAGCATGATGCCAATCACGGTGAAATCGAAAAAACCGATCTCAGCAATACCAAGCCGCGCCGCGGTACCGGCGACCAGCAGATTGGTCGATGAACCGATCAGTGTCGTCATACCCCCCAGGATGGCGATAAAGCTTAACGGCATCATCACCCGGTTCACGCCCTGGTTAAGTCGTTCCGCAATTACGGCCATGATCGGGATGAAAATCACCACGATGGGGGTGTTGTTCATGAAGGCGCTGACCAGAAAGACCAGTGCAAAGGCACCCAGTGCGATCAGCTTTGGAAATTTTCCGCCATATTCAAGCGCCATGCGTGCAGGCGTTTCAAGCGCGCCGGTCTGGAACATGGCCTGGCCGACCACCAAAAGGGCAATTACGGCAATCAATGCGGGATTTGCAAATCCCTCAAGCAATGTGTCGGGGCCAAGCAGGTTGCCGCCCCCCGCGCCGGTAACAGGAAAAAAGTGGAAAAATATCAGTAGCGCACCGAGTGCGGCAATCGACGTCAGCTCCATCGTGACGCGTTCGAGTGCGTAAGACAGCACGGCAGCCGCAATGATGGCGTAGGTGACCCAAATCTGGATCATGCCCAAATCCGAAAGAACGTTCATATGCCGATGTTACCGTAAAATGATATCCGGGCGGTTATTGTATGGCCTGCCCGGCAGGGCCTGCGTAGGCACCGAGCTTCTGCCGCAGTGCATCCTCGATCGGAACCGGTCTGTTGGTTTGCTGATCCACCCGTACCATCGTCATATCCGCGGTTGCGACACAGCGCCCCTCGTTAAATAGTCCCTGACCGAGCCGTGCGGAACTGTTGCCCAGACGCAGAACGACCGTTCCCGTTTCCATTTCAGCGGGCCAATGGACCTGATTCTTGAAGTCGATCGATAGGTTGACGATCATCCACGCACGCCCGTCTTGCCCGTCATGTGCGCCGATTTCGCGGAACATTGCAACACGGCTTTCCTGACAAAATTCGAAAAATTTCACATTGTTGAGGTGATGGTTCGGGTCGAGGTCGGCAAAACGAATTATATCGCGATGCAGATGGCGGTAAGTCGCCCGTCGGTCCAGCGCAATTTCCGACGCTATCCCGGAATCACCGGTATTTTTCACTATGCTCATTGGCTTATGATGCGCGTGAAATACGTCGTTGCCAAGGGCCTTGGCCCCAAGCCGCAAATGTGCCGCAGCTCAAGGCCCGTGTCGGGCGCGGTTGTGTGCCGCGAGCAATACATATGATGAAAAAGACGCCGATTTATCACGAACAGGTGCAGCCCTTGCCCGACTATCCCCGGCTTTGTGGGGAGCAGCGTTTTGATGTTTGCGTCGTCGGGGGCGGGTTTACCGGATTATCCGCTGCGCTCGAACTGGCAAAGGCGGGATTTCGAACGGCACTGCTTGAGGCGGCGCAACTGGGGAGCGGCGCGTCGGGGCGGAATGGCGGTCAGGTACTGACCGGGCTGGCGCCAGCTATGGTGACGGTGGCGCGACAGCTAGGGCATGCCCATGCGCAGATGCTTTGGGATTTGAGTGTCGCGGCTGTCGCAACGCTGCGGCGCGGTCTGGCGGAGGCCGACATGGCTGATGCGTTTCGCCCCGGTTTTATCCTTGCGGCAAACCGTGCGGCGCATCGTGCTGAGCTTGTTGAAGAATATAATTATCTGACCGACCGGCTTGGCTATGAGGCGCTCGAATTGCTCCTGCAGCCCGAACAGATCGCTGCGCGGCTTGGCACGCGGCGCTATGTCGCGGGGCTTGTCGATCACGGTAGCGGGTAGCGGGCATGTCAATCCGCTCGCCTATCTCAACGGGCTTGCACGGGCGGCCGAGAAAGCAGGCGTCACTATCTTCGAACAGAGCGCTGCATGCAGGTTCGTGCATCAGCCCGGTGGGGAGAAAGTGAATGTCTATACCGATCGCGGGGTTGTCCGGGCGGACAGGCTCTTGCTGTGCGGCAATGCCTATCAGCGTCATCTGGCGACCCCGATGCAGGCGATGATCATGCCGGTGGGGACCTATATTCTGGCGACCGCGCCACTGCCCGAAGCGCTCGCGGCAGAGATACTGCCCAGCGGTGTCTGTGTCAGCGATATGAATTTCGTCCTCGATTATTTCCGGATGACGCCAGATCGGCGGATGCTGTTTGGGGGCAGGGTCAGCTATTCCGGTTTGCCGCCGGTGGCCGTGGCGCATCGGCTCAAGCGGCGGATGTGCGCGATTTTCCCGGCACTGGACGGGGTTCCGCTGACCCATTGCTGGGGTGGAAAAGTCGCAATCACGCGCAATCGCTTGCCGCATATCGGCCGCACCCCGCAGGGGGTCTATTTCGCGCATGGCTATTCCGGTCACGGGCTTGCCCTGTCGGGGTTCGCCGGGCAGGTCATTGCGAAAGCGATTGCCGGTGATCTCACGCAGTTCGACTGTTTTGCGCGCATTGATCATCGCCCTTTCCCGGGCGGCGGCATGATGCGCGCACCGCTTCTCGCGCTTGGCGCGCTTTATTACCGGCTGCGGGATCTGCTTTAGCCCGGATTTAAGTTCAAGTCAGGTTTCATGCTTGCCTGGGCGCGTGCGATTTCTGACAATGCGGCAAACGGCAATATGGGCGGAATGCAGGGGAAAGCGAATGGATGTCAGGGCAGCGGTCGCGTTTGAGGCAGGAAAACCCCTCGAAATAGAAACCGTACAGCTGGAAGGGCCGAAATCAGGCGAGGTGCTGGTGGAAATCAAGGCCACGGGCATTTGCCACACCGATGCATTTACCCTGTCCGGCGAGGACCCGGAAGGCGCATTCCCTGCGATTCTAGGGCATGAGGGCGCGGGAGTTGTTGTCGAGACGGGGCCCGATGTGCAGTCCCTTTCGGTTGGCGATCATGTCATCCCGCTTTATACCCCTGAATGTCGGCAGTGCGAATATTGTCTCAATCCCAAAACCAATCTGTGCCAGGCGATCCGCGAGACACAGGGTCAAGGGGTGATGCCCGACGGGACAAGCCGCTTTTCCTATAAGGGCAAGCCGATACTGCACTATATGGGCTGTTCGACCTTTGCCAACTTTACTGTTCTGCCCGAAATCGCGCTTGCCAAAGTGCGCAAGGACGCGCCATTCGACAAGATCTGCTACATCGGATGCGGGGTGACAACCGGGATCGGCGCGGTCGTCAACACAGCCAAGGTGGAGCCGGGTGCAAGCGTTGTGGTGTTCGGCCTCGGGGGGATCGGGCTTAACGTCATTCAGGGGGCACGGATGGTGGGGGCCGGGCAGATTGTCGGTGTCGACCTCAACCCCGAAAAACAGCAGCTTGCCCGGCAATTCGGCATGACCGATTTCGTCAATCCGGCGGAAGTTGGCGATGATCTTGTCGCCTATCTGGTGGCGCTGACAGGCGGCGGGGCCGATTACAGCTTTGAGTGTATCGGCAATGTCGATGTGATGCGGCAGGCGCTGGAATGCTGCCACAAGGGATGGGGGCAATCGATCATTATCGGCGTCGCGGGCGCGGGGCAGGAAATCAGCACGCGGCCATTTCAACTGGTGACCGGGCGGTCATGGCGCGGAACCGCGTTTGGCGGCGCAAGGGGGCGGACAGATGTACCCCAAATCGTCGACTGGTACATGGATGGCCGCATCCGGATCGATGAGCTGATCACGCACAGCCTGCCGCTTTCGCGGATAAACGAGGCCTTCGATCTGATGCACGCAGGCAAATCAATCCGCAGCGTCGTTGTCTATTGACCTGGGATTTTGCCGGGATTGCGGCTGTAGGGTTTTACTTGTCGCAGCCTCATATTCCGCATCGGCAAGCGGGTATGTCGTCAGTTCGCCCCTGATTGTTGCACGGGCGAAAACGAACAACATGCCGGCAAATAAACCGCCTATCAGCCCCAAAGCTAGAACCAGTGGCGCTTGCGGTTTGACGGGGCGGCGCGAAACGAAAACATCGCCAAACGGCTCGGCGGCAAAAGGCTGGTCCGAGCTGCTGGCCATCAGGTTCTGCTCCTGCTTGGCGAGCGCCTGTATCAAGGCTTGCCGGTAATCGATAACCGTAACCGTGGCAAGCTTGCCCGTCAGATAGTCGATATGGTCCGTCGATCTGCGAATATTACGCACACGCAGTAATTTATCCATCTCCCGGTGCAGCAGCGTCAATATTTCCTGCGCAAGTTTGGGGTCCGGATCTTCGAATGTGATCTTGACGATCGGGTTTTTCTTATCGCGTGAAATCGCCGCGTACTTTTCCAGAAACTCCTGCAACCGCTGCCCGTCCGGTGGTGACCAGGGGTAATTTTCTACGCCGAGCCAGGGCTTTATTGTCCGCACAATTGCGCGCAGGGCGCTGTCCGGTTCTTTCCAGGATTGTGTGCTTTCGGACCATTCAGATGCGAATATGCGCCGCATCAGCGGTTCGTTCGCGGCCAATCTGTTCGCCGCTTCAAGCGAGGTGAGCCCGGCAAGATAAAGCTCGAAAGATGTCGCATCAGCACCGCCAAGAAGGCTACCTGCGCCCGCAAGCTCCGCAAGTGCGCCCAGCCCGCCGCCCGGTGTCTGGCTTTCCTGCCCTTGTGGGGGTGTGACCTGAAGGGTGGCGCGATAGACCGGTTCCGCAAAATGCAGGTAAAGTACTCCGATCAGAAAGCACAGCACCGCAAAAAAGCCGATCAGGAATTTGTGGCCCCACAACAAGGCTGCAAGCACGCGCAGATCGATTTCGTCATCGGCGGCGTAGGGGTCGTTATAGGCAGAATGCTTGGCTGCAGGTGAACTGTCGGGGGAAATGTTGCTCATCTATTCAGCTTGTCGTTGATCTGGCTGAGCCTGGCTGACGATAGGCGCATAATTCATATCCCCGCAGTGGCAATATGTGAAATTGCGTTGATGTTAGCCACACTGCACCGCTTTAGAGATGCAGACAGTGCCTGTCAATATTCGACAACAAGCGTGCCGGCAGCTTGCGGCCATTGCGCATGTTCGTCAAGCTGCCGGTATATCGGTAGTGCAGGCATGTAAGAAAGATGCCATGCCTGTGGCGGCTATTAACCTGCCTTCACGTCAATCTTGCGGCTGTTCGGGGTCTCTTTTTCGCTTTTGGGCAGTTTCAGCGTCAGGATGCCATCCTTGAAACTTGCCTTGATTGCCGCATGGTCGACATTTTCCGGCAGGCGGAAATTACGTTGGAAAGCGCCATAATGGCGTTCGGAAAAATAGTAATTTTCCTTCTTTTCCTCATGCTCGGCGCGCTTTTCACCCTTCACCCGCAGCATGTTTCCCTCGATCGACACATCAATGTCATTTTCCTTCACACCGGGTAGTTCGATGGTGATCTCATAAGCGTCGTTTGTGTCGACCGCCTCCGCGCTCGGTGTAAAGAGATTCGCGATCGCCGTGCCGAACTGCCTGAACGGATCGAGGAAATTCGGCCAGAAATGTTCACCGCCAAATAGTGAAACCGATTTCGCTTTGTCAGTCATCCCACCAACTCCATCAGTTGCTGCCATTTAACTCGCCAGTTGCTAGATGTAACCCGATGGCTTTTCGGGTATTACACAAAGAGATAATTATGCATTGTCGACCGGCAAGCATTGATATGGATCAAGCAGGCCCTGTGAATGGTTTTTTCGCAGGGCTGTGTTCGATACCAAACCCGCCAGAAACAACTTATGTCATCTGATGCCGCATCCATCGCCAATTGGCTTTTTACCGAGCTCTTGCCTGTCTGGGCTGCGACTGCGGATGGGGAGCGGGGTGGCTTTGCCGAACGGCTGGATCTGCAGGGCGCGCCAGATCCGGATGCGGCAAAAAGGCTGCGTGTTCAGGCGCGGCAGATTTATGTCTTTTCCCACGCCGGTCTTACAGATCCCGACATGGCGCGCGCGGCGCGGTGGCGTAGTCTGGCGGCGGACGGGTTCGCGTTCATGCGCCGCCACTACTGGCGCGGTTCCGCGCATGGATGGGCGCGTGCTGTGCGGCCTGATGGCCGCCCGTTTGATGATGATGTGGAAAGTTACGATATCGCCTTCGCCCTTTTTGCCTGCGGCTGGCATTATCTCTGCAATCGTGACCGGAACGCGCTGACTGCCGCAGGCGACAGCCTGCAATTCCTTGATAATTACATGGCCGCGCAGAATGGCGGCTATGTGAGTGGCATTCGCGATGGCGTCTGCGATGCGCGTGCGCCGCTGGCACAAAATCCGCATATGCATCTGCTGGAAGCGCTGCTTGTGCTGTATCGCGCCACTGGCGAGATGGGATTTCGTCATCGTGCGCAGCAGATTTTCACCTTGTTTCGCGACAGCTTCTTCGATCCCGCTACAAAGAGTTTGGGTGAGGCTTTCGCGCCGGACTGGCACCCCTTGCCCGGTGAGGAAGGCGCGCGGGTGGAGCCTGGCCACCATTTTGAATGGCACTGGCTGCTGCATGATTATGCCACGCAGATCGGGGCACCTGAAGCGCGGGAGTTTGCCCGGGCTCTTTTCGATTTTGCACAGGCCCATGGTGTGTCAGCGCAATCGGGTCTTTGTTTCGATGCGGTTGACCGTCAGGGAAGGCCGGTTGCGCAAAGCCATCGCTTATGGCCGCAGACAGAACGATTGAAGGCGCTGGTCGCGGAAGCTGAACGGGGTGTAACGCCCGGCCGCCGTATGGCCGCGGAACGCGAAATCCTGCCGCTGGCACAGCGCATTCGGCAGAATTACTTCACCCCGGGCCCGGGATTGTGGGTCGATCAGCTTGACGCGCAGTTGCGTCCGCAATCGCAATTTATTCCCGCGACATCGCTCTATCATATCTTCCTCGCCTATTCGGAAGTGTTGCGCTTTTACACCGAAAACAGCTCCAGCTGATCACCGGCTTGCGGCGGGGCGCGAAACTGACTGAGGTCGAGATCGAATGCCCCTTCGCCTGTCTTCAGGCCAAGCTTGCGCGCGGCAAGCGCAAAGCGGCTGGCGATCAAATCCGCATAGGGGCCTGTGCCGCGCATGCGGCGGTGAAATTCCGGATCATTGTCGCGTCCGCCGCGCATATCGCGCAGCAGGTTCAGGCAATGCGCGGCCCTGTCGGGGAACTCCTCCTCCAGCCATTCGCGAAACAGCGTCTTGATCTCAAGCGGCAGCCTGAGAAGGATATAACCGGCCATTTGCGCGCCGGCATCGCGGGCGGCGGTGAGGATCGCCTCGATTTCCGTATCATTGATTGCGGGGATGACCGGGGCAACCATGACCGAGGTTGGAATGCCTGCGTCGTGCAACTGGCGCAAGGCGTCGATTCTGCGCGCAGGTGTCGCGGCGCGCGGTTCCATCCGTCGCGCAAGATGCCGGTCGAGGCTTGTAACGGATATACTGACATGGACAAGGTTGCGCGCCGCCATATCCGACAGGATATCGATATCGCGCAGGATCAGCGCCGATTTCGTGACGATGGAAACCGGATGGCGGAATGCATGCAGCACGTCAAGAATCTGCCGGGCAATGCCGAGCGTCCGATCGGCGGGCTGATAAATGTCCGTATTCGTGCCCATGGCGATCACTTGCGGTCGGTAGCGCGGGTGCCGCAGGGCTTGTGTCAGCAATGACGCGGCATCGGGCTTTATCAGCAGTTTGCTTTCGAAATCGAGCCCCGGTGAAAAGCCGAGATAGGCATGGGTGGGGCGCGCAAAACAGTAGATGCAGCCATGTTCGCATCCCCGATAGGGGTTGATCGATTGGCTGAACGGCACATCGGGTGATGTATTTGTCGCGATGATCGTCCGGCTGGCGTCGCGGATCAGTGTGGTTCTAAGCGGCGGCGGTTCGTCGTCAATATGACCCCAGCCATCGTCGAACGCTGTTTTGCTGGCGGCCTCATAGCGTCCGCTTTCATTGGAGCGGGCGCCGCGCCCGCGCCGCGCTTCAGGATGCACGAAATTGCCGGCAATGTCGGTTGCATCGGTCTGTGTCCTGGTGCTGTGCCGATGAATTTCTTTGCGCATGAGCCAATATTCCGGCGGGGTCGAAAATCATTCCGCAGACTAGAACAAAAAAGGAACAAAATATAGTTAAAACACAAATTTGGATGGCAATTTGTCTCAAATTTTGTACAGTCAGCGCATGTTGAGCGTGATAATTCCGACGCTGAATGCCGAATCGCGTCTGGTCGTGACCTTGCGCGCCTTGATCCCGGGGGTGATTAGCGGATTGATCAAGGAGGTAATCATTGTCGATGGGGGCTCGGCTGACGCAACGGCGCGTATTGCCGATGAGGCAGGGTGCATCTTCGTCCGCAGCGAATGCGGGCGCGGGGTGCAATTGGCGCGTGGCGCGACCGAAGCGCGTGGCGACTGGCTTCTATTTCTGCATGCGGATACCGAACTGAGCCCCGGCTGGGAAGTTGAGGTGGCAAATTTCATGGCCAGCCCGAACAGTCACCAGATGGCTGGTGTTTTCGAGTTTGCGCTGGATGATTTCGGTCGCGACGCGCGGCGGCTTGAACGCGCTGTTTCGTGGCGATGCCGACTGTTTGGGTTGCCTTATGGCGATCAGGGATTGCTTATCCATCGCCACCTCTATGATCAGTTGGGGGGATATGGCGCGATGCCGCTGATGGAGGATGTCGATCTGGTGCGCCGTATCGGTCGTCGCAAGATCGCATTTCTGCGTTCCAAGGCGATAACAAGCGCGCAACGGTACCGCGATAACGGATATCGCGTGCGTTCGCTGCGTAATCTGCTGTGCCTGTCGCTTTATTTCCTGCGCGTGCCGACGCATGTGATCGCCCGGCTCTACGGATGAAGCTGTCGATATGAGGCGGCCCATATGAGGCGCCATTGCGTGATTTTCGCGCGCCGGCCACAACTGGGTATCGGCAAGCGGCGTCTGGCAAAAGATATAGGGGAGCTTCCGACCCTGCGCTTTCAACGCGCCAATCTGCGCCGTCTGCTGGCGATATTGGGGCGTGATCGGCGCTGGCAATGCTGGCTGGCGCTTAGCCCCGACAGCGCCTTGCAATCCGAAATCAACGCGACTTTGCCACCAAATTGCCGGGTGATTGCGCAGGGGACAGGCGATCTGGGGCAGCGGATGGGGCGGGTCTTTCGCCAGCTACCGCCCGGGCCTGTCGTGCTTGTCGGGTCGGATATTCCCGAAATCGGCGCGCGGCATATTGCTGCAGCGTTTAGCAAGCTTGGTGAGTGCGATGCGGTGCTGGGGCCCGCAGGCGATGGCGGTTTCTGGCTGGTCGCCATGCGTCGCATCCGCAGGTTTCCCGGTGCAAATGTTCAGGGGCCTTTCTCACCGGTCCGCTGGTCGAGCGAATTTGCCTTGCCCGATACGATGGCGGCGATGCGGGCGCTCAACATGCGTGTTGGCATAGGCGCGACGCTGGCTGATATCGATAACGGTCGGGATTATGCAAGATGGCAGGCACGGCAGATGCGGCAGGCGCGGCGCGGCTGAAAACGGTCAACTCTTGCCGCGTTGCTTGTGTTCCTCAAGCCGGGGCATGATTTCAACGAAATTGCAGGGGCGGAAGCGATAGTCGAGCTGCCATTTCAGAATGCCGTCCCACCCGTCCTTGCATGCGCCAGGAGAGCCTGGCAGCGCGAATAGATAGGTGCCCCCGGCAACACCGGCTGTGGCGCGGGACTGGATCGTGGACACGCCAATTTTTTCGAAGCTGATGCGGTGAAAGATCGCGGAAAAGCCGTCTATTTCCTTTTCGAAAACCGCATGAAAGGCTTCCGGTGTGACATCGCGGCCGGTCAGTCCGGTACCCCCGGTCGAGATCACCACATCGATTTTCGGATCTGCGATCCAGCGCTCAAGCTGCGCGATGATGTCGCTTTTCTCGTCCCGGACAATAACCCGGTCCGCCAGATGATGCCCGGCTTCGCGCACGCGGTCCGACAATATGTCACCTGATTTATCGGTCGCCATGTCGCGACTGTCCGATACCGTCATGACGGCGATATGGACCGGGATGAATTCACGATTTTCGTCGATATTTGTCATGGGCGGCTGACTTTCTGGCTTGCTGTCTGTCGCGGGCGGACCGATCTTGATCTGACTTTGTGACGCTAACTATCGCGTGGCGGGCGGGTACCGGGCAAGCTGTCATATTGTGCCTGCCGTCGCGGGTCACCAGCGTCCGGGAATGTCGGCCAACCGCCCGCTGCCAGTGCATCCAGTGTCGGTTGCGCGTGTCCCAGCCGGTCCTGATAAATCCAGTAGTTAGCGGCGACACGGCGGATGAATTGACGTGTTTCAAGGCTTGGAATCGTTTCGATGAACAGCAGCGGGTCGTCATAATACTGCTTTGTCTTGAGCCAGCGGCGCAAATTGCCAGGCCCCGCATTATAGGCTGCGGCAAGGGTGAACAGATCGCTGTGTTTGCCGGGCTGCGCCATCAGATACTCCACATAGCGCTGGCCAAGGGTGACATTGAAGACAGGGTCAAGCAGCCGGTAACGGTCGGCCCTGCGCAAGCTGCCGTCTTTGAGAATATAGCTGGCAGTGGCCGGCATGATCTGCATCAGCCCATGCGCGCCGCGATGGCTTTTTGCATGGGACATGAATTTGCTTTCCTGCCGCATCAGGGCGTAAAGCAGCGCGGGATCTGCGCGAAATCCATCCGCGGGCTCGACGGTCGGAATAGGATAGAGCGCGGCGGGATGATAGCTTCCCTGTTGCTTGGCGATATTCCCGATACGCAGCTGGCTGGCGGGCAACCGCAACATATTGGCCAGGGCCAGAAGGCGAATATCATCGCTTGGATCGATCTGGCCAAGTAGTTGCTGCATCTCAAGATCGGCGCGGTGCGGCTGCCCGGCCTGCACCAGGGCGATCATCCTGTCGACCGCGGGAAATTGCTGCAGATAGTGCAGTGCGCCCTGGGTCAACGCACTGCTTGTCCAGTCAAAGGCCAGGGGCTGGCCAAGCTGCCGGCGCGCAAGAATACCATGCAGTGTACGGGGATGCTGCGCTGCGATTGTCAGATAATGGCTGATTTTTTGCGGTTGTCCGATCGTCAGCCAGGCACGCGCCGCCCAATAGGCCGCCGCCGCGCGGTCCCAGCTGCTGGCATAGGGCAGGTGATTGTCGGCAAGTGCACTGAAATGCGTTGCCGCGCGTTCGGCGTCCCCCTGTCGCCAGGCGGCAAGTCCGGCAAACCAATGCGCCTGCGGGACAAAATTGCCTGAGCGATTTGCTGCCAGTTCGGCCTGTTGCAATGCCTTGGCGTCCAGTCCGGCAAGGAAATAGCCCTTGGCAATTTCCCCTCTGGCCAGATCTGTTTCGACAGCATCCAGTTGCCGGTCAATTTCCTTTCGCTGCAGATATTTCAAGGCGTTGGTCGGTTGGCCGCGTCCGATCAGGCGCTGAATATGCCGACGTATTCGGCGTATTTCCCTTTGCTTGCCGGCTGAGCGCTGTGTGGGTGAGTGATATTGCGCGATATTCTCGTCACGGGCTGCACGGTTGCGCCATTTTTGCGGTGTTACCGGCGCCTGCCAGCTATCGGGTTTACGCCGCATGGCGAGTTTGTAGATACGGTACGCCCCCGGATGGTCACTGTAATCGGACATCCATGCCTGAAGTTCACGGTAACGCGATCGATAGGCGGTCGGATGCATATAGCGTTGATAGAGCACATGCCCTTGCAAACGTCGGTCGTCAACTTGCTGCAAAAGCTTTTCGGCAGCCTGCATCTTGCCGTCATGCTGCAAAGCGAAAATACGCTGATAAAGCGTGGCATCCTGTTCAGACAGAATTTGCGGGATCATGGCGGGCCGGGAATCGACCGCTGCGTCCCCCGCTTGTGCAGGGGACAGACAAATCAATGGCAATAACAGCGGCAACATGCCGCCACGCATCGCGCGCAGCAGATAAGCGCTTGCGCGTCGCCCCGACAACCGCAATTTCGATATCAGCCCAACCCTCATTGGGTCATGGATACCGCTTTGCGGTTAATTGTACAATAAACAAGCGGCACCGCCATGAATGGTCCATCTGCCGGATTTGCAGGCAAACCGGCTGTTATTGGGATCGCGGGGGAAGCGCGTTGATCTTTTCGCGCAAGCTCAGTAAATCGGCCCAGGCCGCCTGTTTCTGGGCGGGTTGCCTTAACAGAAAAGCAGGATGCAATGTCGGCAAGGCGGGAATTTCCCGCCCGTCACAGATATAGGTCTGCCACTTGCCGCGTAGCCGCATGATGCCTTGCGAGGTGTCTAGCAACGTCTTGGCGCTGACCCCGCCGACAAACACCAAGATTTCGGGGGCCGCAAGTGCGATATGCCGTTCGATGAAGGGCAGGCATATCGCCATCTCCTGCGTGGTCGGGGTGCGGTTGCCCGGTGGCCGCCAGGGCAATATGTTGGAAATGTAGACCTTTGTGCGATCAAGATCGATTGCCGCCAGCATCTTATCGAGGAGCTGGCCACTGCGTCCGACAAATGGCAATCCCTGAATATCCTCGTCGCGCCCCGGCGCTTCGCCGATCAGCATGATCCGGGCCTCCGGATTGCCATCCGCAAATACGGTGTTCTTGGCGGTTGTCTTGAGGCTGCAACCGGTAAAATCCTGCAACGCATTTTGCAGCGCATGGAGGTCATGGCAGGCCGCGCAAATCGCACGCGCCGCTGTGATGGTTTCTTCTGCCGGCGCCAACCCCCCGGCCGGTGGCCCGCCGGCGGGCCTTGCAGGTGGTTGCCGGGAAATCTGCTGTGCGGCGCGCTCGTCACGGCGATTGGCGGCGGGCTGTTGCGGGGTTGGCATGACGCTGGTTTGCGGCGCGGTACCGGTCTGCTGCGCAGTAGAAGCCGCAGATAACGCAAACCGGTCGATCGCCGTTTCTGCGATTGTTTCGTCGACGCCTGCCGATATCTGCCAGCTTAGTGCCGCGAGCAACGCCGAACGATCTGTTTCTTCCCCATTCTGCATTTGGCCACTATAGGCGCAAAATGCGCCCTTTGCATCCTGTTGGATAATGCAGCAGGGCGGATCGCCGTACCGCGATTATATTGTCGCCGATGCGGTATGGTGGTTGACCTGTTGGGCTCCGCAAGCCTAGAAACAAAGGCAATTTTGCTGTCTGAAACAGGTCAGCGTCAGATAATTCTGCAGCGGTAGGGCAGGAAGGAGACAGGTATGAGCGATACGGCGTCGAGTGAACGCGAATATATGGAATATGACGTCGTCATCGTCGGTGGCGGGCCGGCGGGGTTAAGCGCGGCAATCCGTTTGCGGCAGCTATGTATCGAACATGATGTCGAGCTGTCTGTATGCGTGCTGGAAAAGGGATCGGAAATTGGCGCCCATATCCTGTCAGGCGCGGTGATGGACCCGATTGCGCTGAATGAACTTATTCCGGACTGGAAGGAAAAGGGCGCACCGCTCAATACACCGGTTGTCGATGACCGTTTCTATATGCTTGGCCCGGCAGGGGCGCTGCGGCTGCCCAATTTCATGTTGCCGCCACTGATGAACAATCATGGCAATTATGTCGTGAGTTTGGGCAATGTCTGTCGCTGGCTTGGCGAGCAGGCCGAGGCTTTGGGCGCGGAAATCTATCCCGGTTTTGCCTGCGCCGAGGTCTTGTACAATGACGATGGCAGTGTGCGTGGCGTTGCGACCGGCGATATGGGCATCAGCAAGGATGGCGAGCAGAAGGACACCTTCACGCCCGGATTTGAACTGCGCGGCAAATATACGCTGATTGCGGAAGGCGCGCGCGGCTCGCTCGCAAAACAGCTGATTGACCGGTTCGAGCTGGACAAGGATAGCGATTGCCCGAAATTCGGCATCGGCATCAAGGAAATCTGGGATATCGACCCGGAAAAGCATAAACCCGGCCTTGTCATGCACAGCTTTGGCTGGCCGCTGGACAACAGCACAGGTGGTGGCAGTTTCCTGTATCATATGGAAAACAATCAGGTGTCGATCGGGTTCGTCATCCATCTGAACTATCAAAACCCGCATGTGTCTCCGTTCGATGAGTTCCAGCGTTTCAAACATCATCCGGTGATCAAGCAATATCTGGAAGGCGGACGCCGTGTCTCCTATGGCGCGCGTGCGATTACCGAAGGCGGGCTGCAGTCGATTCCGAAACTTGGTTTCCCGGGCGGTGCGCTTGTCGGTTGCTCGGCGGGCTTTGTGAATGTGCCCCGGATCAAGGGCAGCCATAATGCAATGAAGACCGGCATGCTGGGGGCGGAAGCGGTTTTCGAGGCTTTGCAGGCGGGACGCAGCTATGATGACGGGGCCGATTACGAGGCGCAGTTCCGCAGCAGCTGGGTTTACAAGGATCTGCATCGCGTCAGAAATGCGAAGCCGCTATGGAGCAAATTCGGTCTGATCCCGGGTATGGCTTTGTTCGGCGCGGATCTGTGGATGAATAATCTGCGTATCGGTCTGCCGTTCACGCTGAAACATGGCAAACCGGACAGCGCAACGCTGAAGCCCGCGGATAAATGCAAGAAAATCGATTATCCCAAGCCTGACGGGGTGCTGTCGTTCGATAAACCAAGTTCGGTTTATCTCTCGGCCACCAATCATGAAGAGGATCAGCCCTGTCATCTGCGGCTGAAAGATCCGTCGATCCCGATTTCGGTCAATTTGCCGAAATTCGACGAGCCGGCGCAGCGTTACTGTCCGGTTGGGGTGTACGAAGTCGTGCGTGACGAGGATGGATCAAATCCACGGTTTCAGATCAATGCGCAAAACTGCGTGCATTGTAAGACCTGCGATATCAAGGATCCGTCGCAAAATATTAACTGGACGGTACCGGAAGGCGGCGGCGGGCCGAATTATCCCAACATGTAAGCGTTTGGGTCAAACCGTTAAGATCAGGCCGTATATATATCGTGGGCAGTGTATCGACCGGATGCGCTGCCCACTTTCGTTTTTGGACAATTTGACACTTGGTATGTACGCCTCGCTTGCATATTCTGTTGGCCGTAGCCAAATCTGCGGCGAACTGTCCGTCTGGAGCAAGGGACAATAGGTGCTGTTTAGCAAGGATAAGAGGGAAAGCCGTCTGAGCCGCAGGAATGCTCTTGCCTTGGTGCGCGCGCTGCTTATGGGCGGGGTCGTTGTTCTGTCTGCATGTGGTGGCGCGGTGGACAGGACGGAAAATACCAATGCCCTGTCCGGGCAGCTGCCGCGCAAGAGTGAAGCTTTCACGCTGCAAGGTATCACGCGCGCGCCTCAAAGTGGTTATCAGCCCAACGCCGACGGCATTTTGTATGGCAGTTATCTTGCCAGTCTGCATGCGCGCGCGGAACATGATATCGGACTGGCGGGGCAATATCTGGTGCATGTGCTGCGGCATGATCCGCAAAATGACATATTGCGCAGCGGTGCGCTGCAGATGTTCCTTTACGATGGCGCCATGGATGATGCCATGTCATTGGCGCGCGGGATGACGCAAGCAAACTCGGATGATCAGTTTGCTTTGTTGGCATCTGTTGTCGAGGAATTTCACCGCCAGAATTACGCCGAGGTTCAGAGCATATTAAGCCGTACACAGACGGGTGGGAATGGCGGGCTTGGCGGTCTGGTCGAGCCGTTGTTGAGCGCATGGGCGGCGGCCGGGCAAGGTGATCGCGGTAAAGCGCGTCAGGCGGTTGCGCGGTTGCGGGCGAATAAGGCGTTTGAGGTATTTGAGCTTTATCACGGTGCGTTGATTGCGGCCCATGCCGGCGATAATGCGCAAGCGCAGCGGTTGTTTGAGCAATTGCTGGCGGTTCCTGGCGGCCATTCTCTCCGTATTGTTCTGAAATATGGCCAGTTTCTGGAACATACCGCGCAGCGGGACAAGGCGCGCGCGCTTTACCGGAAGTATGGCGCGCGGGCGGGCCGGCATCAGCTGATCGATGAAGCGTTGGAACGGGTTCTGGCTGATGGTACCGTGAAACCTGTTATCGCTACCGCATCCGAAGGGGCGGCAGAGGTTTTGTTCGGTATTGGCAGTGTGCTGAGTATCGATCAGGGCGATGCGACATTGCCGGTTATCTATCTGCGGCTCGCGACTTATCTGCAACCTGATTTTCCCGCCGCCTATATGCTGCTTGGCAGTATTTTCGACGGCCTGGAACAATGGCAGACAGCAGCCGGTTTCTATCAAAAAGTGTCTGCCCAATCGGCCCTTTATATAGATGCGCAAATCGATATCGCCATCAGCCTTGATCGTGATGGCAAGACCGATCTTGCGCTTGCAACCCTGGAGGCGCTGGCCACGCGGGTTCCCGATAACAGCCAGCCTGTCATCGCGCGCGCGGATCTGTTGCGCAGTAGAGAGCGGTTTACCGAGGCCGTACCGCATTACAAGAAAGCCATCGCGATGATCGGCGCTGCGCAATCGGAGCATTGGGCCTATTACTATGCGATGGGAATCTGCCTGCAGCAGATCGATCGGTGGGCTGAAGCGGAAAAGAGCCTGCTGAAAGCGCTTGAGTTGCGGCCGCGTCAGCCGCTTGTGCTGAACTATCTGGGTTATTCCTGGACTGATCTGGGCATCAATCTCGACCGGGCGCATGAGATGGTCAAGGACGCGGCGGCGCAGCGCCCGACAGATGGGTATATCGTCGATAGCCTGGGGTGGGTGCAATACCGGCTCGGCCGGATCGAGGAGGCGGTGCAGACCCTGGAACGTGCCGTTGCATTACGGCCGCGCGACCCGATTATCAATGATCACCTGGGGGATGTATACTGGCGGGCCGGGCGCAAGCTGGAGGCGCGTTTTCAATGGCAGCGGGCGTTGATTTTTGATCCTGAACCTGCCGATGCGACGCGTATCAATCAAAAGCTTGAATTCGGACTTGACCATCGTCATCTCGTGACAAATTCCGCCGCCGAAGCGTTGCATGCGCCATAGGTTCAGCCGGTCCTTTAATTCGGTGGCTATGCGAGGGTTCCGGTGATGTCAGGAACCGCTTTAACCGCCATTGCCCCTGCCAAACTCAATCTGTCGCTCAGTGTGACCGGCAGGAACCGCGCCGGCTATCACTTGCTTGACAGCATCGTCGGTTTTACCCGGTTCGGCGATCGGCTCACCCTTTTACCCTCCCGCGAGATTTCGCTTGCGGTCACGGGTCCCTTCGCTGCTTCGGCAGGGGAGTTTGAGGATAATCTTGTCTGGCACGCAGCGCAGGCATTGGCGCCGTTGCGTGCGGATCCGGCTTGCGGGGTGCGGCTTGTCCTGGAGAAGCATATTCCCGTCGCGGCCGGGCTTGGCGGCGGCTCATCGGATGCCGCGCTTGCCTTGCGGCTTCTGCGGCAATTCTGGAATCTCGATATAACGGCTGAAAGGCTCCAGCAAATCGGTCTTGGCCTCGGTGCCGATGTGCCGGTTTGTCTACTGGGTAAGACGGCGCGTATGCGTGGCATTGGCGACAAGCTCATGCCTGTCCCAGCGCCGCTTGCGGGGCATCAGGTTTTGCTTGTCAATCCGGGCATTCACCTGCCGACCGCTGCGGTCTTTGGAAGCTATCGCCGTTTCTCTGGCCAACGGCACCGAATCGCCACTTCGGCAGATATGCGATCCTTGCAGCAGGCGGGCAATAGTTTGACGGCGTCTGCCGTAAAACAGGTGCCTGAAATTGCAGATCTGCTTGGTTTCTTGCAACGTAGTGATGGGGCGTCATTGGTGCGAATGTCTGGAAGCGGGGCAACCTGTTTCGCACTATATGAGCGACATGCCGATGCCATGCGAAACGCGCGGTTGATAGCAAAACGGTATGATTACTGGTGCAAAGTTACACAATTTGGCTAATTTTGTCAGAAACTTGCGGGATGCAAGTCATTCGGACGAAATGGATAACGTTTGCCTGTCGGCAGTGGCGCGGCGTTTGTGCGTCTCTTTCAGGCAACAGTTGTCGGTCTAAATTAAATACGAATTCTGCAACGGCTTGCAGTTTGGCGCGATGTCCCTAATTTAGGTAGCGAATGCAGGCTTTTTGCGATAGAGTCGTGAACGTTTTGGAAAACCTTCTGCGGCAGACTCGGGATTGACCGCATGAAAGACATGAATTTACTGATTTGGACGGCTGTGATACAAACGGCGTCGTAAGTCAAAGGGGAAAGAAGTATGAATAAGCCGATTTTAGCAGCACTCGTTTCAATGGCGCTCATCGGTTCGCCAGCGATTTCATTTGCACAGGCTCCAGCCCCGGGTGAACCGGGTGCAGGCGCTGGTGGCGGTACTGGCGGCGGTGCCGGTGCCGGTGCCGGTGCCGGTGCCGGTGCCGGCGGTATTGCTGGAACCGGTCTGGGCGTTGGTGCAGCGGCAGCTGCGGCAGCTGCGGCAGCTGCGGCAGCTGCTGCGGTGGCAGCGGCGACCGGCGATGACGGAAACAATAATGTGACCTCGACATCGACGACGACTGCTACAACGACTGCCACATCGACCACGGCTACCAGCACCAACTAATCTGGTGTTTTTTGGGATGATTGCGGCCCGATGGTCGCAATCACTGCCGACAGTTGGATAAAAAGTAAAAGCTGCCAATTTTGTTGGCAGCTTTTTATTGTTTGGCGCTCTATGTGTATTGGCGCTTGAGTGTAGCGGCTTCAATCAGCAAAGCTGGATTTGCTGCTCTTGTGACAAGCGGCCCGAAGATTCAGTTGTGGTGCAAGTTGTCGCTGGCCCGCCGCAGGCAAAAGCTGTTTGCGCCTTGCATAGGGCCATAATTCAGCACTCGAAGCGCAATATGCGGTAAACCGACAGAATAGAAAAAGCTACCGCTAGTTACAGGCGCAACCTGCGGCGCTGTCTTCGTCCTCTTCCTCATCATCAGCGATCGGGCCTACCGCGTTCTCGCTCACCAGGCGGAAATTGGAATCTTCGAAGCCTTCATCTTCGACCAGATCGGTGAAAATCAGGTCCGCATTGTTTTGCACCGGACCATCGCCGTTCTGCAGCGTATCATCGGCAGACTCTTCCTCGGCCGTCGCAAGGGGGTCGCCACCATCATTGTTAGCAACGTCATCTATGACATTGCTGATTGTGTCATTGGCCTCGTCAAAAATTTCATCAACCGTTTCAAAGCCGTTCAGATCCTCTTCGCCAATGCCGAAATCATTTTCGGGCGTGTTGTTGAGCAGGGCAGCAGTGAAATCGGTATTGTTGAGAATAAATGGCCCGCTGCCCAACGGCCCCACAAAATTGACGGGGACCTGTGTATTGGGATCGCTGTCGGCTGGTGGCAGAACATTCAGAAATGCGCTTTGGCTTGTGACTGTCACGTTATCTGCGATTAACTGCAGCGGCTGCTCCGGTGAGCCAAGAGAACCCGACGCGACAAGCGTGACATTCGTGCCGCCAATTCGCCCGGTAAGGTTGCCTGTGTTGATTGCAACATCACCTGTGGCAGCCAGGCTGTTAAAGCCAAGGTTTGTCAGACCGGTGCCGGAACTTTGCACGAGACTGCCAACTCGCATCGTGCCGTTCAGAATCGTGTTATTAGCACTTGCAATTGTCAGTGTGCCGAGCGCAGCCGCACCACCAACATTACCGCTAAATAATATATTGCCGTTGCCGGCATCAATTATCAAATCCTGTGTGCCATTTACCGGCCCCAGGGAAACATTGCCGTTACTGGTCAATATTGCCGTGTTCGACAACAGTCCTACATTGCCAGTAGCGGTGAAGTTGTTGCCATTTGTCCGATAGATACTATTGAAGAATACATTGCCGGTGTAGTTTTGCGGACCAACGGTTGTCACATCCTGCAACGCGATATTGGCGGTCCCCGCATCGATTGTGAGCGAGGCAAGCGGCGCGGTTGCCGATGTATCGTTTTCAAGCAGAACCGGAGCATTCGTTGTCGTAATATTCAAATTGCCAGGGCTGCCACTGCTTTGCGCAATCCCTTGCAGGCCAACCGGCCCGTTGGAAGCAAGGTTGACTGTGCCGTCAATAAACAAGCCGCCGGGGCCGCTTTCAAGTCTTATGCCCAGATCTGCCTGGATATCGGCATTTAATGCGATGCGCGCATCGGGATTGTTAGGGGCCAGAAAACCGGCGGTGAGCAGTACACCGCCGCTGCTTTGAATGCCGGCACTTACCCCGATCGCGTCGCGTGCACGAACTGCAAGATCCTGTACGGCGAAGATTGTGCCATTGAACAACACCGATCCTGCATTACTGAAACTGAAATATTGTGACAGGTTGGTTTCAAAGTCAGCTGTGGCGTTCTCAAGTTCTTCGATGAATATCCGGTCAATATCCAGAATTGCCGTTGCCACGCCGAGTTGGTTGATATTTGCCGTCTGATCAGCACTAACATCACCCAAAATTATGTCATCGCCGGTAATACCTAGTTCGTTTGTTGAAATCACCGACAATTCAGCACCCGAGAGCGACAGCCCGCCAGATGCGCTACCGACCGAAGTTGTTCCGCCTCTGGACGAAATGGCAACCCTGCCGGAATCTGCATTGGTTGTTACGCTGCCCTGCAGATCGATATCCGCGGCGGCAAACACAATGCCTTCTTGTGCTGTGAGATTGCGCACCTGCGCCTGGGGCGCAATGCCGATTGTGCCTGTGCCGTTCTGATCCAAATCAGCGAGGAAAAGGCTGAAACCGTTTTGCCCGGAAACGTTGCTGTTGAACTGGATATTGTCGGTCGCGAGTATTTCAATTTCAGAAAACTGCGATGGCGCACCGGTGAAGGTAATATCTGCGCCATTACTGAAATCGACCAGTGTGTCTATTTCCGCGAACCCATCAGGCAGAGACAGGTTTTGTGGTGTAAAGGCGGTCGGGTCGAGCACACCTGTATAAAGGCCCAAAAACCCGATATTGCGGAGATCGACGCCATCGACGACGATATCTGTGCCAAGGAAAATCGAATCCGGGCTCGTAATCCGCGATAGTTCCCCGTTATCGATGGTCATCTGCTGGCCGGTCGCATTGCCCAGACCAAGCGATCCGGTTGCGGAAATATCGACAATATCATTGCTTGAAACAGGTCCGGCAATATCCACATCCGCCGCGAGGATAACGATACCCGCAAAGGACGGGTCCGATATCGAACCGCTTGAGGTAACGCTGAAAAGTCCCGTGCCGTCCCGATTGAAATCGGCAGCAAACAGGAATTCCTGTTCAAACCCTGTTGTGGGATTCGCCAGGTTGATGGCGAGATTCGTGCCGATGGTAATGCCGGAATTTGTGAAAATCCGATCGCCGCTCAATGTGCCCGATGCGCCGAACAGCCCCAGGCTGTCAAGCGGGAATGCGTTCCCCACCGGCCCGTTGAGTGTAACCGTGCCCGAACTGCTTGCACCATTTGCATTCAGCAAGAGATCCGCGATGGTAACGCCGCTATTGATATCGCCGGTGAACAGGATATTGCCGCCGCCTGTCGTCACGCTGCTGTCGGCATTGACGATTGTATTGCCGGTGATCGTAAAATCACTGCCATTGGTGACATAGTCGCTGTTGAAGCGGGTAAGGCCGGTATAGCTTTGCGGACCGACGCTTGTCACATCCTGCAGCGCGATTTCCGATCCGGCATTGATCGTCAGCCCGCCCAAAGGCAGGGTCTGGCTGGTGTCGTCAAACAAAAATACCGATCCGTTCATTGATGCGACGGTCAGCGAATTATTGCCAAACGGGCTTTCCAACGCACCGATCAGTGAAACAGTCTGATTTGCCTGCAAGGTGGGATTGTTCGTCTCGACCTTCAAGCCGTCTGTCGCGCCCGAAAGGGTCAGATTGCCACCGCTTGTCAGATCATTCTGAATATGCACGTGGCCGTCCGGGTTGTTGCCCGCGCTGTCCGCGATCAAAGACAGATTGCCGGTCGTCATGAGCGGCGCGGCAACCGTGATTGCCCGGACCGAGCTACCATTCAGGACAGGAAAGTTCATCTGCCCACCGACGAAATCCAGCTCACCCAGCGTGCTTGTGACATTAAAGCTCACGCTGTCGGTGATGTTGCTTTCATTGCCATTGATATCGAACGCGCCGACCTGAATGGCATCGGGGCTGTTGATGATCAGATTGGGAGCGAACAGGTCACCGCTTGTATCGAGATTGAATATGCCGAAGGCGGAATTCACGCCGATGCCGCCGGAATTGGTTGCGGTGAATGTCAGTAGATTTCCGGCCGAGATGCCCAGATCACCGGGGAAATTCGAATTTTTGAGGGCAGCGGAAATCAGTACGTTGTTTCCCGCATCGAAAATGGATTGACCCGGTACCAGGCTCGGCAGGGGGGGTGTGCCTGTTTCACCAACGATGAAATCGCCCGGTCCGCCGGCGGTGCCGATGATGCTGATATCATTTTCCGCCAGAACGGCCGAGCTGGCGACAGTTACATCTTCCCGGCCGCGCAAGGTAACATTCGCCGCACTGCTGATTAAGGTCTCGAAAATGTCGGTGAACAAGCCGCCGGAGTTGAAGTTCCCGCCGCTCAGATTGAAGTTTGCGCCAGTCAGGAAGACACCCTCGTCATCGGTGCCCGTTTGCGGTGTATCGGCGTTCAGTGTCACGTCAAATGGTGTGCCGTTCGCACTGTTGACGGCACCTGCAATATCGATGCGCCCTGTTGCGTTGACGGTCAGATTGGAACCTCCCGCCACTGTGATGCCGTTGCTAAAAAAGATATCCGCACCCTGATAGGTGCTCGAAACATTGACCGGCAGGCTGTAGGATTGAAAGCCTGAGGTTGTCACATTTTTAAGTGTGGCATTGCCTGTCGGGGCAGTGCTGTTGACATCGATCAGCGCAAAGCTCGAAAGCGGCATGGTGCCGCCGACATCATCCTGGAAGGTGATGGTGCCACCATTATTGACGAAAATCTGCACATCATGGGGGCCTGTTGACGTGCCGGCATTCAGCGGGCCGGTGAAAAGCGCGTTGCCGCTGAACAGATCAAGCAGGAAGCCCGGCCCGTCAATTGTACCTGGTCCGTTGATGGTGAAGTCGCCGCCATTGGTTTCGTAGCTGCTGTTGAAGCTGACGGCGCCTGTATAAGTCTGATCATCCAGGGTCGTCACGTCATGCAGGGTAATGGCATTTGCCGTGGCGGTGACTGTCGAAAGCGGTGAACTTATCCCGATATCGCCTGTGACATTGACGATATTTGTGGCATTCAGCGTCAGATTGTCGCTGCCGAATGACTGCCCGTCAACCGCCGCCAGCTTGATCTGATCAGTGCCAGTGATGCTGCGATTGCCATCAATCAGTGTGGGGATCAGCGTGTCAAGCTTGCCGACCGACAGATCAGCACTCAGGCGCATCTGTCCGCCGACGCCCGACACGAACAGGGAACTGAAGCTCGACGGATTTGTGACCGCGATCGTGTTGCCGCTGAGCAGGCTGACCGCAAAGCCGCCGCTGCCTGTAAATCCGGCAAAATCCGCGGCCGCGACGCCCACGACATCGATCGGGCCTGCCGTGCTCGCGAATGAGCCGATGATCAGACTATCGCCGCTCATCCGCGCAAGCTCTGCATTCTCGAGCCACATGCCGCCGCTTGTCGATGTGCCAAGGGCGATACCGGTTTCCGATGCATGGTTGAAGGAGATCGCGCTGCCCGGCGCGGCGATGCTGCCATCAATCAGCGCGTCATTGGCGGTGATTGAAACTGTGTCCTGGCCATTGAGCGTGTTGCCAACTGCGATACTGAAATTACCGCTGCCATTCGCGTCATCGTCCGCCGATACAGTGAATGTAGCTTGTGTGGTCAGATTGCTGTTGACCATCGTGCTGCCATTCGCCAGCACCCGTAAATTGTTGGCAAAGTTCGACGCGGCACCTGAGAAAGTCACATTCTGTCCGCTGAACAGGTCGATCCGCCCGATATTGCCGGTATCCGCGGCGGAAACATTGTCGACGGTAATCGCGCCGCCGGTCAGCGGGAAATTCCCGAATTGCAAGGCACCGGTTGTAATTTTGCCAAGTTCCGTGCCCGAAATGTTCATCGCGCCCGCGCCATCGCCAAGCCCGATCGTGCCGTCCTGGGTCTGAATAAATTTCAGCAGCGCATTATTGGTTGCAGATCCGCTTGTCACCGTGCCTGTGATGATGACATCGCTTGCTGTTACTGTGCCGTTCGAACCCTGGGTGTCGTAAAGCCCGTTGACGGTGAGATTGCCAGTGCCGTTCGCATCGATATCGGCGCTCAATGTCGATCCGCCCGGCGCGCTGATGCCACCATTGATGGTGATGCCGTTATTTGCGGTGACTGTAACGTTGCCGCCCAGCGTACCTGACGGCCCTTCAATGGTAATCGATTCACCGATGAGCGTGAGGTTGCCGGTACCGACGGCAAGCGATCCCGCGCTGATATTGCCCGGGCTCGCATTGGTGG
>OBJS01000027.1_pt1 | contig 101814 bp, 80 predicted proteins | sample 1519851 | NCBI WGS metagenome assembly OBJS01 (sample SAMN03019806, study PRJEB22545) | beach sand metagenome | biome: beach; feature: sea beach; material: beach sand | place: USA: Municipal Pensacola Beach, FL | collected 2010-10-20 | depth 25-47 cm m
GGGGACTTTGGGGTCCACCTCGACCGGTACTTCCAGCCTCAGCGCGACAGTGACATCGCTTGTACAGATTACAAACGTTGCCGATATCACATTGACCGCTGCCACTGCCGCGGATCCACTTGCGGGCAATGACAGCGTGTGCGTGTACTCCAATGCGTCGGGCAATTTGTACGAAGTCACCGCATCGTCTGCAAACGGGTCGGGTTCGTTTGTTTTAAGCGATGGGTCGAACACGATGGCCTATACGGTTAACTGGACCGATTCCGCTTCTTCTCAGGTTGCGCTCACCGAAGGGGCGCAGACCACTTCAAATCTTGCGGGCTCCGCCAGCACGAGCTGTGCCGATACAAAAACATCGAGTGTCGCATTGAGCGTGCCGGCCGCAACCTGGACGACATCACCGGCGGGTACCTATACCGATACGCTGACATTGGTTGTCGCGCCCAACTGATTGGTCGGGCGGCCGGCGCGGCAGGGGCTGTTTTTGTTCGGCAGCCCTGCCGGCACATTTGCGACGTTAGGATCGGGGACTTCACGGAAATTAAACGCTGTTTCGGAACCCCATTTTAACGATAATCTTTTGGCAATATTTAGTGAATTTGCGCGTAAATCGATAGGCGACGGCGATAGCCGCCATCGCAATCGGAAAAACGCAAAGAGTCGAGACTAAATATGAGGGGATGGTTCCAGAAAAGCAGCCGATTTATCATCGCCGGAGCGTTGGCTGCGCCATTTGCCGGTCCGCAATCGCAAGCCCTTGCCGCGACGCAGGGGGTTTACGGCCCGACCTCCACCGCCATTGCCAAGATCAGTGTGATCATTCCGGCAATGGTTTCTGTCACCAATGTTTCCGACATGGTTCTCACAGCGGGTGAAGCCGGGGAGCCGATCGAGGGAAGCGGGGAAATCTGCGTTTATTCAAACGCCAATGCGCTTTACAAGGTGCGTGCCACATCCGCCAATGGCGGTGGCGGTTTCTCGGTGAGTTCAGATGGTGTCAGCCTGCCCTATGAAGTCATGTGGGCGGATGATAACGATACCCAGGCGGTGCTGTCGGAAGGCAATATCACCGATGTCGCGTTTCTGGGGTCGGAAGATGTGGATTGTTCCGATGATGTCAGATCGCGCTTTTCGGTCAATGTCGCCAGCGCCGATTGGCAGCTTGCGCCCGAAGGGGTTTATACCGACACGCTGACCCTGGAGATATCGCCGACTTGAACGACCCGGCGATGGAATTATCCGTCACCGGACGTTATCTGAATGTATCGAAGCGCGCATTTGCCGCGCTTCGTTTTGTTACTTGACCGGTTATGCGGTCGGGCTGAGTGGTGCAGCTTATATTGATAAGTTGTTGAAATTGTTCAGTTGGCTTTCCGGCCGTGATTATGTTGCGTAACTTTTGAATTTATTTGCCCGTCTTTTTATTCCGGGCAGTTATAGTTAATTTTTTACATGCGCTTTGCCGTCGGTGGGTTATGCCGCCATCCTGTGGCTGTTCCACTGGGAAATCGGATAGTCACTGGTGAATTGGCGCTGAATTTCGAATTTTGGATAAATGCGTATCGGCGCCACCATCAAATCAAAAATTTTCTTCGCCATCACGGTCGGGTTTCTGCTGTGTTGTGTGAGCGTGCCCGATCGCGCACAGGCGCAGAACATGCAGATAAATAATGTCGACGATTTGGCGCTGGGCACCTGGAGCGGGGTTGGTGACTTGTCGGCCAGCGATAATGTCTGCATCCATTCCAAGCATACAAATCAGACTTACGGCATTACCCTGACCGGAGACGGTGCCGGCGGCGCCTTTACCCTGTCCAGCGGTGCGCCCACGACTTTGCCTTACCGTGTATTCTGGAATGATGATATCAGTCTGACCGGGCGGGTTGAAGTGTTCGCAGGGGTGAAACTGGGCAACCAGACAGGCGGTTCGCGGTTCAGGAATTGCCGTTTTGTCCCGACAGGCACCAATGCCAATTTTTCTGTCGAGGTTTCCGCCACCGATCTGGAAGGGGTTCAATCGGGTTCCTATTCCGGTGTTCTGACCCTGTTTCTGTCCCCGCCCTGAGTCAGCCTTCCGGCACGCATGTCAGATCGTCCTCCAGAACGATGAAGCCGGAAATCTTTTCGACCTTTTTCGGCAGCGCGGCGCGGCAGTTGCCGTCTCCGCGTATGGTGACGTCAATCGTTTCAGGCAATCCGGTGAATTCGGTCTGGAAAAACCCGCCCCGCTCGATCGGCACATTGCCGTCGGCCGAATTGGTGATATAGCCATTCATGATCGGCGCGCCACCCGGATCCAGCAATTTCCCGAAAATAACGATGACCTGGGCAACATCCCATGTCAGATGCACGACGTTACCCGGATACAGCGTCAATTCGTGGATTTCTTCAGGGTAGCTTAGCAATTCCCTGCCGCTGGCGGCGATGCTGACGGTATGTGTCTGGAATGTGTTGACGGGGATAACAACGGTCTTGCCAACCGCACTGCGGCTGTTGACTGTTTGATTGACCAGAATATCGAATGGCGCGCCTTCTGGCTCACCACGAATATCGACGACGATTGCCGCCTCGCGACGCTCCCGCCCACCGATGGCGATGAACCGGCCATTACTCACGACATTCATGTCGAAATTAGAGCTCAGCGTCCGGCTGCTGCTATTGTCATTGCGGTTGAACAGCGAATTGACATCGATCTTGCCATATTGGGATTCGTAATCCCCACCCAGTTGCAGCTGCCGTTCATCGCCTTCGCCGCGGAAGCTTGTATTGACACCGAATTCATGGCCTTGCGGGTCGCCGAACTGATGGCTGGCATTGCCCTCGACGATGGGATCGAAACCATCCTCGGAACTGGTGGTGGGGCGGCGGGACTGGTCATAGGAACCGCCAAGGTTCACAGAGGCGTTTGTCCGGGCGTCCAGGAAGGAGAATTCGATCCCGAAACGGGTCAGGGTTTCATCCTGCGACATGGTGCTGTTGCCGACGAATTCGATCCGGTAGGGCGGCCGGGTCAGTAGCGATACCCGGATATCGGGACCAAAAGACCAGCTTTCATCATTGCTGTCGCTTTCGCGCCAATTGGCGCGGAAGCCCAAATCAATGCCTCTAAGGTCGTAGCTCAAATTCAGGTTTGCCTGCTTGAAGGGGGCAGGCAGCGGTGTAAAGGCATTTGTCGAGCGCTGCGGGGTTCCGTCCACCATCGTGAAGCCGACATTGCCCGAAAATGGTTGCGCCTGAAGTGTCATATTACCGGACAGGCCAAAGACCCCCTCGGTCCCGAACACAAAACTCTGACGGTATTTCAGCAGCCTGGTTTGATAAAAGCTTTCAAAATCGACAAAGGGGTCGCCGGGGCTTGCGGTGATGCCCGCACCGAGCGCAAGGGTGTCGCGAAGGCGCCAGCGGCTGGCCGCGCGCAGCATGGGCTGGGTCGTGAATGCCGGGACGCCGACATCCTGCTGCCCCTGATCGCGCAGAAGCCCGGCTTCGACCGACCAGACCGGTTCGCCCGCCGGCGGGATTTCGGCGCTCTTGGAATAGAACCGTTCCACCTCCCGTGTCCGGCCGGTATTCTCGCGGATCTTCAGCGTCACATTATACGCACCGTCAGGCAGCCCGCTCGTATCGATAATCTGATTGCCCGCCGGATAGAATTTGGTTGAGACAATCCGACCGTCCTTGAGCAGTTGCACCTCGCTCGCCACAGGCAGAAAGACCTGAAGCTGCGAACCAAATCCCTGCTGCAGGTCCAGGCGCGTATCGCGGGAATATCCGGCTCCCAACCCCAGTACATCTTCCGATCCGATCGGGCTTGCCGAGCGTGTGCGGAACATGCCGGCTTTCAGCTCAATGCCTTTCTTGTCCTGTTGCCCGACAATTTCACTGATAATGAGTTTTCCGGAATTATCGGTTTCGTCCTTGCTGATCGAATTGGAAATCCGCAGGTTTTTTTCCTTGTGGCTGAGATTTGTAATTCCGTTGAAATTGAAAACGCGCGCTTCGCTGTCCGTCTGGCTGAAAGCGCCGCTGATATTCTGCAAAATGGAATAATCCGCATCTGAATCGGGCAGAAATTTCAGCAGATCAGGGCTGCGCACTTCCAGGAAAAACGGATTGATAAAAAAGTCCGCCCGAAAATTATCGAGATCGAATATGACCCCCACGATCTCCGGCTCCAGACGGCCGCAATCGCCTTTATTCAGCGGTCCGCATAGCAAATGCGCATTGGGGGGAAGTTCTTTTGACAGGGCATCCGCGACGACCGCTTTGTCGCGGATTTCAGGCACAGCGTCGACAACCGCCTGCGGATTCAGGAACTGAATGCTGTCGGGGGTGTAGATAATATCGAAGCCATCAAGGAATTGTCCCGCGAGATAAAGGTCGACGACTGTTTCCTGCGGTTCCGCCAGATCCTCAAAACCGGGAGGCGGTTTCTTGCTGGTCCGGAATTGTGTGTTCTGCGCAAAGGCGGGTGCGATGGCCAAAACCATGCTCAGGCAGATGAAAAGCCATGCAGTGAAATTGCGCCAGCTTTTATCCGGACGGGATTGGCTGAACGGATGGCGGAAAATTAGTCTGGGGCTGCCGGACAAGGTCTGCGCGAGACGTGTGGGGCTCATCGTCTCTATTCAAGGCGATAGGATCTGAATTCGTCACCGATCCTTGCTGTAAATTCGACAGGTGTATTGGCAAGGGGCAGTTTTGCGACGATCTTGTTACCCGCATAAAGCCGACCTATCGCTATTTCCTCGCAATCATCGGGGGCACGGCATTGATTGGCTATCCCGACCATGATGTTCGTATTGCCGGTGTTCCGCAGCGTCAGTGTGTTTCCCGCAATTTCATGCTCAAGTTTTGGCGCCATCGGATTGGGGCGCACCATGACAAGCATGTCATAGCCAACCAGCACCTTGATACCGGTCACCTCCGCTTCGACATCGCCGACGACCGGACGCACGCGCACACGGAATATGCGTTCGCTGTCAAAGTTGTCGCGGATATTCACAACCCGAATCCGGCGGCTGCCGCCCGGGTTGATGGCAAGACGTACAGGGCTGATCAGCAGCCCGGCTTCGCGCGGATCGCGAATCGGCGCGCGGGATTCGGTTTTCTCGCCGGGATTGAGGATTTCTGCGGGTTCCACGTCCACATAAACCGTTTCATCCCAGGTATTGCGAACGACCACATCCTGCCTGTTGGAGCTGCCGGGAATGAAATCGATCACAATCTTATCAAGCGCCAGTTGCGCCTTTGCGTCGAATGAGAAGCCCAAGCTGCAGCCGATTAACACGATCAGTGCGAGAAATCCCCTTACCATCTGCTTACCCGAAAAGTTGTCGTAATCTATCGGCACTGATTCACCTGAATTTTTCGGCAGTTGTATCTATTGCCGCAGGCAGCAACCCATCCTGCGCAGAGGATATATTTGTAAAATACCGCAATTCCGGTAAATAAATCTGTGTGCCTAAACACACGATATATTCATAGCGCAAGTTAGTTAAAAATTGTGATTAAACAGATTGATATTGCCTAACATAGCCAAATATCAGCAAAATTCCAGCATCGATCATGCATAGATGATGCAAGTCTGCAACATGTGATTGTGTTTTGTTGTGGTTGTCAGTCTTTATTGCGCAGCTTTCAGGGGGAGCGACACGTCAGTTGCAGCAACCATTTCCGCTGGCCCCGAAACCGGCAGCCGGACCGTGAAGGTGGAGCCCTGGCCAACCGCGCTGTCGACGGTGATGCTGCCGCCATGCATTGTGACAAGCTGGCGGACAAGATTGAGGCCGATGCCAGTGCCTGCGATACCCGTCGATGTTTCGGCACGAAAGAAGCGGGTAAACAAATGCTGTTGGTCCGCGGCACTGATCCCCAGCCCATGATCTTGCACCGACAGTAATATGTCGTCCCCCTCACGCCACCCGGTGATGGTAACCTCGGGATTGTCCGGGGCATATTTCACCGCATTCGTAAGAAGATTGGTTATTATCTGATCGATGGCACCGCGATCGGCGCGGATTGTTGCTGGCAGCCCGTCCAGCATTATCGTGAATTCATGGTTTGCCGCGACTTCCTGTTGACGGTCGCAAACCTCGCGGACCAGGCGCGCCATGTCAAAAGGCTGCGGATTGATTTCAATCTTGCCGGCATCAATCCGCGCGGCGGTGAGCGTGCTTTCGATGAGATTTGTCATGCGGAGGACCGCGGCACGGATTTTCTCAACCCGGCGGAGTGGCTTGTCCGCATCATGCTTCGTCAGGTCGCGTGTCAGCAGCTGGGCGGAGCTGTCGATTATTGCGAGCGGTGTGCGGAATTCATGCGACGCCATGGAAACGAATTGTCGCTGCAGGTCGTTGAGCTCTTTTTCCTTGTCGAGCGCCTGCTCCAGTTCCATCGCCTGCTCGACCAATCGTGTTTCCTGCTGTTTATATCGGGTGACATCTGTGTGCAGAATGATAAGACCGCCATCGGGAACGCGTGCGCGGGTGATTTTTACCCATTTACCATTGGGCAGCTTCATTTCGTCTTCCGCGTCGCCGCGACGCACCTGTTCGAAATGGTTTGCCCAATCGCGGTCGCTGTAAGCATCCTTCTGGCGCTCCGCGATCATGCGTGCGCTCAGCTCCGCGAGGCTGCGGCCAGGGGTGAGTATATCATTGATTTCGCTGTGCATCTCCTTCATATGCTCGTTCACCAGAACGATCTTTTCATCCTCGTCAAGCAGGCAAAAACCGTCGGAGATGGCATTGATCGCGGCGACAAGGCGGGCCTGGCTGTTTGAGATATCGCGTGTCTGTGCCTCGACAAGCTCGGCGAGCTGATCCCTGTGACACCGTAACGCGTCTTCGGCATCTACCCGGGCGGTTATTTCGGTCATCGACCCGGCTGCACGGACCGGAAAACCCTGGGTGTCGCGCCGCAATGCGCCCTTGCTGTGGAACCAGTGATAGCGTCCGTCTTTGTCACGCAGGCGAAATTCGGAATCGAAAGTTAATTGTTCGCCGATCAATCCTCTTTCTATGCGCTGCCGCGACTCGTCGCGGTCGTCTGGATGGATATAGGCGTCGAGCTCTGTAAGAGATGTCGCGAATTCCCCTTCTTCATATCCGAGAAGCTCGCGAAGCCGCGGCGCGAGAAAGGTCTGACCGCCCTTGAGGTCGATATCCCAGATGGCGGATTCCGCCCCCTCGATACAGAGCTGAAAGCGCTCCTTTATCGCTTCGGCTTCCGCAAGTGCGTCCTGCAGCTTTTTCTGGTTTCTATATTCGTCGGTAATATCCTGAATCATGGCGACAAACAGGTGGCGATTGTCGGAGACTACTTCGGTCACGCGAATTTTGACCGGTGTGCTGCCTCCGTTGCGATGTTTCAGTCGCACCGGCCGGCTGGTTCCCAGCGCAAGTTCCGCCCAGCCGCCCAGCGGCAGGTTGTTATCGCCGTCATTGTCGTCTTCGGAGGGCAGCAGATCGCTGATCGGGTGATTGAGCATTTCATCCGCCCGGTAACCGAAGATCTGCTCTGCGGCCCTGCTGAATGTATGGATAATACCGTCTTCATCGAAAGAAACCGTGCCGTCGATGCTGAAGTTCAGCATCGCCTCGGCTGCTTCGGCCCGTTGCACCAGCAAGCGCCGCATATCAAATGCGTCAAGTTCGACACTTTTGGCAAACATGATTTTCGGGCGCAGTATCCAGAGTTCAAATATGGCGAGAAAGGCAAGGATGCCGATCACGCCGTAAGCGGACCAGTAAGACAGTTCACCGTTGATCCGGTCGCCCGCGCGGGATAGCAGATGGTAGAATTCCTGCTGCGGCAGATCGGGCGCAACAGGAATAACAAGTGGTTCGTTCTGCCAGTCGGCCTCAAGCAGCCGTTCGATATCCTGAATATAGGAGCTGATATCCTGCTCATAGATATCGGCAAATTTGACAAGAATTTCGTCATCGCGGCTGTTGAAAATTTTGGCCGGCAGCGCCAGATCCGACCGTCTTGTATGTGCCGCCGTAAGCCCGTCCAGCGCACCGTCCAGGGCACGACGCACAAGCTTTCGGCTCTGTTCGGTATTATTCACTTCAAGCAATTGCGCCAGCCGCTCGGTCTTGGCGGTATAGCGCGCTTCCGTATGCAGCGCTTCCTGCAGTGACTGATAGTCATAGCTTTGCATCACAAGGTAAACGATGCTCAGGGTGAACAGCAATATCGCGGCGATTGCCACGATCATGCCTGCTCTTACGGCCTGCTCGATGGGGCGAACGATTTCACCGGTCCGGACCATGGGAAAATAGCCTCCTGCGCATAAATGTGATCGCAGGAATTACACGTTAAAATAGTTAGAAAACTTTAAAACAACTAATATAATATTCGGACAATCGTAAATTTACTAAAAATATATTTTATTAACAATTACATGTAAAAATACGCATCTCAGTACCGGTTCGGTTGTAGGAGATTTGCGATGGCCAGAATTGTGTGTGTCGAGGATGAACAGGATATTCGCGAGGATGTGGCAGAAGTCCTCGCGGAAGCCGGTCATGAGGTCACCCAGGCGGAAAATGGGCGGCGCGGGCTTGAGACGATTGTTGCTGTACAGCCTGATCTGGTGTTGTCCGATATCACCATGCCGGATATGGACGGGCATCAATTGCTTGTCGAATTGCGGGAAAGCCATCCCGAGCTTGGCGATATTCCGTTTATCTTCCTGACAGCGCTGGCCGACCGCAAGGACCAGATCACGGGCCGGCAGCTTGGTGCGGACGACTATCTCACCAAACCGATCGATTTCGAAATGATGATGGTCGTCGTTGAATCCAAGCTGGAAAAGCAACGTCATATTCAGGCGCAGCGCGACCGCCAGCTTTTGAAGCTCTATACCGCGCTGACAAATACCGAACATCTGATACCGACCGCGAATCCGGCGGCTGCGGGACGCGCCGCCGCGCCGGCGATGGCGCCGATGACAATCGTTTCTGTCTGTAATGCGGAGATTGATCTGACCGCGTTGCATACAGCGTTGAAGGAGGAAGGCCATGCGGTGTTCGCCTTCCGCAGTGGCCGGGAATTTCTTGATCAGGCGTCCAGGCTTGATCCCGATATTCTGTTAATCGGGTTCAACACGACGGATCTGCAGGCGCCGCTTGTGGTCAATATGCTGCGCCGGGAAACCGGTCGCACCTATCCCGTCATATTGCTGATGCCGCCCGATATGCCGGATTTCCCGGTCGATAACACGATGCGCGGCTTTGATGCGAAAATCCGCGCCCCGGTCGATAAAGCCGCAATGTTGCAGCAGATCCAGGACATCATTTCGATCGCCAATGACGATGCCGATGACCTGATGGCTGCGTTATAGCGGTGGCCTTTTCGCGGTGCGATATGCACCGCTGCGGCTGCAGGGGCTCTGTCCATGCGTGCGGGGTCGGGCTGATCTGGCGCGTGGCTGAAGATCTGCCCGGCCCCGAATTTATCGGTTGGAATATTTTCTTTCCTGCCTTCCTCTGGGCAGCACTCAGAGTGTGGCGACGAGCCGGCTTGCCTGTTCAATCGCACGTACCGCATCGAGTTCGCGCGCCTCGTCCGCGCCACCGATCAGATGCACGGTTATCCCCGCCTGCACGAGCGCATCGTGTAGATCGCGCCGGCTGTCCTGCCCGGCGCAGACCACGATGCTGTCGACATCAAGCGTTTGCGGTTCGCCGCCTGCGCGAATATGCAGCCCGGCATCGTCGATCATGTCATATTCCACATCGCCGACCATCTTCACGCCACGGAACATCACTTCCACAAATGTCGCCCAGCCGCGGGTCTTGCTGAGGGTTGCGCCGAATTTGTTATGCGGCTTGCGCTGCAGCAGCCAGACCTGCTTGTCGCACGGCATGCGCATGCCCTCGGGCGACAAGCCGCCCGCATGCGCATAGTCGCCATCGATTCCCCATTCGCTGTTGAAGCGGGCGATATCGGGATGGGCAGGATCGCCGGGCCCTTCAGGGTGCATGATATATTCCGCGACATCGAACCCGATTCCGCCAGCGCCGATGATTGCCACCTTGTCGCCAACCGGTTTGCCGCCGGCAAGAACATCAAGATAAGACAGCACCTTGGGATGATCGATTCCGGGAATATCGGGGGTGCGCGGGGTAATGCCGGTCGCAAGGATCACCGCATCAAACCCCTTATCCACAAGGTCGGCCGCGCTTGCTGTGTGGTTGAGTTTGACATCCACGTTGAATTTGCGCAGCAATGCCCCGTAATAGACAATGGTTTCCGCATAATCTTCCTTGCCCGGAATGATTTTTGCCAGATTGAACTGGCCGCCAATTTCATCGCTTGCTTCAAACAGTGTGACTTTGTGTCCCTGTTCGGCGGCGGTTGCCGCAAAGGCAAGCCCCCCCGGGCCCGCGCCCACGACCGCGAAATTCTTCGGCGTGCTTGCCGGGCGGTAATTGAGATCGACTTCCCGGCAGGCGCGCGGATTGACCATGCATGTGGTCAGCTTGCCGGTGAAGGCATTGTCCAGACACCCCTGATTGCAGCCGATGCAGATATTGATTTCCTCTGGCCGTCCTTCGCGGGTTTTTTTCATGAAATCGGGATCGGCGAGCAGGGGCCGCGCCATCGACACCATATCGGCCACGCCCTCCGATATAATCCCGTCGGCCTGTTGGGGGTTGTTCACCCGGTTGGAATAGACAAGCGGGATCGTGACATGCGGCTTGATCCGCTTCACCGCCCAGGTAAAGGCGCCGCGCGGCACCATATGTGCGATGGTCGGAATACGGGCTTCATGCCAGCCGATGCCGGTATTGATAATGGTGGCGCCCGCCGCCTCGACCGATTTGGCCTGGGTAATGATATCCTCGAGCGTATTGCCCCCTTCCACAAGGTCGAGCGCGGACAGTCGGTAGACGATGATAAAGTCGTCGCCTGCTTTTTCGCGGGCATTGCGTACCGCGCCGACCGGCAGGCGCAGGCGGTTCTCAAGTGTGCCGCCGAATTCGTCCTTGCGCTGATTGACGCGCTGCGCGGTGAACTGGTTCAGCAGATAGCCCTCTGACCCCATGATTTCGACGCCGTCATAGCCGATTTCGCGTGCCAGTTTTGCGGCCGTGCCGAAATCCTCGATCGTCTGATAGCATTCGTCGGTGGTCATTTCGCGCGCGACCACCGGATTGATACGGGTCGGCACGGCCGAGGCGGAGACGATTTCTCCGTGATGGGCGTAACGGCCCCCGTGCAAAAGCTGCAACGCTATCTTGCCGCCTTCACGATGCACGGCTTCGACGATCTGGCGGTGACCTTCAAGATCCTGGTCCGGTGCGATGTAGTCTGACTTCGGCGCAAGACGCCCCTCACGGTTCGGCCCATAGCCGCCAGTGATGATCAGGCCGGTTTCCCCCCTTGCCCGTTCCGCGAAGAACGCTGCCTGCCGCGCATAGCCGTCGGGCATTTCTTCCAAACCCGTATGCATCGAGCCCATCAGGACGCGATTACGCAATGTGGTGAAACCAAGATCAAGCGGTTCAAGCAGATGTGCAAAGTCGTTACGCATGGAGAAACTCCCGAATTTTTATGTTTTTTTGAGGCCGCTACAGGCGGCAAGTCGCGGGGACGCTGCCAAGATGGCATATCCGCGCGACATTAACAATTTGGCAGTCAGTGCGAAATAGCCGATATTCGGGGTGACAATAACAAGAACAATAATGGCCGGATTTTCGCAAGGGAGGCGATTTGACAATGTTTGTCGATCTTTCCGACGGGGCGAGTTTTGCGGACGGGTTTCCGCATCAGTTCTTCAAATATCTGCGCGACGAGCATCCTGTCTATTGGCACAAACCGACCGCCCACAGCCCCGGTGGCGAAGGGTTCTGGGTGGTCAGCCGATATGATGATGCGGTGGCGGTGATGCGCGATCCACAGACTTTTTCGTCAGACAAGGTGCCGCCCAGAAAAGGGGGTGGAACCGGTCTGAATGACGAAAACCATGCGGGCTTTGCCATCAACGCCTCCGATGATCCGCAGCATAAGCGATTGCGCGGTCTTGTCAGTCAGGGGTTTACGCCGCGCCATATCGCTGCGCTTGAAACAGAATTGCGCCAGCGGGCAAAAACCATTCTCGACCGGATTTCCGATCCTTCGGATTTCGAATTCATGCGTGAGGTTGCCCGTGAATTGCCGCTGCAGGCGATCTGCAGCATTCTGGGTGTGCCCGAGGAGGATCGGCTTGAGCTTGCCGACTGGATCGACCAGGGGCTTGAGACGCCGAGCGAAGGGGTCATCAGCCGTGAACATTTGCTGCTTGTGCAGAAATACGGGCAGGAGCTGATCGCGGAAAAACGCCGTCGGCCAGGCAAGGATATGCTGTCCGATATCGTACAGGCGCGGCTTGAAGGGGAGGCGGAAACCAGGCTCAACGCGCTCGAATTGATCAATTTTTTCCTGCTGTTGTTTCCAGCCGGTGCTGAAACCACGCGCAGTGCGATCGGCGGTGGCCTGCTGGCATTGATCGAACATCCCGATGAGATGCGGAAACTGCGCGATAACCCTGCTTTGATGCCGCTTGCGGTCGAGGAAATCGTGCGCTGGACGACGCCATCGATTTATAAGCGGCGCACCGCGACCCGCGATACGGAACTTGCAGGCACCCCTATCAAGGCCGGTGACAAGGTCAGCTTCTGGGAAATGTCAGCGAACCGGGATGAACGGGCGTTTGCCGCGCCGTTCAAATTTGACATCAGCCGCGACCCGAACCCGCATGTCGGTTTTGGAACGGGTATTCATATTTGTCTGGGCATGCCGCTTGCCCGGATGGAACTGAAGATCATGTTTGAGGAACTGCTCGCCCGGTTTGACAGTTTCGAGCTGCTGGCGTCGCCGAAATGGATGCCGAACAATCGTCTGCACGGGGTGCGGGAAATGCGGATCTGCGCCCGCTGAACAGAATGCTGGACAGATTCAGGTGCAGGGAGGGCTGTATAAAATCTTGCAGCGGCGATCGTGATGCGGGAAGCCGGGTCAGGTGATGGCTGGGGTGGCAGGATTCGAACCTGCGCATGGCGATACCAAAAACCGCTGCCTTACCACTTGGCTACACCCCAGCATGCTTGGACAGCCGAGAATCGGCTGTCCGCGCGGGCCGCAACATAGCGGGCAAATCGGCGCGGCGCAATGCCGCGAAACACGTGCGATTTACCCTCGCTCCCTGTTGCGGTAACCAGTATAGAATGCGCATGCGCATACTGCACGTTATTACAGGGCTGCAATCAGGCGGGGCGGAAGCCATGCTGTATAAGCTGTTATCCGCCTCTCATGGTAATGGATTTACCCACGCGGTCATTGCTTTGACCAGCGGCGGCCCCTATTTCGAGAAAATTCGCGATCTGGGGGTGGATGTCCAGACACTTGATCTCAACATGCCCCTGGTCGGGCCGGGTGCGATATTCCAGCTGCGCCGGAAAATTGCAGACTTCGACCCTGATATCGTGCAGGGCTGGATGTATCACGCCGATTTGCTCACAAGTCTTGCGCTGATGCGGTTTCTGCCCGGCAAGGCGGGTACGTGGCCGCCACTTGTCTGGAATGTCCGCCTGTCGGAAATCGATCCGCGTTTTATCGGCTGGTCGACGCGCCTGGTTATTCGCTGCCTTGCGACATTGTCGCATCGGGTACCCGCGGCGATTGTCATCAATGCGGAAGCGTCCCGGCAGACGCATATTGCGGCCGGTTATACAGCGCAAAAGTTCCAGCTTATTCCCAACGGTTTCGATCTGGAGAAATTCAAGCCGGACCCGGCAGCCCGCGCCGCGCTGCGCCGCGAATTGGGGATAGCGCCTGAAACCCGGCTTGTCGGGATGGCGGCGCGCTTTGATCCTCAAAAAGATTATCCCGCTTTCTTCGCGGCCGCGGAAAAGGTCATCGCAGCATGTGGGGATGTGGCATTTATTGCTTGTGGTTCCGGTGTCGAGGCGGCAAATCCCGCAATTGCTCCGTCAATTGCCAGGGGAGATATTGCGCGTCATCTGCATTTACTCGGCCGGCGCGGGGATATGGAGCGGTTTTATCCTGCCCTTGATATCTATGTCTCGACCGCGATTGGCGAAGGGTTTGCCAATGTCGTGGGAGAGGCGATGTGTTGCGCGGTGCCTTGCATCGTCACCGATGTCGGGGATTCACGCGTGATTGTGGGGGATAGCGGGGTTGTCGTTCCGCCCGCCGACCCGGCTGCGATGGCGCGCGCGGTCATTGCATTACTCGATGGCCCGGCCCATAACCGTCAGGCGATGGGCGCGCGGGCGCGGACGCGGATGGGTGACTTCAGTATTGCCGCGGTGGCGCGTCGGTTCGAGGCGATGTGGCAAACAATACTCTCCGACAAGAAAGCATGGCGGGACCGGAAGAAGGCGGAAGGGACGGACAGATGAAAGGTGATGCGCGAGGATGAGTGTTCTTGTAACCGGCGCTGCGGGGTTTATCGGCTTGCATGTGTGTCAGGCGCTGCTCGCGCGTGGCGAAACGGTGATCGGTGTCGATAACCTCAATGATTATTATCCGGTCAGCCTGAAACGCGACCGGCTTGCCTTGCTGACGGCGCACGGGAATTTCCGCTTTGCGCAGGTCGATATCGCCGATCAGAAAAGCTTCCTTGCCGCGATGGAGGGTGAGGCGGTCACCGGTGTCATTCACCTGGCGGCCCAGGCGGGGGTGCGTTACTCGCTGGAAAACCCGTTCGCCTATGTGAATGCCAATCTCGTCGGCCAGATGGTGATGCTGGAATATTGCCGGCATCTCGATGGGCTTGAGCATTTTGTCTATGCCTCATCCAGTTCGGTCTATGGGGGCAATGAGAAACTGCCCTTCTCCGAATCCGATCCCGTCGACCGGCCCGTCTCGCTTTATGCGGCCACCAAGAAAGCCGATGAGCTGATGGGGCATGCCTATGCGCATCTCTACCGCTTGCCGCAGACAGGGTTGCGCTTTTTCACCGTCTACGGACCATGGGGGCGGCCTGACATGGCATTATGGCTGTTTACCAAAGCCATTCTGGCGGGCCAGCCGATCCGGGTCTTCAATCACGGGGATATGCAGCGCGATTTCACCTATATCGACGATATTGTCGCGGGAGTTCTCGCCTGTTTCGACAGTCCGCCGACCGATACGGGCGCGCCACCTTATCGGGTCTACAATATCGGCAACCATCGCCCTGAAAAGCTGCTGCATCTGATCGATTTGCTCGAACAGGCGCTTGGCCGGAAGGCGGAGCGGTTGCTTGAACCGATGCAGCCTGGGGATGTGCAGGCCACCTATGCGGATATTTCATCGATCCAGAGGGACCATGGTTTTGCCCCAACGACGACGATCGAGGAAGGCATCCCGAAATTCGTCGCCTGGTACAAGAAATATCACCGGATCAATGATTGAGGCCGCGGGAAGCAGGCGGCGGTTCGCCCGGTTGCAAAGCGTGCCGGGGCAGGGATTGCGGCATATCGGGCAAAAGCATGCAGCTTGATCTTGAATTTCTGCGTCGTCTGCGTGCCGCGGAACTCGCTGCCTGGCAGGCGCATTTTCCGCTCGATGCGGCGGGAGCGCTGCTGGAGGTCGGGGCCGGGGCGGGATATCAGGCGGCAGCGCTTGCCGACAGCCTTGCGCGGGTGGCTGCAATCGATCTGCCCTCATCGGCTTATGCGTCGGCGCAGATTTTCCCGGTACGCGCATATGACGGGCAAAGCTTTCCTTTTGCCGATGGGGAATTCGACTATGTGTATACAAGCCATGTGCTTGAACATGTTACCGATCTCGATCACTTCCTGTCGGAAACGGGGCGCGTGCTGCGCGCGGGCGGACATGCAATCCATGTGGTGCCGACCCCGGCCTGGCGGCTTTGGACGGTACTGGCGCATTATCCTGCTTTGCCAGCGGTGATCTATCGCCGCCTGATGGATCGTAGTGACGCGGAAATGCATGACGCTGAGATAAGCGGGGGGAGGAAAAGTCTGCATCAGCTCGCCCTCGGCGCCCTGTTCGCGCCGGCGCATGGGGAAACCGGTAATCGTTTTACCGAACCGTTTTATTTTCGCCGGCAATATTGGCGAAAGGTTTTTGCGGCAAATGGCTGGCATGTAACAGGCTGTCATTCGCTGGGCCTGTTTTACACGGGCTACATGCTGTGTGGTGCGCGCTTGTCTTTATCTATGCGCGCAAAAATAGCAAAGATCGCCGGTTCCGCATCAACTTGCTTTATTCTGCAACGTATGGTTTAAAATTGCTGCGAATATCCAAGTAAAGCCGCTCTAAAGTTAGTTGTTTTTACACAATCATGGACTAACTATTACTAATGTGAGCCTATCAAATTTTCAGTTAAGAATTTAACCTTCGGCCAGTTCAGCAATATTCAAAAGATCATCTCAGGATCAGGTGAGACGGGTCTTCATTCGTAAAAGGGAACTGCCTGTGCGTAAAATCTTGCACTCACGGCGTAAATTTCAGACAGACCAAACCGGGGCGACCAAGGTGGAGTATGTGCTGATCGCTGCAGGAATTGTTCTGGCGATTATTGCGGCATATGGCACCTTGCGGAAGGGGGCTGAACCAAGTCCCGATAGCATGCCGCCGAATGCCGTGCAGGACGTGTCGCCAGACATGCAGTAAAAGTGATGCGGTGCTTGTTCGGGCAGGCTGAGGCATTATTGTGGTCATGGCAGGCAGCTTCACGCGTTAGGCACATGCGGCGCCATTTCGTATCCGGAAGATATATGCCATGAAGTCCGGTATCCTTCCCTGGTTTTTGATCGCTGCGGTGGTTGCCATCGGCGCCATTGCCTCATTGGTCAGTGGCAACGCGCCCCAGGAGGCCGGACCCCGGCAGATTTCCTATTTCCGGATTGCGACGGCCTCACCATCGGGGACCTATTATCCGATCGGGCAATTGCTTGCGGCACTGATCAGTGGGCCGGCGGAAAGCTATTGCGGAGAAGGCGGTCCTTGCGGTGTGCCAGGTGTTGTCGGACTTGCCGAAGTGTCCGAAGGGTCGGTGGCGAATTTACGGGCGGTTAATGCCGGCCGGATCGAATCCGGTCTCGCCCAGGGGGATCTTGTCGACTGGGCGGTCCGGGGGGTAGGCAGTTTCGCGGGCGAGCAGCGGATGCGCGGCATCAGGGCTGTGGCCAATCTGTATTCTGAACCGTTTCATCTGATCGTTGCCGCTGATTCGGGTATTCAGCAAGTATCCGATCTGGCAGGCAAACGCTTGTCGATTGACCAGAAAGGGTCGGGCAGCTTTGTCGAAGGGATGGCGCTGCTAAGCGCCTTCGGCCTGACGCCCCGGGATGTCGAGCTTGTTTACGAACCGCCGGGCAAGGCGGCCGAACTTCTCGCGGCAAACAGGCTCGACGCGATCTTTTTCGTTGGCGGTTATCCCGCCATCAGCATAGCGGAGCTGGCGCGCACGCAGCCTGTCCGGCTTGTCCCGCTGCAAGGGCCGGAAATCGACCAGATGATGCGCGATAACCGCTTTCTGACGGCCGACATTATTCCCGCAGGGATCTATATATCGGAACAAAATGCGATACCGACCATATCGGTCAGTGCGCAATGGGTCGTCAATGTCGGGCTCGATGAGGAGCGTGTTTATCAGGTGACACGGGCATTATGGGATGAGCGCAACCGGGCTGCATGGGATGGTGCGCATGCGCGGGCGGCGGAGATTACCCCGCAATCAGCGCTTGCCGGTATCACGATCCCGCTGCATGCGGGGGCATTGCGTTATTATCGCGAGGTCGGGCTGCTGCCCCTTGCGGGTTCCCAGAAATCCGATCCGGCGGATTGATACAAGCCCAGCGGCCGCTAACCGGTTGGCGTGCATCCGCCAAGCCAGTCAGCCATGGCCGGCAGCGCCAATATCGCCCCCATATAGTCGCGGCAGACAGTATCGACCGGCACCGCATAGGTCTCAAAACGGCTGACGACGGGGGCGAACATCGCATCGGCAATGGTGAAATGGCCAAACAGGAACGGGCCCTTGGCCGGTGCCTGCGCACGGCACTCGCGCCAGATGGCGCAGACCCGGTCAATATTTGCGGCAACGCCGTCCGCATCGCATCCCCGGCCGGGATAACGGCCAAGGCAATCCATCGGCAGATGCTGGCGCAGCGGCTGGAAGCCCGAATGCATTTCCGCCGAAATGGACCGGGCGTGGGCGCGCGCATCGGCTGCATCGGGCCATAGCTGCCTGTCGGGAAATTGTTCGGACAGGGTTTCCAGAATGGCCAGCGAATCCCAAATCGCGCGGCCATCCTGTTTGAGAACCGGTACGAGCCCGGAGGGGGAATGGCGCAGACAGGCCGCGCGCGTGCCCGGCTGGCGCAGTTCAACATGTTCCTCGCGAAAGGGGATATTGCTGACGCGCATGGCAAGCCATGGCCGCAGCGACCAGCTTGACCAGTTCTTATTGCCGATTACCAGAATTCGTTCGCTCATCTTTGCCTGTTCCCTGGGCAGGGCTTGCGCCAAAATGGGGTGTCTGTAGATTTAGCTGTTATGGCGAATTCAAACGCAAAGGGAAAGACAAGTGCACCCATTATTCGCGGACAGGACGGTAACCGGCGCAATTCCGATCTGGCCACTGGCCAAAGCCGATTGCGAAAGCTGGCTTGCGCGGCAACCGGCCAGCATGGCGCGATGGGCGAAAACCAATAAATTCGATGGCAGCGAAGGCCAGATCCTTAAATTTCCAGATAGCGACGGCGGCATTGCGGGTATCGGGTTCGGGCTTGGCGATAATGACAATCCACTTGTCTGGCGGGCCTTGCCGTCAGCGGTTCCCCCGCAGGCTTGTTATCGGATCGATGCGGCGCTTGCGCCAGCGCAGGCCGCGCTTGCAGCACTTGCCTGGCTTCTGGGCAGCTACAGCTTCACGCGCTATAAATCGGCAAGTGAGGGGGCCGACGACAAGCCGCGGCTTGTCGTGCCCGAAGGGGTTGATGCGGCGGATGCCGGCCGTATTGCAGAGGGTGTCTGTCTTGCCCGCGATCTGATCAATATCCCGGCATGCGATCTCGGCCCCGAGGAACTTGCGCAGGCCGCGCATGCGCTCGCCGAGCGATATGGTGCGGATTTCAACGAGATCGTCGGCGATGCGCTGCTTGATAAAAACTATCCGATGATTCACGCGGTCGGCAAAGGTAGTGTGCGCCCGCCGCGGCTTATCGATTTCACCTGGGGGGAGCCCGATGCGCCCAAGCTCACCCTGGTTGGCAAAGGCATCGTCTTTGATTCAGGCGGGCTTGATCTCAAGCCAAGCTCGGCCATGTTGCTTATGAAAAAGGATATGGGCGGGGCGGCCAATGTGCTTGGACTGGCGCAGATGATCATGGATGCGGCCTTGCCGGTGCGGTTGCGGGTGCTTGTGCCGACCGCGGAAAATGCGATTTCGGGTAGTGCGTTCAGGCCTGGCGATGTGCTGCAAAGCCGTAAGGGCATCAGCGTTGAAATCGGTAATACGGATGCGGAAGGCCGGCTGGTGCTGGCCGATGCGCTGACCGAGGCCGATAGCGAGAAACCCGATATGCTGATCGATCTCGCCACCCTCACCGGTGCCGCGCGCGTCGCGCTCGGGGCTGAAATTCCACCCTTCTTTACCGATGATGCTGCGCTCGCTGAGGATCTATATCAGCATGCGGAAAATGTATCGGATCCGCTTTGGCGTCTGCCGCTCTGGAAGCCCTATGCAAAAGGGCTGGAAAGCAAGATTGCGACAGTGAACAATGTCACTGATGGCGGTATGGCCGGGGCGATTACCGCAGCCTTGTTTCTCAGGAAATTCGTGACCGATACAACAGGCTGGGTACATTGCGATATTTATGGCTGGAACGCGGCGGCTGGGCCCGGGCGGCCGGTTGGCGGCGAAGGTCAGGCGATCCGTGCGCTTTATAGCCTGATTTGCGCCCGCTATTTACCGCGTTGAAACTGACCGTGGCGGTGTGGCGGGAAAGCGCGGTGATATGGCAATGACGCTGACGATGCAGCAGGCGCTCACGCTCTGGCGCCATGTGCTTACACAGTCGCTTGCCGATGACGGGCCTGATCTTTCCGCCCGGCAGATGGCCATCCTGCTGACGGTTTATGGGGAGGATCCGCCCCATACCGTACGCGGGCTTGCCGAACGGCTCAATATCCCGAAACCGGCTGTTACCCGTGCCCTCGATACCCTGGGGCGCAGCGATTTGCTGCGCCGCAAACGCGATGCGGTTGATCAGCGCAATATTCTGGTGCAGCGCACGGTCAAAGGCTCGGTTTTCCTGAGCGAGTTTGCCGATATCATAGCCGTGAAAGCGCGTGAATTATGAATGAAGACAGACGCCGCCTGCCCGCCCGGGGTGATATTGCCGCCGTTCATCTGCGGGGCAAAGTAGCGGCTGAACGCTTTGTCGCAGGGCGCGGCTTTCATGTCTCTGTAGGATGGGTGCCGCTGTTGCGCGCGCCCGATGCGGCCGCACCGATCGATACCGAACTTTTGTTCGGCGAAACGTTTCATGCTTATGAGGTGCGCAATGGCTGGGCCTGGGGGCAGGCTGAAAGCGATGGCTATGTCGGTTATGTCCGGGAAGATGCGTTGATGGCCCCAGCCGCGGCACCGACGCATATGATCTCGGTACCGCGCAGCTTTTTGCTTGCTGAACCGAAAGTGACTGCGCGCATGCGCCATTGTGTCAGCATGAACAGTTTGCTCACCGTGACAGGGCAACAGGATATGTTCTGCGCGGTGTCGTCATCTGGCTGGATTCACAAGGATCATATTGTTCCGATTGAACAGCACGCACCTGATTTTGTTGCGGTCGCCGCGCTTTTTCTCGGTGTGCCATACTTATGGGGTGGGCGGACGAGTTTGGGGATCGATTGTTCGGGTCTTGTGCAGATCGCGATGCAGCGTGCCGGTCTGGCTTGCCCGCGCGACAGCGATATGCAGGCGGCGGAAATCGGCACCCCGCGCCCGGCAGCGGCGGAAGGCTTGCGGCGGGGGGATCTTGTCTTCTGGCGTGGTCATGTCGGGATTATGATGGATTCTGAAAATCTGTTACATGCGAACGCGCATCATATGTGTGTCGCATCCGAACCATTATCGCAGGCTGCCACGCGCATCGCTGCAGGTGAGGGCGGCAAGATTATAGCGGTTCGCCGGCCCGATACGCTCTGCAGAAAATAGCTGATTAAAGCGAAATCGGGGCGCCCTACATCCGCACGGCGTTGTTGTCGGTTGTTTCAAGTGCGAATGCGGCCGCCATCAATGCGCGGGTATAATCTGTTTGCGGATCATCGAAGATACGCTCGGCCGGGCCTGCCTCAACCACCTGCCCGTCCTTCATCACGATCACATTGTTGGCAAGCGCACGTACAACCTTCAGGTCGTGGCTGATGAACATATAGGCTAGCCGGTGACGTGTTTGCAATTCGCGCAGCAGATCGACGATCTGCGCCTGCACCGACATATCGAGCGCGCTTGTCGGTTCATCAAGCACGACGAAGCGCGGCGCAAGAACCATGGCACGGGCGATTGCGATCCGCTGCCTTTGTCCGCCGGAAAATTCATGCGGGTAACGGTCCTGCGCGTCCGGGTCGAGCCCGACCTCGCGCAACGCGTCGGCGACGATGGCACGCATTTCCGCCCGGCTCTTCTGCTTTTCGCGTCTATGTACGGAAAGGCCCTCTGCGACGATCTCGCCGATCGACATGCGCGGGCTCAAGGAGCCGAAAGGGTCCTGGAAGACGATCTGCATTTGCTGCCGTAATTCGCGCAGTGCACGGCTGTTGCGGTCATGGATCGGTTCGCCGCAATACAGGATCGGCCCTTCCGAGGCGATGAGCCGCAGCAATGCAAGGCCAAGTGTTGTCTTGCCCGATCCCGATTCCCCGACAATGCCGAGCGTTTCACCCTCGCGCACACGGACCGAAATGCCATCGACCGCCTTGATATAGTCGGTCTGCCGGCTGAACAGGCGTTTTTTCATCGCGAACCAGACGCGGATATTTTCCCCTTCGATAATCGTGGGGGCGTCATCGGGTACGTGCCGCGGGCGGCCTTTGGGTTCGGCTGCCATCAATTGCCGGGTATAGGCTTCACGTGGATTGTCGAACAGCGCATCGGTCGGGCCGCTTTCAACGATCCGCCCGCCGGTCATCACACAGACATGATCGGCCATCTTGCGCACGATCCCCAGATCATGGGTAATCAGCAACATCGCCATGCCAAGTTCGCTTTGCAGCTTGCGCAGCAATTCCAGGATCTGCGCCTGAACGGTCACATCAAGCGCGGTTGTGGGCTCATCAGCGATCAACAGGTCCGGCTCGTTGGCAAGCGCCATGGCGATCATCACCCGCTGTCGCTCGCCTCCCGACAGCTCATGCGGATAGGCGCCGAGCCGGCGTTCCGCATCGCGCAGCCCGACCAGTTGCAGCAATTCAAGCACGCGGCGCCGGATCTCCTCCCCCCGGTAACCTTTATGCAGTTCCAGGATCTCTCCGACCTGCCGCAAAATAGGATGTAGCGGGTTGAGGCTTGTCATCGGTTCCTGAAATACCATCGAGATCCGGTTGCCGCGCACCTTGCGCATGTTCCGTTCGGCCGCGCCCATCAGTTCCTGCCCATCGAACATTATCGTGCCCGAAGGGTGGGTAGCGGCCGGATAGGGCAGAAGCTGCATGATACTGAGCGCGCAGACAGATTTTCCCGACCCCGATTCCCCGACAAGCGCCAGGGTCTGCCCGCGTGCAAGTGTGAAACTGGCCTTCTCAAGCGCCAGCACCGGTCCGGTCTCGCCCTGGAAGGCGACCGACAGGTCGCGGACTGTCAAAAGCGGCGTCTCGCTCATTTCGACCCCAATGCCTTGCGCGGATCAAATGCGTCACGCACCGCTTCGCCCACGAAAATCAAAAGGCTCAGCATGGCGGCGATAACCAGAAAGGCGGTAATGCCAAGCCAGGGAGCCTGGATGTTATTCTTGCCCTGCGCCAGCAACTCGCCAAGCGAGGGGGAGCCGGGCGGCAGCCCGAAACCGAGAAAATCAAGCGAGGTCAGTGTCGTGATCGAGCCGTTCAGAATGAATGGCATGAAGGTCAGCGTCGCGACCATGGCGTTGGGCAGCATATGGCGCAGCATGATCGTCACATTGCCGACGCCAAGCGCGCGGGCGGCGCGCACATATTCGAAATTCCGTGCCCGCAGAAATTCGGCACGCACCACCGGCACGAGCGCGATCCAGCTAAAGGCGAGCATGATGCCAAGCAGGATCCAGAAATTCGGCTCGATCACCGCGGCCAGAATGATCAGCAGATAAATGATCGGAATGCTGGTCCAGATTTCGATAAAGCGCTGGAAGGCGAGATCGATCCAGCCGCCGAAATAACCCTGTACCGCCCCCGCCAATACGCCGACAAGACTTGAAAACAAGGTAAGCGTCAGCCCGAACAGCACCGAAATCCGGAACCCGTAGATCAGGCGTGCCAGAACGTCCCGTGCCTGATCATCCGTACCCAGCCAGTTTTCCGAAGATGGCGGCGCGGGTGCGGGCACCGGCAGATCGAGATTGATGGTGTCGTAGCTGTAGCGGATCGGCGGCCACCAGAGATCGCCGCCCTTATCGGTGATCAATGCCTGCACATAAGGATCGCGGTAATCGGCTTCGGTTTCGAAATCCCCGCCGAATTCGGTCTCTACATAAGCTGTGAAAACCGGGAAATAGTAATCCCCCTCATATTGGATGAGGAGCGGCTTGTCATTGGCGATGAATTCGGCAAACAGGGTCAGGATGAACAGCGCAAGAAAAATCCAGAGCGACCAGAAACCGCGCTTGTTCGCCCTGAAATTCTGCCAGCGGCGGCGATTGATGGGCGAGAGATCGAACCAGGGCCGGGAAGAATTTCGCAAACGCACCGGCTATACCTCGCGGCTTGCGAAGTCGATGCGCGGATCGATCCACACATAGGTGAGATCACTGATCAGCGAAATCACAAGCCCCATCAGGGAAAAGATATAAAGCGTGCCAAAGACCACCGGATAGTCACGGTTGATAATCGATTCAAACGAGAGCAGCCCCAGCCCGTCGAGGGAGAATATCGTTTCGATCAGCAGCGAATTGGCGAAAAAGATGCCGATGAACGCCCCGGGAAAGCCTGAAATCACGATCAGCATCGCATTGCGGAACACGTGCCCGTAAAGCACTTCGCGTTCACTCAGCCCCTTGGCGCGCGCGGTGATGACATATTGCTTCTTGATTTCGTCAAGAAAGGAATTCTTGGTCAAAAGCGTCGTGGTGGCGAAAGCGCCGATCACCATCGCCGCGATCGGCAGCGCGAGGTGCCAGAAATAATCCACGATCCGCATCGGCCAGGACAGATTATCCCAATTCTCCGAAACGATGCCGCGCAAGGGGAACAAATCGAGAAAGCTGCCGCCCGCAAACAGGATAATCAGCAGCACGGCAAACAGAAATCCCGGTATGGCATAGCCGATGATAATCACAGCACTTGTCCACATATCAAAGCGGCTGCCGTCGCGTACCGCTTTTGCGACCCCGAGCGGAATGGAAATCAGATAGGCGATCAGCGTCGTCCAGAGGCCAAGTGAAATCGACACCGGCATCTTCTCAAGCACAAGATCGATGACGCTGACATCGCGATAATAGCTTTCGCCAAAGTCGAACCGGGCATAATCCCCGATCATCTGGAAAAACCGCTCATGGGCGGGTTTGTCGAAGCCGAATTGCTGCTCCAGCTCGGCGATGAATTCGGGATCAAGCCCCTGCGCGCCGCGATATTTGCTGGTGGTATCAGTATTGAAATTCTGCAGCCGGCTTGCCCCGCCCGCGCCGCCATCGCCGCTGCCGCCCGAAAACCGCGCGGTGGCCGAAACATCGGTGCCCTGCACCTGCGCGATAATGCGTTCCACAGGCCCCCCCGGCGCAAATTGCACGAGCAGGAAATTGATCAGCATAATGCCAAGCAGGGTGGGGATGATCAGCCCCAGGCGATAGGCGATGTAGCGCGCCATCTATGGCTTGCCCTTATTGTCTGGTGTGTCGGTCGCTGCCGGCAGGGCGGGATCGCTTGTCTGCCACCAGGTTTCGATAATGCCACGATTGTAAAGCGGCGCGCGTTCGGGCCGGGCATATTTATTCCAGTAGGCGATATTATGTTCGGCCTTGTAATAGTGCGGAACCCAGTAATGGCCTGCGCGCAAGACCCGGTCAAGCGCGCGCGCGGCGGTGCGCAGCTCGTCGCGGTCGCGCGCGGCGATGACCTTTTCAATCAGCGTGTCGACGACCGGATCCTTGATACCGGCCAGATTGCGGCTTCCCGGAATTTCGGCGAATGCCGACCCGGCAAAAGCGCGCAGTCCGACACCTGGCGTATTGGCATGGGCATAGCGTGAGATCGCCATATCGAAATCGTAATTTTCAAGCCGGGATTCATATTGTGCCGGGTCGACCTGACGGATTTTGGCATCGATTCCCAGCCGCTTGAGATTGCGCAGATAGGGTGCGATCACTCGTTCGAATGCCGGTTCATAGGTCAGAAGCTCGATTGTGAGCGTGGTGCCTTGCGCATTTTTCCGCTGGCCATCCACAATCTGCCAGCCCGCAGCCTGTAACAGCGCATCCGCCTGCCGCAGCGCGCGGCGGTTATTGCCGCTGCCATCGGTCACAGGCGGAAGATAGGCGTCGGCGAAAACGGCTGCCGGCAAGCTGTCGCGATAGGGGGCAAGCAGCGCAAGCTCCGCCGCGTCAGGCTTGCCTTCCGCGCGCATATCTGAATTTTCAAAATAGCTGACCGTGCGCGTGTAAAGCCCGTAAAACAGGTTTTTATTCGTCCATTCAAAATCGAAGGCATAATCAAGCGCCTTACGCACTTGTGGGTCGGTCAGATGATCGCGGCGCGTGTTCAGAAAGAAGCCCTGCACACCCGATGGGCGCGCATCGGGCAGGGTATCAAGCACAACGCGCCCGTCCCGCACGGCGGGAAAATCATATTCGGTTGCCCAGCTTTTGGAGGTGAACTCCTCGCGCAGATCATAGGTGCCCGCCTTGAACGCTTCCAGCGAAACGGCCCGGTCGCGGAAATAATCGAAACGGATTTCGGCGAAGTTGAACCGCCCCCGATTGACCGGCAGATGCCAGCCCCAATAATTCGGGTCGCGCCGATAGGTGATCGCACGGCCAAGCATCACATCCGCAACTTTGTAGGGCCCGCTGGCCATTGGCGGGTCGACGCTTGTCTTGTTGAATTCACGATCCGCATAATAGCGGTGCGACAGGATCGGAAGCGATGCCACGATGAGCGGCAGATCCCGCGTTTCGGTCCCTGTAAAGTGGAAACGGATTTCGTGCGGGCCAAGAATTTCCGCCTTTGTCACATCGCGCAGGGGAAAGCGCAGGAAGGGGTGTCCTTCGCGTTTGAGGATATCGAAGCTGAAGGCAATGTCCTTGGCGGTAACGGGGCTGCCGTCATGGAACCGCGCCTCGGGACGCAGGGTGAAGGTCACCGCGCTGCGATCATCGGCGAGGGTCGCCGATTCCGCCACAAGCCCGTACATCGCATCGGGTTCGTCATAGGCGCGCGTCATCAGCGTGTCGAACAGAAGTGTCGGCCCGTCACCGGGAATACCGCGCAGCATCCCTTCGGCAGGCTGGCCTTTCAGGATAAGCGGGTTGAGGCTGTCAAACGATGTCGTCCCCGAGGTGCCGATTACCGCAAGCCTGCCGCCGACGGGGGCGGCCGGATTGACATAATCGAAATGTGTGAAATCGGCCGGATATTTCAGGGTGCCGAAGGCCGACAGCCCATGCCGCGGCGTCTGTGCCTCCGCCGAAACGGTAAGAAGCGCTGACAACAGGGCAAGCGCGCAGAGCAAGACGGAGGGGCTGAAGCGGGCGAATCGCATGCGACTAGTTTACCGGACAATTTTGCGAAAGCGTATCGTCAGCCATTCAGGCTGTCCTGTGGGCAAATGTCAAAGTTCGGGGATTTGGCGAGCTCAGGGCGCGCCATTGGCGTCTGTCGTCGGTGCATGCCACCATAGTTCGGGGAAACCGATACTGTAATCGGGAGCGGGGTCGGGGAAATGGATGCCCTGCCAATAGGCGATACGGGAAACCGGCGTATACCATTGCGGCACGACATAATGGCCCCACAGCAATACCCGATCGAGCGCGCGGCTCGCCGTGATCAGCGCCTGCCGGTCTTTGGCAAAGATGACCTTATCGATCATCGCATCGACAACAGGGCTTTTCACGCCCGCCAGATTCCGGCTGCCATTCCGGTCGGCGGCCGCCGATCCCCAATATTCGCGCTGCTCATTGCCCGGCGACAGGGAATTGCGCCAGGAGCCGATGATGATGTCGTAATCGAAGTTGTCCACCCGGTTCTGATATTGCGCGAGATCGACAAGCCGGATGCTGGCTTTTATGCCGAGCCGTTCGAGATTCTGAATATAGGGGGCGACCACCCGCTCGAATGTCGGCTGGACGAGCAGGAATTCCACCAGCATTTTTGTCCCGCTGGCCTGATGGGTCAGTGCGCCGTCCTGCACCTGCCAGCCTGCATCTGCCAGCAATTGCCGGGCTTTGCGTAATCCGCTGCGGTTCGTACCGCTACCATCGGTTTTGGGTGGCTGATAGGGGGTTGTGAAAAGTTCCGGCGGCAACTGGTCGCGGAACGGTTCAAGCAGGGCGAGCTCGTCACCTTCGGGCAGCCCGCTTGCCGCGAGTTCCGAATTCTGGAAATAGCTCTTTGTGCGTGAATATTGATCATAGAACAGGTTCTTGTTGGCCCATTCAAAATCGAAGGCATGGTTAAAGGCGAGCCTGACCTTCGGGTCGGCGAATTTGTCGCGGCGGCTGTTCAGAACGAAGGCCTGCATCGGCTCGGCATTCTTTGTGGTCAGTTCTGCGCGTTTGACCTTGCCCTCCCGGGCAGCGGCGAAATCATAGGCTGTGGCCCAATTCTTGGCGCTGGATTCAATTCGAACGTCGAAATTGCCTGCCTTGAAGGCTTCGAGCGCGACCGTATCGTCGCGATAATAGTCAAAGCGGATCTCATCAAAATTGTTCGCACCGATATTGACCGGCAGCGTGTTGCCCCAGTAATCCGCAACCCGTTCGACCGTCATATAACGGCCCGCCTCCACCTTGCCGATACGGTAGGGGCCGCTGCCGAGTGGCGGCTCCAATGTGCTTGCCGCGAAATCGCGCTCGCGCCAGTAATGTTCGGGCAAAACCGGCAATTGCCCCATGATCAGCGGTAGTTCGCGATTCCCCGGCGCATCGAATTCGAACCGCACCGCATGCGGGCCGACTTTTTCCGCTTTCACCACATTTGCATAGTAATAGCGATAATGGGGTGCGCCTTTCTCGGTCAGCGCGTTGAAGGTGAAAATCACATCTTCGGGGGTGACGGGTTTGCCGTCATGCCAGCGTGCCTCGGGCCGCAGGTTGAATATGACCCAGGAAAAATCCGGCGGATACGCAACTGTTTCAGCGAGCAGGCCATATTCGGAGCTTGGCTCGTCAAGCGAGGATTTCAGCAGCGTGTCATAGATCAACCCGGCCCCCTGAGCGGGTTTTCCTTTCAGGATAAAGGGGTTGAGGCTGTCAAAGCCGCCAATCGCAGACAAGCGTAACGTGCCGCCTTTCGGCGCATCGACATTGACATAATCGAAATGGTTGAATTGTGGGCCGTATTTCAGCTTGCCGAATAACGATAAACCATGAACCGTCTGGCTGTCGTCAGCGGCGAGGGAGACGCTTGCAAATATGAGGGCGCAGGATATCGAGATGCTGGCAGTCAGGCGACTAATGCGGGGCCGTATCATTCCTGTCACGCTCATTCCTTTCCTGCGCTCCCCTTAGTGGTTTTTGACCTTTGTTGTCATGCCCCTTCCGACAAAAAAGGGTCCGAACCGATGTTCAGACCCTGATCCGACTAAAATATGACTGTGCCGTCCATATTTTGTGTGTCCCGTCGGACCGACGGCGACCGATTATTCCGCCGGTAAAGCAGGCTTGGCGTCGCCATTTTCGCGCAGATACAGGATGACATTCGCCCGGTCCTGCGGTTTCCTCAGCCCGGCGAAAGCCATTTTATTTCCGGGAATGAAGTCCTTCGGTTTTTCAAGATATTGATTGAGCCGATCGTACGTCCATTCACCGCCAAAGCCGGCAAGCGCATCCGAATAGCTGAAGGAATCGAGTGCTGCCAGCTCACGTCCGACGATATCGTGCAGATTGGGGCCGACCTTGTTCTTGCCGCCAGCCTCGACCGTATGGCATGCGGCGCATTTCTTGAACACCTTTGCCCCTTTATCGGCGCTGCCCGCAGCAAGCAGCGCGGCCAGGTTTTCACCTTTCGCTGCCTCTGCCGCAGATTCCATTGCATCCTGTGCATCTTCGGCGGCCTGTTTGGCTGCCTCACCCATTTCACCGTCAGCCGCGTGGGTACCGCTACCGTGTGGGAACACGATATTGCCAATTTCATTGATCGCAAAAAGCAGCAGCACAGATCCTAAAACCGCACCGGCAATCTTATTGAAAAAGAACGAATCCATGGCGTTCTCTACTTCCCCGCATAGCTTGCATTCAGATGTTGCGGACATTAGCCGCTTCCTGCCGGTCGGTGCAAGCCGTATAACGGGAAGATGTTGCAACAAATCTCCTGGAACCCGGTCAAATTATGGTTGCCAAAAACCCGATTATCTTAATTCCGGCGCGGCTTGCCTCAACGCGCTTGCCCGACAAGCCGCTGGCGGAAATTGCCGGAAAGCCGATGATTGTGCAGGTCTGGCGGCGGGCGATGGAATCGGGGGTGGGGCGTGTCGTTGTGGCGGCCGCGGAGGCGCAGATCGTCGAGGCGGTGACGGCGGCGGGGGGCGAGGCAGTGCTGACCGATCCGGATTTGCCTTCAGGCTCCGATCGTATCTGGGCGGCTTTATGTGGTCTGGACCCTGATGGCGGGCATGACAGCATCATCAATTTGCAGGGGGATTTGCCGACCATCGCGCCCGCCGATATTCAGGCGGTGTTGCGGCCGCTTGCGGATCACGCGGTCGATATCGCAACCCTTGCGACCGAAATCACGCGTGCGGAAGAACGCGATAACCCCAATGTCGTCAAGGCCGTGATTGCGCAACACGCGTCTGCGCGGGGCGGTCAACAAACCGGACGTGCGCTTTATTTCACCCGCGCGACAGCCCCCTTTGGCGATGGTCCGCTGTATCATCATATCGGCATTTACGCCTATCGCCGCGCGGCGCTGGCGCGGTTTGTCGGTCTGCCGCCTTCACCGCTTGAGTTGCGCGAAAAGCTTGAGCAGCTACGCGCGCTTGAAGCCGGGATGCGGATCGATGTGGCCTGCATTGACACACTTCCGCTCGGTGTCGATACTCCCGCCGATCTGGAGCGGGCCCGGCAATTGCTGGCCTGACCGCATAGACTGGAAACCCTGACAATATGAACGAAAAACCGAAAAGAATTGCCTTTCAGGGGGAAGCCGGCGCGAATTCGCAAATGGCCTGCCAGGAAGCCTTGCCCGAACTGCAGCCAATACCCTGCCCGACTTTTGAAGAAGCTTTCGCCGCGGTTGAAGAGGGACGCGCTGATCTGGCGATGATCCCGATCGAAAATTCAGTGTCGGGGCGGATTGCTGATATTCATCATCTGCTGCCCGAGTCCGGGCTTTATATCATCGGTGAACATTTTTTCCGGGTGCGTCACCAATTGATGGCCCCGCGCGGTGCAACCCTTGAAGGGCTCAAGACGGTTTACAGCCAGTTGCCTGCATTGGGGCAGTGCCGCAAGCTGATCGCGGAACTGGGGCTGACGCCGATTTCCGCCGGGGATACAGCGGGCTCGGCGCGTTATGTGGCGGAGCGGAATGACCCCACGGAGGCAGCGCTTGCGACCAGCCTGGCCGCTGAAATTTACGGGCTCGATGTGTTGCGCGCGGATGTCGAGGATGCCGGCCATAACACGACCCGTTTCGTCATCATGTCGCCGACCCCGCAGGATGCTGAACCAGGACCCGCGCCTGTGATGACAAGTTTCGTATTCCAGGTGCGCAATGTGCCGGCCGCACTTTACAAGGCGTTGGGCGGGTTTGCCACAAATGGCATCAATATGACCAAGCTTGAAAGCTATCAGCTCGATGGTTCGTTCAATGCCACGCAGTTTTATGCGGATGTTGAAGGGCACCCGTCCGAGCGGCTCGTCCGGCTGGCGCTGGAGGAGCTTGAATTCTTCTCCGCGCATCTCAAGATCCTCGGGGTTTATCCGGCGCATCCCTATCGCCTTCTGCAGAGCCGTAACCAGACCACCAAATGATACTGCCGCTATTTGATTGTGCGTTGCACAATTATGTGCGTCATGGCATTCATGCGGGCCGTTATTATGTGGAAGAGGCTGGTTTTTGCCGATGACAATGAAATTTGACGATGTGCGCGACGAGCTGCATATCGAACAGCTTGATGCGAATTTGTTCCGCGGCTGGAGCCCGCCACGGCGGCGGGCGATTTTTGGTGGTCTGGTGCTTGGGCAATCCTTGCGCGCGGCGGTCAGGACGGTCGATCCGGGGCTGACGACGCATTCGCTGCATTGTTATTTCCTGCGCCCGGGCAATGCCGAAATTCCGACCATCTATGAGGTTGACCGGATTCGCGACGGGCGCAGCTTCACGACCCGCAGGGTGGTGGCAATCCAGGACGGCAAGGCGATCTTTTCCATGTCCGCCTCCTTTCAGAAATCGGAAAAAGGGTTCGAACATCAGGCGCCGATGCCCGATGTTCCGGGGCCTGAGGAACTGGCAAGTGAGGAGGAACGCCGTCGGGAGGTCGCCGATCACCTGCCGGAAGAATTTCGCGAGTGGTTCCTGCAGGAGCAGCCGATCGATCTGCGCCCCATCGATCCGCCGAATTTCGTGCAAGGCCAGAAACATGAACCGCTGCAGCGCGCCTGGATCCGGTCGCGCGTGCAATTGCCTGCCGACGATATTCATCTGCACCAATGCGTGCTGGCCTATGCGTCGGATCTGACATTGCTCGGCACCAGTTCCCGCCCGCATGGGGTGAGCTGGCTGATGGAAAACTTCCAAAGCGCAAGTCTTGACCATGCCATGTGGTTTCATCGTCCCTTCCGCGCCGATGAATGGCTGCTTTATGTGATGGACAGCCCCAGCGCCTCAAATGCGCGCGGTTTCAACCGGGGCAGCATTTACACGCGCGATGGTGTGCTGGTTGCCTCCGTCGTGCAGGAGGGGCTGATCCGCTATCACGAATCCTGAGCCGGAATTCCAGGATAGCGGTAAGCGGGTCAGCTTTTCTCCTGACCCGAAGACTTGGATTGGGTGGTCGCAAGCGGCGGGTCAGGCAGGGCAGGTTGCTGGATACCGACATATTGTTCGTCGCGGATCCTGTCGATCAGCGTATTGACCGCCTCCATCGGCGTGCCAAGTCCGTGCAGCACCTGACCGGCCAGCGCGAGGCTTGATTCGAGCGTTTCAGGCACGATGCCGGTGGCGCCAAGCTCTTCCAGCTCGCCCGAATGGCTGTTATCGCGGGCCCGTACATAGATCAGGATATCGGGCCAGCGTTCGCGAATGGCGCTGACCGCATGTTTGGTCATCTGCGGATTGTCCAGGGTCAGCACGATCGCCGCCGCATGATCCATCCCGAGCCGTTCCAGCACATCCGGGCGGCTCGCATCGCCGAAATAGACCGGCAGGCCGGCACGCCGGCGGCGATAGGTTGCCGCGGCATCCAGATCAAGCGCGACATAGGGCACCTTCTGGTCCGTCAGCAATTGCGCGACGGTTTGCCCGACCCGGCCAAACCCGGCAATCACCACATGTGCGGTCATGTCATTTTGCTTGGGGGCCAGCGCATCGGGCGCGCGTGCACCGGTGCTGCGCCGCTGCACCCATTTTGCGCAGGCCTGACCAAGCGGCATCATGAAGGGGGTGGTTGCCATGGACAGTGCCGCGACAATCATCATGAATTGACCGACATCGGGCGACAGCACACCGCCGGTCATGGCCGCGCCAACAACGACCAGGGCGAATTCTCCCGCCGTGCCCAGCAGCAAGGCTGAACGGATTGCGGTCGGCCAGGGAACCCCAAACAGCCGGGCAACCGGCACGAACAGCACTGCCTTGATCGCGATCAGCCCGAGCACCGATGCCGCAATCCAGAAAATCCTGTCGATGACCAGCAATGCGTCGATCCCCATGCCGACACTGATGAAGAACAAGCCGAGCAATAGTCCCTTGAAGGGCTGAATATCGATCTCAACCTGATGACGGAATTCGGTTTCCGCCAGCAAGAGCCCGGCGAGGAAGGCCCCCAATGCCATGGATAGCCCGGCCATCTCCGTGCCGATGGCGGTGGCCAGGATCGCCAGTAAGGTCAGCGCCATCAGCATTTCGGGGCTGCGCCCGCGCGCGACCAGGCGGAATATCGGCCGCAGGGTCAGCCGCCCGAGCCCCAGGATCAGCGCAAATGCGACCGCCGCTTTGACAAGCGACAGGCCAAGCGCGGCAAGGACCGATCCGCCATCGCCGGCAAAGCTGTTCACCAGCACCAGCAGCGGGACGACGGCCAGATCCTGAAACAGCAGAACGGCGAATGCGGTGCGCCCGGTGCGCGACGAAAATTCACCTTTTTCCACCAATAGCTGCGTGACAATCGCGGTGGATGACAGCGCAAGGCACATGCCCAGAATGATTGCCGCCTCCGGACTATTGCCCCAACCCCAGGCGATGAAGCCGATGACAATGGCCGACAGGCCGACCTGCGCGCCGCCCAGCCCGAAAATCAGCCGGCCCATGGCGCGTAATCTCTCCAGGGAGAGTTCAAGCCCGATAATGAACAGCAGAAAGACGACACCGAGCTGGGCGAGTGCCGCCACACCATCCACATCGGAAATGATTCGCAGGCCGAACGGTCCGATCAACGCCCCGACAAACAGATAGCCAAGCACGGGGCTTGCGCGCAGCCGTTGCAGCAGCGGCACGACAAGTACGGTGGCCAGCAGAAAGACCAGTACTTCCCGTAAATAGGGAACGGATGGGCCATGGCCGATTTGGGCATCGATAACTTCCATGGCTATTTACATACCTTATCGGGCCGGGCCGGGGCGAGCGGCTTATTCCGCCGGCGTGCGCTGTGTGCCGCGTTTCAGCAACGCACCCGCGCGGCGGGCAATCCGCCCCTCGCTCAGCCGTTGCGGCAGCGCCAGCGCGCAAGGTGTGACAATCAGTGTCAGCAGCGTGGCAAAGCCCAGTCCGAAGACAACGGCGGTGGCAAGCTGCGTCCACCACAGCGAGACAGGCGCGCGATAGGTAATGGCGCGATCAAAGAAATCGATATTCAGCATCAGGACCATCGGCATCAGCCCCGCAACCGTCGTTGCCGTGGTCAGCAGTACCGGCCGCAAGCGCTGCGCGCCGGTTCGCACGATTGCCTCATAGCGGCTGAACCCCTCACGCAGTAGATGCTGATAGGTGTCGATCAGCACGATATTATTGTTCACGACGATGCCGGCGAGCGCCACGATCCCGGTACCGGTGAAAATCACGCTGAAGGTCTGGTTCATGACCAGCATGCCCAGCAAGACCCCGACGGTGGACAGGATCACCGACGACAGGATCAGCACCGACTGGTAGAAGCTGTCAAACTGGGTGATCAGGATAATCGCCATCAGGAACAATGCCGCACCGAATGCGACGAGCAGGAAGCCACCTGCTTCTTCTGCTTCTTCGTTGGCACCACGGAAACGGATTTTGACACGCGGATCGATATCGGCGGTTTTCATCCACTCGGTGATCTCGGCGACTTTTTCGCTCGGCAGATAGGCGGCTGTTGTATTCGCGCGGATCGTCATGATCGGCGTGCCATCGACCCGCTCGATGCTGTCGGTTGCCGGTTGTGGTGTTCGCGTGACGAAATTGGTGATCGGGACAAGTCCGTCGCGGGTCTGCACCCGCAGCAGATCAAGCTGCGACAGCCCGCGCTGGTCACGCGGGTAGCGGACACGGATCTCGACCTCCTCCTCCGCATCGTCAGGCCGGTATTCACCGATCTTGATACCGTTTGTGACAAGCTGCACAAGCGCGCCAACGGCGCTGACATTGGCGCCGAACCGACCGGCCTGTTCCCGGTCGACCTTTATCTCCCATTCAATGCCGGGCAGCGGGCGGGTATCGTCGATTTCAATCAGCCCGTCTGTCTGGTTGATCATATAGTCGGAAAATTTCGCGATTGTCGGTGCCAGCAGTTCGGCATGCCGCGAGCCCAGCTCGATCTGGATGTCCTTGCCTGTCGGGGGGCCGTCCTGGCGTTTGATCACCTGCGTCTTGATTCCGGGGATGACGCTTGTGCGCGCGCGGATATCGTCCAGCACCTCTTTCATCGGGCGGTCGCGGGTGCGCCAGTCTTCAAGTTCGACACGCAGGATACCGATGCTGTCCTTGGGCGCGCCTTCGCGGTCGCCGCCGGTCGACCGGCCCGATTGCGCGAACACCAGACGCACGCCGTCCACCGATCGGGTGGCGCGGTCCACTTCGAATACCAGCGCGCGCATTTCCTCAGCCGACAAATTGCCGCGCGCGGAGATATGCACAACCGCATTGTCGGTTTCTGTATCAGTGAAGAATTCCACGCCGTTTCCGAACCTGCCATATAATATGACGACAAGGACCAAAGCGGCGATTGCGGCAAGAATGACAGTGCCCGGAATAGCGATCAGCCGTTGCAGCAGTCTTGCGTAAAAACCGGTGAAGCCGCGCAGTTCTGCGATATTGCCTTTTTCGGATGCGGCAAGCGCTTTCAGGGTTTCCGTATCCGCTTGCGCCACGCCACCGAACCGCGACCCCAGAACAGGCAGGAAGATCAGCGCCATCAGCAGCGAACCGACCAGCACAAAAATCAGTGTGATCGGCAGGTAGCTCATGAATTTTCCCGATACGCCGGGCCAGAACAGCATTGGCACAAAGGCCGCAAGCGTCGTCGCCGTCGATGAGACAATCGGCCAGAACATGCGTTTTGCCGCCAACCTGTAGGCCTGATCGCGCGGCGCGCCTTCGGCCATTTTGCGGTCGGCGAATTCAACCACCACGATGGCGCCATCCACCAGGATGCCAACGGCCAAAATCATCCCGAACATCACCATCATGTTGACGGTAACGCCGGTTACCCCAAGCAGGGTGAAGCCGATCAAAAAAGAGGTCGGAATAGAAATGCCGACCAGCATGGCGGAGCGTAGCCCCAAGGCGGCAAGCACGACGATCATAACCAGTGCGATCGCTGTAATTACCGCAGATTCCAGGCTCGACAGCATGCCAAGCACCCATTTCGAGGCATCCGCGCCATAATCGATTTTCATACTGGGCGGCAGGTCGGTCCGGTAATTGTCGACGGTCTGGCGGACCTGATCGGCGGTGGTCAGGATATTGTGGCCGATACGCTTGGTGACCGCGATTGCGATGGAAGCTTCGCCGTCAAGCTGCGCATAGGCATCGGCATCCTTGAAAGTCCGGCGTATTTCAGTGATATCGCTCAAGGTCACGACGCTTTCGCCATCGGTTTTGACGGGCAATTGCATGACATCCGCGGCGGTTTCGAACAGCCCGGGAACCTTGACTGAGAAACGTCCCGCACCGGTATCGAGCGCGCCTGCGGCAACCAGCCGATTATTCAGCGTGACCGCGTTGATCAGTTCGGTTTGCGAAATATTGTAGGATTCGAGCTTGGCCGGATCGACGATGACCTCCAGCAACTCTTCGCGCTGACCGACCAGCCTCGCACCAAGCACCGAGGGGATCGCTTCCAGTTCATCCTGCAATAATTGCGCATGTCGCAGCAGATAGCGTTCGGGGGCGCTGCCCGACAATACCACGATCATGATCGGGAAGATGCTGGTGTTGAATTCCATCACCGTCGGTTCTTCGCTGTCATCGGGCAGATCGGGTTTGGCCAGATCGACCTGTTCGCGCACATCGCTCAGCGCGGTTTCGGGATCGAAACTGACATCGAATTCGAGGATGATGCCGACATGGCCTTCACTCGCGACAGAACGGATTTCCTCCAGCCCTTCGATGGAGCGCAGCTTCGCTTCCATCGGCTTGACGATCAGCCGGTCGGCATCTTCGGGGGAAATCCCCGGATGTGGCACCTGCACATAGACAAAGGGAATGGGAATATCGGGATCCGCTTCCTTGGGGATCGTCAGATAGGCGGATATGCCGAACAGAATAATCGCAAAAAGCGTCGTCAGGACGGTACGCTGCCGCGCGAAGGCCGCATCGATTAGCGCGTTCATGACGCGTTTCCGATTGTCAGCGGCTCCGTTGAAATCTCGACCGGCAAACCGTCAATAACATATTCATGGCCGACCGTGATGATCCGCGCTTTCTCGGGCGGGCCGGTGATCCAGACGCCGTCCTGGGTATCGGCAATGATCTTGACAGGGATGAACCGGACGGTCCGGTCCGCGTCGACCACTCTGATGCCGATTTCACCGGCATCATTCAGCGTGAGCAAAGCCGGGGAGATGAAATGCGCCATGACCGGATCCGCATGCACGGCGATTTCGGCGGTGATGCCGTCACGCAGGCGGTAGTCGCTATTGGGTATTTCAAGTTCCAGCCGGAATGTCCGGGTTTCCTGGCTTGCCGATTTTGCGACAAAGCGGATTGTGCCTTCCACCGTTTCGCCGGTGATCAGCCGCGCCGTGCCGCGATCGCCGACCGCAAACTTGCCAACCTCGCGTTCCGATACATGACCCACGACAAGCATGGGGTCGTCATCCACCAGATGCGCGCAGACCGTGCCTTTGCCGATATAGTCGCCGATTTCGACAGGCAGTTCCTCAATGACGCCTTCAAAGGGTGCGGTGATTTTTGTGTAGGAAATTTCGTTTTCCGCCCGCTTCACCATGGCGCGCGCCGCATCGAGATTGGCGCGCGCTGCCGCTGTCTGGGTTTCCGAGCGGTGACCTTTCTCCGCAAGCTCCATCGCCGCATCATATTCGAGTTGACGGCTGCGCAGTAACGCCCGCGCTTCGTTCAGGGATGCGGCGCGGGCATCGATATCAAGCTCGCACACCGTTTCGCCGCCGCTCACCCTGCTGCCTTTGGAGTAAGGCAGCTTTTCGACATAGCCGCTGGTTTGCGAGCGCAGGGCAACGGTACGATATGCCTGCGTCCGGCCCCGCACGATCGAAACCGTGGCATGCGCACGCGCCGTGAAATCCCGCACCCGCACCGGCACCCGGTTTGACGGGCCTGTATTTTTCTGCGCCGACGGAATAGCGATGGTGGTCGTAGCGGGCGATCCGCCTTGTGCCGGCGCGTCGTCGCCAAATTGACCGGACAGGAGCCACAATCCGATCAGGCCCGCCACCGCCAGCGCGGAGAGATAAGTACGCTTCATTAAAAAATCCTCACGGCGCCTGTGGCACGGGCAGGCGGCATACCGATCAATTGCATTGGCAACTTTAATTTTCCGCGCTGACCATGCTCCGGCACTGTTACCTGTTTCCAGATAACCCGGATCGTGGCCGCGTCAATATTGCGTGCGTGAAGAAGTCGCCTGTTTTCATGTGAACTGCTTTTTAGCACTGACTTTCTTTTGATACTATGGGTAAGAGATTAAGCAGCTCTTGCTGTTATCACGTCAGCGTGATCCGACTTTTTTCTGCCGCGCGCCTTTCTTTTTCGCGCTGGATTTGGCTTTTGGCCCGGCTCTTGATTTCAGCGGCTGTTTTTGCGTGGCGGACAGGATCGGGGCAAGGAACCGGCCTGTATAGCTGTCGGCATTCGCGGCCACATCTTCCGGTGTGCCGGCCGCAACAATCAGCCCGCCGCCATCGCCCCCTTCAGGGCCCAGATCGATCAGCCAGTCGGCGGTCTTGATCACTTCGAGATTATGCTCGATCACCACCACCGTATTGCCGGAATCGACAAGTTCCTGCAACACTTCAAGCAGTTTGCGCACATCCTCGAAATGCAGCCCCGTGGTCGGTTCGTCGAGGATGTAAAGGGTGCGTCCGGTGGCGCGTTTGGACAGCTCCTTGGCAAGTTTCACCCGCTGCGCCTCGCCGCCCGACAGGGTGGTCGCCTGTTGCCCGACCTTGATATAGCCAAGCCCCACCCGCTTCAGCGTAACCAGCTTGTCACGTACCGCAGGCACCGCCTTGAAGAACTCGGCCGCGTCCTCGACGGTCATGTCGAGAATGTCGGCGATGGATTTGTCGCGGAATGTGACCTCGAGTGTTTCGCGATTGTAGCGTTTGCCCTTGCAGATGTCGCATTGCACATAGACGTCGGGCAAAAAATGCATCTCGATCTTGATGACCCCGTCGCCCTGGCAGGCTTCGCAGCGTCCGCCCTTCACATTGAAGGAAAAACGGCCAGGTTTGTAGCCGCGCGCCTGCGCTTCGGGCAGGCCCGCGAACCAGTCGCGGATCGGGGTGAAGGCGCCGGTATAGGTCGCCGGGTTCGAGCGTGGCGTGCGCCCGATCGGCGACTGGTCGATATCGATCACCTTGTCGAGAAATTCGAGCCCCTCGATCCGCTGATGGGCGCCGGGCAGATCGCGCGCGCCGTTAAGCCGCCGCGCCGCGGCCTTGTAAAGGGTTTCGATCACAAGTGTCGATTTGCCGCCGCCCGATACGCCTGTGACGCAGGTGAAGGTGCCAAGCGGGATATGCGCATCCACGTCGCGCAGATTATTGGCGCTCGCACCGATCACGCTGAGATGCTGATCCTGTCTTGCGCCGCGCCGTTCGGCCGGGATCGGGACCGATCGCGCGCCGGTCAGATATTGTCCCGTCAGGCTGTCGGGATTGGCCATCACCGCGTCGGGCGCGCCTTCGGCGACGATCCGGCCGCCATGCACCCCCGCACCCGGGCCCATATCAACCACATGATCGGCGGTGCGGATTGCATCCTCATCATGTTCGACGACGATGACCGTATTGCCCAGATCACGCAGATTGCGCAATGTCTCAAGCAGCCGCGCATTGTCGCGCTGATGCAGGCCGATGGACGGTTCGTCAAGCACATAAAGTACCCCCGTCAATCCCGAACCGATCTGCGAGGCGAGCCGGATCCGCTGCGACTCGCCGCCTGACAGGGTGCCGGAATTGCGCGACAGGGTCAGATAATCAAGCCCCACATTGTTGAGAAAGCCAAGCCGGTCGCGAATTTCCTTCAGGATGCGGACGGCAATTTCATTCTGCTGCGCGCTCAACGTGTCGGGCAGGACATCGAACCATTGCTTGGCCGCCCGGATCGACAGATCGGCAACCTCGCTGATATGCAGTCCGGCAAGCTTGACGGCCAGCGCCTCGGGCTTCAGCCGGTGCCCCGCGCAAACATCGCAGGCGGTGATGCGCTGGAACTTCTCAACTTCCTCGCGGGTCCAGTTGCTGTCGGTTTCACGATAGCGGCGCGCAAGGTTGGGGATGACACCTTCAAAGGTCTTTTTCGTTTCGTAACGGCGCAGCCCGTCATCATAGACCATGCGCACGATGTCCTTGCCCGAGCCGTAAAGCACCGCCTGTCGCACCGCATCGGGCAGATCGCGCCACGGCGTCGCGGTGGACACATTGTAATGCCGCGCCAGACTGTCGAGCGTCTGTGCATAATAGGCCGAAGTCGAGCGCGACCAGGGGGCGACGGCCCCTTGTCGCAAGCTCAGCGTGTCGTCAGGGACGACAAGATCGGGATCGATCACCATTTCGGTGCCAAGCCCGCCGCAAGCCGGACATGCGCCGAACGGATTATTGAAGGAAAACAGCCGCGGCTCGATCTCCTCAATCGTGAAGCCTGAAACCGGGCAGGCGAATTTCGCAGAGAAGATCAGCCGCTCCGGGTTTTCCGCATCGGCACCCGGGTCCGCCATCTCGGCCACCGCGATCCCGTCGGCAAGCGCGAGCGCGGTTTCAAAGCTGTCGGCGATGCGGCTTTCCATATCGGGCCGGATGACCAGCCGGTCGACCACCACATCGATATCATGCTTGAGTTTCTTGTTGAGCGCCGGCACCTCGTCGATTTCGTAAAAGCTGCCATCGACCTTCACCCGCTGGAAGCCACGCTTCATCAACTCGGCGAATTCCTTGCGATACTCGCCCTTGCGCCCGCGGATAAGCGGGGCAAGCAGGTAAAGCCGGGTATTCTCGGGCAATGCGGTCAGCCGATCGACCATCTGGCTGACTGTCTGACTTTCGATGGGCAGGCCGGTGGCCGGGGAATAGGGGATGCCGACCCGCGCAAAAAGCAGCCGCATATAGTCGTAAATCTCGGTCACGGTGCCGACCGTGGAGCGCGGATTGCGCGATGTCGTCTTCTGCTCGATGGAGATTGCCGGGCTCAGCCCCTCGATATGATCGACATCGGGCTTTTGCATCATTTCAAGGAACTGCCGCGCATAGGCGGACAGGCTTTCCACATAGCGCCGCTGCCCTTCCGCATAGATCGTATCGAATGCAAGCGAGGACTTGCCCGACCCCGACAGGCCGGTAAAGACAATCAGCCGGTCGCGTGGCAAATCGACATCGATATTGGCAAGGTTATGTTCCCGCGCGCCGCGGATGGAAAGCTGATGCTGCATGAAATGCGCTTTACTGATATGGCCTGACTGTCATGGCGTGGGTGGGGCAAAAGACGCACCGTCGATATTTGAACAAACTATGAACAAAATCGGTCGGGCGCAAGGGGGCACGCGGCCGACTTACCCGTAGCCCGGTGGCGGGCGATAGCCTTCGATAATCGCTTCCCTGCACAGAAGTTCGGCGAAATCGATGGTGCGCAGATCACCGCAAAACGGGCCGACGATCTGCATCCCGAAGGGCAGGCCCTCTGCGGTGCGGCCAAGCGGGACGACGGTTGACGGCAGATAGGCCATACCGACAAGCCCGGCCCAGAATGTCTGCTGCATATAGGGAAGTTTGTCGCCATTGACGGTGATGTCGCGTTCCCCGACCGGCCGGTGATCATGGGGGATCGCCGCTGTCGGGGTGACCGGGCATAGCAGCAGGTCGTAATCGCTGAAGAGGGCAGCCCATTTGGCGCGCAGCTTTTGCCGCCGCTCATTGGCGGATAACCATTGGCGGTGCGATTGCACAGCGCCGATCGCCGAACGGGTGGTGAAGCTGAAATCGTCGGAGGCGGCACTGGCCGCGACCTCCCGAAAGGCCGCAAGGATCGTTTCGGGAAAGCCCGTCGCGATCACCCCCATCAGAAGCTGTGCATAAAGGCCGAACGCCTCGGCGGTGTCGATATCAGGCCGCGCCGCATCATTGACCCGGGCGCCGGCACGGACAAGCCGGTCGGCAACCGCACTGATTGCGTCGCTGATCTCGCGCGCAACCGGGCAGTTCTGATCATCGGCCCAGACAGCGATCCGGAAATCTGCGGGTTTTTTCTTGTGTGAGTCGAGCAATGCCGGTCGGCGTACCGGGCCAAGCACAGGGTCGCTGCCCATTGTCAGTTCCAGCGCCAGCCGCAGATCTTGCGGGTGCCGCGCCAGTGGTCCCACGACATTGATGTCCGATACGCCGACGGTGCCTGGGGGCCCGGGTATGTGCCCGCGCGTCGGCACGATATCCCAGCTGGGCTTATGTCCGAAGACGCCGCAGAAATGCGCGGGGGTCCGGATCGACCCGCCAATGTCGCTGCCATATTCAAATGCGGTGGCGGCAGCGGCGGTTGCCGCTGCCGCCCCGCCTGACGAGCCGCCCGGTGTATGGGCGAGGTCCCAGGGATTGTTGGTCGTGCCATATATCTCGTTATAGCTTTGCAGATCGCCGCAATAGAGCGGCACATTGGTCTTGCCGAAAATGATCGCGCCTGCCTCCGCCAGACGTGCGACCGCGACGGCGGGTTCCTTCGGGCGATAGTCGGCAAATTCCGGCGCGCCGCTTGTGCAGGGCATCCCCGGCACGGCCAGCGCATCCTTGATGGTGATGGGCAGCCCGTGAAGCGGCCCCAGAAAATTACCATTGGCGCGTGCTTCATCCGCTGCGTCAGCATTTGCCATTGCGCGGTCAATATCGGTCGCAATCACCGCATTGAGGGCGGGGTTCAACCGTTCCAGCCGGGCCAGGAAATGTTCAAGCAGTTCGACACAACCGATCTTGCCCGCGCGCAACATGGCGGCCAGCGTGGTGGCGGATTGTTGAGCGATGTCGTCCATATCTGTGCCTGTACAGTCAGCTTTTCGCGCGCGGCCGGCAATTGGCGTCTTTCAGCCGGTGCCTGATGTTATAGTATCCCCCCGATGGGGAATCGCCACAGAAAAACCGGGCCGAAAAGGGGACAGGAAGATGACACAGGTGCTTGAGGGAATAAGGGTGCTGGATTTCGGGCGCTATATTGCGGGGCCGTTTTGTGCGGCGTTGCTCGGTGATCTTGGCGCAGATGTCATCCGCATCGAGCGGGTCGGCGGTGGTGAGGATCGCTATGTTTCGCCGGTGATGGCGGACGGTACGGGCGCGGGTTTCTTCCAGATGAACCGCAACAAACGCTCCCTTACCCTGAACCCGACCCTGCCTGAAGGGCGTGAGATTGTGAAAAAGCTTGTGGCGACCGCCGATGTCGTCGTCGCCAATCTGCCCGCGCCGACCTTGAAGGCGATGGGGCTTGATCTTGACAGTTTGCATGCGATCAATCCGCAAATCGTGCTGGCAACGGCTTCTGCCTTCGGCAGCGAGGGACCCTATAGCGAACGGGTCGGGTTTGACGGTATCGGACAGGTGATGTCGGGGGGCACCTATCTGACCGGACAGCCTGATATGCCGCAGCGCTGCATTGTGCCCTATGTGGATTTCGCGACCGCGACCAATTGCGCCTTCGGTACGCTGGCCGCCCTGATGGCGCGCGCCAAGACGGGCAAGGGACAGATGGTGGAAGGCTCGCTCCTGCGGTCGGCGCTGACGGTTTCCAACACCTATGTGATCGAGGAGGATATTCTCGCGCTTGACCGGCAGCGGCGTGGCAATCGCGCCTATAATGCGGGACCTTCGGATATCTTCAAGACGAAGGATGGCTGGATCCTTGCGCAGGTGGTGGGCAATAATCTGTTCAAGCGCTGGGCGACGCTTGTGGGCTGCGAGGACTGGCTAACCGATCCGCGCTTCAAGGATGATGATTCGCGCGCCAATAATGGCGAGGTGATCAGCGAAAAGATGAATGAATGGTGCGCCGATTATACTTCTGCCGAGGCGATTGCGATTCTCGCTGAAAACCGCATTCCGGCGGGCGAGGTGCTAAGTCCGCGCGATGTGTTGCAGGACCCGCAAGCCCAAACCATGCTGCTGGCGCAGGACTATCCGGGGCTTGAAAAGCCCGCGCAGGTGGTCGGGCCGCCCGCGCAGCTTTCCGACACCCCGGCCGTCTTTCATCGCCGTGCCCCGACCGAAGGGGAACATACAGACGAAGTTCTGGGTGAGATCGGTTTCGGGGCGGCGGAAATTGCCGAACTGCGGTCAAAACAGGTGATCTGACAACGCAATTGGGCTGACCGGTTCGGTTCGTCAAAACCGTTCCGGTAGGCCCGGCTGCATGTTAGGGTTTGCGAAAGTCCCGATTCATCGGATGACGGGGCGGGCGACGCGATTTGGCAGGAGAGACAGAGCATGGCGGGCAGTGTGAACAAGGTGATTCTGGTTGGCAATCTTGGCGCGGATCCCGAGATCCGGCGGACCCAGGATGGTCGCCCCATCGCCAATCTGCGGGTCGCGACATCGGAAAGCTGGCGCGACAAGCAAAGTGGCGAGCGGCGCGAGCGCACCGAATGGCACCGGGTTGTCATTTTCAATGAAGGGCTGTGCCGCATCGCCGAGCAATATTTGCGCAAAGGCTCCAAGGTTTATCTCGAAGGCCAGTTGCAGACCCGCAAATGGCAGGATCAGTCCGGCCAGGATCGTTATTCGACAGAGGTGGTGCTGCAGGGCTTCAACAGTCAGCTCACAATGCTCGACAGCCGTGCCGGCGGCGGCATGCAAGGCGGCGGCGATTTCGGCGGTGGCGGCATGAGTGGCGGCGGCCAGTCCGGTGGCGGGTTTGACGATCCGGGATTTGGCGGCGGTGATTTTTCGGATTTTGATGACAAGGTGCCGTTCTGACGGACCTGTTAATCGGCAAGCATGCCAGTGATGATCGCGTTACTTGCGGGTGTCGAGCAGCGAGGCGACGATGATGATGTCGATATCTGTTCCATCGCTGCTTAGCGGCAGAGCGCAGACCTCCGACCCCTGAAAATCCTGGCCGGGTAAAGCGCTGCGGCTGGTTGTCGCGCGGATCGGCGCGCGCATTTCAAGCACTGCCTGAAGCGTCAATTTAATCCGCCGAGCGATCGGTGGATCAATTTCCGACACGAGTTTACCACCGACTTCAAAACCAATTACTTCGGTTAACGCGGTACCGCAAATACGAACGCGAAAGTCGCGTCCGCCATCCAGCACGTCATACATGTTGATCCAGGGCAGCAACTTTGGAAATTCAGCGGGGTTAATTTCGCTGCGGCGTGGAAAATTCCGGTCGGCGCGTTTGTTCAGCCAGTACTCCAGAAAGGTATTCAGTTCCGGACGTCTGAAATCTAGCTGTGTAATAATACAGAAATTATCGTCCGGGGGTGTATTACTCATAAGTATTCTTTTTATCTAAACTTGCTTTTACGCCCCCGGCACAACTACGGATTGCACCTTGATCCGAATCAATTGCATCCCTCTGCAATTGTTACACCAATGCCCATTATTTATTCAACAAAAGCTGAATTAAATTAGAGATATCTCTTGCGCGAGAAAGAATAAGTACGTGAAGGAAAATAGGCGGGATCAATTTGGTCGGAGTGGCAGGATTTGAACCTGCGACCCCCGCCTCCCGAAGACGGTGCTCTACCAGGCTGAGCTACACTCCGAACGGAGCCGGGTTTATAGCTGCTGAATGTTGGGGCTGCAAGCGTGCAGTCAATGCGGGGCCGATTTTTAATGGGCGCGCTGAATGCAGAAGTCGACGATCCCGAGCAGGCAGTCTTTTTCGTGCGAATCCGGGAAGATTGCCAACGCATCGCGCGCGATATCGCCGTAATGGCGGGCGCGTTCGATGGTATCGCTCAATGCGTCATGCCGCGTCATGAGGGCGACAGCTTGTTTCAGGTCATCTTCCGTCTGCTGCTGTTCTTCCATGGTGCGGCACCAGAAGTCGCGTTCCGCGCTATTGCCGCGCCGGAATGACAGGACCACGGGCAGGGTGATCTTGCCTTCCCGGAAATCGTCGCCGATGGTTTTGCCGAACGTCGCCTGCTTGGCGGAATAATCCAGCGCATCATCCACAAGTTGAAAAGCGATGCCGAGGTTGCGCCCGTAAGATTCAAGTGCTTCTTCTTCCGGTGCGGGCCGACCCGCCATCACCGCCGCCGACTGGCAGGCGGCGGCAAACAGGGTTGCCGTTTTCGCGGTAATGATCTTCAGATAGGTATCTTCTGTCGTTGAGGTGTCGCTTGCCCGGTCGAGCTGCAAAACCTCGCCCTCGACAATCGTGCCGGCGGCCGCCGACAGAATATCCAGAATTTTCAGCGAGCCGATTTCCACCATCAGTTGAAAGGCGCGGCTGAGCAGAAAATCGCCGACAAGTACGCTGGCCTGATTTCCCCAGATGATATTGGCAGTCGATTCGCCGCGCCGCATATCGCTTTCATCGACCACATCGTCATGCAGCAGGGTGGCGGTATGCAGGAACTCGACGCTCGCGGCAAGCTTCACCCGGTCATCGCCCGTGTGGCCGCACATTTTTACGGCGGCGAGTGTCAGCATGGGCCGTAAACGCTTGCCACCCGAATTGATCAGATGGCCGGCAAGTTCGGGGATCGTGCGAACCGGGCTGTACATCCGTGAAAGGATGAACTCATTGACCAGCGTCATATCGTCATCGACGAGTCCGCGTAATGCCTCCAGCGCCTGTCTGCCGTTGGAATCGCCGTCCTCGTCAAACGGAATAACTACGCCCAACTTCGTCTCCAGAATACGGGACGACCGAACCGGTCGTCTAAAGTGCGCAACATAAGAGCGGTTGCTACGAATGGTCAAGCAAACCCGCCTTGCCGATAGCGGTTGCCCGGCGAATATGTTAGGTGTTCGGCATAGCGCGATGTGCGGAGCGGCACTAGGCAAACAGCCCGTATCGTCCGTCACAATTCTGCGATCAGGCGGATGGTCTGCGATCAGGCGGATGTCTGGCGATGACCGGAGGGGTGTTGTGTAAGGGGTGAGCGATGGAAAAGCCGCCGGATCCGGAGATGGAAGAATATGCAGACCCTGCGGCGCATGGGCTGACCGATGACCGGATTCTGGGTGGGCAACTGCGTTTGTTGCAACCAGCGGACGGACACCGTATCGGGCAGGACGCGATCCTGCTGGCTGCGGCGGTGGCGGCACAGGCCGGCGAACTGGCGCTGGAAGGCGGTGCGGGGGTCGGGGCTGCGAGCCTGTGCCTGGCGCACCGTGTGCCCGGCTTGAGCGTCGATGCGATCGAGATCGATCCGGCACTTGCCGAGCTTTGCCGCAATAATGCCGAGCGCAACGGGCTTGGCGACGCGGTTGAAGTCTATTGCGCCGATATTGCCAACCCGCCTTACCGGGTCACGCCTGAAACCTATCATCATGTTTTCATGAACCCGCCATTTCTGGAAGCGCATGCGGCGATCGCCTCGCCGCGCCCCCGGCGCGCCAATGCACACCGCGAAAGCGGCGTCATGCTGCGCGACTGGATCAAGTTCGCGGTGACCATGGCGCGTCCGGGCGGGTCGATTACGATCATTCACCGGGTCGACAGAATGGACGATCTGCTTGCCGCGCTGAAGGGTCGGGCCGGGCGGTGCGAGATCTTTCCGCTGTGGCCGGGCGGGGCCAAGCCCGCGAAACGCCTGATCCTGCGCGCCTATAAGGGGCTGGACGGTGCGATGACGCTGCATCGTGGTTTGACGCTGCACGCGGCGGACAAGAAATACACTGACGAGGCCGAGCGGATTTTACGCGCCGGGCAGGCCTTGTTATTTTGATTTAACCAATTTGCTCTCCAGGGCTGCGGGCATTGCGCGCCGCACTATTCTTTTAATCGGATCGGGACAGCTTCATGCCGGAAAATGATTTCAGGGAAAAAGTGTCGAAAAAGCTCCATTTTCTACCTGGTTTTACCTCCCTGCCGATCGTGCCCGTCATCCGTTTGAGCGGGGTGATCGGTATCTCCGCACCGCTGCGCGAGGGGCTCAGCATGGCCAGTGTCGCCCCCGCGCTCGAGGCGGCTTTTTCGGTACGCGGCGCGAAGGCGGTGGCACTTGTGATTAATTCGCCCGGCGGCTCGCCGGCGCAATCCAATCTGATCTTCAGCCGTATTCGCGCGCTGGCCGAAGAAAAGGATCTGCCGGTTTTTGCCTTTGCCGAGGATGCGGCGGCAAGCGGCGGCTATATGCTCGCCTGTGCAGCCGATGAGATCTTCGCCGATCCTTTTTCGGTCATCGGATCGATCGGTGTGGTGTCGTCGGGGTTCGGCTTTACCGAGGCGATCGCCAAGCTCGGTGTGGAGCGGCGCATCCACACGGCAGGGACAAACAAGGCGATGCTCGACCCGTTCCTGCCCGAAGACCCCGATGATGTGAAAAGGCTTGAAACATTGCAGCGCGATATACACCGCGGTTTCAAGGATCTGGTGCGCGGGCGCCGGGGCGAGCGGCTGCAGGCGGGCGAGCGCAAATTGTTTTCGGGTGAATTCTGGACTGCCAATCAGGCATTGAAGCTGGGCTTGATCGATGGGCTTGGCGATGTGCGCTCGGTCATGCGCGAGCGTTATGGCGAGGATGTGCGTCTGCCGGTGATCAGCACCAGCCGCCCCTGGTGGCGTCGCTCGGCCGGTGCGGCGGTGGCGCAGCGGACTGCGACACATTCGGGCATGTCGGTTGCGGGCTGGGCGGATGATCTGATCGGGGCTGTCGAGGCGCGCTTCTGGTGGCTGCGGATCGGTCTTTGAGGGGCGGCCTGTCGCTTGACCCGGGCAGGGGGCACCGTTAGAACCCGTTGCAGATCGTGCCTGGCGGAATTTCAGGCCCGAACAGCAAGAATTTTCCCGGTTGGAATCATTTATGCCGAGTGATACTGGCGCCCCCGACAAGGCGCTGTCCTTTCAGGAAGTGATCCTCACCCTGCAGCGCTACTGGAGCGCGCAGGGCTGTCTCATTCTGCAGCCCTATGACATGGAGGTCGGGGCCGGCACCTCGCATCCCGCCACCACTTTGCGTGCGCTCGGGCCCGACCCCTGGAATGCGGCCTATGTACAACCCTCGCGCCGACCGACCGATGGCCGCTATGGGGAGAATCCCAACCGGTTGCAGCATTATTATCAGTTTCAGGTGATCCTGAAGCCGTCGCCCCCGGATATTCAGCAGCTTTATCTGGAAAGTCTGTCGGCGATCGGGATCGATGCGGCCGAGCATGATATCCGCTTTGTCGAGGATGACTGGGAAAACCCGACGCTTGGGGCCTGGGGGCTTGGCTGGGAGGTCTGGTGCGACGGGATGGAGGTCAGCCAGTTTACCTATTTCCAGCAGGTTGGCGGTTTCGATTGCCGCCCTGTATCGGGCGAGCTGACCTACGGGCTTGAGCGGCTGGCGCAATATGTGCAGGGCAAGAACAGCGTCTATGAGCTCGATTTCAATGGCCGCGGTGTCAGCTATGGCGATGTGTTCCTTGAAGCTGAAAAGCAGTATTCGGCCTATAATTTCGAATATGCCGATACAGAGATGCTGTTCCGTCACTTTGCCGATGCGGAGGCGGAATGCGCGGCCCTGCTGGCGCGCGAATTACCGCTGCCGGCCTATGATCAGGCGCTGAAGGCGAGCCACAATTTCAACCTGCTCGATGCACGCGGGGTGATCAGCGTGACCGAACGGGCGGCCTATATCGGTCGTGTCCGTGCGCTTTCCAGAGGCTGCGCCGAAGCCTGGCTGCGGGCGCAGGGCGTCGCGGTGGAGAGCTAGCCCATGCCCGATTTGCTGCTTGAACTGTTTTCCGAAGAAATCCCCGCACGGATGCAGGCGCGTGCCGCTGACGATCTGCGCCGGCTTGTCTGTGACGGGCTGGGTGCGGCCGAGCTGGCTTTCGGCAAGACCGAGGTCTATGCCACGCCGCGGCGTCTGTGCCTGCATGTCACCGATATTCCCGCGGTGCAGCCTGATCGCAAGCAGGAACGCAAGGGACCCAAGGTCGATGCGCCAGAGAAAGCCATTGAAGGGTTTCTCGGCTCGGTCGGTATGACGCGCGACCAGCTTGAAATCCGGCAGGTGAAGAATGCCGAATTCTATTTCGCGGTCATCGAACAAAGCGGCGGGCCGACGGCCGATGTCATCGCGGAAATCGTGCAGCAGACGGTGCGCGATTTTCCCTGGCCGAAATCGATGCGCTGGGGGGCGGGAAATCTGCGTTGGGTGCGGCCGCTGCACGCGATCTTATGTTGTTTTGATGGCGCGCCGCTGTCATTTGAGATTGACGGGATCGTGGCGGGCGACACGACCTATGGGCATCGTTTCATGGCGCCTGAGGCTATTGTTGCGCGGGATTTCGCCACTTATAAAGCCGCGCTTGCCGCCGCTCATGTGCGGCTCGACCCGGCGGAACGCGCCGCGCATATTCTGGCGTGCGCGTCCGGGATCGCGGCCGAGAACGGGCTCACCCTGATCGAGGATGCGGCGCTGCTGACAGAGGTGGCGGGGTTGAATGAATGGCCGGTCCCGTTGCTTGGCCGGTTTGATCCCGCTTTTCTTGCGGTGCCGCCCGAGGTGCTGACCACCGCGATGCGCGCGCATCAGAAATATTTCTCCCTGCGCGACAAGGACACCGGCAAGCTTGCGCCGTTTTTCATCACCGCCGCCAATATCGAGGCGCGTGACGGTGGTGCGAGAATCGTCGCCGGGAATGAGCGGGTGTTGGCCGCGCGTTTGTCGGATGCGAAATTCTTCTGGGATCAGGATCGTAAAAAGCCGCTTGAAGCCCGCGTCGATCAGCTTGCCGATATGGTATTTCACGCCAAACTCGGCTCGGTCCGTGACAAGGTTGCGCGGATGGTGGCGCTGTCTGGACGGCTGGCCGGGCTTGTTCCGGGGGCGGACAGGGCGGATGCGGAACGCGCGGCATTGCTTGCCAAGGCCGATCTGGTCAGCGAGATGGTGTTCGAATTTCCTGAATTGCAGGGGATCATGGGCCGCTATTACGCGCTGGCGGATGGGGAAAGCGCTTCGGTCGCCGACGCGATCTACAGCCATTATTCGCCCGCCGGCCCTTCCGATGACTGCCCGGACGATCCGACCGCTATCGTCGTGGCGCTGGCAGACAAGCTTGATACGCTTGTTGAATTCTGGCGGATCGGAGAAAAACCGACCGGTTCGAAGGACCCCTTTGCCCTGCGCCGCGCCGCGCTGGGTGTCATCCGGCTTGTTCTTGAAAATGGGCTGCGCTTGCCGCTTGCGCCGCTGTTTGGTGCGCAGGCTGAAGATCTGCTCGGCTTTTTCGCCGACCGCCTCAAGGTGCATCTGCGTGGCGAAGGGGTGCGTCACGATCTGATCGACGCGGTATTCGCACTTGGCGATCAGGACGATCTTGTGCTGCTGGTCGCGCGGGTTCGGGCGCTTGAGGCGTTCTTGCAATCCGATGACGGGGCGAATTTGCTTGCTGCCTATAAGCGGGCGGCCAACATCCTGCGGATCGAGGAAAAGCGCGACGCTGCCTCCTATGACGGGCATGCGGATCCCGCGCTTTTCGCGCAGGATGAAGAGCGCGCTTTGTTTGACCAGATCGCGGAAGCGGCGGCCGAAGCGGATGCCGCCCTCGCACGGGACGATTTCACCGCCGCCATGGGGGCGGTGGCGCGGCTCAGGATGCCGGTCGATGCGTTCTTTGATAAAGTGACTGTCAATGCGGATCAGGCTGAGCGGCGGGCAAACCGGTTGCGGCTTTTGTCGCAGATACGGGGTGCCTTGGAAGCGGTGGCCGATTTCTCAAAAATCGAAGGGTAAGAAAGCGTATGTCCAGCAAGCATGCGGCAAATGCCGGCCATAAATGGGTTTATTTCTTTGGCGACGGCATGGCCGAGGGCGCGGCGGAAATGCGCGATCTGCTTGGGGGCAAGGGCGCAAACCTTGCGGAAATGAGCAATATCGGCCTGCCGGTACCGCCCGGCTTTACGGTCACGACCGAAGTATGCACCGCCTTCTACGCAAATAACCGCAGCTACCCGGACGGGCTCGATGCGCAACTGGCGACGGCGCTGGATCAGGTGGGGGCGATCACCGGACGTGTTTTCGGTGATCCCGAACGCCCGTTGCTATTGTCGGTGCGGTCGGGTGCGCGGGTCTCGATGCCGGGCATGATGGACACGGTGCTCAATCTCGGACTGAATGATGCAACCGCCCAGGCGCTTGTCAAGGAAACAGGCGATGCCCGCTTCGTGTATGACAGCTATCGCCGCTTCATCCAGATGTATTCGGCGGTCGTGCTCGATGTTGCGCATCACCTGTTCGAGGATGCGCTAGACGATCACAAGCTTGGTCTCGGGATTACCCAGGACACGGATATGAAGGCCGAGGATTGGCGCGATCTCGTCGCAACCTACAAGCAGATCGTGCAAGACGAGCTGGGCGAGGCATTTCCCGAAGATGCGAAACAGCAGCTGTGGGGCGGCATTGGCGCGGTATTCGGATCGTGGCAGTCGGCACGGGCGAAAACCTATCGCCGTATCCATAATATCTCCGACGATTGGGGCACCGCGGTCAATGTGCAGGCAATGGTGTTCGGCAATATGGGGAATGACAGCGCCACGGGCGTGGCCTTCACCCGGAATCCCGCAACCGGCGAAAAATCCTTCTACGGAGAGTTTCTTGTCAATGCGCAGGGTGAGGATGTGGTGGCCGGTATCCGCACGCCGCAGCATCTGACCCGCGCGGCACGTGAACAGGCGGGCGAAAGCGATCTGTCGCTTGAAGAGCGCATGCCCGAGGCATTTGCCGAGCTGACCGAGGCCTATCGCAAGCTCGAAGCCCATTACCGGGATATGCAGGATATCGAATTCACAATCGAGCGCGGCAAGCTCTGGATGCTTCAGACCCGCTCGGGCAAGCGCACCACTCAGGCCGCGCTGAAGATTGCGGTCGATATGGTCGCGGAAGGGCTGATCGACCGGGCCGAAGCGGTCGGGCGGATCGATCCCGCATCGCTTGACCAATTACTGCATCCAAGTCTTGATCCGGACGCGCCGCGTGAGGTGCTGACACGTGGCTTGCCCGCCTCCCCCGGCGCGGGCACGGGCGAGGTGGCGCTGACGCCGGAGAAAGCCGAGGAGATGGCTGCCGCCGGAAAATCAGTCATCCTTGTGCGGACTGAAACGAGCCCGGAAGATATTCATGGCATGCATGTCTCCGCCGGCATCCTGACGAGCCGTGGCGGCATGACCAGCCATGCGGCGGTCGTGGCGCGCGGCATGGGCAAGCCATGCGTATCGGGCGCGGGCGCAATCCGCGTCAATGCGGCCGAAGGCGGTTTCGAGGTCGCCGGCCGCAAGATCGCCGAGGGCGATGTGATCACCATCGACGGATCGACGGGGGAGGTGATTCTCGGCGCCGTGCCGATGATCCAGCCTGAACTCAGTGGCGACTTCGCGGCCTTGATGGGGTGGGCGGATGAAATTCGCCGCCTGAAGGTGCGCACAAATGCCGAAACGCCCGAAGATGCGCGCACCGCGCGGCAATTCGGGGCGGAAGGCATCGGTCTGTGCCGGACCGAGCATATGTTCTTTGAGGGCAACCGCGTCGTTGCGATGCGGGAGATGATCCTGGCAGAGGATGAGGCGGGGCGTCGCGCCGCGCTTGCCAAGATCCTGCCGATGCAGCGCGATGATTTCGTGCAGCTTTTCACGATCATGGCGGGGTTGCCGGTCACTGTGCGGTTGCTTGATCCGCCGCTGCACGAATTCCTGCCGCATAAGGATTCCGAATTTGCGGAAGTTGCCGCGGCGATTGGCTGCGATGTGGCGGAACTGCGCGCCCGGGCCTCGGATCTTGCCGAGGCCAATCCGATGCTTGGCCATCGCGGGGCGCGGCTTGGCATCAGCTATCCCGAGATTTATGAGATGCAGGCGCGGGCGATTTTCGAGGCCGCACTGACCGCGGGCGCGCAGACCGGTGCGCCGGTGACGCCTGAAATCATGGTGCCGTTGATCGCAACGCGCAAGGAGCTGGAAATCCTGAAAGCGCGGATCGATGCGGTGGCGGCGGAAGTCGGCAAGGAAAAATCCGCAAGCCTTTCCTATCATGTGGGCACGATGATCGAGTTGCCGCGTGCCGCCCTGCGTGCCGGTGAGATCGCCGAGCAAGCGGAATTCTTCAGCTTTGGCACCAATGACCTGACGCAGACGACCTATGGCATCAGCCGCGACGATTCAGCGTCCTTCCTGAACGATTATCTGCGCGCGGGTATCTTTACCCAGGATCCGTTCGTCAGCCTCGATCAGGAAGGGGTGGGGGAGCTTGTCGCCCTGGCCGCCGAACGCGGCCGCGCCACCCGCCCTGACATCAAGCTCGGCATTTGCGGCGAACATGGCGGCGATCCCGATTCGGTGCGTTTCTGCAATGCGATCGGGCTCGATTATGTCTCATGTTCCCCTTACCGGGTGCCGATTGCCCGGCTTGCCGCGGCGCAGGCGGCGATGGCGGCGCGCGAGCGCGACGTCTGATCCGGGCGCGCGCGGGTGGCGGAAATTCCGACATTCGAGGAATTGCAGACAGGCGGCAAGCCGGTCATGGCCCGTGCGCTGGCTGCTGCCGAGCGTTTCGCTGACCGGCCCGCGCTTGTCGGGCTGCTTGATGCATGCTGGGCGGGTGCGCGCGCGCATGTTGTGGGGCTGACCGGTCCGCCTGGCGTCGGCAAATCGACGCTCATCAACAGCCTGATCGGTGCCTGGCGCGCGGCCGGGCGTACTGTTGGCGTGATCGCCGTTGACCCGACATCGCGGCGCACCGGCGGCGCGCTTCTTGGCGACCGCACAAGGCTTGCGACCGATCCCGAGGATCACGGTATTTTCGTGCGTTCCATGGCGGCGCGCGATCGGCTTGGCGGGCTGGCGGCGTTGACGATGCCCGCCATGGTGTTGATGCGTGCGGTCTATGACATCGTGCTTGTCGAAACCGTCGGGATTGGCCAGTCCGAAACCGATATTGCCGATCTTGCCGATACAGTGATCTTCTGCATCCAGCCGGGTTCCGGCGACAGTTTGCAATATATGAAGGCCGGCATCATGGAGGTGCCGCATATCGCGGTTGTGACAAAAGCCGATATGGGTGCGGCCGCCCGCCGCGCCAAGGCCGATGTGGAAGGCGCAATGGGGCTTAGCGATTTGGGGGGTGACGGCTGGATGCCGCAGGTGCTGACCCTGTCGGCCGCCCGGTCGGAAGGCATCGACGTGCTGGTCGCAGAGATCGACCGGCATCGCGATTGGCTTGAGCGCTCTGGCGAAGGGGCGCGGACCCGTCTTGCTCAGGCGCGGCATTGGCTGCACGAACTGGTGCGGGAGGAATTCGGCCGTCATGGTCTTGCTCAAGCCCGCGATCAGTTGACAGGGCAATCGGGGAACACGCCCTTTGCCGCCGCCCGCGCCATCAGTCAGACCCTGAGGCAGCGCCCGTCTGCCTAAAAGACGGGCATTTGCCCTGAAATCCGGCATGGATGTGCCAATTCAAACGGGGCTTAACCCGAAATTCACAATAATTGAATTCCGCATCCGGTTTGGCACGGGGCTTGCGTTATGTTGGTTGCGTCTAGGGTTCCGGTATCGGTTCGGGCGACAGTGCCCGGTCTGATATGACTGGTCCGAGGGATGCAATCCGGCATCTGTATATGCCGGACACACGGCGGGATAAAAGCCCGGGAGGTCTCGTGCGGCGGTCGTTTCGGCCGATGTGCGGTGAGACTCCACACCTTCTCGCCGCCCCGCCCCGGACCTGCCTTTGCTGCCCGCCAAGCGGCGAAACAAGCAGGGAGCCCGGAACATGCTGAAATCCATCCGCAAACAATTCATGCTGGCCGTCACGGCAGTGACGCTTGCCTTAGTTCCCTTATCCGCGCAGGCGGAAGCAAAAGACAGTTTCAAGGTCTGCTGGTCGATCTATGTCGGCTGGATGCCCTGGGGCTATATTCAGGACAGCGGCATCATGAAAAAGTGGGCCGATAAATATGATATCGATGTCGAGATCGTTCAGATCAACGACTATATCGAATCGATTAATCAGTATACAGCCGGTGCGTTCGATGGTTGCACCATGACCAATATGGATGCGTTGACGATCCCGTCGGTCGGCGGGGTCGATACGACCGCGCTGATCGTCGGTGATTTCTCGAACGGTAATGACGGGATCGTGCTCAAGCAGGGCGATGCGGTTGCTGACCTCAAGGGGCGTGAGGTCAATCTCGTCGAATTGTCGGTATCCCACTATCTGCTTGCGCGTGCGCTGGAAAGTGTGGGATTGGCCGAGCGCGACCTGACGGTTGTCAATACATCGGATGCCGATATCGTCGCAGCCTTTGCAAGCCGTACCGATAAGGCGGCAGTCGTTACCTGGAACCCGCAATTGTCCGAGGTCGCGGCACTTCCGGGCGCGGCGAAGATCTTCGATTCCGCTGATATCCCCGGTGAGATCATCGATCTGATGGTCGTGAACACCGAAACGCTGGCCGATAACCCCAAGCTGGGCAAGGCGCTGGTCGGCGCATGGTACGAGATGATGGGCCTGATGCATGAGGATGCCGACATCCGCGCCAAACTGGGCAAGGCGGCGGGCACAGACCTTGCGGGCTATGATGCGCAGCTTGCGACGACGCGGATGTTCTATGCGCCGGCGGAAGCGGTCAGCTTCACCGAAAGCGCTGATCTTGTTGCGACCATGGACGCGGTGCGCAAATTCTCCGATGCCCATGGGCTGCTTGGTGAAAGCGGGCAGTCCGTCGATGCGGTCGGCATCGCTTTCCCCGGCGGCAAAACGCTTGGCGATACGGCAAATATCCGCTTGCGCTTTGATCCGGCCTTTATGGCGCAGGCTGCGTCCGGCGGGCTTTAGCGCCTGGGCGCGCGCGGGCGGTTGCGTCGGTCGGAGCGGGGACAATGCGGCGTATCATCAACTGGCAACCGTCGCGGGCAGGGGCAATTCTGCTCGGGGCGGCACCGTTCATTCTGCTGATCGTCCTGTATCTGATCTTTTCGGATTTGCGACTTGCCGCCAATCCGAACGACAAGCTGCTGCCCTCGCCTGCGCGGATCTGGGACACGGTCCTGCGGCTTGCGCTGGAAGAAGATCGTCGCAGCGGTACAGTCCTTCTGTGGCGTGATACCGGGGCCAGCCTGCTGCGCCTTTTTATCGGGCTGGGCGTTGCGACACTGGTGGGGCTTTGTGTCGGTATAGCAACGGGCCTCATCCCCTATGTGCGGCGCACGCTCGGACCGCTTATTGCCATCGTGTCGATGGTGCCCCCGATGGCTGTATTGCCGATCCTGTTCATCATTCTGGGACTTGGAGAGGTTGCCAAGATTGTCCTCATCGTTATCGGCGTCGCGCCCTTTCTGATGCGCGATCTGGCCATCCGTGTCGCCGAGCTGCCGCGCGAGCAGCTTGTCAAGGCGCAGACGCTTGCGGCCTCGAGCTGGCAGATCGTGTTGCGGGTGGTGCTGCCGCAGATCATGCCGCGCCTGATCGACGGGGTCAGGCTGTCGCTCGGGCCCGCATGGCTGTTCCTGATCGCGGCAGAAGCGATTGCGGCGACCGAAGGGCTTGGCTACCGGATCTTTCTTGTGCGGCGCTATCTGGCGATGGATGTGATCCTGCCCTATGTCGTCTGGATCACATTGCTTGCCTTTGCGATGGATTTTCTTCTGCGTCTGGCGAAGCGCGTGTTTTTCCCCTGGGCGGTCATTGGGGGCGGCAAGATATGAGCGCGGTGACCATTCGCGACGTCGCGAAGCTGTATGATAATGTGCCGGTGCTGCGCGATATCAATGTCACGGTAGATACCGGGGAATTCTGTACTGTAGTCGGGGCGTCGGGCTGCGGGAAAAGCACCTTTTTGCGGATGCTGTTGAGTGAGGAGCAACCGAGCAGCGGCGTCATTCTGGTTGATGGTAAGCCGATTGCCCCCGAACCGGGGCCTGACCGCGGTGTTGTCTATCAGCGTTATTCCGTCTTCCCGCATCTGAGTGTGCTTGACAATGTCATGCTCGGCCCAAGTTTTTCCCGTGCGCCTTTCATGGCGCGGCTGTTCGGCGCTGCCGCGCGCGCCCTGCGCGAGGAGGCGATGCATTATCTCGACGCGGTCGGGCTTGCGGATGCGCGCGATCAATATCCGGCAGCCTTGTCGGGCGGTATGCAGCAACGGCTTGCCATTGCCCAGACGCTCATCATGCAGCCTAAATTGCTGCTGCTTGACGAGCCGTTTGGTGCGCTCGACCCGGGAACGCGCAAGGACATGCATGACTTGTTGCGCACATTGTGGCGTGACAGCGGCATGACCGTCTTCATGGTTACCCATGATCTGCAGGAAGGTTTTTCGCTCGGTACAAGGGTGCTTGTCTTTGACAAGCCGCCAATGAGCGCTTCGGGGGCCAGCCGGGGTGCGACCATCACTTATGACCTTCAACTCAAACGCAGGCCAAGCGCGGATGCGATCTGGGGGCCTGCCCACTTCAAGGAGATACAGGAAAATGCACAGGGTTAACCGCGTTGCTCACCAGCATCACGTCGGGGCTCACCGGCATGGCTTCGGGGCAGGGGCGCTTGTTCCCGGGGAGCGGCGCGCCCACCATCCCGATTTCGACAAGATGCAGGCGCGCGGCTGGAAGGCCGCGCTGGCGGAGGCGGATATCGGTGACAGCAAGTGGAAGGCGGAACAGGCGCGTGCGCTGGAACTTGGGCTGGATGCTGCCGACAGCATACAGGACCGCACGATTTCGACTTTCGCGCGGGGGGAGTTGCCGCATTTTGCCGGGATCAATACCTTCCTCAAAGCGCCCTATGCGGAGGATGTCCGCGCGGTCGGCAATTACGATGCGGCGGTGATCGGCGTTCCGTTCGACGGGGGGACGACCTATCGACCGGGTACCCGTTTCGGGCCGCAGGGAATGCGCAAGATTTCTGCGCTCTATACGCCGTATAATTACGAGCTGGGCGTCGATCTGCGCGAACAGATGAGCCTGTGCGATGCCGGGGATGTCTTCACCATTCCCGCCAATATCGAAAAGACGTTCGATCAGATCAGCCGTGCCGTGTCGCATATCTTTTCCTCAGGCGCATTGCCGATCATCATGGGGGGCGATCATTCGATCGGCTTTGCCACGGTGCGCGGCATCGCGCAATGCACCAGCAAAAAGATCGGTATCATCCACTTCGATCGCCACGCCGATATCCAGGAACGCGACCTTGACGAGCGTATGCATACGACACCCTGGTTCCATGCAACCAACATGCCCAATGTGCCAGCGACCAATCTGGTGCAGATCGGGATTGGCGGCTGGCAGGTCCCGCGCGAGGCGGTCAGCGAAATCCGCAACCGTAATACCAATATCCTGACCATCCGCGATGTCGAGGAGCTTGGCATCGACAAAACGGCCGAGATCGCGCTTGAGCTTGCCTGGAAGGATGCGGATGCGGTTTATCTGAGCTTTGATATCGATTGTGTGGATTGTGGTTTTGTCCCCGGTACCGGCTGGCCTGAACCGGGTGGTTTTCTGCCGCGCGAGGCGCTGTCGCTTGTCGGCAAGGTCGCGGCGGAGGGGATTTGCGGGCTTGAGGTTGTGGAGGTATCGCCACCTTATGATCAGTCCGAAATCACCGCACTTTTCGGAACGCGGGTGATTGTCGATGTGCTCGGTTCCCTGGTGGCGCATGGCAAGCTTGGTGCCCATAAGCCGATGATCGACAAGCCGGTGAGCTTTTGAGATGCCCCATGATGGTGCCCCCGGCCGCAGCGCGGCGGATGAGGCGGCGGCCGCCGCCGAACGCGCCTTTATCGACGGGTTTCGCGCAGCCGGCGACAAGCGCGCCTTCCTTGAACTTGCGCAGATCCCGCTTGAACTGGGCGATTTGAAACTGATGCAGGTGCGGATTGGCGACAGCTATGATGTCGGGTCTGCAAGTCCCGGATTCGGGCAGCGTGAAATGGTTTACCACCCTTTGCCCGGCACGATGATCAGTGCAAGGACAAGCCTGCATTTTGTCTATGTCGCGGCCGACCGCAAGGAGGAGCGGCACCTGGCCGGTTTGCGCCCCGATGCGGGCTAGTGCAGCGCCGCGATTCCCAATCAGGAGAAAATGCGATAGGACATCACTATCGAAAAATCGCAATAAATTCGGGAGGATGAAATGTCACTGGAAGGACGTGTGGCGCTTGTGACCGGCGGAAGTCGGGGCGTGGGGCGCGGGATTGCTTTGGCGCTGGCTGAAGATGGCGCCGATGTCGCGGTGAATTACCGCAGTGACGCGGATGCGGCGCAGGATGTGGTGGCGGAGATCGAGGCGATGGGCCGCAAGGCCAAGGCCTATCAGGCATCGGTTGCGAATTTCGAGGAAGACGAACGGATGGTTGCTGAAATCCTGAGCGATTTCGGCCATATCGATATCCTCGTCAATAATGCGGGTATCGCAAGCCAGGGGCGCAGCGTTGTCGATACCGATCCTGCCGAACTTGCACGCGTTGTCGGCGTGCACGCTTTTGCGCCGCATTATCTGAGCAAGCTTGTCGTGCCGCAGATGCGTAAGCTCGGTCGCGGCGACATCATCATGATTTCAAGCGTGGCGACAAAATCGCTCGGTGCCAATGGCGCGCCCTATAATATGGGGAAATGCGCACTGGATGCGCTGGCCTTTACCCTGTTCAAGGAAGAACGCAAGCACAATATCCGCGTCAATATCGTGGCGCCGGGACTTGTGGAGACCGATATGGGCGAACGGCTGATGCGCGCGGTCGCGGGTGTGAAAAGCCTGCGCGAGCTCGATAAATCGAGCCCGTTTGGCAGGGTCTGCCTGCCCGAGGATATCGCCAATGTGGTGCGATTTCTGGTTTCCGAGCAGAACAGCTATGTCACCGGGGAACGCATTTATGTGAGCGGCGGGGCCTAGCTGCTGTAAAAGTTCAGCTCGATTTTCACGCCGTCGGGATCGTGCAGGAAGATTTGCCGCAGGTCGAAATCAGGGATATTGACCTCGGAAAACTCCACTCCCTTTTCCTTCAGTGTCTTGCGGGCGGCGTCGAAATCTTCCGCGCGGAAGGCGACATGGTCAATCGTGCCTGCCCCGCTTTTGTCATTCCTGTCGACGCCGATCAGGTGGACGACCGCGCGTGCGCCTGAATAAAGCCACGCGCCCGGAATGCCGAAATCGGGGCGCTCCCCGTTTCGAAACCCGAGCACCTGCTCGTAGAACGCGACGGATCGTTCAAGGTCGGCAGTGATGATATTGTAATGGTCGAGTTCGCCAATCCGCATTTTCCTCTCCTTGCTTTTCAGGGGCCGGGCAAGTTGTTTGTTCTTGTCCCCCTTTCGCGTGGTCGCGCCGCGCAAGGCTCAGTTTAACGCAGGGCGCGCTGTCGCCAAAGCCAAAGCAGGCGGGTCAAATCCCCACTTGGCGGAAGCCGCGGAACAAGCTAGTTTCCTGCGTTTGTTGCGATGCGCACGAATAGGCACGAATGCGCCCGCCCGGTCTGTTAACAAATTATCCGCAGATTGGGGCTAGTTAAATTCGCAGCGAGCGTTGCCGACAGATGCGGCGTTCCCCAAAAAAGCCCGATGCCGGGCAAATGTGTGCAGGCGATTTCAATGTTGCAATTTGTGGAAAATCTGGTTTTCCGGTTCCGACTGGTGATCCTGGCCCTGCTGGCCATATTCACCTTGTGGATGGGGTTTTACGCCACGCAGTTGCGCCTTGATGCGGGCTTTGACAAACAATTGCCCACCGACCATCCCTTCATCGAAACATTTGCGGAATATCGCGACAAGCTGCCGCCGCCAAACAGTATTACGATCGGTGTGCATCCCCGGGAGGGAACGGTCTGGACACCCGAAACGCTGCAAAAACTCAATGATGTGACCGATGCGATTTTCTATCTGCCGGGCATTTATCGCGGATCGGTACAGTCATTATGGACACCCAATACCAGGGTGCTCGAAGTCAATGAGCAGGGGTTGCGCGCTTATAATGTGATCGATGCCCATACGACACCGGAAAACCTGACAGATAAGAATATCGCCCGCATTCGCGATAATGCGATCCGGGGCGGCCATGTCGGACAGCTTGTCTCCCATGACTTCACGATTGCAGCGGTTCGCGCAAAGCTGAATGATTTCGATCCGCTGACCGGGGAGAAGCTCGATTATATCGAGCTTGCCGCCCGGCTTGAAACAGATATCCGCGACCGGTTCGAGGATGAGGATTTTGAAATCCACATCACCGGTTTTGCCAAGATGATTGGCGATATCGCCGATGAGGCAAAAAGCGTGCTGGTGTTTTTCGGGCTGGCATTTCTGCTGACGACTGCGGCGGTCTACGTCTATGCGCGATCTTGGGTGCTGACTTTTCTGGCCGTTTTCTGTTCGCTTGTTTCGGTGGTCTGGCAGTTCGGGCTGCTGATCGTGCTGGATATCGGTCTCGATCCGCTTGCCATTCTTGTGCCGTTTCTTGTTTACGCCATCGGCGTGTCGCACGGGGTGCAGCAGATCAATCTGATCTCGGCGGAAGTCTGCGCGGGCCATGATAGTGAAACCGCCGCCCGGGCAACATTCCGCCGTCTGCTTGTGCCCGGTTCGATGGCCCTTGTGACTGATCTGGTCGGCTTTGTCACGCTGGTGCTGATTCCCATCCCGATGATTCAGGAACTGGCCATCGCCGCAACAATCGGTGTGGCGCTCAAGATCATCACCAATCTGATCATGCTGCCGATCCTTGCTTCCTATTTCAGCTTTGACGGGCGTTATATCGAACGCATTTCGCGCGCCCGCGAACAGCGTATCGCCTGGATGAAACGGCTTGCTGTTATCGCAAAGCCGCGGCCTGCGGCCATCACGCTTGTTATTTGCGGCGGCATTCTGGGTGCCTCGATCCTTGCGACGAACGACCGGCATGTGGGCGATCTGCATCCGGGTGCGCCCGAGCTCTGGCCAGGTTCGCGCTATAATGTGGATACCAATCTGCTGGTCGAGCGGTTTTCGGAAAATTCCGATGCATTCATTGTTATCGCGGAAACGCCCGAGCTTTCCTGTCTTGATTACGGGGTGATGAACCTGATCGACCGTTTCGGCTGGCACATGCAGAATATTGCCGGTGTGAAAGCAGCCGTTTCGCTGCCGACCATCGCGAAACGGGGTTATGCCACATGGTCGGAAGATAATCTGAAATTCCGGGCGCTGCCGCGCAATGACAAGACGCTGGTCCTGACGACCGGGGGCATTTCATCGGGCACCGGTCTGCTGAACGATAATTGCACCATGTTGCCGATGATTGCCTTCACGATCGACCACAAGGCGACAACGATCAAGCGTGTTGTCGCGGCAGCGGAGGAATTCATCGCCGATAATCCCTATCCCGGCGTCACGTTCCGTCTGGCGTCGGGCAATGTCGGGATCATGGCCGCCACCAATGATGTGATCGAACGCTCCGAACTGCCGATGCTGATCTATGTCTATATCGCGATCGTCATTCTGGTCTTGCTTGCCTATCGCGATCTGCGTGCGCTGATTTGTTGCTGTCTGCCGCTGCTGCTTGCGACCTTTGCGGGATACTGGCTGATGTCGATGCTGCAAATCGGTCTGAAGGTCTCGACGCTTCCGGTGCTCGTGCTGGCGGTTGGTATCGGCGTCGATTATGCCTTCTATATCTATAGCCGCTTGCAGCGTTATCTCAATGAGGGGATGGATATCTACAACGCTTATTCCCAAGCCTTGCAGGAAACCGGCATGGCGGTGATGTTCACCGGCGCGACGCTTGCGATCGGTGTCTCAACCTGGGCGTTTTCAGGGCTTAAATTTCAGGCGGATATGGGGCTTTTGCTGTCATTCATGTTCGTTGCGAATATGATCGGTGCGGTGACGGCCCTGCCTGCGCTTGCGGTGTTGCTTGAGAAGTTGTTCCCGCGGCGGAAAAAGTTTGAAGCTGTCGCGGGCGGAGTGACAGCGGCCATCAAGGAACAAGGCGCGGATTAGCGTAGCAGCGTCTCGGGATCTGTCAGCCCAAGGCCGAGGGCATGCGCCACAGCTTCATGGGTAACCCTTCCCCCCTGAATATTCAGGCCCGCGCGCAGATGCGGGTCATCGCTCATGGCCTGCTGCCATCCCTTATCGGCCAGCGCCAGCACAAAGGGCAGGGTCGCATTGTTGAGGGCGAAGGTCGATGTGCGGGCGACCGCGCCGGGCATATTCGTCACGCAATAATGCACCACCTCATGTTTGCGGTAGGTCGGCTCCGCATGGGTTGTGGGGCGCGAGGTCGCCGCGCTGCCGCCCTGATCGATCGCAACATCGACAAGCACGGTGCCCCGCCGCATCTGGCGGACCATATTCTCGGTGATCAGCCTGGGCGTTGCGGCGCCCGGCACAAGTACCGCACCGATCACAAGGTCCGCTTCCGCAATCAGGGTTTCGACCGCATCGACGGTTGAATAAATTGTGTTCAGCATCGGCCCGAACTGCATATCCAGCTCCTGCAATCGCGCCAGATTCTTGTCGAGCACGGTGACATGTGCCTCAAGCCCCATCGCCATGCGCGCGGCGTTGGTACCAACCACCCCGCCGCCCAGAATCACGACCCGCGCGGCACTGACGCCGGCCACCCCGCCAAGCAGCATGCCGCGACCCCCCTGTTCCATCTCAAGACAATGGGCACCCGCCTGAATGGCCATCCGCCCGGCAACCTCGCTCATGGGGGCAAGCAGTGGCAGATGACCGGCCCGGTCAGTCACCGTTTCATAAGCGATGGCGGTGCAGCCAGATCGGCATAATTTTTCCGTCTGAGCGCGGTCGGCGGCAAGATGCAGATAGGTGAAAAGCGTCTGGTTTTCTGAAAGTTGTGCGATTTCGCTCGCCTGTGGCTCCTTGACTTTCACGATCATTTCCGCACGGGAAAAAATATCCTCTGCTGTCTGAACGATTTCAGCGCCGGCACTCTGATAATCGGTGTCATGCAGGCCGATTGCCTCTCCCGCGCCCTGCTCGATGATGACCGCATGGCCGTGATGGATCAGCTCGCGGACGCTGGCCGGGGTGAGGCCGACACGATATTCATGCACTTTGATTTCCCTGGGCACGCCAATCAGCATTTTCACTCTCCTCATTCAAGCTGTTGCAGCAATCGGCGCAGCCGTTCAACAAGCAACGCTATTTCTGTTTCGCTGATGATCAAGGGGGGTGACAGGGCGATGGTGTCGCCTGTTATGCGGATCATCATGTCGTGGGTGTGAAATGCGCTCTGCACAGCCTGAAACCCCCGTGCGCCGGGGCTTCCCGCCGGTTCAAGGTCGATTCCCGCGGCAAGCCCGATGGTCCGGATATCGCGCACGATTCCGAATTCTGAAAGCGTGTGGATTGCATCCGCCCACGGGTTTTCAAGCGCGGCCGCCCGCGCAAACAGATCTTCCTGCGCATAAAGATCAAGCGTTGCCTCCCCCGCCGCCATCGCCAGCGGGTGGCCGGAATAGGTATAGCCGTGAAACAATTCGATCCCGTGATCGGGCAACCCCGTCCGTGTTGAGACGATTTGCGCGTGAATTTCATCGCTGACAAGCACCCCGCCCAATGGCACGGCACCATTGGTGACGCCCTTGGCGAAGGTGATCATGTCGGGCGTGACCGAAAAGCGCATCGCCCCGAAAGCTGATCCCAACCGTCCGAAACCTGTGATGACCTCGTCAAAAATCAACAGAATGCCATGCCGTGTGCAGATATCGCGTAGCCGCTCAAGATAGCCTTTGGGCGGTGCGAGCACGCCGGTCGACCCCGCGACCGGTTCGACGATCACCGCGGCAATCGTGTCCGCGCCATGCAGGGCGACAAGATGCTCAAGCGCATCGGCGCGTTCGATGCCCCATTCGGGTTCGCCCCTGCTATATGGCTGCTTTTCAATGTCATAGGTATGGGGGAGGTGGTCCGTACCGGGAAGAAGCGGGCCGAACATGTTCCTGTTATTGACGAGCCCGCCCACAGAGATGCCGCCAAAGCCTGTGCCGTGATAACCCCGTTCGCGGCCGATCAGCCGCGTGCGTTGGCCCTGCCCGCGTAATTGCTGGCAGGCGAGTGCGATCTTGAGCGCGGTATCGACGGCTTCCGAGCCGGAATTGCAGAAGAAGACATGATTGAGTGGCGGCGGTGCCAGGGATGCGAGCCGTTCGGCAAGCGCAAAGGCGCCGGGGTGGCTGAACTGGAAACTCGGCGCATAATCGAGTTTTTTTGCCTGCGCCGCGATTGCTTGGGCGATGGATGTGCGGCCGTGACCGGCATTCACGCACCACAGCCCCGCCGTGGCATCGAAGATCTTTCTGCCATCTTCTGCGATGTAATACATCCCGTCCGCTCCGGTCAGGATGCGCGGATGTTTGCTGAAATGCCGATTGGGTGTGAAAGGCAGCCAGTAGGGCGAAAGGTTGTGGCCCGAAGGCGGCTTGGCCATATCGCAAAACGCTCCTTTTCGACAGGGGACAGCATCGCGATGCGGGCGCGCTGTCCAAACCGGGCGTGGTTACCAAACAAGCCTTGTTCAGACGACAAGAGCCGGTTCAGGTGACAACAGCGGAAACGATCTTAATATAATCCGGTAAAGTTTGTTTTACAGGCCCGCAATAATGGTGAAAGGCCGCTCACCTGCGCGGAAGAAAAAACCGCCGGGTGGTTGCCCGGCGGTGCAGTTGCTTTGATGTTTAGGGGAATTTCCCCGATTTTTCAGGGAATCTGTTAATGGGTAACCACCATTTCCTCGCCGGTGACCCCGCCGCATTGGGCAAGCCGGGCGGCCAGCGCGTCGCGCCGTTTGGCGCGGCGGTTTTTGCTTGGCGCGTCTTTGCATAATTCATCGAGAATTGCAGTGCCCCAGGCGATATGCGCGCGGCTGCGGCGAATGATATCCTCAAGCAATATGATTGTCGGCGCATCGCAGATCTGGTCCGTTTCCGCGCAGAACCTTTCATAGACATCGACAAGATGCGGTTTCAGCACATCGAAAATGCCGGTCAGCTTTTCGATCGTCTGTTCCGGACTTTCGGGGGCCGAGATTTCCTGTATCAACCCGGCAAACCCCTCATTGCCGGGTTGCGAACCGAATTGCCCGACCTTGGAGCCGCAGCGCAGCTCCGGCAACCGCTTGCCAAGTTCATCGGCAGCTACCGCGCTGTCCCAGATGATTTTGCCCAGTCCGGTTTTCACGGGCAGCTCGGGGATGGTTGCAACCCATCCGCCCATGATCAACATCATCCATTCTTCGGCATATCGCCAGTTGCGCACCCGCAGGGCCACCGCCTCGACATCGAAGCGGCCATGCAGGGTGCGCAGATCCGCGGGAATATCGAAAGCGGAATAGGGCGCGAAACTTGTCCGTTCGTCCTGGCCGGAGCCCGGATAAAGCCGTTGTTCACTCATATCCGCGCCTCCTATTCCGCTGCCGTCTGCTGCTGCTGCGCTTTCTTGGCGCGGTGCCGTTCAGCCAGGATGCGTGCTGCCTCGCGCAGGGTTTCACGGCTCGGCCCGCCGGCGCTGAGCGCCCCGATCTCGTCGATTTCTTCCGCCGTGAAGCCTGCTTCCAGCCGGTCCTGAACGGCCAGCGGGATCGCCGCATCCTCGCGTGCGCTGCGCGCGCCGCCAAAGCTGAAGCGCTTGTCGACTTCCCTGCGGAATTCCTGCGTACGCTTGAAATAGTCCGGATCGTCCTTGGTGAATTCCTTCACCCAGTTGCTGCCGAAACGGACATGGGTGATCTCATCCGCCAGAACGAAATCGACGGCTTGCTTGATGGTATCGTCGCCAACTTTTTCGGCATAGCGGATCAGATCGCGGAACACATCGCAGGCAAGCCCTTCCAGTCCGCGATTGACGCCTGCCACCCGCATTGCGGGATCTTCGCTGCAGGCGCATTCGAACAGAAAGGTGTTTTCGGGATAATCGCCGATTTCACCGCCCATATATTGCAGCAGCTTTTCGTAAATCTGTACATGCCGGGCCTCGTCCCAGGCCTGGCGGGCCATATTCATCTTGAATTCCCAGGGTGCTTCGGGAAAGTCCCACAATGAGCGTGATGCCCCTTCAAGTGCCTGCAATTCGCCGATCAGAATACCGTGCAGCCGGAAACGCAGGCGATTGACGAGCGCGGGATCATCGGGATGAATAGGCTCGTTCAGCACCACCAGATTGTAGGCGGGGCCATATTCTTCATAAAGCGGCTCGGCGGCGGTGCCGCGGGTTGCCTTTTCAATCATCGGGGCAAGTTGTTCGAAGATATCGACGACCGTATCCACATCGTCGGGCAGTGATGCGAGCACACTGTTGGCCGCGCCGTCCTGCCGGATAAACCGGCTGTCGCGCGCCAGTTCTTCATGATCAATAAAGCGTTTCATCCTAGGTGCCTCCTGACGTTCCAAGCCCGTCCCGCTTACAGTACGCACCACTTGCCGTGGCAGCGAACAGGCGCAATGCACACAACATTTCTTATATATTAAAGCAAATATATTAACCTGTGCGGCCCCTGTCCAGCACTTGGTGGAATTTTTTACGTCATAACCGCGTGAAATCCCCGGTTGCGGCTGGCAAGACCGCGGGCTTCGCCCTATAACCCGCCTATGGAAGAAATCGAGTTCATAAAGATGCACGGTCTTGGCAATGACTTTGTGGTCATTGACGCGCGCGCGCGCGCGGTACCGCTTGATCCCGCCTTGCTGCGCGCGGTGGCGGACCGGCGGCTTGGCATCGGTTTCGATCAGCTGATCCGGATCGAGCCCGCGCGGAATGCGGACAGCGCGGCCTTCATGCGAATTTATAACGCCGATGGGAGCGAGGTGGATGCCTGTGGCAATGCGACCCGCTGCATTGGTTGGCTGTTGATGTCGGAAACCGGCGATACGCAGGTCGCGGTTGAGACCAATGCGGGTCGGCTTGTCTGCAATCGGGCGGGCGCGCAGCGGATCACGGTCGATATGGGGGTTCCCGCTTTTGGATGGCAACAGATCCCGCTGGCCTGCGAGATGGATAGCCGGAATTTGCATTTCGATCCGGCACTGCCCGACATCCCCGGACTTGTCGGGCCGCCGGTCGCGGCCAATATCGGCAATCCGCATTGCATCTTTTTTGTGTCCGACGTGGCGGCCATCCCTTTGTCTGAGATTGGTCCGCTTGTCGAACATCACGCGTTATTTCCCGCGCGGGTCAATGTCAGCTTTGCGGAAATTTCAGCGCCTGAGCGGATACGTCTGCGGGTCTGGGAGCGCGGTGTCGGGATAACGCGCGCCTGCGGCACGGCGGCGTGCGCGGTTGTCGCTGCCGCCGCCCAACCCGGTGTTGCGCGGGCCAATCGTCAGGTTTGCGTTGCGCTTGATGGCGGGATGCTTGAGATCGATTGGCGCGCGGATGACAACCACATATATATGACAGGTGAGACCGCAATAAGCTTTCGCGGCCGTTTCGCGCCCGAGGCGCTGCGCGCCGCACAATCGACGATGTAACCGATATGACGCGCGATGCTAAAATTCTGACCTTCGGCTGCCGGTTGAACAGCTATGAATCGGAGATCATGCGCGCGCATGCCGCCCAGGCGGGTCTGGACGATGCGGTGATCGTGAATAGCTGCGCGGTAACCGGGGAGGCGGTGCGCCAGACGCGGCAGGCGATCCGCCGCGCGCGGCGCGGCGACCGCGATGCCCGGATTATCGTCACCGGCTGTGCCGCACAGATCGCGCCGCAATCCTTTGCTGATATGCCCGAGGTGGATGTCGTGCTCGGCAACCGTGAAAAGCTGCGCGCGGAAAGTTTCACGAAGATAGCCGCAACCTCGCCGGCAGATGAGACACAAGTCGATGCCGCCGCCGTCATGGTGAGCGACATCATGGCTGAAACGGTCGCGCGGCCAAGTGCGGTAACCGGGCTTGGGGGGCGGATGCGTGCGGTGGTGCAGGTGCAGAATGGCTGCGATCATCGCTGCACATTTTGCACGATCCCTTTCGGACGGGGCCGGTCGCGCAGCGTGCCGGCAGCGGATGTGATCGCGCAAGTCAGGCAAGTGGTGGAAAGCGGCTATAGCGAAGTCGTGCTGACCGGGGTCGACATGACCGCCTATGGTGCTGATTTCGCGCAGCCGATGCGGCTTGGCGATCTTGTCTGGCAGATTCTGGAGCAGGTGCCGGAGCTGCCGCGGCTACGCCTGTCCTCGATCGATTCGGTGGAGGTTGATCCGGCTTTGTTTGAGGCTGTCGCCACCCATCCGCGGCTGATGCCGCATCTGCATCTGTCCTTGCAGGCGGGCGACGATATGATCTTGAAGCGGATGAAGCGGCGGCATGCGCGTCAGGATGCCATCGCGCTCTGTGCAGCGTTGCGCGCGCGCCGGCCCGATATTGTGTTCGGTGCGGATCTGATCGCGGGTTTCCCGACCGAGACCGAGGCGATGTTCGAAAACAGTCTGCGGCTTGTTGAAGAATGCGGGCTGACCTTCTTGCATGTCTTTCCTTTCTCCGCGCGGCCCGATACGCCGGCGGCACGCATGCCGCAATTGCCCGTCGCGGTGCGCAAGCAGCGCGCCGCCCGGCTGCGTGAGGCCGGGGCGGCGGCCAAGCAGCGCTATCTCGATGCGCAGCAGGGGCAGATATTACGGGTACTGATGGAAGATGACCGGCGCGGCCGCGCCGAATCATTTGTCGAGGTGATGGCCGATCGGGGTCAGCCCGCCGGCAGTATCCTGGATATGCGGATTACAGGCGTCGACGAAGACAAGCTTTTAGGGGTGATTGCGGCATGAAGCGGTTCGGCTGGAAGAGAAACAGGCAACAGCCGAACGCGGCGGCGACAGGGGAGAATGAGGATGCGGTTTCGCCCGCTGCGCCGGTAGCCGATCACTCAACCGACGCCGCACCGCCCACCGAAACGCCGTCTGCAATCACTGATGTGGATGCCGCTATCGCGCAAGAACCGGCTGAACGTGAGAAAAAAGGCTGGTTCAGCCGACTGAAATCCGGCCTCAGCCGGTCCACCGGGGCGCTCAGCGACGGGGTGAGCGGCATCTTCACCAAGGCGCGGCTTGATCGCGAACGGCTCGACGAGCTTGAGGATGTGCTGATCCAGGCGGATCTGGGTGTCGATGTGGCGATGGAAATAACCGACGCTCTGGCATCTGAACGGTTCGATAAGGAGATTTCGCCCCAGGAGGTGCGGGAGTTTCTGGCAGATCATATCGCCGAAATCCTGACGCCGGTGGCCGCACCGCTGATTATCGAACGCGGCCGGGATGCGCCGTTTGTCATTCTGGTTGTCGGCGTCAATGGCACAGGCAAGACGACGACGATCGGCAAGCTGGGCAACTGGCTGCAGGGTGAGGGGTATAAGGTGATGCTGGGTGCGGGCGATACATTCCGTGCCGCCGCCATCGAGCAGTTGCAGGTCTGGGGCGAACGGCTGAATGTGCCGGTGATCGCCCGCGAACCCGGCGCGGATGCGGCGGGGCTTGCCTATGATGCGCTTGAAAAAGCCAGTGAAGCGCAGGCGGATGTATTGCTGATCGATACGGCGGGCCGGCTGCAGAATAAAGCCGGCCTGATGGATGAGCTGCGCAAGATCAAGCGCGTGCTGGGCAAGCTCGACGTGGAAGCGCCGCATGCGGTGCTGCTCGTCCTCGATGCGACGACGGGGCAGAATGCGATATCGCAGGTTGAGGTCTTTCAGGAAGTGGCGGGTATTACCGGGCTCGTTATGACCAAGCTTGACGGGACAGCGCGCGGCGGGATTCTTGTTGCTGTTGCGCGTAGGTTCGGTTTGCCCATCCATGCGATCGGCATTGGCGAGGGGATCGAGGATCTCCGTCCGTTTGATGCGCGGCAGTTCGCGCAGGCGCTGACCGGCGCCACGGCTGAGGAATAAATCGCGGCACCTATAGCGGCCTGGATTGACGCAAGGGGCAAGAAAGGGTGAATTGACGGAATGAATATGCTTGTGAAGCTTGCTCTTGATCTCGGGCCGCTCATCGTCTTTTTCGTGGTGAACAGCCTTTACGGCATTTTCCCGGCTACCGCTGCATTCATGGTTGCGATCGGGGCGTCGCTGGCGATCAGTTGGGTGATACATCGCGAAATTGCCCCAATGCCGTTGATTACCGCGGTCTTTGTGCTGATTTTCGGTGGGCTGACGCTTTATCTGGATAATGAGCTCTTTATCAAGTTGAAGCCAACAATCGTCAATTTACTGTTTGCGGCCATCCTGTTTGGCGGGTTGCTCGTCAAACGGCCGCTATTGCAGCCATTGCTTCATTCGGTGATTCAGCTGGAAGAGCAGGGCTGGCGAATTCTGACACTCCGCTGGGCATTGTTTTTTGTGTTTCTTGCCTTGGCGAATGAAGTTGTGTGGCGCTATTTTTCGACGGATTTTTGGGTAAGCTTCAAGCTTTTCGGCGTTATGCCGATGACCGTTCTGTTCGGCATGGCGCAGGTTGGATTGCTGAAGCGTTATGCGCCTGCCGGCGATGAACTGTCGCATCAGACAGACATGCAATCGTAAGGGTGGGTGTGAAGGTGATGCGCGGAGCGGCATTCTGGCTTTGCCTTGCGGGGGTGAACGGGGCGCTGGGGATCGGTGCGGCAGCGTTTGGGGCGCATGGGCTGGAAAACCAAATTCCGGCCACAGATCTTGCGGCATTCCGCACCGGTGCGGAATATCAGATTTATCATGCGATCGCGTTGTTTACGCTTGGCGGGTGGCTGCGCAACGAGACAGCGCCGGTGGCAACGTTTCAATTATGCGGCTGGCTTTTCCTTATGGGTATCCTGTTGTTCAGCGGCTCGCTTTACTTTCTGGGCCTGACCGGCAGCCGCGCGCTTGTTCTGCTGACGCCCGTTGGCGGGCTTGCATTCCTGGCAGGATGGCTCGCGCTTGTTCATGCGGCCTGGCGGATCCGTTCGCACTGAGCTCATCGCCTTATCCCCAGCAGGGAAAAATTATAAATGAATTCCCGTTAAAAGTGTGAAACCATGAATACTCCCTCTAAAAGAGAGTTGGAGTACGCAGTTGGGACAGAGCAGGCCGATAGGGTTACAGGAAAAACTGGCGGAGATTGGCGGGCAGTTGCAGAAGCTCCGCTGGGAAGCGCAGGAACAGGGAAATCCTGATTTGGCGCGCAATATCGCGTTGGCGGTGGATGCGATTGCCTGGGCTGCGGGGATCTATGCGCCTGACAATAATGTGGTCGCGGCGCCCAAGATGCGCGATGGCGATGACAAGCCGGCACAGGGGGCAAAAACTGAGCGCAATTCCGCAGCAACCGTTACGCCGCATCGCGGGGCGGAAGTTTCTGTTCCGCGCAAACCTTGCACCGCTGCCTGAGACACAGGTCACACGCATTCCAGCGTAATTTATCGTAACTTATATAGCCGCTTTGTCTGATCGAGGGTTTCCAGGAAGTGCAGATTTCCCGGGTCAAGCGCATAGGCTTTTTCCATGTCCCGGATCGCTTCTTCCTCCTTGTTCAGATAGTGATAGGCAATGCCCCGGTTGAAATAGAGCGCAGCGCGCGGTTCGTAATCACGCGATAGCAGCCGGTCATAATCGGCGATTGCGGCCTCATACTGGCCGAGCTTGCGCAAGGTTGCGGCCCGGTTGAGCAGCAGATCCTCCGAATCGGGCGCGATTTCCAGTGCGGCATTGAAATCATCAAGTGCCTTTTCCGCCTGCCCCTGCGCGAGATAAGCCTGGCCGCGATTATAAAGTGCCGCGCCACGTGCATTGTCCGAAAGATCGCCCGCAGTCAGGACCATGCTGCAATTGGCGATGCGAATCGTATGGTTCGCCACCTTATCGGTGCACAGGCTGAGATCCTGATCGGTAGTTGGTCCCGCTGTGGCCGGCAGGTGAAGGCTGCCAGCCAGTATTGAAATGGCCGCAATAAGCCGCGTGCGGTAAAGTCTTGCGCGGTTATCAGAATGCTGCATGTCACCTCTCCTCAGGGCGATGATTGGCCGGCTTGCGCTGACATTTCTGCATGTGATGCGGGCTAAAACTGAACCCTTTGGGTCAGCCCGCCATCGACCACCAGATTGACACCGGTAATGAAGCTCGCGCATGGGCTTGCCAGATAGACGACAGCTTTTGCAACCTCCTCAGGGGTTGCCATCCGGCCTGAGGGATTGCGTGCGATGGTTTGTTCGAACCGCTCAGGCATATGTTCTTTCACCCGGTGCCAGACGCCGCCCTCGAAATAAACGGAACTTGGCGAGACGGTATTCGCGCGAATTTGCTTTGCAGCCAGGCTGTGGGCCAGGCCGCTGACATAATGCAGCAGACCCGCTTTCATCGCGCCGTAAGGTTGCGGGCCGCCGGTGCCGGAAATGGCGGCTGTCGTTCCGACCACGACAATGGCGGCAGCCGTCGATTGTTCAAGATAGGGCAGGCACGCATCGACCGAGCGGATGGTGCCGAGAATATCGGTCTGGAAACTTTTTTCCCAATCGGCTTCGGTCGGGCCCACGGCCATCGCGCTGACATTCTGCACCAGAATATCAAGCCCGCCGAGCTTTTGTGCGCTTGCTTCTATCGCTTGCTTGAGCGACGCGCCGTCACCGCCAAGATCGGCGACATGGCCAACAACCTCAACCCCCTTCTGCTCAAGTTCAGCGGCTGTTGCGTCAACACCTTCCGCATGCCGTGCGCAAAAGGCGATATTGGCGCCTTCTTCGGCGAAAATACGGGCAATGCGCAGGCCGATACCGCGGCTTGCGCCGGTGACGAATACATTCTTGCCTTGCAGTCCAAGATCCATTTCCTGCCTCTCCCCATTGTTTGTTCTGTGATCTAGACTATAGCATTGATCCATCGGAAGGGGGCACAGGGTGTTGCAGGGTGAACAATGGCAGCAGGCGGATTTTCCTGCGTCCCCGGGTGCCTATGCTTTCACCATTGCGCTGTCTTCACCGCTTTTGCTGAATATACCCAGATTTACGGGGATATCGCTGCCGGCGGGGCGCTATGTCTATGTCGGTAGTGCCCGCGGCAGCGGCGGTTTACGCGCCAGATTGCGGCGTCATCTTCGGCGATCGAAGACAGCTCACTGGCATATCGACCGGCTGACGGTCATCGGCGCGGTTCAGCAGGTAATTGCCGTTCCGCATGGCCGCGAATGCGCCTTGATGCAAAAACTGTCGCAAATGCCCGGTGTCACGGTGCCAGTCGCGGGGTTTGGCGCAAGCGATTGCCGGTCTTGTCAGGCACATATGGCAGCGGTGCCGGCGCGGTTCGACCTGCGCGCGCTTGCCCCTTCAGCGCTTAACTGGCATTGACGTCGAGCGAGTAGCCCGCGCCGCGAACCGTGCGGATAATGTCGGGGTCGCCATGGACGTTGAGCGCCTTGCGCAGGCGGCGGATATGCACATCCACGGTGCGGCTTTCCACATACACATCGCGCCCCCAGACATGGTCAAGCAGATGTTCGCGGCTGAACACCCGGCCGGGGCGTTCAAGGAAAAAGCGCAGCAGACGAAATTCGGTCGGGCCGAGGCGGATCGGCTCGCCATTCCGGGTCACCCGATGTTCCACCAGATCCATCTGCACATCATTATAGTCGAGTTTCTCTTCCGCCAGTGCGGGGCGCGTGCGCCGCAGCAAGGCGCGAATCCTGGCGACCAGCTCATTGGGCGAAAATGGTTTGACGAGATAATCGTCGGCACCGGTTTCCAGACCGCGAATCCGATCCGATTCTTCGCCGCGTGCGGTCAGCATGATAATGGGGAGCGACTTGCTTTCGCGCCGTTGCCGGATCTGCCTGCACACCTCAATCCCTGAAAGTTCAGGCAGCATCCAGTCAAGCACCACAAGATCGGGCGTTTCTTCTTCGAGTAACAACAGCGCCGAACGCCCGTCGGTTGCGACAATCGTATTGAGTTCGGAGGCTTCGAGATTGTAGCGCAGCATCTCAACCTGGGCAGGTTCATCTTCGGCAATCAGGACCAGGGGCTTCACTTTTGGGCATCCTCCGGATGGATGAGGGTCGAGCTGGAGAGATCGCCTTTAAGGCGGTCATCGGATGGTAATTTCCCCGCTACCAGGAACAGCACATATTCAGCGATATTCGTCGCGTGATCGCCGATGCGTTCAATATTCTTGGCGATGAAAAGCAGATGCGTGCAGGCGGTGATGTTCCGTGGATCCTCCATCATATAGGTGACGAGTTCGCGAAACAGGCTGGTGTGTAATTGATCGACTTCCGCGTCCCGCGCGCGTACATCTTCGGCTTTTGCGGCGTCGCGGTTGATATAGGCGTCAAGGACATTGGAAATCATGCCCTGAACCACCGACGCCATGCGTCCAAGCGAGCCCGCCGCGCCGCCGACAGGGGGGGCAGCGACGACCGTTGCTGTCCGCTTGGCGACATTTTTGGCGTAATCGCCGATGCGTTCGAGCTCGGTCGCCGTCTTCAGGCTGGTCAGGACCGCGCGCAGATCGACGGCCTTGGGCTGGCGCAAGGCGAGTAGCCGCAATGCCTGATCATCGGCTTCAAGCTCCAGTTCATCGATGCGCGCATCCTGCACGATCACCTGGGCGGCCAGATCCGCATCGCGGCGCACCAGCGCCTTGATCGCATTGGCGAGCTGATCCTCGGCGAGGCCGCCCATCTGCGCGATGATATGCGTCAACTCATTTAGTTCCGAGTCGAACGATTTGACGATATGTTCTTTTTCCATGCGCACTGCTCCCGCCGGGTTATCGGGATTATCCGATCCGGCCTGTAATATATGCTTGGGTGCGCTCATCGCGCGGATTGGTGAAAAGCTGTCCGGTTTCATTGAATTCGACCAGATTGCCCAGATGGAAAAAGGCTGTCTGCTGCGATACGCGTGCGGCCTGCTGCATGGAATGGGTCACGATCATGATCGTGAAATTCTCGCGCAGCTCGTCCATCAGTTCCTCGACCTTGGCTGTGGCAATCGGATCAAGCGCCGAGCAGGGTTCATCCATCAGAATGATTTCGGGCTGCACGGCAATCGCGCGGGCGATGCAAAGCCGTTGCTGCTGCCCCCCTGAAAGCCCGGTACCCGGGGTGTCCAGCCTGTCATGTACCTCTTCAATCAGGCCTGCGCGTTCAAGGCTATAGGCAACGATATCGTCAAGTTCGCCCTTGCTGGCCGCAAGTCCGTGAATACGTGGCCCGTAAGCGATGTTTTCGTAAATGCTCTTGGGAAACGGATTAGGCTTTTGGAATACCATGCCGATGCGCGCGCGCAGTTGCACCACATCCTGCTGTTTGGAATAGATATCGATGCCGTCGACCAGGATGGAGCCTTCCACATGGCAGCCCTCGACAATATCGTTCATGCGATTGAAGCAGCGCAGGAAGGTGGTCTTGCCACAGCCCGAGGGACCGATCAGGGCGGTAACCTGATTGGCCATCACATCAAGATCGACGCCGAACAGCGCTTGCTTGTCGCCATAGAAAACACTGACGCCGCGCGCCTGCGCCTTTATTTGCTGCGCGGCCGGCCCGGACTCCGCATCGGTTGTCGCGGTGATGTTCGGTCGGGCTGCTGTATCGGCTGCTTGGCTCATACTACGCGTCCTTTACTCGGGGTGGGATTATCTGCTGTTACCAGCGGCGCGTGAAACGCCGCCGCAGCAAGACCGCAGACAGGTTCATGATGATGAGAAATCCCAACAGCACCATGATCCCCGCCGCTGTCTTGGCAAGGAATGCGCGTTCGGGACTATCGGCCCAGATAAAAATCTGTACAGGCAGGGCGGTTGCCGGATCGAAAACGCCCTGTGGAATATCGACGATGAAGGCCACCATACCGATCATCAAAAGCGGCGCGGTTTCGCCAAGCGCCTGCGCCATACCAATGATCGCACCGGTGAGCATGCCCGGCAGGCCAAGCGGCAGCACATGGTGAAACACCGTTTGCATGGGGCTTGCGCCAACCCCGAGAGCGGCCTCGCGGATGGAGGGCGGGACAGCTTTAAGGGCAGCGCGCGCAGCGATGATGATGGTGGGCAGCGTCATCAACGCCAGCACCATTCCGCCGACAAGCGGGGCGGAGCGGGGCAGATCCATGAAATTAAGGAAAATCGCCAGCCCGAGCAGCCCGAAAACGATCGAGGGTACGGCGGCAAGATTGTTGATGTTGACTTCGATCAGATCAGTCAGCCGGTTGGTGGGGGCAAATTCCTCAAGATAGATCGCCGCCATCACGCCGATCGGGAAAGACAGGATAAAGCAGACGAAAAGCGCAAGAAACGACCCCACCATCGCGCCCCAGATGCCCGCCAGTTCGGGCTCGCGCGAATCGCCATTTGTCAGAAACCGGTGATTGAAATGACGCTTCGCAAGCCCATCGGCCTGCAGGGCCAGTCCCCAGGCGATCTGCTGATCGCTGATCTGGCGTTGCGCTGCGGGCAGGCTGGTATCGATCTGGCCCTTGATCAACATATCCAGATCATCCGATGCAGGCAGCCACAAGGTGCGGCTGCTGCCGATAATATCTGGGTCCTCTTTGACCATTTCGCGCAATTCGTTGGATGCGCCCCGGCTGAGCAAGCCGTTCAGCGCGCGCCTGTCGCGTCTTCCGGTCACGTCGGGGAAATAGTCGCGCAAAGCGTTGCGAGCCAGCGTCTGGTAATTGGCAGTGCTCAATTTTGTGGGGTCGCGCTCGCCCGTCGGGTCGATTACCGCGGGATCAAAATATATATCGAGCTTGATTTCGGTTTGCTGGAAAGCTGTGTAGCCCAGCCCGAAAATGCTGACCAGCATGACACCCAAAAAGGCGATGGCAATCAGAATTGCGGTGATGCCATAGGCACGGAAACGTCGCTCCGCCCGGTAGCGCTTCTGCAATAGCGGGCTGTCGGCGCGGGTATTTTCGGTCAACTCAGTCATATCGTTCCTGATAGCGGCGCACGAACCGCAAAGCTGTCACATTCAATGCCAGGGTAATGACAAACAAGGTCAGGCCCAGCGCGAAGGCGGCAAGGGTTTTGGGCGTGTCGAATTCCTGGTCGCCGGTCAACAGCCCGACAATCTGGACCGTGATGGTTGTCACCGCCTGCAATGGATTGGCTGTCAGGTTCGCCGCAAGTCCTGCCGCCATCACCACGATCATGGTTTCCCCGATTGCACGGGAGGTGGCGAGCAACATTGCCGATACGATGCCCGGCAAGGCTGACGGCAATACCACCCTGCGGATTGTTTCCGATTGCGTGGCGCCAATGCCATAGGACGCTTCACGCAGTGACATAGGGACTGAAGATATCACATCGTCCGACAGGGAAGAGACGATCGGAATGATCATCACCCCCATGATCAGCCCCGCTGCCAGCGCGCTTTCGGAGGCGACATCAAGCCCAATTGCGCCGCCGCCCTCGCGGATGATGGGCGCGACGATCAATGCGGCGAAAAAGCCGTAAACCACCGTCGGAATGCCGGCCAGAATTTCCAGCAATGGCTTGACGATGCTGTGCACATGGTGGCTGGCATATTCGGCCAGATAAATTGCCGATAAAAGCCCGATCGGTCCCGCGATCAACATTGCAATCAGACTGATCAGCGCGGTGCCGGCAAATAACGGTACGGCGCCGAACGCGCCGGACGAGCCGACCTGATCGGAACGCATCGCGGTTTGCGGGCTCCATTCCAGGCCGAACAGAAATTCGGTAATCGGTACAGCTTCGAAAAAACGAATGGATTCAAATAGCAGCGACAGCACAATTCCGACTGTCGTGAGGATCGCAACAAGCGAACTTGCGATAAGTAATACAAGGACGCAGCGTTCCCACAGGATGCGCGCCCATTTGGGGCGCGCACCGAGGGTTGATTGTCCTGCGCTTGCCTCGTCGGAGGCGAGCACCGGATTACATTGAAAGGTTGGCAAGGGTCTCTGTCCCTTTTCTGAATTCGGCACGCTCATCTTCCGGCATCGGGATCAGCCCCTTGTCGGTCAGATAGCCTTCCGGGCCCCACGCCTTTTCGCTTGTGAATTCGGCCATATATTCCTTGATGCCGGGGACTTTACCGACATGGGCTGCCTTCACATAGAAGTAGAGCGGACGCGAGATCGCGTATGAACCGTCGGCGATCTTTTCAAATTCCGGCGATGCGCCATTGACCTTGCTGCCCTGGATCATGTCAGCATTCTGGTCAAGGAAGCTGAAGCCGAAGATCCCAAGTGCCTTGGGGTTGGCATCAAGCTTCTGAACGATCAGATTGTCGTTTTCACCGGCTTCGATGTAAGCGCCGTCTTCGCGAACCGTGTGGCACAGCTTCTTGTATGCCTTCTTGTCCGACTTCTTCATGGCCTTGATCCAGTCGAAGGTCTTGCAACCGCCTTCCATGGCCAGCTCGACAAAGGCGTCACGTGTGCCCGAGGTCGGCGGCGGGCCCAGCACTTCGATCTCGCTGTCGGGCAAGCTTGGGTTGACGTCCTTCCAGGTCTTGTAGGGATTGGCAATCAGTTTGCCTTCACCATTCGGTACATCCTTGGCCAGCGCCAGGAAGATGTCCCGAAGGCTCAGTTCAAACTGGTCGGATTTGCGCGAGTTGGCGAGGACGATGCCGTCATAGCCAATTTTGACCTCGACAATTTCCTTGACGCCATTCTTGTCGCAAAGCTCGACTTCCGATTTCTTAATGCGGCGCGAAGCATTGGTAATGTCGGGATGGCTTTCGCCGACGCCCGCACAAAACAGCTTCAGTCCGCCGCCCGAGCCTGTGCTCTCGACAACCGGGGTTTTAAATTGCGTGCTGCGGCCAAATTCTTCGGCGACCGTTGTTGAAAACGGAAAAACCGTGGACGATCCGACAATACGAATCTGGTCCCGTGCCTGGGCAGCACCGACGGTTGTGCTGGCAAGGGCGATGCCCGCCAGCGCCATAAGGGTGAGTTTTTTCTGAACCATTTAAGGAACTGGCTCCTGCTGAATGAAATGTACAGGACGAGACCGTTCCCGTCCTTGGCGGCACCCTAGGTAGCTCCTGAATCTCTTCTATGACAGTTGTGTTACATTTTTTTTACAGAAATGGCGCGGCCTGCGGCAGGATGCGGCAATTTGCCCGTTTCGGTTTGCCACGAAAGCGGCGCTTCAGGGCGCTTTCTGGGGGTCGGCGTAGAGCGGCAGCATGACGGTGAAAACAGTGCCGTTTTCCGCATCGCTTGTCACATTCAGCCGGCCACGATGCCGGTTGACGATATGTTTGACGATTGCCAGACCAAGACCGGTGCCGCCGACATCGCGCGAGCGTGCCTTGTCGACACGGTAGAAGCGTTCTGTCAGCCGCGGCAGATGTTCGCGCGGAATCGGCTCGCCGAAATTGCAAACCTCGACCTGAATACCGCGCCCGCCGACATCAGGGATACGCTCGATCTCGTGACAGCGGATGGAAACCACAGATGCAGGAGTGCAATATTTAACGGCATTATCGACGAGATTACGGAACACCTCGATCAGCTCATCCATCTCCCCACGCACATCCGGCAGGGTCGCAGGCGCAGTGATCTCGATGCTGACCTGGCGTTTTTCCGCCTGCAATCGCTGCAATTCGGCAATCTCGTTCAGCAACCCCGGTAAAGCGACCCTGCCCATCGGACGGATATGCTCGTTCGATTCGACGCGCGAAAGCGACAGCAAATCATCGATGATCCGGGCCATCCTGCGCGCTTCATCTTCCATGATGGTCAAAAAGCGCTGCCGCGCCTGCGGGTCGTTCTCCGCCGGCCCGCGCAATGTTTCGATAAAACCCGCAAGCGATGTCAGGGGAGAGCGCAATTCATGGCTGACATTGGCAACGAAGTCGGCGCGCATTTCCTCTGCATTGCGGGCGGCGGTTACATCGAGCAGCACGAGCGCGGCCCTCACGATCTGCGATTCCTGCGTGCTGACCGACATTGCATGGCCTTCATAGCGCCGGACGACAGGGACGGAGAGCGTGATCTCGGCGGTGAAATATCCATCACCCGCCACCGCATGCGCGACCGCGTCAAGCGCGGCGGGGTGGCGCAGCGTCAAGGTCAGGCTCTTTGCCTCGATGTCATCGCCGAACAATTCCTTCGCCGCCTTGTTCGCTTCGGTCACATTGCTGTCTTCATCAAACAGCAGTACCGGGGCGGGGAAGGCGTCGAGAATACGGGTCGTCAAGCTGGGAGCATGCCCCGCATTTTCTTCCTTTTTATAGGGCAGGGTCGTGCGACCCGTCAGCGCATAAGCCAATGCCAGCGGCGATGCCACAAGCAAAGCCGTCAGCCAGCTCAATTCGCCTGCCAGCGCAAGGGCAACACAAATCGCCAGACTGCCGGCCGCGCCATAGCGCAGCCGGTATTCAGCGGGATTAAAGGAACGCAAGACCGATTACCTCCGCACGCCCAAGACTGTGACGCCCGATCTGGCGTTCACCGGGTTCCGATTAAACGAATATCCCGGCATCCCGCAAGCGCGATACCTCCGCCGCCGGCATGCCGAGCAGTTCAGTGAGTACATAGTCGGTATCTTCGCCAAGCATGGGCGCGGCCTTTGACAGCCTGGCGGGCGTGTCGGAAAAAATCGTCGCAGGCCCGTCATAGGGGGTCGGGCCCATCTTGCTGTGGGGCAAGGTGACGAAAAACTTCCGATGCAGCAATTGCGGATCCTCGTAAAGATCGCTTGGCCGCAAGACGACCGAAGCGGGAACCCCCGCCGCGCGCAATGCGGATGCCAGCGCGAAGGGGGGCTGACCGGCGCAGAACTGCGTCAGCGCCGCATTGATGTCGTCCTTCACGGCAAGCCGCGCGGCCAGGCTGGCGAAACGGTCATCGGCAAAGGCCGACAGCCCGGCGGCCTTGCAGAGCGCGCGCCATTCGGTTTCATTGCTTACCGAAATGGCGACATAGCGTTCAATGCCTGCGGTTCGGTAAACCCCGTGCGGGCATTCCGACTGGGAATCATGCCCCCCCGCCGGTGCAATCCGGCCATTTACCGTATAATCGAGCAGCAGCGGCTCAAGGAAATGCACACCGGCTTCGACCTGCGACAGATCGATATGCTGGCCCTTGCCGCTGCGGGCGCGTTCGAAAATTGCCGCAGCAATACACAGCGCGCCGAACCGCGGTGCAATCATATCGGTATAGGCGCCATAAGGTCCTGCCGGCGGCCGGTCGGGCCAACCGGTAATACTGTGTAGTCCCGCGAGTGCCGCGCCCTGATTGCCGAAGCCGCCAAAACTGCGTTCGGGTCCGGTCTGGCCGCGCAGGCAGGTGCTGAGCCGGATAAGGTCGGGATGGTCGCGGCTGACTTCATCCCATCCAAGGCCGAACTTGTCCATGGTGCCCGGGGTGAAGCTTTCCAGCGTGACATCGCACCAGTCGATCATCTGGCGTGCGATCTGGCGGCCTTCCGCAGTTGACATATCCAGCGCCAGACCCAGTTTCGAACTATTGAAATTTGCGATGAACTGACTGTTGTTAATGTCCGGCACGCGCCGTTTGAAAGGGGGCGCCATGCGCAGCACGTCGGGCCGTTTGGACGATTCGATCCGCACGACGGTCGCGCCATGATCGGCCAGGAATTTGCTGATGATCGGGCCAACCCCGACCCAGGCGAAATCGGCGACTTTCAGTCCCTTGAAGGGTTGTGGATCGCCATCGATCTTGATCGGGTCGATCATGGCGGGGCGGTGCGCGGCGGGTGTCGCTGCGCTGCACGCGGCAGACAGCGTGGGCGCGGGTGCGTCATTGCCCACATTGTTGCGTGAAAAGCGCGCGAACGGGCCCGCATGGGTGCGTCCGCCAATCCTGACCCAGAAGTCGCGGGCCTGGAATTGCACGTCCTCCAGCAGATCGGCGGTACTGGCGATCGGCACATTCAGCAACCCGTGCGAATTGGCGCGGGCGATGATTTCGCGTTTGGTTTTGGTTCCCAGAAACGCGATGCCAAGCTGGGTCGCCTCGTTCACCTGGGCAATCGTGATCTTGTTTGCCTTCCATTCCTTGGCCCATTCATTCCACTCAATTTGAGGGATGTGATCAGGCAGCGGGCCTTCTTCCTCGATCCGCCAATAGACCACCTCGCCCAGGGCGCGGGCGGTGGGCCCCACCGTCCCCATCAAATTCGTGACATACCCATCGGCGCATTTGAGGATTCCCGGTGTTTCGAGGCCGGGCACCCGTGGCGGCTCGGGCAACGGCCGTTCAGGCCCGGTGCCGGGGACATCGCGCCCCTCATTGGGGGGAAAGCCGGTCGCGTTCATCAGACACCAGACCATGCAGGCCTGCATGGATACATCGAGATGCTGCCCTGCGCCGGTCCTGTCGCGCGCATTCAGCGCGATGACCGCATCGGCTGCCGCCTGGACGCCGGCATGATAGGCCGCTTGCGGAAAGCTGATCGGGACCGGCGGGCGGTCGCCATCCCCTTGCAGACCAAGCAAGCCGCCGGCTGCTTCGAGTGTCAGGCTTGTTGCCGGGTCGCGGGCTGCGGGCCCGTCCTGTCCGAACGGCGTAACCGATACATAGACGAGTGTCGGATTGCGCTTGTGCAGCTCGGCATAGCCCAGGCCGAATTCCGCGAGATAACCCGGATCGAAACTTTCGATGAGGATATCGGCGCCTGAGATCAGCTCAAGCAGCCGGTCGCGGTCGTCCGGTGACTGCAAATCCAGTGTCATGCATTGTTTGCCCCGCCCCATTGCCGCCCAGTACAGCGACGCGTCGGGGTCATTTTCGCGGCCTTGCTCGAATGGTGGCAGGAAGCGTGCCGCGCTGCCTTCGGGCGGTTCGACCTTGATCACTTCCGCTCCCAGATCGGCAAGTACCCGGCCGGCCATCTCCGCCCTTGCATTCGCAAGATCGATTACGCGGACCCCATTCAACGCGCCAGTTTGTTTTCCGTCAGACATAGTCGTTCCCCGGGCTGATGCCAGGAAGGTTGCGCCTTCCCGGAATTATTCTTGTTCATCGATTGTTACTCTAGCATGCGGCCCGCGCAAGGCAATTGGCACGCATCGCTGGCAATGCTGGTTCTTCTGCCAAGCCTGACCTATGCTGTGCAGGCGCGATGATCCGGTGTGGCCGGGCTTGCCGGGATTGTCCGGCGCGCCGGCGGGAGGAAATATGAACGACTTTGTCGAACCCCATTTCGTCGAAACGAATGGTATTCGGATGGCCGTGTATGAACAGGGGCAGGGCATACCCGTCATCCTGTGTCATGGCTGGCCGGAGCTTGCCTATTCCTGGCGGCATCAATTGCCTGCGCTGGCGGCCGCCGGATTTCGGGCAATTGCGCCCGATCAGCGCGGTTATGGTGAAACCGATGCCCCGCCGGCGATTACCGATTATGACATTCATCATCTGACGGGCGATCTTGTCGGTCTGCTGGATGCGCTGGGTATCGAGAAGGCGGTTTTTTGCGGTCATGACTGGGGCGGCATCGTCGTCTGGCAGCTGCCGTTGCTGCATCCGGACCGGGTGGCCGGGGTGATCGGGCTGAATACGCCGTTTCTGCCACACGGGCCGATTGACCCGATCGCCGGATTTCGGGCCGCGTTCGGCGAAGATATGTATATCGTCTGGTTTCAGGAGCCCGGTGTCGCTGAAGCGGTGCTCGATCCGCAGCCTGAAAAGCTGCTCAGCCTGCTGATGCGTCGGTCGGGCATGCGTTTGGATGAATATGATGCGCAGCCCGCCGAGCGGCGCAACTTTGCGATCAAGGATATGCTCAAGGCGGATCTTGCCATGCTGTCTGGTGAGCCGTTGCTTGACGATGCTGAACTTGCGGTCTTTGCAAATGCGTTCCGGCGCACCGGATTTCGCGGCGGCATCAACTGGTATCGCAACTTTTCACGCAACTGGGAGCTAACCGCAGAGCTGACCGAGCGGATCGATGTGCCTTGCCTGATGGTCATGGCGGAAAATGACGCGGTGTTGCGGCCGGCCATGGCGGACGGCATGGAGCAATATTGCCCGCAACTTGAAAAACATCTGGTGCGCAATTGCGGTCACTGGACCCAGCAGGAACATCCCGAAGAGGTCAATCGTGTAATTATCGATTGGTTGAAGCGGCATTTCTGATCGGGTTTGCCGTTCTTGCCGAAACAGCGTGCCGAGGTATGCGCATGAGTGGACATGAAGCCGTATTGTTTGCCAATGACATATTCTATCAGGCATTCGCGACCCGCGATCTTGAGGCGTTGCGCGAATTGTGGGCGGCTGAGCCGGTTGTGACCTGCATCCATCCGGGATGGGGACCGATTTTCGGCCGCACGGCCGTGCTGGAAAGCTTTCATGCCATTTTCAATGGACCCAACCCGCCTGATGTGCGCTGTCAGGCGGCGCGGGCGGTATTGCGTGGCGATACGGCCTATGTGCTGTGCTACGAGCATATTGACGGGCAGTTTCTGGTCGCCACCAACATCTTCACCCGGTCTGAAAATCAATGGCGAATGATCCACCATCAGGCCGGACCAACGGCGACGGCACCTGAGGTGACTGAAGAAACGCCGCATGCAATTAACTGACATTTCGTCGGTCATTTTAGCTGTGGCTTGATTTTACGCGCCATATGAACAATTTTGTCTGCGCTGACGGTTGGCTTTATCCGCGCACTAAATCGGGTAAGTTACCGTTTTACAGGGTAAATCCGCCGCAAGAGCTGATCGGGAAATGGGGGTTTCCTGTTGTTGCTGCTGGTCGGGCCGATATATTCGGCTGTCAATCGGGCTGAATCGCTGGTGCGTATCGGCCTGTCTGGCGGCATTGAACAAATAGGCGATGGCGAACGAATGGAGCTTTGGGTGATCCGTTTTAGAGTGTGTGGTGAGGCGCTATGAACGAACAGGTGGTATCACCCCTGTCGCAGCCCGACATGACCCCCTTGCCCGATGGCGCCGCGGCGCGGGCAGTCGGCATTGACGCCACCATGCAGGCGAAGCTTACGGCGCGTCCGCTGCGGATTCTGCTGCCAAGCTATCGCAGCCATCCCCATACCGGCGGGCAGGGCGTTTATATCCGGCATCTCAGCAAGAGCCTGGTGGATCTCGGTCATCATGTGGATGTCATTTCCGGGCCGCCATATCCCGAGCTTGATCCCCGGGTGGGACTGATCAAGCTGCCTTCCCTGGACCTTTACGCACAACCAAAACCCTTGCTTGGTTTCCCGCGCGCGCAATGGGGCAGTGCGGTCAACTGGATCGAATATCTCAGCTTCGCTTCCGGCGGATTTCCCGAGCCACTGACCTTCGGTCGCAGGCTGGTCGACTATCTGCGGCAAACCCGCGCGTCCTACGATATCATTCACGATAATCAGACCCTGTGTACCGGATTGCTGGAACTGCGCGATATGGGGTATCGGGTGATCAGCACGATCCATCACCCGATCACCAAGGATCGTGCCCTTGCCATCGCGGCACAGAAAAACCCCTGGTACAAGTTCCTGGTCTGGCGCTGGCACTTTTTCCTCAATATGCAGCAGCGGGTGGCGCGCGCATTGGATGATATCGTTGTGGTATCGCAATCCACCTATCGCGATTTGATCGATGAATTCGGCCTGCGGCCCGCGCAGATGGAAGTCATTCTGGAGGGGATCGAGACTGAAAAATTTCCCCCCCTGCCCGATGTCGCGCGCAAGCCGAACCGTCTGATGGCGACCGCCAGCGCCGATGTCGCGCTGAAGGGGCTTGTCTATTTAATTCGGGCCTATGCGCGGCTGCTGCCGGAATTCCCCGATCTTGAGCTGGTTGTTGTCGGCAGCCTGCGCAAGGGGCCGACGGATGACCTTCTGCAGCAGCTTGGTATCAAGGACCGGGTGCGGTTTGTCTCGGGCATTACCGATGCGGACATCAACAAACTTTATGCCGAAGCGACGGTTGCGGTCAGCCCGTCGCTTTATGAAGGATTTGGCTTCCCGGCCGGTGAGGCGATGGCGGCCGGCGTGCCGCTTGTTGCGACGACCGGCGGGGCATTGCCCGAAGTGGTCGGTGATGCGGGGGTTCTGGTTCCACCGGGGGATGCCGCGGCGCTGGCGGACGGGATTGCGGCGCTGTTGCGCGATCCGGCGCGGCGCGCGCATTTGTCGGAAGCAGGGCGCGCGCGGGTCCTGCGGGAATTCCAATGGTCCCGGGTCGGTGTGGAGCTGACAAAATACTACTACGCCAGATTGGATCAGCATGCGGACAATTAAGATTGAAACATTGCCGTTGCGCGATGGTGACAGGGTGCTTGATCTGGGCTGCGGCCATGGCCGGCATATGCATGCGTTATACTATGCGAAACGGTTGCATGCGGTCGGTGTCGATCTCGGGTTCGAGGATCTGAAGATCACGCGCAAGGGGTTCGAGGATAATCCCGACCTGGAAGAAAATTCGCGCCGCACATACAGTCTCGTGCAGGCGGATGCGGGGATATTGCCGTTTCCGGATGCGACGTTCGATACGATCGTCTGTTCCGAGGTGCTTGAGCATATACCCGATTATGAAACGGTGCTGGAGCAGATATTCCGTGTGCTGAAGCCGGGCGGAACCCTGGCTGTCAGCGTGCCGCGCAGCTGGCCTGAATGGATCTGCTGGAAGTTGAGCCCTGAAGGTTATGCCAATGATCCCGGCGGCCATGTGCGGATCTTCAATGCTGCCGAACTCAGATGTCAGATCGAGCGTCGCGGCTTGCGGTTTTTGCGAAAACATTGGGCGCACGGGCTGCATTCGCCTTATTGGTGGCTGCAATGCCTGAACTGGGAAAAGCGTGACCGTTCGCGGGCGGTGAAAGCCTATCACCGTTTTCTGGTCTGGGATATCACCAGGCAGCCGCTTGTGACGCGTCTTCTTGAGGCCATCAGCAATCCGGTCATGGGAAAAAGCGTCGTCATGTATTTTGTGCGAGAGGGGTAAGGGATGGAGAAGCTCTATCTCGGCAAGGGACAGTTTCCGCCAAAATTCTTCGATGGGGCGGCGCAGCGCATTCTTGACCTGCAGCGTGGTGACGGGGCGATCCCCTGGTTCGATGGCGGTGTTGTGGATCCCTGGAATCATATCGAAGCGGCAATGGGGCTCAGCATCCTTGGACATCGCGATGATGCGGAATCCGCCTATCGCTGGCTTGCGCAGACGCAATTGGCCGATGGGTCCTGGTGGGGGGAGCTGGGTGCTTCTGTCCCGGTCGATCTTGAGGATCATAAATTCAAGGGCGATGGCTCCGAAGGCGAGCCGCCGGTGCGCGATACCAATTTCTGTGCCTATATCGCGACCGGGATCTGGCATCATTATCTGATCACGAAGGATCGGCTGTTTCTGGCCGAGTTCTGGCCCTGCGTGGAACGGGCGATCGATTTTGTCCTGCAATTGCAATCCGAGCATGGGGAGGTGCGCTGGGCTGCTGATGATCCGCACCGCGAAACCGCTGATGACGCGCTGCGTACCGGTTGTGCGTCAATTTACAAAAGCCTGGAATGTGCGTTGCGCATTGCGACCGAACTTGGCCATCCGCGCCCTGACTGGGTGGCGGCGCGGTCGGCACTGGGGCAGGCTTTGCGCCACAAGCCGCACCGTTTTGACCGGACCTGGGACTCAAAGGAGCGTTATTCGATGGACTGGTATTACCCGGTCCTGGCCGGCGCATTGCAGGGGGAAGCGGCACGATCGCGTATTGCGGGAAAATGGGATCTGTTTGTCGAGGAAGGGCGCGGCTGCCGCTGTGTGTCCGACGAGCCCTGGGTGACGGTTGCCGAAACCTGCGAACTGACGCTCGCCCTGATGGCCATGGGCCAGCCGGTGCGCGCGATGGAGCTGTTCAGCTGGGTGCATCAATACAGGGACGATACCGGCGCCTATTGGATGGGCTATCAGATGGTTGAAGAAATCCACTGGCCCCAGGAAATGCCCGCCTGGACGGCCGGCGCTGTGTTGCTGGCCGCTGATGCGTTGTGCCAGGCGACCGACGGCGCGCGATTGTTTGTCGAGGTCTTAGACGAGGATGCGGCGCAGGACAGCGAGCGTTTTTACCGTCGCTAGTTCCTCGAAAAGCCCCGAAGCCAGGGCCAGCTTGTAAATTTCATACGGTGCCTGACCGCCATCCGCCGGGTCGGGGAAGATATCATGGATCGCCAGAATGCCGCCGGGTTGCACATGCGGCGCCCAGCAGCGGTAGTCATTCGCGGCGGCTTCGAATGTGTGGCCGCCATCGATAAATACGAAAGATAGCGGCATCGTCCAGAAACGCGCGGCCAGCGTGGAACGGGTAACAAGCGGAATGACGGTTTCCTCAAGCCGGGCGGCGCGCAATGTTCGGCGCAGGAACGGCAAAGTATCCATGGCGTCCGCCGCCTTGTCCCAAAGATCCGTATCGTGATAATCCCAGCCGGGCTGGTTTTCTTCAGACCCCCGGTGATGGTCAAGCGCGAACAGAAGACTGCCCGCAGCCTTGAAGGCGGTCCCCAGATAGACCGTCGATTTGCCGCAATAGGAACCGATTTCAAGGCCGGGCCCGCGCTCCGCCACTTGCGCGGCATAGTGATGAAGTGCCGCGCCTTCCTGCGCATCCATGAAGCCTTTGACCTGCTGGATGTCGATCGGCAGTTGCGGCAACGTGAATTGCATGTTTGTTCCCTTTCCGGATAATCGCGCCATGGCAGCCCGACAGGCGCGTCAGTGATTGTTAGCTTGCGGGGAAAATAGCGGCAAGGATTGAATGCGCGCATCGATCTCCGCGATCGCCGCCTGATAGGGGGGGCTGTCGAAATCGCGGTAGATGCGTTCGAAATCCGCCTGCTGCAAAACCTGTGGAAAGTCATCGAGCCGCGGAAAAAAATCGCGTGCGTTTCGGGTCTCGGCAAGTTGCTGTTGCACATGCCGTGCCGTCAGCGGATCAAGCGCCTGCTGCGCCAATAATGTGCCGACCCGGCCTGCGGCAAGGTCGGCGAAGCTGAAGCCTGTGCCGCCGGGCGCTGTGTCTGTGAATTCCTTGATTTCGCCCAACGCGTTGGCCAGCCCGGAATTGCCGGTGATTTGCAGCGCGGCGGAGGTGGCAAGATGTTGCACAAGGTCATGCCGGCCCTGAATGCGGACCGCGCGCGCATTGGGCGGCGGTCCGGCAAGCGCCGCCGTGCGGACCGCCGCCGCAAGATGCGGCATGGGCAGATCGCCAAAATAAAGCGCAAAGGCCAGCAGGGCGGCCCGGTTTTCCATAACGGCCGTGGCATCGCCCTTGGTGCCGCTACGCGCTTGTGCCAGCGAAAAAATCTCGCGCAGCATGTCTGTTACCGGATAGCGGCGGTCTTCGAATGCGATGCCCAAGCCATGCAGCCTTGCATAGTAAAGCCTGACTTTTTCGGGCGGCGCGGCCCAATCGGGGGTGTTTCGGGTCAAGGCGGTGAATAGCTGATTGGCAAGATCCGCATTCGCGCGGTACTGAACGCCCATATCGTTTTCTGTCAGCCGCAATGTCAGAATGGCGGCGCTGATCTCGTCTGACTTTGCGGTTTCGAACAGGAACAGCGGCAGAAGCCGCGCGACGAGTTGTCCCATCATATCGGGTAGCTGCTGCTCGCCGGCTTTGACATAAGCCAGCCTCAACCCTTTGTCCGATGGCGGGAAGCCAAAGCTGAAATTCGCGAATTCGGCAATCGGGTTAGGGGGCAGCCGGTGGGAGATCCGAACTTCCAGCATTGTCTCAGACAGCGAAGCCATGCCGCGCGTATCGCGCATGCTGCGTGAGATGACCCGTCCCAGGCTGTCCAGTTCCGGTTTGGAAATGACCAGACTTGCCGGCTCCTCCCCCGATTTCAGGTTCGCGCGATATTGTGCCAGCACCGCGCGCGCATGATGCGCATCCTGCCATTGCACCGGGCCGGGTGGCGGGACGGTGGCGTGCCGGTCCAGGGCGTGCCATGCGCCCCAGCCCGCGACCGCCATGACGCCTGTCACAAGGCCCGCGATGACCGTGAGCGAGGAGCGGACGATTACCGGTCGCCATTTCCGCTTGCTGTGCATGATTTACCGATCCACGGGCGTTGCCGGGGACCAAACCGCGTTGCGTGACTTCCGCGTGGCGGTCGCGTCAGGGAGCACCGAAAACGCCTTCCAGCACATCGCGCAGGATCTGCTCTTTCTGCGGTACCGGCGCGGGCGATTGCGGGACGGTTTGCGTACCTGTCTCGCCGGTCGCCGGTTGTGGTGCGGCGGGCGATGTGGCCCCGCTGTTGCCCGATTCCGGAGTGGTTTTCGGCACGCCGAGCAACTGGTCAAGCCCCTTGCCAAAAAGCTTCTTCGTGAAGAAGGCTTCAAGTTCGCGTGTTCTGATATTGCGGACAGGATTATCCAGCGGTCCCTTGAAGGAAATGCCGATGGCCGGCGCTTCGGGATGTTCGGACAGTGCAAATCTGCTGGACGCATCCAGTTGATAGCGAGGCAGGTCGATCACCGCGTCGAGGGAGCCGGTCGCGGCATCGACATCCATCACGACATTCTGGGTCTGAACGATGCCGTTCTTGATGGTGAGCGGCACGGTGATCTGTCTGTAGCCGGTCTGCCCGCCCGAAAATGCACCGCCAATAAGGCCCAGGAAATCGCCAGCCTTGTTAAGCGTGCCCAGACGCGCACTCAATGCAGGCAGGTCGATGCCGCGAAATACGCCATTGGTGGCGGCAAGCTGCGCATTGCCACCAAGGCTTGAGATCAGCGCCGCTTCGCTTTGACCGCGCCCGGATATGTCACCACTCAGGTTGAATTTCCCGGTGACCAGCGGCTCGCCGATCAGAGCGAGGCTTGCTTTTTCAATATTCGCATCGCGCAGATCGACATTGGCGGATAGCTCGGGCGTTGCTTCGCCACCGCGCAAGCTGCCCCGGATGGTGACCGCGCCATCGTAAAGTTTGCCGGTCAGGCTTTTCAGCTCCGCCGTCCCATCCTTGACCGCAAGGGTGATTTTGGGTTCGTTGAAATCCAGCGCGCGCAGGGACAATGCATTTGCCGACACGGTCAGATCCGCGTCGAATTCGCTCAGAAACTGCAAATCCAGCGGTTCACGCGACCAGGGCGGTCCGGCCCCAGCGCCGCCCCCCGATGGCGGCAGTCCGCCGGCCCGTGGCTGTGTCGTGGAACCGGTTTGTGTTACGGGCGGCAGGAACAGATCGGCCAGAATATCGCTGGTCTGCAATTGCAGCGCGATATAGGGGCGTGGCCTCGCATATTCCGCTTTGCCGCTGGCCTGCAGGGAGACAGGGCCGACCGAACCGCTCAGCCGCGTCAGCGCCGCCTGCTTCGCGTCGGCGGTCAGCTCAGCAGCAAGCGCCAGTGCGCCAAGATTGCGTGCTGCCGGTTCGAATGCAATGCCGAGCCCTTGCAGAAACGGGGTCAACTGCGCTGCGGCAAGGGTGAGTTTGCCGTCAGCCGCAGGCGCAGACAGAAGCTGTTTCACCTGGCCGTCAAACTGTATCTGCCCACGGGCCGCGTTTGCTGCGATCGTGCCGTTTATCTGCGCTGCCGTGCCGCCGATCTCCGCGGTCAATGACACAGGGGCATCGGCGCCCGCACCCGGTGCAAGCGGCAGGTTGAACTGTTTCGACAGGGCAGCCAGGCTTGCATTTTCAAGTTTGGCATCGAGCTTCAGCTGTGCGCGTTCAAGCGTGGCAGCCGGCTCGCTCAGGGATAGTTGCGTTACCGTCATCCGGGCATCGAGCCGCGTGCCCCCCAATGTGGCGTCGAGGCTCGATTTCACACCATCGGCAGGCGACAGGCCGAAATCCGCGGTGAGCTTTGCCGCGCCCAGCTGTGCAGCCGGGACAGGCAGCTTGAGGCCTGTCAGCGTTGCGATGCCCGCAAGATTTTTTGCGTCAAGCTGCAGCCTTGCGGTGCCTTCGGGGACGCTGCTCAATGCCTTCAAATCGGCGCGCAGATTTATCGATGCGCCAGCGACATCGCCGATCGCCGCCTGTGCGAGCTGCAACTGCCCGTCAAGCAGCGTTCCGTTCAGGGTAAGCGCTTTCAGCACGACGCCTTGATAGGTCAGCGCGTCGACGGAAAATTTGAAATTGCTGTCGAAGCTATCCAGAATTGCGAGGGGCGACGGCTCCGCCGTTTTGCCCGTGCCGCCCGATTTTGGTTTTGCCGTGGCCGTCGCGCCTTGCGGCGGCGCGGCGGCGGGAAGGTAGGCGTCGGCATTCAGCTGGTCGATTTTCAGCTCCACACCGAATGAGGGGCGGGCACGCAAGGCATAGGCAAGTCCGCCGCTTACGGATGAGGAATCCAGTGTCGCGGTGAGGGCGTAAATCTGCGCGAGTTCGGGCGTCACATTGAGTTCCGCCTTGGCATTGAGCCGCCGCAAACGCTCCTCGGGCACCGCGCTGATATCGGTTCCCGACCATGCAAGCAATTGCCGCAGGCTCTCGGAAGAGAAGCTCATGCGGCCGCCGAAGCTCGGTTTGCCATCGGTCGCGACGGCTGCGCCCGACAGGCGGAACTTGCTGCTGCCGGGCAGGTTCAGGCTGAGATTGCGCAGATTGGCGTTACCTTTGGCAATTTGCAGATCAAGCGCGATGTCGCGTACGAAATCGCCATTGAATTTGACCGCCTGCACCGCGACGCCGACGGTGCCTGAAATATTTTCGGGCAGCAGGCTGTTACCTGTTGCCGGGATTGCGGCGGTTCCCCCATTTGCGGCAGTGTCATCCGCTTGCGGATTGGTTGATGCGGGCTTGCTGCTGCTGGTGTTTGCGAATTGCCAGTTCGACAGATCGAGGGTGTTCGCGGACAACAGCATCTCGAAATTCGTGTCGGCGCCGATTTCCACCGCGCCGCTGCCATTGATCGTGGCATCGCCCAGCCGGGCGGCCAGGTCGCGTATGCGCACAAGATCGCTCGTCGCCGTCATGTCGAATGCCAGATGATAGGGCTGTGCAAGAAAGGGCGGCAGGGTGGCTGGCGGGGCGCCGCTGCCAGGCAGTTGCGACAGGGTGGCAAGCAGTGCGGACAGGTTTTTGCCGCTTGCACCCACCGCGCCGCTGACCCGCAGGGCGGGGCCGGGATCTGCGACGCTGCCGCGGAAATCGATACGGCCTTTTCCGGAATCGATATCGAGTGTGGCGGTCACAGGCGTCGCCCGCGTTCCTGCCAGATTACCGACCGACGATTCCAGCGCCAATGCGGTGCCGTTCAACGTCACCGACGCATCGATCGTGAACGGACCCTGCAGCGAATTCGCCGACAGGGTGGCTTTGATCCCGGTGATCTGGAGTTGTGTGTCGGTCTGCCTGTTGGTGTAGGTTACCGCGCCATCGCGGATATTCAACTCATCCAGCCGGATATCAGGGGCTGCGCCGTTTGCTTCCCCGGTCTCGGGAACTGTTGCCGGGGCCGATGCTTCTTCAGCTTGCGGTGTGGCCGCGAAAGTCCAGTTATTCTGGCCCTCAGGCGTGATTTCGAGAAAGATTTCGGGTTGCTGCAGATCAAAACGGGCGATTTTGATTTTTCCTGTCAGCAATGGCAGAAGGCTGATCTGCGCATCAAGCCTTTTCAGGCGCAGCAGCGGCGTCTCGCTGGCGCCGGGAATATTGGCCAGCGCAACTTCGGCCACTGCCAGTGTGGGCGCGGGCAGGACCGAGAAGCTGATATCGCCGCCGATGGTAAGTTCCCGTCCGGTGGCAAGCCGCGCCTGGGACTCGATTTCCGCCTTGAACCGGTTCCAGTCGATGAAGCTTGGCACGATCAGCGCCGCCAACAGGATCAGTGTCAGCGTTACCGCAAAGCCGATAAGTATCTTTCTCACATGTTGCTCCACATGGGGCGCATCCCCCGTTGCTTGCCGTTGCGTTCAGCCGACGGTTGTCGCGGGCCATCGTTCCGCTGCTGCCGCGTGAGTGTTTTAGCCCCCAATTCACGCAATTGCGTAGCAAAAACGTGATATTTTGACAGTGCGCGGCAAGCGGGCGGCATACTGCGCCCGGACGATACATCCCTGCCCCGCAGCGATCATATTACGTTTTGCCGCGTTCAGATGATATGTTGCAGCGAAAATCGCGATGCAACCGAAACCCACCAAATATTTTGCTTTTGCATCTAAGATGCCGTGATTACGCACGCATTGCTTGATCTGGCGTAAGCATCACGTTATTCGAGCGGTGAACCGGCTGAAAGCGGATCGGCATGGCGCAAATAGTGAATTTGAACCGGCGGCGCAAACAGCGCAAACGGCAAGAAAAAGAAAAACGCGCAGAACAGAACAGAAGCCTGCATGGGCTGCCAAAGGATGCGCGGCGGAAGGCGGCGATGAGCCGCAGTCTGCAGGAACGGGGTTTGGACGGGAAACGCCTGTCGGAATCCGGGGAACCAGCGGTGCCCGCGGATAGTCAGGCCGAAGAAGAAGAGCGTTAGTGATCAGTGTCAGTAGTTGCGGCTTATAGACGGCATGAAGCACGTTTTTGGGGGAAAGCAGTGCTTTTTGGCCAAATTTCGTGCTGTCGGCGCAACTTGCCGGGGCTGCCGTTCGCGCGGGGAGTGTGGTGATGAGTCAGTCCGGCCCTTTGGCGGGGATTACCGTAATCGACCTGACAAGGGTTCTTGCCGGACCATATTGCACAATGGTGTTGTTGGATCTGGGGGCCGAGGTCATCAAGGTGGAAACGCCTGCGGGCGGTGATGACAGCCGTTCGATCGGGCCGTTTGTGAAGGAACGTTCGGCCTATTTCATGTCGCTCAACCGTGGCAAGCAGTCGATCGCGCTTGATCTGAAAGCCCCCGAAGACCGTGCAATTTTCGAGAAATTACTGGCCCGGGCGGATGTGCTGGTTGAGAATTACCGCGCCGGAACAATGGAAAAGCTGGGTTATGGGTGGGCCGAGCTGGAAAGCCGCTATCCGCGATTGATCTATGCGGCGACCAGCGGCTTTGGCCATACCGGTCCTTACGCATCGCGGCCTGCCTATGACATGGTGGTTCAGGGGATGGGCGGTATCATGAGCCTGACCGGACATCCGGGCGGGCCGCCGACCCGGGTCGGCAGTTCGGTCGGCGATATCACAGCAGGGCTTTTTACCACGATCGGCATCAATGCGGCCCTTTACCACCGCAACAAGACAGGGCGGGGCATCAAGATCGATGTATCGATGCTGGATTGTCAGGTGGCAATCCTTGAAAACGCCATCGCACGTTATTTCGCAACCGGAGAGGTGCCGGGGCCTATCGGTGCGCGGCATCCGTCGATTTCACCGTTCGAGGCGTATCAGACGGCCGATGGCCATGTGATTATCGCGGCCGGCAATGACAAGCTGTTTGCGCAACTGGCGGAAGCGATCGGCGCGCCGGCGTTGGCATCCGATGCGCGGTTTGTTACCGGACCGCTGCGCAATGAAAATGTCGAGGCGTTGAAACAGGCGATCGAGGCCGCGCTGACAGCACAGCCCACCGCGCACTGGCTGCGCGTTCTCGAGACCGCGGGGGTTCCCTGCGGTCCGATCAACAATGTAGCGCAGATCCTGTCCGATCCCCAGATCGCTGTGCGCAATATGGTGGTGTCCGCCATCGATCCGGTGGCGGGGGAGCTGAAAATGGCCGGAAACCCGATCAAGCTGTCAGCTTTTGAGGATCCCGCCAGCCGCGGCCAACCCCCCGAACTTGACGCGGACCGTGAGAGAATATTGCAGATGATCGCCGAAAGCGATGACAGCCCGTTGCGGATTGAACGGCTGACGCGGGCGGAGCGTGACTGGGTCGGCGCATTGATTACCGAGCGCAACGGTTCGACGATATTTTTCAGCAATGGCAAACGGCATGATGTGCGTGATTGTCCGGGCTTTGTCGCACGCAAGGGGGATAAGGCGGTAGGGCTTCTGACCTATGATATCGAGGGTGACAGCTGCGAACTCGTCTCGCTTGACAGTCTGGTTGACGATAAGGGGGTGGGGTCGGCCCTGGTCGAGGCATTATGTGCGTTTGCACAATCGGAAGGCTGCCGCAAGATCTGGGTCATTACGACAAATGACAATCTGCGCGCGCTTGGTTTCTACCAGAAACGCGGCTTCCGCATGTCGGCGATCAACTGCGGCGGCATGGATGAGAACAGGGAGCGTAAACCCGGCGTGCCGCTGATCGGAAAAAACGATATTCCGCTGCATGATGAATTTGTGCTTGAACGCGTGCTTTGAGCATCGGTCCTCACGCACGAAGCTTTGATCCATGTTGCGCGCCTGGCGATTGGCATTCCGCGCGTCTATTCGCTATATCCCCGATATGCAGTTGATTTCCCCCATATGCCGGTTTTTCGGGCAGCTTTCCGCCGCATACGGCAAGCTGCTGCTGCTCACCGCGTTGACGATGGCGGCGGTGCCAATCGGGCAGGTTCGGGCAGATGCGGTCGGGGACTGGCCCGAAAAGCGCTTCTCGGAGATCCGTCTGCTGGCCGCGCGGGCGGGCACTGCCGACAGCGCGCAGCTTTTGGGCGGTATTGAGATTACGACCCGCCCCGGATGGAAGACCTATTGGCGTGCGGCCGGTGAAGCCGGGCTGCCACCGCAATTTAACTGGCTGTCGGTTGAAAATGCACAGTTGCCTGAAATTCTGTGGCCGGTGCCGATGCGTTTCGTAACAGACGGGTTGGAATCTTACGGCTATGACGATGGCGTGTTGCTGCCATTTCATATCGTGCCCGATGACCCGACCAAGCCGGTGAGGTTGCATTTGCAAGCCCGTTATGCGGTGTGTCTGGAAATCTGCGTGCCGGAGCAGGCGGAACTGACACTGACGGTTTCCCCGCAAGCCACAGATTCAGGCCCGGAAGCGGCCGCAAAGCTCAATCGGGCCTTACAGCAGGTGCCGCGTCTGCAATCGGGGGATGCCACAACGGACCTTCCGATGATGATTGAATCTGTCGCTCTGGTCGAAACGGCGAGTTCGGCAATGCTTGTCGTTACCGCCCGGTCGCAAACGGGCTTTGTCGCGCCCGATCTGTTTGTCGATGGCGCCGGTGATTTTCTGTTCGGTATGCCCGAAATCGCGCTTGCGGCAGATGGCGCACAGGCCAGCTTCACGCTGCCTGTGAGTGCTTTGGTGTCGGGCACGTCGCTCAAGGGACAGGCGGCCCGCCTGACCCTGACGGACCAGGGGGCGGGTATTGACTATTCGACCGTGATTTCCAACTGAAAGACTGGCAGCCTATCCGGCTGGCAACCGGGCGAAAATGCGACTAAGTTACGTTTTCAGGATTGCTGAATTGCCATAACGGATCAGTGCGCTATCCATTGCGCCTGAGTTGAGGAAGGGGAGAAAGAAGATGACAATTAAAGTTGGTGACAAGATTCCGGAAGGGACCCTCACGCAAATGACCGAAAAGGGGCCCGCGCCGATCAGCACAGCCGAGCTGTTTGGCGGGAAGAAGGTCGTATTGTTTGCATTGCCAGGTGCGTTTACGCCGACCTGCTCAAACCAGCATTTGCCGGGCTTTGTTCAGAAAGCGGGCGATATCAAAGCGAAAGGCGTGGATACGATCGCCTGTCTTTCCGTCAATGATGCGTTCGTGATGGGCGCCTGGGGCAAGGATCAGAATGTCGGCGATAATGTCCTGATGCTGGCTGATGGCAGCGCGGCGTTTACAAAATCGCTCGGGCTTGAATTCGATCTGACGAAAGCCGGCATGGGTGTGCGCTCGCAGCGTTATTCGATGCTGGTCGATGATGGCGTGGTCAAGCAGCTCAATATCGAAGAAGCGCCGGGCGGTGCCGAAAAAAGTGGCGCGGATACCATGCTGGGGCAGCTCTGAACTCTTGAGTCCCGCTGATTTCCAACAATCAAGCCCCCGTGGTAACGGGGGCTTTTTTGTGCAGTTATCCACCGATCTGCCGGTTAGCAAAATCCAAACCGCCGTTTTTTTGTGCATGAGTTCGCGGGAAAAATAAAAACCGCCTATTCAGCGGGCAGTTTTCGCGTTAACACTGCACGAGAATTAAGCGCTCAGGCGGTTTAGCGATTGAAGAGGGAGGGGACAGATGGAGGCTTTGCAGTCGGGCATCGACGTATTCTTTGTATTGTCGGGGGCAATTCTGGTTTTTGCCATGCATTCGGGATTTGCTTTCCTGGAGGTGGGGACCGTCCGGCACAAGAATCAGGTCAATGCGCTGGTCAAGATTCTGGTGGATTTTGCAATTTCGACCGTGGCCTATTTCTTCATCGGCTACAGTGTGGCCTATGGCGTCGATTTTCTCGTCAATGCGGCTGTTCTGACCGGCGATGCAACCGCTGAAGGTTATCAGTTCGGCAAAAGCGGTTATGATCTGGTCAAATTCTTTTTCCTGCTGACATTTGCCGCGGCAATTCCGGCAATTATCTCAGGTGGTATTGCCGAGCGGATGAAATTCTGGCCGCAACTTTTTGCCAGTGGCATCATTGTAGCGGTGATTTATCCCCTGTTTGAGGGGATGACCTGGGGCGACAGGCTTGGTTTCCAATCCTGGATCGAGGCCAGCTTCGGATATGCGTTCAATGATTTCGCAGGTTCGATTGTCGTGCATGCCGTCGGTGGCTGGATCGCGCTTGGCGCGGTAGTCATGCTCGGGGCAAGGCAGGGCCGGTATACCGCAAGCGGCAAGGCGGTTGGTATTCCGCCATCGAACATTCCGTTTCTGGCACTTGGGTCATGGTTGCTGTGCATTGGCTGGTTTGGCTTTAACGTGATGAGCGCGCAGGCGGTGGGCGATATTAACGGGCTTGTTGCGCTCAACTCGCTGATGGCGATGGTTGGCGGAATTATCACCGCCCTGATTGCCGGCCGGAACGATCCCGGATTTGTGCATAACGGCGCGCTTGCGGGGCTTGTTGCGGTATGCGCAGGGTCGAACGTCTTTCATCCTTTGGGAGCGCTTGCCACCGGCGCGATTGCCGGGGTGATTTTCGTGTTTCTTTTCCAGGCATGCCATAATCGCTGGAAAATCGATGATGTGCTCGGGGTCTGGCCGCTGCATGGCCTGTGCGGCCTTTGGGGCGGGATCGCCTGCGGCATCTTCGGGCTCGAAGCCTTTGGCGGGCTTGGCGGTGTCGGTTTCATGTCGCAGCTTGTCGGCTCTTTGACAGGTGCGGCCTTTGCGGCGGTCGCCGGCTTTGTTGTCTATGGCATTTTGCGGGCGGTTGTTGGAATCCGTCTCAGTGAGGAAGACGAATTCCGCGGCGCCGACCTCTCCATTCATCATATCGGTGCCAATCCGGAGGAAGATATAGTAAGTCGTTAGCGCCCGGCGCCAACTTTACTGATATTCAGAAGGGCGGGGTTTGCGGATTGAGTTTCGCCTCCGCTCTTTTTTTGCGATTTCCGTCTGATCTATCGACAATTAGCTGTTTTTGACGGATTGGCGCATTGCATTTTCGCGCCATGACATTATACCCGCAGTTGTTTTACTATCGGTTGATCTCTCATTGCGGCGAATCACAAAATCTATGTGCCGAATTTTCAATTTTCCTGCGACCCCGATAAATCGCCTTATGATGCTGCTGCTGATCCTGTCTGCGGCATATTTTCAGATAGGGGCGAGCTTCGCTCAGTTCGCGTTGCCGCAAGGGGTATCGCCCGAACTTCTGCAGCAGCT